>Ga0315908_10002612_pt1 | contig 13101 bp, 12 predicted proteins | sample LakEriMetagenome_12_FD_203520 | JGI IMG/M metagenome (GOLD analysis project Ga0315908, IMG submission 203520) | Freshwater fungal communities from buoy surface, Lake Erie, Ohio, United States - Buoy 4 MA124 | ecosystem: Environmental > Aquatic > Freshwater > Lake > Lake biofilm | place: USA...
TAATGCCTCTGGCCGCGCTGAACGCCGCCGATGCTCCGGCCAACACAAAGACGGAGAAGCCTGCACCCGAGCACCGAAAATACGAACTGCCCGTCGAGCCCGACGAAAACGTCGCCTATGGCCCGCATCGCATGCAGGTGATCTACTTCTGGCGGGCAAAGTCGGACCAGCCCACGCCGCTGCTCGTCTACATCCACGGCGGCGGCTGGCAGGGCGGTGATCGCTCTGTGGCCCGAAGCATGATCCTGCCCGCGCTGGAGGCCGGCATCTCGGTGGCGTCCGTGGAATACCGCACCATCAAAGACTCCACCGCCGATGGGCTGGTGCCGCCCGTGAAGGGACCGATGCTCGACTGTGCTCGCGCCCTCCAGTTCTGCCGCAGCAAGGCCAAGGAGTGGAACCTCGACAAAACCAAGGTCGCCCTGTCCGGTGGTTCCGCCGGTGCCTGCACGAGCCTTTGGCTGGCCTTTCATGATGACCTTGCCGATCCCACCAGCGCCGACCCGGTCGCCCGCGAATCCACCCGCGTGCTTTGCGCCGCTGTCTCCGGTGCGCAGACCACGCTCGACCCTCACCAGATGCGTGAATGGACGCCCAACAGCAAATACGGCTCCCACGCCTTCGGCATCGTGTGGGATGCGAAGAAGAAAATCGGCTCCTTCCAGATGTTCTACGACGCCCGCGAGGGCCTTCTGCCATGGATCAAAGAATACTCGCCCTACGAACTCGTCACCCCCGGCGACCCGCCCGTCGGCCTCTACTACAGCGCCCCGCCCAACCTCGGTCACGACGAAAAAGACCCCACCCACACCGCGAACTTCGGCGTGAAGCTCAAAGAACACTGCGACGCCCACCAAGTCCCCTGCGACCTCGTCTATCCTGGCGCACCGAACGTGAAGCACGCCACCGACAACGATTACATCAAGGCGCATCTGCGGCCGGAGCTGAACTGAGGCGGGCCACATCATCGCCTGAAATATGAAACGTTTCCTCGCTGACACCCTGCTGCGCACCATCTTACCCAATCGTAGTCAAAAAAACTCAATCCATGAGCAAACGTAAACCCACCACCAGCAGCCGCGCCAAAAAGAAGGCCGAGGTCTCTCTCGTGCGCTCCTCAGCGGCGGAATACCTCACCTTTGTGGCGGCAGGAGGTGACTCGGAGAGCAGCGTGGAGATGCGTTACGAGGATGAGAACATTTGGCTGACGCAGCGCATGATGGCGGAGCTTTACGGGGTCTCTATCCCGGCCATCAACCAGCACTTGAAACGGATTTTCAGCGACAACGAGCTGGAGGAATCGGCAGTGATTAAGCAATACTTAACCACTGCCGCCGACGGCAAGGCCTATCAGACGAAGCACTACAGCTTGCAGGCGATCATCGCCGTCGGGTTCAAGATCGAGAACGAGCGGGCGGTGCAGTTCCGCAAATGGGCTAACCAGATCGTCAAGGACTACACCATCCAAGGTTGGACGATGGACTCCGATCGTCTCAAGCAAGGTGGGCTCCTGACCGACGAGTTTTTTGAGCGTCAGCTCGAAAAAATCCGCGAGATCAGGCTCTCAGAGCGCAAGTTCTACCAAAAGATCACAGACATATCACAGACATCTACTCCACAGCGCTGGACTACGACCCATCAGCAACTGCGACGAAGCGCTTCTTTGCCGCAGTTCAGAACAAGATGCACTACGCCGTGCATGGTCAGACAGCAGCCGAAGTGATCGTGGAGCGCGCCAATCATCAGAAGGAGAACATGGGGCTGACGAGCTGGGAAGCCGCCCCCAGAGGCAAAATTCAGCGTTACGATGTCTCCATCGCGAAGAACTACCTCTCAGAATCCGAGCTGGGGCAGATGCAGCGCATCGTCTCCGCATACCTCGACATGGCGGAGATGCAGGCGATGCGGAAGATCCCGATGACCATGGAAGACTGGGAAAAGCGATTGAGCGGATTCCTTCAACTGTGGGACCGCGAGATTCTTCAGGATGCGGGCCGGGTAAGCGCCGAACTGGCAAAAGCCTACGCTGAGAGTGAGTTTGAGAAATATCGCATCATGCAAGATCGCCTCTTTGAATCGGACTTTGACCGGATGCTCAAGCAACTGCCGCCGGAGGGTGACAGCCTCTGAGAGAAGGTAGAACCTCTACCATGACCACTCTCTCACCCGCCAATTTTCCCTACCCCATGAACCGTCGTCGCCTCCTCCAACTCGCCGCTCTCACTCCTCTCGGAGCCGCCACAGCCCACGCTGCTTATTCGCCACGCCCACGCGTGGGCAAAGCACACTTCACGCCGACGTTGAATGCGTATTCCTTCCTCGAACAGCTCAATGCCAATATCGCCGATCCACAAACGGGCATCGACCTCTTCGGCGTGTGCGATTTCTGCGTGAAGCATGACATCGAGGCCGTGGACCTCACCGGCTACTTTTTCCCCGGTTATCCGAATGCGCCGTCGGACGACTACATCGCCCGCATCAAGCGCTACACGCATGATCGCGGCATCACGATCAGTGGCACCGGTGTGAAAAACGACTTCGCCACGTCGGACAAGGCGGTGCGGGCCGAGGGCGTGGCTCTGACAAAGCTCTGGATTGAGGTCGCCGCGCGGCTCGGTGCGCCGGTGGTGCGCGTGTTTGCCGGTCCGCAGCAAAAGAATTCGAAGGACTGGCAGGGCGCTGCTGGAGGTGCTTCACGCGATGAGGTGGAGAAGTGGATGGCCGAGGCGCTGAGCGAGTGCGCCGAGCATGGCGAAAAACATGGCGTCATCGTCGCCGTGCAAAATCACGGCGACTTCCTCACTACCGGACCGGAGCACGTCAGTCTGCTGCAGCGCGTCGATCACGCCTGGTGCGGTGCGCTGGTGGACACCGGCAAGTATTTCACCGCCGACCCCTATGCCGACATCGCCCTGATGGTGCCGCACGCGGTGAACTGGCAGATCAAGGAAACGCTCGGCAGCAGCCTCAAAACCCCGCCCACCGACTACACGAAGATCGCCAAGATCATCCACGCTGGCGGCTATCGCGGCTTCGTGCCCATCGAAACCCTCTCCATGGGCCGCAAAGACTACGATCCTGCCTTCGAAGTCGTCAAAGTGCTCGCCGCGATGCGTGCGGCGATCGCGGAGTTGAAGTGACACGCCGTTTCCACATCCTCCATGCATCGTTTTGCTGCTCTGTTCTCTCGTTTATCCGGTTTCCGCCGCCGAGCCCTCCCTACACACTTTTTGCCGAAGTGATGCCGCCTTGGCGGTCCTGCCACCAAGCGCGCCAGCGCATCGACAGGTCTCTGCTGACTTTCTGTGCCTTTCCATATCTAACGCTGGCTGCGGATGGCAGCTGCCCTCGTGGGGTGACACGCGAGCAGACGTTGCCATGGTTGGGGTGCGTCAGCCCTGCGTGAAAATGTCCGTCAGGATTTATAGGATTGCTTTTTTTTCAGCTCTGGCCAATTCTCAAAACAATTCCAATTTTGGATCTCACCCTCGTCAGCCTCATGAAACTCACTCGTTCCCTGTTCTGCCTCTCGGTTCTCGCCGTTTTGTCTCTCTCTTCCTGCACAAGTGCAGATGGTGGATCATGGTGCCGCCGTGGGACACCTTGGCCGCCTTCTTCCAGCACGAACTCACCGAGTGGAGACGCCTCTCATATCCTGTCCGTGGGAAACAGGCCGATCCACGCCCATCGAATCGGCCTCGTCTCTCCCAACGCAGCTGACAGCTATGGCGGCTACGGTGGTGGCTTCAACAGCGGCTATGCCATCTACCCCATGCCCACCGAGCGGTATGGTGACTACTTCAATCCAGAAAACGACCTGAGTTTGGTCGGTCACGGCTGGGACCGCTACACCACCGTGTTCACCAACACTTCTCGTCCTGCGGCCAGCCAGCCTGCTCTCCAGGCGGCTCCGATGACTAACAGCAAGTAAGCAGACCCATTCATGAGCGGCGTTTCAGACGAGTGGTCTGAAACGCCGCTTTTTTGTCTTCAAATGCCAACGCTGTCACTCATAAAGGCGGAACAGGCCGCTATGGTCGAGATCACCGCAGCCTTTTTCGTGAACTAACTTCTCCCACTGGGCTAGCGAGTTTTTCAAGGTGGGTGAGTCGAGACCGACGGAGTCGGCAAGTTGGGACATGAGGCGCACATCCTTGAGCTGGAGTGTGGCGCGGCCGCCAGGGGCGAATTCGCGACGCACCATGCGGTCGCCGTGCAAATCGAGGATGCGGCTTTCGGCGAAGCCGCCGAGGAGCGCTTTGCGGACGAGCGCGGGATCGACGCCGGAGAGTTCAGCCATGCGCAGTGCCTGGGCGACGGCGTCGATGGTTTGGGCGACGATGAGCTGATTGGCGAGCTTGGCCACCTGCCCTGCCCCGCTGAGGCCGAGATGGGTGATGTTTTTGCCGACGACTTGGAAGATCGGCAAAGCGCGCTGGAAATTCGCCTCACTGCCGCCGGCCATGATGGTGAGTGTGGCGGCTTCGGCTCCGACCTGGCCGCCGGACACGGGCGCATCGACCCAGTTCACGCGATCGGCCCATTTTTTCGTCTCAGGCACGCCAGTGGTGCCGAAGTCGATGATGAGGGCGTCTTTGTGCAGTCCTTCGATCAAACCACCGGGGCCAAAGACGACGTTTTCGACGACATCGGTCATGGTGAGATTGATGCAAATGGCGCCAGGGCCGATTTCGCGGGAGAGTTCAGGCAAACTAGCGGCGCGACGCATCCCAAGTGCCACGGCGGCCTCGGCCGGCGCATCACTGCGATTCCAGACGACGACCTCCGCCCCCGCTTCGTGCAAATGACGCGCATTGGCCCGGCCCATGTTGCCGAGTCCGACGAATCCGATCTTGTGTCCTTTGAGTGGCTTGCTCATGTCTGGTGAACTCACATCAGGTAACCACCGATGGCAAACTCCTTCCCAATCCACGCATGAAAATCATCATCACCGGCGGCGGCGGCTTTCTTGGCTCCCAGCTTGCGCAGAAGCTCCTCGAACGCGGCACTTGGAACAGCCGGCCGATCACCGAGATGGTGCTGCTGGACGCGTTTTTCCGCGAAGAACCGACCGATGCGCGGGTGAAGCAGGTGAAGGGCGACATTGGCGACCGGGCGACGGTTTTGGCCACCACGGGCACTCAGTTCGATGTGATCTTCCATCTGGCCTCCATGGTGAGCGGGGAGTGCGAAGAACGCTTCGATGACGCGATGCGCGTGAACCTGGAGGGTGGTAGAAATGTGTTTGAGGCGGCACGGGCGGCGGAAGGACGGCCACGAGTCGTGTTTGCGAGCAGCGTGGCGTGCTACGGCGGCCTGGACATGTCGCAGATGATGTCAGACACCACCAAACAACTGCCGCAGACGACCTACGGCATGACGAAGGCGATGTGTGAGATGATGGTGAACGATCACACACGCAAAGGCCACTTCGACGGCCGCAGCGTGCGCCTGCCGACGGTGATCGTGCGCCCAGGCAAGCCTAACGCAGCTGCGTCGAGCTGGGCCAGCGGCATGTTTCGCGAACCGCTCAATGGCGAAGCCTGCCATCTGCCGATCCGCCGCGATCAACCGCATCCGATGACGGGCTATCGCACGGTGATCGAGTCGTTCATCGCTTTGAGCGAGGTGGAGGAGTCCAAACTCGGCAAAGATCGTGCCTATGTGCTTCCCGCGCATCGCGTGACGCCGCAGATCGCGGAAAAGGTGATCCAAGAGGTCGCCGCAGCACGAGGAATCAAGCTAGGATCGATTGTGGATGCGTTTGATGCGCGGATTCAAGGCATCGTGGATAACTGGCCGCAGCAGGTGGATGGCTCACGCGCTGTGGAGATCGGTCTGCCGCGCCCGCCGGAGCTGAAGGTGATCGTTGAGCAGTACGTTGAGGACTTTGGATCCAAGTCATCTTAGCAACGACGGTGGATGAGGCACTTGAAGGCGGTTCCTGCGCCTTCAGCGTCGAGAAGCTGTGATGAGGCATTGTGTGGCTGAAGAAATTCGGCCAGATTTTGCTGCGTGGTCGGCTCCAGGCCGAGTTCGAGTAGCCAGGCAGCGTAGTCGGTGAAATTGATGTCTGCAGTGATGTCCTGGCGGCCTGGGTTGGCGTAGAGGTCGGTGCCGGTGAGCCTTTGATGCAGCAGGTAGGCGCGCAGCGTGCCGTGCGGACGGCGATGGTAGAGCTGCGGAAAGTCATCGCCGTAGTCGATGCTGAGCATGGAGCCGCCTTTCCAATGCGGCGTCCAGTGGTGCAGCCAGTCGCGGATGCTGGGATGCAGCTCGCAGCGCTGACCGTCTTTGAAGGTGGTGTGACGCAGAGCACTGAAGTGCGCGGAATCGAGCTGATGCGGGTGTAGTTGCTCAGGCACCCAGACTTCGTGCCAGAGACCGTTTTGCCACTGCACGAGCGTGGCGGGGAAGGCATCGAGCAGTTCGTTGTGATAGATGAAGGCGTGACCTTCAGCGTGGGAGAGAGCGGATTCGAGGTCGTGGTGCCAGTGGGCTTTACTGCCGAGTTGCTTTTGCTGCTGTTCGCGCAGCACAGGGGAAGTCTCGACGATGTGGAAGGTGAACTGACGGCGCTGCCACCAGCCCAGGGCTTGCCGCACAGCGGCCATGAGCGAGCCATCGCCCGCGCCGACTTCGATGATGTGACGGATGCTCGGCTGCGCTTTTGACTCGGATTTGAGCCAGGCGGCCATGGCGCGTCCCAGGCAGGGGGAAAGCGTGGCGGACGTGGCGAAATCTCCGCGTGCGCCGACGCTGCGAATGTGCCGGGTGTAGTAGCCGCGTTCGGGATCGAACAGGGCACGGGCCATGAAGGTTGAGAATGGCTCGGCCATTTGAAGCGAATCGTTTCAGCGAAGTGCTGCAGAACCAGAGTTCCGCGCTCCGAAGCTGCGGATGATTTCATCCGCGATGATTTCAAGCCCCTCGCTCACGATGTGCTGTGGCTGCGAATAGGTGAGGCGCAGGCATTCGTGTGGGTGCCGCCACTCCTGGTCAATGCCGTAGGCGAAGTAGTGGCCGGGAATCACGAGGACTTTGCGCTCTTTGAGGCGACGATAGAGTTCCTTCGCCGGAATGGGCAGGCCGTTGATCCACAACCAAAGGAAGAAGGCTCCTTCTTGCGTGTGTAGTGCCCACGGAACGCGGTCGCCAAGCGCATCGGCTAGCACGGATTTGGCGAAGTCGGAACGTTCGCGATAGAACGGGCGGATGACCTCAGGGCCGAGCTTGATGAGCGTGTCGTCCTTGAGCAGCGGCATGAGCAGCGCCTGGCCGAGGTTGCCATTTGCGAGGGAGACGATGGCATTCATGTTCGACAGCGCTTTCACGATGGGCGGATCGGCAACGATCATGGCGGTGCGAACTCCGGGAAGGCCGACCTTGCTCATGCTGATGCTGAAGATCATGCCGGGCTGCCATTTCGGCTGGAAGCCGTTGTGGATGACACCAGGAAACGGATGACCGTAGGCGTTGTCGATGATGAGCGGGATGCCATGCGCGTCGGCGAGCGTGTGGAGGCTGTCGAACTCGTTTTGAGTGAGGACGTTCCCGGTGGGATTCGTGGGGCACGAAACACACATGGCGGCGATGTCAGGCGTGATGCGCAGGCGGTCGAAATCGACGTGGTATTTGATCTCATGCGGCGCAGTTTCGACGATGCGCGGCAGGCAGGCGGTGAACTGGCCTTCAGTGAGCGACTGATTGGCGTAGCCGATGTATTCGGGCAGCAGCGGGAAGAGAATGCGTCGCTTGGACGAACCGGTCTGGCCTGCGAGGAGATTGAAGAGCAAGAAGCAGGCGCTTTGGCTGCTGGGCATCACGGCGATGTTTGCGCTGGTGACGTTCCAACCGCACTCACGCTGGAGAAACGCGGCAAAGGCTTCACGAAAGAGCGGATTACCGCCTGGCGGGTCGTAATTGAGCAGGGTGCGGTCGATGCTGCCGTCATCGAGCATGGCGCGCATGCGCTCGCGCCAGAGCTGCTGCACCTGAGGAATGGCCGCAGGCTGGCCGCCACCAAGCATGCGCATGTCAGGGTGTGTGGTGAGCGCAGCTCCGCAGTCATCCATGAGTTCCTGGATACCGCTAGGCCCGGCAAGGCGCATGCCGATGTCTGAGAAGGTGGTGTGCATCAAGAGCCGACGGAGGTCTGCACCCAGTCGCGAATACTGAAGCTTGGCGCGGCTTTTTCAATCTGCCATCTGCCATCCGCATTGAGCCTGAAGCTACCGACCCAGCGCTGATGCCATTCCTCAGGCGCGATCATGCTGAGCTGGCGTTTGCCTTCGACCTCATAGAGATGGTACATCTCGCCGCAAATGGGCTCGAAGCCGAATTGGCTCTCGTAGATGAGCTTGTTCCAGTTGAAGGCGTCGATGACCTCCATGTAGCGCTCCTGAATTTCGACCATCTCCTGCTGCAGCTCACGCTCGACTCGGGAAACGCCGCGAGATTTGAAATTGGTGAGATCCTGCGGGATGATTTTGGCGGCGAGACGCGAAACGGGATACGGCAGGTAATTGCCGCGAGGCTCGGGGGCTTGCAGGGCTGCGTCGATAGGGTCCAAAACAGGGCTGATGTGGGTCATAGGATGTACGGGAGGAACGCAGGATCAAGATGGTGCTTTGATTTGAAAAGCGGCATCACGGGCTTACGATGTGAAATGAAGAACGTCTCAAAACTGTTGGGTGTCGCCTTGTTTTCAGCGCTGCTGGCGTCTTGTGCGTCGCGCACGATGGACAGCGTGCCCACCGCGCAGGAACTGGAAGCTTACGAACGAGTGATCAAATCCCGCATGCAGGGAGAATACGACGAGCTGGCACGCCTGCGTGCCCGGGGCGCAATCAGCCAGGCAGACTACGAGGAGCAGAAGCGCAAGCTGGACTCGAAGCTGGCGGAAAAGGTGAATGACGCGGCCTGGAACAAGCATTACTTGGCCGAATCCGAGCGCAAAGCCGATGGCGTACCGACGCCGGACGCGCCGGTGGCATTGAGTCCTGGCGCGATGGGGGGGGAATCTTTTTACCGGCCTTCCTACCAAAATTACGGGCAGGTCACAGGCATGAGCGGTGTCGGAGGGATGGGCAGCATGCGCGGGGCGAATGAGCAGATCAGCAACGCTCAAACCGTGCGCCAAGACGCGATGTCTGCCGGGGGGACTTTTTTGTCTAAGCCGCCACCGGGTTCGGTTTACGATGACGCTATGCGGTGATTGACGCTGCTGGACTTGTCCTCAGCCTTGGGAGCCTGGGCCTTTTCATTCCAATAACTTAAAAAGCGAAAAGCCCTGTGAGGATGACCCCCACAGGGCTTTTGTTGGCAGGTTACCCTGCCACATTGACCTCACAAAGAGGCCAACGAATTACTTCTTGGCAGCTTTCTTGGCAGCCTTCTTAGCAGCCTTCTTAGCAGGAGCCTTTGCGGCGGCTTTCTTAGCAGGAGCCTTTGCGGCGGCTTTCTTAGCAGGAGCCTTTGCGGCGGCTTTCTTGACGGCCTTTTTTGCAGCTTTCTTAGCCATAGTGTTTGTCCTCTGTTTGTTGTTGGTTGCGTTGTTGTTTTGTTTTGCCACAGACGCGCTTTTGACGGCACCTCCACGGACATTTTTTCCTGCGGAGACCGAAGCGGTCGCGCGCTTTTCTTCGATCGCAGCCTGCGCAGCGGCAAGGCGGGCGACGGGAACTCGGAAAGGACTGCAACTCACATAAGTGAGGCCCACACGGTGGCAGAATTTGACGCTGTCAGGATCACCGCCGTGCTCACCGCAGATACCGAGCTTGATGTCGGGCTTGGTCTTGCGGCCTTTGGCGATGGCGATCTCGATGAGCTGACCGACGCCGGTCTGGTCCAGAGTGGCGAAGGGGTTCTTCTTGAAGATCTCGTTCTCGGTGTAGGGCATCAGGAAGCTGCCCATGTCGTCACGGCTCATGCCGAGAGCGGTCTGGGTGAGATCGTTGGTGCCGAAGCTGAAGAACTGCGCCGTTTCGGCGATCTCATCAGCCGTCAGTGCTCCACGCGGCACTTCAATCATGGTGCCAACGAGATAATCGAGCTTCACTTTTTTCTCGCTCATCACTTCTTTCGCAACTTTATGCACGATTTCGACCTGGAGGTCGAGTTCTTTCTTAAAGCCGACGAGAGGAATCATGACCTCAGGCTTCACCTTGATCTTCTTCTTCAAAACATCCGCTGCCGCTTCGAAGATCGCACGCGCCTGCATTTCCGTGATCTCAGGATACGCGATGCCGAGGCGGCAGCCGCGATGTCCGAGCATCGGATTGAACTCGTGCAAGGCCTGCACGCGAGCGGTGACTTTTTCAACAGGGACGCCCATCTTCTTGGCAAGTTCTGCCTGGGACTTCTCGTCATGCGGAACGAACTCGTGAAGAGGAGGATCAAGCAGACGAATCGTCGCGGGCAGTCCTTTAAGAGCCGTGAAGATGCCAGTAAAGTCCTCACGTTGATACGGAAGGAGTTTCGCGATCGCGGCTTTGCGGTCGGTGAGGTTGTCCGCGAGGATCATCTCACGAACGGCGTCGATGCGGTCACCTTCAAAGAACATGTGTTCCGTGCGGGTGAGGCCGATGCCCTGCGCACCGAATGCGATGGCGTTCTGCGTCTGCTCAGGTGTGTCGGCGTTCGTGCGGACCTGAAGGCGGGTGGCCTTGGAGCACCAGCTCATGAGCTGGTTGAAGCTCTTGAACTTCTCAGTGCTCTGAGCTGCCTTGTCTCCGCTGATCATGCCGGTGATGATCTCGGAATGAGCGGTTTTGAGCTGGCCAGCGTAAACGATGCCGCTGGTGCCGTCGATGGAGAGATAGTCACCTTCATTGAAGGTCTGACCTGCAACGGTGACCGTCTTCTTGTCGTAGTTGATGTCGAGAGCAGCGGCACCGCAGATGCACACTTTACCCATCTGACGGGCAACAAGAGCCGCGTGGGAGGAAACGCCACCGCGCGCGGTGAGGATGCCTTCCGCAGCGATCATGCCACGAAGATCTTCAGGGCTGGTCTCATTGCGGACGAGGAGAACCTTCTCACCTTTTTGCTCGGCGATGACGGCACGGTCGGCGTTGAGGTAGATCTTGCCAGAAGCGGCACCAGGACCGGCTGGAAGACCCGAGGCGATGGCCTTGGCCTTCTTCACCTCGGCAAGGTCGAAGATCGGAGCGAGAAGTTGCTCGAGCTGATCGGCAGGATTGCGCAGCACGGCGGTCTCCCAGTCGATGAGCTTTTCCTTCACCATGTCGATGGAGAACTTCAGAGCGGCGGCTGCAGTGCGCTTGCCGTTGCGGGTCTGAAGCATGAACAGTTTGCCTTCCTGCACAGTGAACTCGATGTCCTGCACGTCTTTGAAATGCTTTTCAAGCGTCTGGCGAACTTTCATCAGCTCGGCATACGACTTCGGCATTTCCTTCTTCAACTGGGCCACTGGCTCAGGAGTGCGCACGCCAGCCACGACGTCTTCGCCTTGGGCGTTGATGAGGAACTCCCCGTAGAACTCGTTGACGCCGTTGGCAGGGTTACGCGTGAAGGCCACGCCGGAACCGGAAGTGTTGCCGGTATTGCCGAAGACCATTGCCTGCACATTCACGGCGGTGCCCCACTCGGCGGGGATGCCATATTTGCGGCGGTAAACGATCGCGCGATCGTTCATCCATGAACCAAACACAGCGCCAGCAGCGCCACGAAGCTGATCCCACGGATCACTTGGGAAATTCTTACCGCTGCGCTCTTTGACGAGCTGCTTGAAGCGTTTCACGAGATCCTGTTGGTCTTCGGCAGTGAGATCGCTGTCGAGGATGTCCTTGTGATACTTCTCGTGCTTGAACTCCTCAATGATGGTCTCGAAGGGCTCATGGTCTTCACCTTCGCGCTTCTGCACGCCCATGACGACGTCACCATACATCTGAACGAAACGGCGGTAGCAGTCCCAAGCGAAGCGCTCGTTGTTCGTCGCGGTCACGAGTGAGAGAACGGTCTGGTCATTGAGGCCAAGGTTCAAAATCGTGTCCATCATGCCGGGCATGGAGTCACGCGCGCCAGAGCGCACAGCGACGAGAAGTGGGAAGCCTTTGGCATCACCGAACTTGTAGCCCATGATCTTTTCCATGCTCTTGACCGCTGCTTCCATCTGCGCCTGAAGCGCGACAGGATAGGTCTTCTTGTTCTCGTAGAAATAGGTGCAGACCTCGGTGCTGATGGTAAACCCGGGAGGCACTGGGAGGCCGATGCGGCTCATCTCCGCGAGGTTGGCACCCTTGCCGCCCAACAATGCTTTCATGGAGCCGTCTCCGTCTGCTTTCCCTGCTCCGAAGGAATAGACATATTTCTTTTTATCTGCGCCGCTTTTGGTTGCTTGCTTTGCCATAGATTTTGCCGGTTGCTTGATTCGAACCGTGGTTGTGTGTGTGTTCAGTGAAGGATGGGACGCGGATTTATAGCGTTCGATTATATGATGCAAGCATTTGTTGACAATCAAAAGTTCGGAACCCAACCGCATGGCAAGTAAAGCGTGTCATGCGCTCTTGGAAAAGCTCACGCTGCATTCGTGAACAATGATGAAGATCACCTGTCCTGATGAGAGGTATTGACGTGAGTATTTAAAACCGATTAAATTCACACGCGTCGAATCTCACACAGTAAGCGCAAGAAAATCCATCCTCCAAAGAAGACCATGAAAACCAACCGCCCCATCACTTCATCCAGCCGCCAGGGCTTCACGCTCATTGAGCTGCTGGTCGTCATCGTCATCATCGGAATTCTCGCAAGCTTAGTGATGTCACAGGCCACCAAGATGATGGAAGACGCGCGCAGACTTCAGGTGCAAACCGTCATTAAAGATCTGCGCATCGCGATCGACAGCTATCAAGTCGATTACAACCGTTATCCGGTCGACTCCAGCATGCTGAGCGGTTCTGATGGTGAAGACGCTCCAGAATTTGAAACGGATGAAAACACCGGCCTCGTCAGCGCCTTGATGAGCACCGGTGGCAGCGCTGGCGGTGCCACCGGCGGAGGCGTCAATCTGAACCCCAGAGACATCAAGTATATCGACCTGCCTTTGGCCAAAAACGGGATGTTTGGACTCGTGGGTGC
>Ga0315908_10002613_pt1 | contig 13100 bp, 12 predicted proteins | sample LakEriMetagenome_12_FD_203520 | JGI IMG/M metagenome (GOLD analysis project Ga0315908, IMG submission 203520) | Freshwater fungal communities from buoy surface, Lake Erie, Ohio, United States - Buoy 4 MA124 | ecosystem: Environmental > Aquatic > Freshwater > Lake > Lake biofilm | place: USA...
TAGAAAATCCCCTGAACAGTACCTCCGCGAAAATGACCTTATATCCAGACCCTATAAAACTGAAAAAATATCCGATATTGTCTCAAATTTTAACTCCATTCTGTCCAAAAATTAAGGGGTCGATACAATGGCAAAGTCGGAAAATCTATTTTACCCAAATTTGTCTGAAAATATACATCAAGCTAAATTCTCTGGCTTTTCTTTATTAGCTGAAAATCTCAAATCAAGACCCGCACTTGTAAATCAATTAATGGGAGGTAAACATATAGCTCAAAGTTTCAATTGATTTTCAACATCAGACAATAGTTTGTCATTATGACTAATAATAATAGTTGTAATTTTCATTTGCTTGATATAGTTTAAAATATCGAGTACACTTTTTTCATCTAAATTTTTATCTGGCTCATCCAATACTAATATTTCTGGTTTTCTAATTAACGCTCTTGCAATAGCTAATCTTTGTTTCTGTCCCCCAGAAATTTTATTACCACTATTTCCTATCTCTGTTTGGTAACCATAAGGCAAAGAAATTATGAAGTCATGAATCAAACATTTATTGCAATAAAATTCAATTAAAGCTGAATCAATATTATCTAAACCATAGACTAAATTTTCATAAATCGTACCAGTAAAAAACATGGGGTCTTGAGTAAGAAAACCAATATGCTTTCTAAATTCCTGAAAATTTAGTTTATTAATATTCTGTCCATCAATCAAAATTTGACCACCATATACAGGATAGGCTCCTAAAAGTAATTTAATTAAAGTAGTTTTTCCAGAACCAGACTCACCTGAAATTCCAAAAATCTGATGCTTTTTTATTTTAAAATTAATATTCTTTAAAATTTGTAAGTCACCATAATAAAACTCAACTTCTTGGAAACAAATAGATTCTTGAAACCTGAAATTAATTGACGATGTGCCTTCTAATTCCTCGTTACCTAAAATAGTATGCAAAGAGTTAATTGAATTTTGCCCTTCAACCAAAACTGGAATAAATGCAATTATAGTTTTAAAATATGCACTCGTGATGTTTAATACAACAAAAAATGAAATAAGTGTTCCAAGAGAAATATGACCATTCATCACTTGGTATCCCCCTAATAGCAATACAACAAAACCACTAATGACTATTAAATTACCTTGTATCGTATTATAGGCATTTACATTCAAAGCCACACTTTTGCTTAACTTTTGAACCGATTGAAGTTTCGATTTTTGCTTGGAATATTCTTTCATTTCTGCACTCGATATTTTGATTAAATCGTAAAATTTCAAAATAAATGTAACTCCTGCAGAAAATTTGGCAAAATCTTTATGATAATCTTGAATAGATAATTTCAGTTTCTTACTTAGAAGAGCTCCCACTATATACACAATTGGAAGAAAAAGCAATAACAAAATAAATAAGCTAAAATTCAAATATATTAGTACTCCTGAGAGACCTATAATCACTATTACAGATGGAATAAGTTGGGTGAGTAAAACCGCGGCCATATTATCAAGCCTCTCAGTATCTTGAACTATTTGGCTATGAATTCTATCGAGGTCTTCGCTTACATAAAAATTAGTATTTAGAAAGAGTAATTTTTGAATCAACTTTTCTCTTAAATCCGATATAAAACATTTTATAAGAGTTAATGAAATGTTCTTATTGTAAAGTGCAACAATTGTATTGAATAAAATTAATATAAGGGATAATAGAACACCTGTAGTAAGTGATTTTGTGTCTGCATTATTATGAATATTATCAAATAAATATTGAACAATTAAACCAAGTGGGAAAAGGCTAATAGACTGAGTTATCGACAAGACAACACTTAAGATCAAGCGCCTTTTATCGAAATAAAACACTGATAAGAAGGTGCCAAAATTTGAATTCACGATTTAGTATTATTTTTATAATACAAATATTATTCAAAAAAGTCTAAAAAGACTATTTTCATGAATCCGTTTTCCATACTAAACGAAATACATGTCTATCAAAACACCTATAATAAGCGTAATTATTCCGATTTATAATGATGCCCTATATATACAAGAGGCTATAAGAAGTGTATTGTCACAATCAATTGAGGAAATTGAAATTATAATAATCAATGATGGTTCAACGGATGATTTTGAAGAAAAAATAGGATGCTTCAATGACCCGCGTATCCGAATAATCAAACAAATCAATTCAGGCGCTGCTGCTGCCAGGAATAATGGCATACATAATGCCAAGGGTGAATTTCTATCATTTTTAGATGCCGATGACATTTGGGCTCCTAATAAATTAAAACTCCAGTTAGAAGTATTGATTAATCATGAAGATGTGAATATGGTGTATGGACAAGTGAAAGAATTTTATGATACTTCGATTAAAGGGCACTCAGATCTTCAAAACGAAGTTAAGACCTACTTGGGTTATAGTCCGATAGCCCTTTTAATTTCTAAAAGTGATTTTAACCGGGTGGGAGATTTTCAATCTAAATGGAAGGTAGCTGAGTTCATCGACTGGTATGATAGAGCTAAATTTGTTGGACTATCAGAGTTTTTACTTCCTGATGTGCTTGCGTTTAGAAGAATTCATTCTGGGAATATTGATCGATTGGACAGGCCTGATGCCAAACAATATGCGGCTGTTTTAAAAGAAGCGTTAGACCGTAAAAGAAGTCAGCAATAAATCATGAGAAATGAATTTGCATTGGAATTATGCCAGGATATCCCATTCGGAATATTGAAATTTACACTTAGTGATGAGGAAGTGGCAATTTTAAAATTGATCTCATGTGAAGAAGATAAGTCAATCAAGTATTGGGAACAATTGTGGAAAAATACTGAAGACTACGAAGATTTACTCTTTTCTTGTAAAGAGCTAATGCCTTCTGCCGTAAGAAAAATTCAAACTAGCTGCGAAGATGTTCAATGGAAACAATTTGTGCCGAAGAATGCTCAATTCTTGGCGGGCCTTCCTAGGTACACCTGGACAAAAAATCAATACATCATTAATGAATATCAAAAGATAGCTGCCCTACTAGATAAAGAGAATATTGAATTTTTAGCATTAAAAGGGGTTTGTGAAATATTAGACGATAGTCCATTTGCATTTATGCGCACTTCACGCGATATTGATATATTGATTCACGAAGAAGATTGGTTGAAATGCAAACAGATATTTAATAATTTGGGTTGGTATCAATCTGAAAAATCACGTAAATGTGCTTTTTTAAATAATCCAATAAAGGGTCATGCGGAAAGTTTTCAAAATTCAGAAAGAATTTTTGATTTAGATGTGCACTTTGTTGCTATTGCTGGAACGAAATCCACTTATGAAAAATTCACTACCAACCTTTGGAAACGTAAGGTAAAAGCAAAAAAAATTCCAACTTACTATATTCCTTCTCCAGAGGATCGATACATCATCATTGCTGCAAATGTATTTAGCCTACATAATTGGAAAGTTGGACACACGACCAAGTATGTTCATGATTTGCTCACTATTTCTAGCCATTTTGATAAAAAAAGATTAATAGCATTAATAAAAGATGCGGAAAGTTTATTAAAACTGGGAAAATTCGTAGAACAATCTGTCAAAGTTGTAAATAAAATTAATGAAAAGAAGTTTGAACATACCGAAGATAGAAAATATAAAATAACGTTTTCTATCAGTAAAAATTTCTTACTCTACATCATATACTTGTTAATATTAATTCAACTGGTTAAAATGATTGATAAGGTTAATCAAGGAATTCATGTAATAACTTATTTAACTTCAAGAGTATTAATAAAAGCACTTTATGTGCTAACAGGGAAAGTATTTTTATATACAATAAAGGAATCCAAAAAAACCAATTTAAAATCAAATATTCAAAATCAGTTTTCTGTGTATCTTTTTCCTCGCTAGTTATTAGTCATTACCTTTTGATATAGGTCATGATATTGCTGAGATACCCTCTCTGAAGAAAATGTTTTAATTATGTTTTTCCTTCCATTTAATCCTAATTTTTCTGAACGTCCTTCTTCTTTTAAAATCCAATTAATTCCTTCAGAAAAATCAATTAAGTCAAAGGCTGCTGAAATCCAGCCTGTTTTTTTATGAATTAAAATATCGAGGATCCCGCCAATATTAAACCCAACAACTGGCAAGCCACAAGATTGAGCCTCTAATGTAACTTGTGAAAATGCTTCAAATCTGGAAGGGACGACTAATAAATCAACCGCTGAATATAAGTCAACCAAAATCTCATCATCCGAAATTTCTCCAACAGAATGAATCTTATATGGACAATTCGAAAAAATTTCCCCATCATGCCCCACGACAACTAATTCAAATTCAATATCACTTGATCGAAAAAATCTTAATAATACTTCTTGCAATAAATCCCAACCTTTATTTGAATCGTTAATTAGATTTTGACCCAAGAATAATATTTGCTTCTTATTAATATCAAAATTGAATCTCACACAGCTATTTGGTTGATTTTTGGGCGACCAAAAAGTATAATCAATTGGACAAGGTATAACGCTGATATCACAATCATTAAATAAAATACTTCTTCTTGCACATTCTGCAAGCCAATTACTCGGTGCAACTAATGTAAATCTTTGTTGACACCAATATTCTTGTTTAAGCCTAAACGTCTTAACGCTTTGGTTAACAAATGAATTAATTTTTGTAGAGTCACCATAAAAAAATGCATTAGTATCATAGCTGAGATGTTCGCTCCCACTAAATGGCCACATATCATGTAATGTCCAAACAATTGGCTTATTAATCTTACCAATATCCTCTATGGATAATAAATTATTTATCCAATGTAAATGAACAATTGTAGCCTGATGTGCATTTATCTTATCAACAATCCCTGCACTTGTTTCTCCATAAGATTCCAAAATTACATTCTTACCTAGTTTCTGTGTTCGATTCGACTTTAATAACTCATGAATATACTTTAATTGCGCATTAGTATTTTTGGGTTGAACGGCCAATATACTCTCATCCTTTGATGTTTTAAGCATGGTGAACATCGAACAAACAATAGGCCGTTCCATTAGCGCATGATAAATACGTTTAGATGCCCTTGCAGCACCGCCAAAAGACTCATAGGTTGCCAAATGCAATACTTCAAGATCCTTCATCTGCTCTTGATATATAAATGTATTCTCTTACTATTTGTAACCTACGCTCATCCATACCACTAAAACTAACCCATTCAATTCGATCATCTATTTCTTTATCAATTGATATAGCTATAGGATGCTTCAATGGAAATTCAATATCCATTGGATTGGCATAAATATCTGCCATCTCAGTTTTGTGAGTATGGGTCGCTTCTTTCCCAAAACCAATATTTGAGATCATGTTTACTCTTGAACGAATGGAAAGTCCTTTATGTAGCCAACAGCTATACGCAAGCGCATAATCCCATGTGTCCAATCCATTTTTCATATGGTCATACATACGACTCCAATATGCTACAGCCTTAGGAGATTTTAAGATTTTATTTAACCAGTTTGAATTCTTAAGATCGTCCCATTGACTCATGTTTAAATCATATTTAGCCCATTTTTCTTTCCAAGTGGCCCAGCCCCATATACTCGGGTATTTAGAGAAATAATAACTCTCTGTATCTAATTCGTTTGGACCATCGCTCCTATGTCCACCTATGGTCATGATACGCATATCATATTTATATCGAGACAATAATTCTTGACAAAAAGGGAAAAAACTAGGTTGAGGAATACAGTCATCCTCTAAAATAATACATGTGTCTACGTGTTGAAATACCCAGTTTAAGCCATTTGGAATACTTTCTCGGCAACCAATGTTTGAAGTTGCATATCGCTTTAAAATAGTACATGGCCAATCAATCTGGTCTATAATGGCACGTGTTTGCTCGCAAATTTCAATTTCACAATCATTTCGTGGCCCATCTGCAATAACAAATAGCCTGGCAGGCCTAACGAAAGCCAACGCATGCACCAACTGTTCTGTGCAATGTGGTCGATTAAATATAAAAACAGCTACGGGAGTTTGAAGCATATGTATTTATATTTACCAATAGGCGCTATTATCCGTTAAAATAGATTTATTTTTAGGATGATATTTTTTAGGCATTTTAATCCAATGTTCATTGATATAATTGGTTGTCCAAAATTCATCTTTACTCCATCGGCCACCACCAATTCCAAATAATACTTGTAAATGTCCCCCCAAAGAAATTGCAATTTTTTTTTGATTTTTCAGATGACTAGCAATTGGAAGCCCCAAAGCACCAGCGCCTATAAAAGCAATATCAAAGTCCACCTCTTTAATATTAGTACAAATTGAATCAAATAAAGTCATTGAATTTGTATATTGTTCATGAGTTTTAAATGAATTTGAATAGGAATAAGGAATTTCATACGCATTAACTTCACTCGGACAAAACCACTTTTTACCTATGTTTAGCCATACCGCCTCGAATGTATCTTTATTTGCCCGGCTTTTTAATAAATCTGCAAAAGGCGATATAAATAGTATTTTCTTGCCCTCAAAAGATCTCAAATAACAATTATATTCACTTGATGGGATAGATCTATCTGGTTCGGTAAATTGATATGGAATGAAGAGTGCGTTTAATTCATTTTCTTTAATAATCTTTTCTTCTTGATCTGCCTGAAAAAGACCAAGAATATCTATTTGCTGGACATTTTTGGTATAAAATTGTGCAAATTCATGTAAAAAAGAAATATCAGTTGGAAATATGCCAAACATAAATTCACAATGGTAACGTAACATGGCTTCATAAGCCTTAAGTTGGATTTCTCCAGGATTTGTCGCCTTGAATGGCAAATATCCCAAAAGGAACTGTTCAGAAAAGCCCAGTTTCCCCATAGCGAACCCTTTATTTTGTTCAACTGATTCCTTTACTTTTTGAATCAGGTCAATTCTTTCAATTAAATTCATATGTTCATTTATTCCCTTTTAGATTTTAGCTTTAAATGTAATAGTTTTAATAATTCACGCCCATAGATATCTTCATCGACCGAATTGTATGAAATATTACTTTTGTGAACCCGTTTGTTTAAAACGACACATTCTAATAAGGAAATCTCATCTTTTAAATCTTTTACCTTACCAAACCAAATAATGTCACTAGCAATTTTCCATTCCGTTTCATAATATCCGATTCTATTAAATATTTCTTTGCGTCCCATAAAACACCCAGGCATATAGGCTAGATGAGATTTTTCTAACAAGGAAAGTTTAAATTCCGGTGGAGGATTTTGTTTTTTTTCTAAAAAGAATTTTACATGGCCAACTGATCCTAACTTTTCAGGGTGACTTAATAATGCATTCACGTGATCTGACAAAGTGGTAGACTCCCAAATATCATCACTATCTAAGGTTGCAATAAACTCACCGGTGGACATTTTAATACCTTGATTCCAAGCATCAAAAAGTCCTTTCCCATTTTGCGTGATGAACGATACTTTGGGGAATGAATTGGCAACCTCTTTGGTATTGTCTGTTGAGCCCCCATCAATAATTAAAACTTCAAAATTTTGATACGTCTGATTCGAAATGCTAATAAGTGCCTCATGCAAGTATTTGCCAGCATTTAGCGTTGCAGTTATGACACTCACTAAAGGCTCTTTTTTCACATTTACCATAATCTTACATTAAGCTTTGGTTCATTAGCGTAGACTACCATCAATCCCATAAATTTAAATGAATTACCTATTTTTTTATAATTATTCGATGTGCCATTTGCACCCATTAAAGCACTATCTAAAGTTGTTAACGAAATTCTAAGTTTTTGAAATTTGAGTACTGGTTTTTCTAAAATAACAGCTTGAATCCGTTCCTTTTTGCACCATTGATCATAAGTTTGAACATGATATGAATTATCTTTAAAGCATACAAGAACCACTCCAGAAGTATCATCTGCAATAATAAAAAAACCAAGAATCATTCCATCTTCCAATGAAGTTTCAAGAGTATATGCATTATCCATTTGAACATACTTAATCAAACCCTTAAATCTTGCTTTTACTAAGTGTTCAGAATTATCATTAAGCAATGACTCAGGAAGAACAATTTGCGTATATCGGAAACCAGAATTAGGACTTTTATTCGGTCGACTACTTACATCTATCTTTACATTTAACATATAGATGAAGGCTTTCAAGATTGCATCTGCATAAAGAAGTGCTCCTTGATTCGTCGTATGCACTCCATCATCGAGGATATCTGTTACGTATAAGGCCTCATCTAGAATATCTGAATTGATTTTTTTGCGGACATTGATTGAAGGTATCTTATAATAATCCAATACTTCTTCATACTTCAATATAATTTCATCTGAACGTTCAGTTAACGTATGTGTATTGTATAGATGCAGGAAACATATTTTCGTGGACGATGAAATCAGTTTTTCAATAATGCCTTCTATCGCTGGTTTTAAATATTGAGGAGGAGTTGCATAGCCAATATCAGAAACCGTACATTCAACGAAACAGAAATCCGGTTGATGACGGAGAACAAAGTCATCTATCAAAAAACAGGATGCTAGCGAACCAATTCCGCCTATTCCGGCGAAGATAAATTCATGAGTAGGGGGGAAATAGTCATTAATTTGACTTGCTAATTGATACGCAAATCCTTCTTTTTGAGCGGTTACGCTATTGCCCAAAAATGCAATTTTACATGCTCTGGTTTGCAAATCGGTATTAAATGAGTGAAAACCTTCTCTGGGTTGAAAGTAAGTATTCATTTTACTTCCTGGGTTTTTTCAAAGTTGAAATAAAATTAGCTAACGCATCTGCTATTAGGCTTGGATCATTTCCCAAGTTGAACCTATAGCAAGGAGTTTGTTGTAAAATGGATGACAATACATGATACATTTCGTTCCCAGCATTGGGTAGCAAATTTTTCGTAGAGGAGCATATTACACTTAGCGCATTTGCATATGCTATTTTTTGAAAACTAATAGCATATGAAGGGTCTTGATGCGGAATTATAATAGCCTTGATTTTCCCTGATTTGGGAAGTTGTGACTTAAATTGATTGTAAAAGAAATAAATTTCTTTTATATAGAATTCTTCGAAATGACGGTGTATAGAAGCAGTTAAGGCTGGGAAAAATTTTAAATCGGAACTAAGTGTTTTACCAGATGAATAAATTCCATAGACTGTTGGATTATTATTCTTATTTGAAATCGCACAAATATCATCTCCCAGATAAAACATACCTCCGGCAAGACCCCTTAGAGCAGTGGATGATTTCCCTGCGCCACTATGCCCCCCAATTATAACACACCCATCACTTGTTCCAACAGACGCTGCATGAATCATAGCAGTGTCATTTCGGCGTAAAATCCAACTTAGGATGCCTCTTAAAGGGCAAGCAAGTTCAAAGGCAGGAATAACTGAACTAGTTGCCAAACATACTACACCATGTTTTGATTCATGGTCGATGACTGTTAACATGCGTGCATGCGTGAAGAATGCAGCCTCATAACGTTCGGAAATAAACCCATCAAGTTCTCCACAAACTAAAATATCGTCGATTCCGCATGGAGCGATTGGAAAATCTATCTTAGTGGTCTCAGCGTCCCAAATATCAATTTTATAATCAGTTACGCTTTCCTTTGTTGTGTCAACGATTAGGTGTTCTAAAGCAGGCATAATTAGTGGTGTTAGGGCACCACTGGCAAATCGAAATTGAATCATCATATCTCCAACAAATATTTGTCGAATTTCAAACTCTGCATTCAAAGCAAAAACCTTATCAGTTTGATTATAAACTGATTTATAAAATAGATCTATATCCCCCATAATGTAAACTAAGAAGGGGTATTCGAATTTTTACTGATGGGCCATCCTGCTTTATCGACATCATGGACAGGATCGAGGAGTAAAATCTCTTGCATATCAGAAAATTTTTCAACTACCGGTGAATTATAAGGTGCCGAAATTTCTTTTGAATTAAATTCAATTGACTTTTTCTCTGCCTCTGGAGTAATTTTAATGATTTTAGCTTCGAGTAATTGAGTAAAAAACAGATTAATGTCAGATATTAAATCATTTTCATCAACTTGATAAATTTGAATCAAATCAGCAAATACTTCAGTTGGGGAATATTGATTAATTAATCGAATCCAAATTTGAGCGGCAGAATACCTTAAACTATAATAAACTCCAGATTCTAGGTTTACCAGAACTACTTCTTCGCCAAATACATCGCTTATTATGTTGTTATCATATATATTATACCTTGAATTTTCTGTCATTGTAATTAATTTGTATTTGACATTTAATGTTGTCGTTTTTTTAACTTTTCCGTCGTTAAAATAAGGTAGACTTTTGGTCGTAGAGTGTTTTTTTAACTAAATTTATGACTAAAATTATACACATACGTATAATTTTAATTTTTAAGGGCCAACTTTTTTGACTTTAAGGAGCTTTTCTAAAGAGCTAGTCAGTTTGTAGAATTCCCTTAAATCTTTCCATATTTGGTTAGAGTGTAGTATTATCCTGGCTACAGAAGGGGATAAATCAGGTTCAACTTGATTTATCCCTTTTTTTATTATTCTTGTAATTCGTTGATAATGTATTGAATAAGTCAAAATAATTGTTATTATTTTGGTTGGATAACGGTGTTTTTTGGGGTTATGCAAAACGCGATTGCCGAAGTTCCTGAAAGGATACCAGCCATTTTCGCAGAAAGTTTATTTGTAAAATCCACTGTCCAGATTTAATGTTTCCATCACTCTTATAAAAACAAATTATAGTTATAAAATAATGGATATGCTAAAAAAAGAAACCAATTGTTTGTATTCATTTAACAATATAAGAAACCTGATTCTGTTGATGACGTTGCCTCTACTTTCTTCTATTAAGATAAGTGAAGATGTTAAACCTGTAAACAACGAGACGGGAAAAGTTTACTTTATCCCACAACCGGAATCAGTGAAAATTGGTGTTGGATATTTCAGCCTTGTTCCGACTACCAAAATATTTTTGCCAGAAGAATTCATTGATGACCTGGGTCCTTATATCAAGGAAAAGATAAAGAATGATGCCGGATTAAATATTCATGTTACTCAATGGAATAAATCGATATCATCGAATTATATCCGTTTTGACATGACGAACGATCCCTCAATAGCCAAAGAGGGGTATTCATTAAAAATATCATCAAAAGAAATCATTATAAGGGCAACAACATATTCAGGTTTTTTCAATGCTTTTCAAACATTAAGGCAAACCATAGACGGGGATGCAAAGCAGCTTGCCAGCAAGTCTATACATATTCCGTGCATGGAAGTAACTGACAAACCCAGATTTGAATGGAGAGGATTAATGCTGGATGTTTCACGTCATTTTCAGACAAAGGAATTTGTTAAAAAACAAATTGATATCATATCATCCTATAAAACAAACAAATTCCATTGGCATCTGTCCGATGATCAGGGATGGAGGGTTGAAATAAAGAAATATCCAAACCTTACCCAAAAAGGTGCGTGGCGTGCAGATAGAACGGGCATACATTGGTGGAACCGTGAATTTAGAAAACCAGATGAAGCGACTACAATTGGAGGATTCTACACGCAAGATGATATAAAAGAGGTAGTAGAGTACGCAAGAGTTAGAAATGTTGAAATAATACCCGAAATAGATATACCCGGGCATAGTAAGGCACTTATTGCATCTTACCCATTCTTAACCTGCCGCAAAGATGTTCTTTTTGAAGTTTCAACAGGTGGCAGATCTCCCAATAATGCCCTTTGCGCTGGTAAGGAAACGACTTACGAATTTATAAATGATGTATTGAGTGAGCTCACTGAACTTTTCCCCTCCAAATACATTCATATCGGAGGTGATGAGTGTAATAAAAATGACTGGGCAAAATGCGAGCACTGCACTAAAACCGTGAAAGAACATGGTTTAAAAGATTTGAATGAATTGCAAAGCCATTTTATAAGCCGGATCAACAAGCAAATCATCTCCCGGGGCAAAACATTGATCGGCTGGGACGAAATTCTGGATGGGAAAGGCGCTCCAAAAGCGATTATCATGGCTTGGAGGAGAAACAGGTATTCACCAGAAGTAGATGCCCCCCGTGCTGGATATAAAACCATCCAGGCTTCTTATCTCCATTCTTACATTAATAATCATCAGGGGCCAGTGGATTTGGAACCAGAGGCACCCAGAGGTATTATCCCTCTGAAAAAAGTATACCAATATGAACCAATCCCTGAGGGATTAACCAAAGAAGAAGCCAAATTGATCATGGGTTCACAGGTTTGCTTGTGGGGCGAATTTACGCCTACGAGTGATATAGGCGAATTAATGTTATATCCACGTGTATTGGCCAATGCAGAAGTTGGATGGACAGATCCTTCATTAAAGAATTGGACTCGATTTCAGCATGGTGTTGAGATGAATTTTAAAAGGCTTGATCGCGATAGGGTAATATACTCCAGAAGTATGTACAACCCTTTCATCTCGTTTGCTGCCGACAGTTTAGAACTTGTTGCGAAGGTTCATTTTTTTACCGATTCAGACCTTCATAACGTTCGTTTTACTAAAAATGGATCCGAACCAACTGTTGGCTCCACCAAATACACTGGAGTTTTTAATGCTGAATTAAACGCTGTTATAAAAGCGGCCATATTCGATGACAAGGGAAATAAGTTAGGTCAAACAGTAACACGGACATTAAGTCCTCCAAAGAAATAAGTATGGTTGGGTAGTTTCTAGGGAAGCAACAATTAAAATGTGAATATTGAAAAAAAGTATTATTCTTATAATTAATGTCACTTTTCTCCATTTTTCCTTCGCACAGGAAAGAAAAGAAAAAATCGACTACGTTAATCCGATGATTGGAGCCTTTGCTCCTGCAGGCTCTTCACTATCCGGGAGAGAGTGCGGAAGAACGTTTCCAGGTCCGACAAGACCTTTTGGTCTGGTGCAACTTAGTCCTGATACTTTCACCGGCGGCGATAATGGGAACGGATATTCATGGTTTAATAAAACAATCGAAGGGTTTAGTTTTACGCACCTTAGTGGAGTTGGCTGGCATGGAGATTTTGGTAATTTTCTTGTTATGCCAACTACTGGCCCCTTAA
>Ga0315908_10002615_pt1 | contig 13094 bp, 10 predicted proteins | sample LakEriMetagenome_12_FD_203520 | JGI IMG/M metagenome (GOLD analysis project Ga0315908, IMG submission 203520) | Freshwater fungal communities from buoy surface, Lake Erie, Ohio, United States - Buoy 4 MA124 | ecosystem: Environmental > Aquatic > Freshwater > Lake > Lake biofilm | place: USA...
GCTTCAACTGCTTTTTGGAATGAACCCGGGCATTCGCTTTTGCTGGGCGCAGGTCGTCAATCGGGGTTTGCACCACATTATGTATGTTCATCGGCATATGCTCCTAGGCGGCGGGTCCATTCCCGCACGCGTCTGCACATGACTGGCATGGGCAGCGCGCAGGGCGGGCAAGGATCGCCGGGTTGGCGTTGAAGTAACATGGCGCAAAATTACGAACCGTGCACAATCGCGTCAAGGCAGCGGCGCTACTTTTCCACAAGAGAGCAAATGCGTGTCAAAATAGACTGAACAATAGGCTCAGTATAACAATATTAATAATCGGGCACATCGACAGTATCACAAAATTGATATTTGATGGCATCGCGCCGTTGTCACGCCAATCGTACCGACACTATAACATTAGTGATAACGCATTCGCCGCCTGTCGCCGATCACGCGAATCGGCCGCGCGCCTATTTGACCAATACTGAATTGGCGAAATCACGCTTCTGAGAGGAAGGTATTCCCGGTTACGCCTGTTTTGCCTCTGCAAGAAAACCCGCTTGTACCGGCGGAATTGGCCAAGCTGCATGGCTTGTCCCAGTTAATTTTGCGGAAAAGCGGGAATTTCCAAGGAGACGGCTTCGCCCAGGACTGCAATGCGCACCAAACAGTCCAAAGAGCGACTGATCTCCATACATTTTACTGACAGGCTGAGCCCAAAAAGGGCGCAGTATTGCGGGTTTTGGGGAATGAGCGTTGGGCTGGAGACGGATTTGCTCCCAGTCATGAAAGCGCAAAAATCCCTGCCAGTCTCCAGTGACGAAATTGGAGACGATTTTCGACCCCAATGGCTTTGGGGGTCTCAGCGCGAGATTCGCCCCCAAGGTCCCTTGATCACGACCCCCATTGGGACGGAAGCGGAATCATCAGGATCACGCCCATCCAATATGGCTTCATAGCGGGCGATGATTGCAGTCATGCGTGTCTCAAGCCGATTGAAGTGCGCAAGACAGTCTGAGTTCCAAGCCTCGAAGCTTTTGTAAGCGTCCCGATCCGGAAGGTCGGGCACATCAAACTCATAGAGGGTTTCATCCAGGAACCGGCGAAAGAAGCGGACAAGGGCTCGGCGGCTTGCTCCTGTCTTACCGACCTTTTGCGCCATGAGTGCACAGCGCTCGCTGCGTGGTTTGTCGAGACAAGCCCAGACATGATTGACCGCGATGAGCAGGCCGTCTTCCTGATAGTCATGATAGAGTGACGCCAGAAAGGCAAAGCGCTGGTCGGGAAGTCCGAGATTGTAGCTGTTTAGCGGGATGAGCGGCTCAACCTCTGGCGCAGGCTCAACAGTTACCTGCGCAGGCAATGCATAAAAATCGGGGAGTGTTTCTTCCCATTCCTCTGATGGCAAGGTCTTGAGAAGATCCGAGATGCTGGCAAAGGCATGTATCGCAATAGCCACTGCGGCAGGGTCATCTGGCCAAGGCTTCAGCATAGAGCGGGCGCGCACCCATTCTTCTATGGGTTGCTGATCCCAGCCAAGGCCTACACCAAAGGACCAGGGTGCGAGATAGGTACGGCCATCCATAAAGGCATAAGTCTGGCCATTGCCCGAGGCGGCGTCTTCAACACTGTTCCAGGCCGAACCATGATAAGGCAGCGTGCCATTTGCATCGGGATTGCGACTGAAGCCGATTAGTATCTCTATGGTACGCGCACAGGGCGGATGGAACAGTTGCGCCTTCACCCGGCCATGCTCGGCTTGCGCGAGGACGGCAATGATCCTGCCTTGGCGCTGAACGGCAATGACATTCTCATCCAGATCAATTTCATCGAGCATGATCGTAAAGTCAGCGTGCTCCATGGTGACCATCGGAGCCCCGCCTAGGTTCAACAGCGCCATGACCAGCGCATCCATTGCAGGGGCTAGCTTCAGCCAGTCGGCCTTGCCATCTTCTGCGCGCTTTTGCAGCGCGAACAGCATTGCAGCCAGAGGCGGCGCATCCAGATCGATACCCACATGATCTAAAAAGGCCTTGGGCACTTCATAAGGGATATCGGGCAGCCCAAGCGAACTGAGCATACCCTGCGGTAAGTTCAGTTGTACCAAGTTCATCAAATGGACGGCCCAATCACCACCATCTGGAATAGCCGTCTTTGGCTGAAACGCCCCAAATGATCGGTTTTTCTTGCGCAATATCTCAAAGAATAGCCTTCAGCGGTTGGTTGGCTAGCAGCCAAACTTTGTCCAACTTTCGGAAATTGCATCGGCGCCATCTTCTTCAAGAAAGACCATGTCGCCTGCGCCAATGAAGCGCTGGAGACCGCTCTTTCCGCCAAAGCCATTGGTCGCATTTACATATCCGCAAACGATGATCTGACCATCATAATTGACGGTGTGAATGCTCCCGAACTCGGCGCTGCCAGGATCGCGAAGTCGGTTCTTAACGGCAATGCGGACATCAGCGATTGCCCAGCTCTCTTTGTCTGCTTCTGTCTTGGGACCAGAGTTGCATGCGGTCACCAAGATCAATGCCATTGGAACGAGCGCTAAACGATAAGACATGGATGCTCTTTTTGTTGTTGTCTCTGATAGTCGACATCACGACAGCTCCATTGAGGATGTTAGTCAAGCATTTTGTCACTTATCGTCTGTAGATTGATCGTCGACATGCGGGCGATGCATTGCAGGTGGATATACGCAAGATCCTTGGCGCCAATTTGAAGCGCCTGCGTACGGCCAAGGGCTGGAGCCAGGAAGAATATGCCTTTGAGGCTGATATCCACCGGACCTATATCAGCGACATCGAGCGCGGCGCGCGCAATCCAACGATAGAGGTTTTGGTGAAGCTTGCAGCGCCCTTGGGTGTCGAAGCTGCGGACCTGTTGCGCGAAGTCGTGTGAAGCCCTGTCACATTTTTGAGGCTTGATCTCGCCTCGACACGCAACATCTCATTATGCTCAATTGCATAAACATTCCCGTTTCGGGCTTGGCCTACTCGACCACTCAAGGCGATCGACGAGAACCCAAGACTATTGGAAAATGGAAATTTTCTCATCCCCGCACAAATCTGCAAACGATTGCAAGACTTCGTGAACTATGCAACTATCTGCCAGACAGGTCAGAATTTGGGGGAAGATTTCAAATGCAAATCGCTGGCAAACCGCGATTGTCGCTCCTGAGAATCATAGAGATGAACATTGGCTTTTTTGGCCTGCAGTTCAGTTTCGGTCTGCAACAGGCCAATATGGGGCCGATATACGGCTTCCTGGGTGCGGACGAGGCGACGATGCCGCTGCTTTGGCTCGCAGGGCCGATGACCGGCTTGATCATCCAGCCAATTGTGGGCGCGATGAGTGACCGGACCAATTCGCGCTATGGCCGGCGAACGCCTTATTTCCTAATCGGCGCGATCATCTGCACAATCTGCTTGTTTCTGATGCCCTATAGTGCCGCCCTCTGGATGGCGGCGTCGCTGCTTTGGATATTGGATGCGGGCAACAATATCACAATGGAACCTTATCGGGCTTATGTCGCCGACCGATTGGAGCCGGAACAACGTGCAGTCGGTTTCCTGACCCAAAGCGCCTTCACCGGCCTGGCGCAGACGCTTTCCTATCTGGCGCCAACCTTGCTGACATCGATCGTGGCTAAAGATGTGCTCGATGATAACGGCATTCCTGTCATTGTGCGCATCGCCTTCATTATCGGCGCAATCCTCTCGATTTCGACGATTGTCTGGTCGGTCTGGCGTGTTCCTGAACTGCCTTTGACCGATGCGGAAAAAGCCATCATTGATGAAAAGCCGATGACGGTGAAGGCGACGACGATGGAAATTGCCGATGCTATTCGCGATATGCCAAAGCCGATGCGGCAATTGGCAGTCGCCATGCTGTGCCAATGGTATGCCATGTTTGCTTATTGGCAATATGTAACCTTTGCCGTGGGGCGCTCAATTTATGGCACCAGCGACCCATCAAGCGCGGCCTTTCGCGACGCGACTCTGACTGCACAGCAGGCCGGCGCTTTGTATAACTTCATCGCCTTTCTGGGGGCTTTGCTTTTGATTCCGGTCGTCGCGCGATTGGGCGCGCGCCTTACGCATGCTATTTGCCTTACGGCATCGGGCATCGCCATGTTGCTATTACCCGGCGCCGACACGCCGGCTGTGCTTTTTGTGTTGATGATCGGTATTGGGATCGGCTGGGCCGGGATGATGGGCAATACCTATGTGATGCTTGCCGATTGCATTCCGGCGGATCGAACCGGAACCTATATGGGCATCTTCAACATGTTCATCGTGATACCGATGTTGATCCAGTCCGTCACGATGCCGTTGATCTATCGCCCGTTGCTTGGTGGCGATCCGCGTAATGTATTGTTGCTTGGCGGTGTGTTGATGATTGCGGGTGCGGCAGCGACATTGTTCGTCAAGTCAGGCCATCGGGCGTCGGTTGAAAGAGAGCCTCTTGGCGGGTAAGGAGACTGGAAGGGCTCCCTTACCATGACTCAAGAGGCCCCTTCAGGATGTTGTCACAAGATAAAAGGGTGAATGAAGCGGATGGCTAATCAGGGCCGGATGACAATGAGTGGCCTTGCGAAATTGTCTGGAGTTGACATTTCCACGGTTTCCCGTGCGCTGAATGATAGCCCTTTGGTAAACGGCAAAACCAAAGACCATATCCTGAAGCTGGCGAGCGAAACCGGCTATGCGATCAACGCCCGGGCGCGTAATCTGCGCAAGCAATCCAGTCAGACATTGGGCATCGTGATCCCCGTCTATCCGGGCTCTCAACAAAATCTCTCCGATCCTTTCTTTCTGGAAATGATTGCAGCTGTCTCACAGGCGGCGGCGAAATTTGATTATGACCTCATCATCAATCTGCCCAACAGCCCGTCAGAAATTGCCGAGCGGCGCTTGCTGCTGTCCGGAAAAGCAGATGGGTTGATCATCATCGGCCAGGCCGGAAGAATTGAACGATTGAGGTCATTGGGCGATGCAGCCGACCGCGTTGTGGTGTGGGGCGGCATGATCGACGCTGCAGACTATACGCTGGTCGGCAGCGACAATTTTGAAGGCGGTCGCCTTGTCGGACAACATCTCAAGGACATAGGCCGTCAAAGGGTCGTTTTCCTCGGTGACATAGACCTTCCAGAGGTGGAGTTGCGTTACAACGGTTTGATGTCGGTCTGGAATGGCGAGGGTGCCGACCAATCAGTGATGCATGTCAGATCATCTTTTGACGGCCATGAAGCCTATCGTCAAACGCTGGCATTGTGTGAAAGCGCGCACAGCTTTGATGCCATTTTTGCAGCGTCCGACGTGTTGGCCATTGCCGCAATTCACGCTGTGCAGTCTAAAGGCCTTCGCGTGCCAGAAGATGTAGCGGTCGTCGGCTATGACAATATCGGGCAGGCGGCCATGATATCGCCCGGATTGACCACAATCGATCAGAATATCAAATTGGGTGGCGAAATCCTGGTCAATACGCTCATCGAGAAGATTGCCGGCAATCCTGTCAGCGCTACCTTGACGCCTACCAAGCTTGTGATTCGTGGCAGCACGGTCGGCGGTTAGCTGCAAAACTGACGGTATCCGATAAAGCATCGGCGACGCGATCCCTAATTCGCCATCCAATCCCGCATAACAAATTGTAATATCAGTACTATTCCGGCAGAATTCCGCACATTGCGGGTTTATGCAATCGGTTGTATTTTTTGATTGCAATCGTTTGTTTTCGGGAATATCGATGCAAGACATTGTGAGAAAATGTGCCTGAATAAATGGCGAAGTTGGGAGGATATCTTAGATGAAGTTGATCCATCGCGTCTTGATGACATCAGTGGCTAGCACAGCCTTTTTCAGCGCGAGTGCCTTTGCACAGACCGCGCAGCCCGAGGAAGCGGCCGCAGAAGACGATGCCATTGTCGTCACCGGCGTCATTTCGTCCGCAGGCCAGAACAAGATCGACACCTCGATCTCTGTATCCTCTTTGGGCGCCGATACCATTGCAGACAGCAATCCGACCAACCTCGCTGAGGTGTTCCGTCAGCTGCCGGGCATCCGTTCAGAGAGCTCGTCAGGTGGTGGCAATTCCAACATCAACGTTCGCGGGATTCCAATTTCAACCGGTGGTGCGAAATTCCTGTCGCTGCAGGAAGACGGTCTTCCCATTCTCCTGTTCGGCGATCATCTTTTTGCGCCGGCCGACGGTTTCTACAAATCAGATACGACTTTGGCGCGCGTCGAATCCGTACGCGGTGGTACCGCCTCGACACTTACCACCAACGGCCCCGGTGGCATTATCAACCTGATTGGCAAGACCGGCAAAAATGGTGGCGGTTCGGTTGGCTTCGGCCTTGGCATTGATCATACCGATTACCGTGTGGATGCCGAATATGGGGCGAACCTCGCAGACGATCTGTATTTCCATGTCGGCGGACACTTCCAGCAGGGCGGTGACTATCGCAACTCCGGATATGACCCTGTTTCGGGTGGCCAGATCCGCTTGAGCATGACGAAAGAATTTGATGCCGGCTATGTGCGCTTGACGGGCAAAATCATCGACAAGAAGGAACAGGCCTATTTCCCGCAGCTGGTTTCGCGTAGCGGGAATGCCACCAGCGGCGTCGTTGGCACCAGCTTGGGTAATTTTAGCGCTGCCAACCACAGTCTCTACAGCAATCTGACCCGCAATGGTCTGGCCGTGAACGGTCGCAACCAGTTGGAGCCCTATGATGTTGCCGATGGTCTGCATCACAAGGTGAAATCGATTGGCATCGAGACAAATTTTGAACTTGGCGGTGGTATCGAATTGTCGACCAAGTCCCGCTATCAGGACATCTCGGGCGAATTCCTAGGCTTTTTCACTTATGGCGCTTTGAACGCGGCTTCGCTTGCGGGTTCAACCTATTTCAACGGACCTCGCGCTGGTTCAGCCGTGACTGCGGCAAACCTGCCCAACGGCTTCGCATCGGAAGTGGCCGTCTTTGACGTCAATCTTGATGACATGAGCAATTTTGCAAATGACGCTCGCCTGTCAAAGACCTTCGAAATGGGCGGCTCGACACTTGATGTTGCTGTTGGCCATTTCTTCATGCACCAGAATTTCAAGCAGGATTGGCATTGGACTCGGCTTGTCACGACGACCGAAAATGATGCCGCGCTGATCAATGTTCCTGGATCGATCAATGGCATCGCCGGCGTCAATCAGGCCTTTGGTTGGGACGGTTCGAACCGTAACTATGATCTTGAGGCTCAGGTGAGCTCACCTTTTGCTGCGCTGGGTTTGAAAACCGGCGATCTGAGCGTCGATGCCAGCGTTCGTTATGACAATATGAGCCAAAATGGCGTCAGAACAGCCGCTGCAGGCGCACCTTTCGACGTTAATGGCGACGGGCGTATCACAGGCTCGGAAGCAACCGTTTCGCTGAACACTGGCGTGGTCGATGCCCGGGCCGATCTGAATGCGAACAATATCGCATGGTCGCTTGGCGCCAACTATCTGGTCGGCGACAATTTCTCGATCTTTGGCCGTGCATCCAGTGGTGCATCCTTCAACTTCGACCGCGCCCTCGATTTCGGTGTCCGCAACGCAAGCGGGGCATTGCTGGCCGGCGCGGAAGGCGCCTATGTCGATAAGGTCGACCAGTATGAAATCGGCTTCAAGGCCCAAGATTTGGAATTGGGTAACGGCAATCTGGATGTGTACGGAACGCTGTTCCTGTCCAAGACCGAGGAATCGAACATCACGATCACGCCGCCAACTGGCCAGATCCGCAAATATGACGCCAAGGGCCTTGAGCTTGAGGCCTATTACAAGAGCGGCGTATTCGATCTGTATGCGACGGCTACATATACAGACGCCGAAATTACTGACGCCCGCAATTCTGCAGGTGTCGCGAACAACGCCCTTATCGGCAACCGACCACAACGGCAGGCCAAGCTGATCTGGGCCTTGACCCCGAGCTTGAATTTCGACCAGTTCCGGGTTTCGGCAAGCTGGATTGGCACCGGCGACAGTTTTGCCAATGATGCCAACACTCTGACCCAGAAGGGATATTCGGTTGTTCACCTGACTGGTGCAGTGAACCTGACCGACAGCCTAGAATTCTCTCTCAACGTGAACAACCTGTTCGACAAGGCAGGTATCACGGAATCTGCGAATGATGGACGCGAATCCCTCTTCGCAGGCGCGCCGAATACGGTAACCATCGGCCGTTCAATTCAGGGGCGCACCATGTCGGCAAACATCCGCTTCAAATTCTGATCGGGTATGAAAAAGAGCTGGCGCCTGCCTTGTGCGGGCGCCATCTTTTTTGCGCGCAGGGTATCTATCGCTGACCTAGATCAGTGACGGTCTAGAGCTTTTGGAGCGCTTCAAAATAGGCCGTGTTGCCCACGGTGTCGCGCAGCACAAAATCATGTAGCCTTGATCGCCGTTGGGCAAGTTCCAGCAGCATTGCGTTCACCTGCTCGCCGGGCCCGGATGCCGGTGCCACTTCTTTTCCCCATCCCATGCCATAAAGGACGAATTTGTAATTCGTGGCCGAAAAGCACTGGGTTGTACTGTGAAAATCATAGATGCTGGGCACTGCTGATTTCCATGTCGCCAGATTGGCCTGAAGGGATGGCGGTATCGTCCTAGGCTCGCAATTGTCTCGCCAAAAGGCCGTGTCACGGCGGTTGGAAAGACAATAGTGCATTTTCAGGAAGTCAGCGATGTTATTGTAATGGTTGTGCAGTATCCGGTTGTAGCTGGATTGTGGATGTGTCCCGCCAAGGTAACGCGGGACAAATTCGAGCATCGCCCAATTGGCCATTTCGATCAGGTAAATCCCTGTCGATTCCAGCGGTTCCAGAAAGCCGCTTGACAGGCCGATGGCAACGGTATTCCCGCGCCATTGCTGATCATGATAGCCGATCCGCATGTCCAGCCGCCGTGCTTCCAACATATCTATTGGTTGCTGCACATAGGCAGCCAGTTCGGCCTTTGCTGCATCGTCATCGATGTAACGCGAACTGTACACATGACCAACGCCGCGGCGATCCTGAAGCGCAATGTCCCAGATCCAACCCGCGCTTTGCGCAGTCGACTTTGTATAACCAATCACGTCTGCAAGACTGTCATTCGACACCCGCGTCACAATTGCGCGGTCAACAAACAAGGTTTCTGAAAGGCTGTTGAAGGTATTTTGCTGGTCTGAATTGACCAACCGTGCCGCAAAGCCTGTGCAATCAACAAACAAATCGGCTTCGACCCGCTCGCCATTGTCGAGGTGCAATGCGCTAATGTCTTCAGCGTCCCGATCAACCTTGATGACCTTTTGAACCTTGTGACATACGCCGCGCGCCTTGCTGTGTGTTTTCAGATAACTCGCCAACTTGCCGGCATCGAGATGATAGGCGTAAGCGAGCGCACCATCATAAGGCTTGTCACTGAAGTTCTTTGGGGCTTGTCCGTGCCGCGCGAGTTCGGCCTGTACAGAAAATTGTTCAGCATAAGGTGCGCGATCTTCGAAAGGCAATTGCAGCCATTGCCAGGTTGCATCCTTGCCCGCGACCATGACCTGGTCGCCAAAGGGGTGGAAATAGCTGTTGGTGCCGCACAGCTGGGGGTCGTCGCGCCAATTGATGAACTCAATGCCATGCTTGAACGTCGCGCCGCAGTTTTTGAGGAAGATATGCTCTTCGATGCCACATGCCGCCAGCGTTTGCCGGATCGAAGGGATCGTGGCTTCACCCACGCCTACGGTAGGAATATCCTCTGCCTCTATGACCGTGATTTCAACCGGCCGGTTCAAGGTATGGGGTAGTTGGTTCTGCAAAAATGCAGCGGTCAGCCAGCCGGCTGTACCGCCTCCTATAATCACGATCGCGACGGCATCGCGTGCATCAGTGTTCGACATTCACGGCCCTTTTTGCGAGTTCAAATGCACCGGCAATGCCGGAGCGCGTACCAAGACCGGGCGCCATGATGATCGCGCCGGCATCAACGCCGAAATAGCTGCCGGTGCGCAGTGCGGCTTGTTCCTTTATCTTGTCGAGCAGCCCGGTGGTCTGCATCACTCCACCGCCCAATATAATGCGCTGCGGGGAGTAAAGCGCAATCTGGGTCTGGCAGAGCTGGGCAAGATAATCGGCAATGATTTCGTGCGCGACATGGTCCGACGCCAGCTCCGAAAGGGAAACGCCCCAACGCGCCTTGATCGCAGGACCGGATGCCAGTCCCTCGAGACAATCACCATGAATAGGGCAGATGCCGGCAAAGCCTGTATCCTGAGGGTGACGGCGCGGCATGATATGCCCCATTTCCGGATGCCGGCTGCCCTTTACCGTATCGTTGCCAATCACCGCGCCGCCGCCAATGCCTGTTCCCACAGTGACATAGATCGCAACTTCACAGCCGCTTGCGGCGCCGTGAAGATATTCCCCCATCGCAGCAGCATTGACATCGGTATCAAGCCCTACGGGGCAGCCCAGAGCATCGCCAAGACGGGAGGCAATGCTTGTATGGCTCCAATCCGGCTTGGGGGTATTGATGATACAACCCCATTTTGGAGAAGCCGGATTGAGATCGACCGGCCCAAAAGATGCAATGCCGAGACCTTCTATGCCGCCTTCCGCCAGAAACCAGTCAATCGTTCGCTGAAGCGTCTCGTCAGGGGTCGTCGTCGGTATCTGCACCTGTGCCACAATATCATTATGGCCGCTGCCGATTGCGGCAACAAATTTGGTTCCTCCAGCTTCGACAGCTCCTAACATCTGCGCCGATCAATCAACATGAACCAATTCGCGGCGCAGGCCTGCCCGATTGCCCTCAAGCAGCAGCTTCACGAACGGGGCAGGCGTGCCTCCGAAACTTTCGGCTGCCAGCCTGGGGTTGTTTTCAAGGCGCCGCCCGTTGAGCCCCCAATGATCGACAAAGCTGCTTACCAGAAGTTCTCCCGTGACGTGCCAGCTATAGGTCTGCGTCGGTTCTTCGGGCGGATTGGCCAAGACCAGGCCACTGCCATTCAGCGGCTCATAATCTCCAAAAAGACTGTCCGAGACCATACCATATAGCCCTGTGGGACCGATCGGGCCTGCCGGATTGAATGTGCCCGCCTGGGTAACCCAGAAAACATAATAGCGGCCATCTTTCGATAGCATATGAGCGCGTTCCAACTCGTTATTGACGCCATCTGCATGCAACAATGGCGGCAAAAGTTCCCAACCGCCATTGGCAGATCGCCGCGCAATGCCGATTGCACCATTATAATTGGACGTCGCGCCTGCCAATGATCCCGTGAACAGAAGATATTCCCTCCCATCTGCAGGATCACAGAAATAGGCAGGGTCGCGAAACGCCTTGATTTTGCCTGGTTCGCCCTCTTGCTGATCGGCGACGTGATAATGGACGCCATTATTGGCTACCGATTCCTGAAGCGGGCTCCAATCGCTGATTTGACCATCAGCCTGCAATGTGCCGTGAGTTTCAAACAGGCGTTGCTGATATCCGCCGGGATTGGCGGCAACGCCGGCCGCCGTGAAGAATAAAGAGACAATTCCGTGTTTGAGTAGGGCCGTACCAGCCCACTCCCGTTCGAAAGCATAATCTGTATTGGGCAAGGCCCAGCCCAAATCGCGCCATCTTTCTTCTTGCAGATGCAACAGCCGGATGCGTGCTTCAAAATGGCGCAATGCAGGATTCGACCGGTCTGGCGCAGCAAGGGCCATCCATAGCGAACCACCCGCAATCTGAGCAATTCTGCCGTCAGTGGTTTGGACCGGCCACATATCCCACAGCACAATCCCCGGCAAAAGCGGGGTGGCATGGTACTCTGTTATCACGTCAACAGTATCAAAGTCCTGCTCCGCGATGCGCAACACGTGCTTGTGCGTCCATGCTGAGGTCAAGGTGAATAAATCCCAACTCTGAAGGTCAATTCCGAATGCCTAGGAAATGAGGTCGCGCTTTGCAACAAATAATTGCAATCGATTGTATTAACGTATCAAGGCGAAGCTCAAACCATCAAAGTTGCAGTGCCGTTGGAAGCCAAGGCCCCCGTCCTGTTATACAGACCCTCCTGAGCTTAGCATTCCGACAACAACGCCCGCTGCTGATCCCAAGCCATAGGCAGTTCAACAGATCGCAACTTGCTCGCCGTCAGCGACAGAGGCTGCTTGCCTGCAAGTATCGCTGTTACGATGTCCGGCGCGAGACAGGATAGCTCGATGAGCTTTGCGAGATGCTTGCGACACTTGCCCTGCTGTTTGGCAAGATCAGCAAGTGAGGTATCGGGATAGGCAAGCACTAGCTTACGCGCGGCATGAGCCTCGGCAAGCAGCGCAATGAGCTTCGTGTCCCGTTGTCGTTGCGGACGCTGCGGCGGTGCGGTGACTAGTAACCCCTTACGCGCAGCGTGCTCGCTCCCTGTCTTTGGCACTTGTCCCTCACCTTCAATGACCAACCTGATCTGATGTCCATGCCGCAGACGGGTGGCTGCAACGCTAAGCATGATCGGCGCTGATAGTGGACTGCGCTGAATGTGAAGGAGTTCAGCGAGCCCTGCATCAGACAGAACAAGCTCCACCCTATCGCCATGCAATATCGCCTTGCTCAGTATCTGGGTGATGATCTGATGCTTGGCCACCACCGAGCCACTGCGAAGCGTGGCTGCGGCAAGGTCTGCCTTGGCGAGGGTTTGCTGCAAGGCGTGGGCGTCGATATCGGTGGGTGCGAGACTTGCGATGTTGCCGGGTACGGAGAAGTAGGCAGCAAGCCTTTGAGTAACGATCTGTTCGATATCATGCGCCGAGATCCTGTAAGCAGGCTCGTCCTTGGTCTGATCAGGCCGGGTGACATAATAACGATAGCGCTGTGTCTTGGTCTGACCTTTGCCATTGGGCGTGCTGTTGCCTAGGGCTTTAGTTGTCCCGCCACCTTTGCTTGCATGACTGGGCGTCATGGCCCGTCTTGCGCTATCAATCAGCAAGCCCGTCAGCAGGCTGGGCTGCTGACCCTTAAGTCGTCGCGATGTGCCCGAGGCATTGGCTTTGAGCTTGTCCTGTACCGCTTGCCAAAGCGTCTCTGGAACTATGGGTTCATGCTCACCCGGATAGACCTCATCA
>Ga0315908_10002616_pt1 | contig 13092 bp, 13 predicted proteins | sample LakEriMetagenome_12_FD_203520 | JGI IMG/M metagenome (GOLD analysis project Ga0315908, IMG submission 203520) | Freshwater fungal communities from buoy surface, Lake Erie, Ohio, United States - Buoy 4 MA124 | ecosystem: Environmental > Aquatic > Freshwater > Lake > Lake biofilm | place: USA...
CCATATACCGCTTCTCATACAGATCCAAGATCTTCACACTATCGCGGGTGATAATGCCTTTTGCAACCTGAATACCTAATGCAGCGCTTGCCGAGAACCACAGTATGCTATCGCGCTTCATTCTTAGGGATATGGTACCTGAAAGGCTTTGTTCTTCGGAGGTATAATCTACCGCGAGACGCCCGCTAAAGTATTGCCAATCCTTGCGAAGCAAAGAATCTAGGCCTGACGATTGAGTGCTGAGTTGCGCTGTGTCAATGATTACAGGTGCCTGTACCACTTGATGTTTGCGGCTTTTACATGCGGCAAAGCTGCCGACCACGAGGAGAAGGGCGGGAATATGTTTGAGGGAAATCAATTTGAATTGAGTTTTTGGATGAGGGTGGCTGAATTATAACCTAGGGCCACTGCGCGGGTGAAGGCAGTTTGGGCCTCTGTTTTATTGCCCGCGGCTAGGTGGGCATCTCCTAGAAGTTCCAGGGCACTGCCTTTTTCGTCTAGTTCTAATGCGTTTTTCAAAGCTTGGACCGCACCCAATGCATCTCCGCTTTGCAGGCATACATAGCCCAAGGTGCAGAGAAAATCAGGTTGATTCGGTATGTTTTCCAAGGCTTTCTTGATATACACAAGGGCAGTTTCTAGATTTTCTTTATTCGCAGCGTAGGTTCTTGCAAATTCATTCAAGACCGCAGGATGCTCTGGGTAGCTGCTGTTCAACTTGTTTAGCAATTCATACGCAGCAGCCTTATTCCCCATACCATTCAAAACTCGGGCCAAATTCAGTTGCAGACTGAGTATCATCTCTTCATCTACAGCGTAAATTAAGCCTTCTTCGCATTTTTCCTTTGCCCTGGTAAAGTTGCCCAACCCAGTGCAGGCTGTCGCTGCAATGAGTAACACGCGTGGATTCGAGGGGAAGAGCATTTCCATTTCACCTGCAGCTTTGCTTAATTCTGCAAAATTGGCGGTTCTGTCGAGGCATTCGGTGTATTTCGACCAAATTTGAAAATCATTCTGAAACAGGCTCAAGGTTTTACCAAAGTCGGCAGCCGCGTGGATATAGTTCTTGCGCGCATAGTGCCAATCTGCCGAGAATAGCCAAGCACGGTGGTCAGACGCATGCAGTTGGGTAAGCAAATTCAGGGTTTGCTCCAAACTGTCGTAATATAGATTGTCCGACAAGTCATTGAGGAAGGGCAGCAAACAGGGGTGCTTCTTCCACAGGTCCATGGATTTGGACTGGGTAGCGCGTTTGGCTTGGCGCCACATATCTTCTTTGGTTCCAAATTTTTGGTAGTAATCACACAAGGATGAAAGCAATTCGGGATTTTCTGGGTCTGAAGCTAACAATTGTTCGTATAGTTTTGCGGCACCAGAAGCATCGCCAGCATTTTGTTTGGCTGCTGCCAATTGCACTTGATACTCCCTGCGATAGGGGTATTTGCTTACCAATTTTTGTCTTTCTTCCACAATGCGCCCCGTTTCTTTGAGTTGACTCAGGGCTTGGCATTTGTAGTTGATGATTTCTTCTTTTGTACCATACGCCTTTTCCCAATTGTTGCAGTGTGAAAGCAGGGATTCATAGTTTCTGGCATTGGTAAAGTGGCGCGCCCCTTCTTGATAGAAAGACCAATGTCCGGGGTAACGCACTGCGAGGTAGGCATACATCATACCCGCGGTTTGAAAATCGCGCGTGGCAGCATGCAGGTCTGCTTCAAACAGGCTGTAGTAATAGTTGGATGTATCGGCTTTTCTGGCTTTGCGGATATTGTCAAATGCACCATCCTTATCGCCATTTGCTTTGCAAATACCCGCCAAACGAAAATAAGCAGGTGCGGGCGCAGGACTTTCCTTGCTGTACTTTTCAAATAGTTTTTTCGCCTCATCCAGTTGGTCGCCTTGGAAGGCTGCTTCCGCCTGATAGTAGATTTCCTTTAATTCATCAGACACCCCCGATTGGGTGGTTTGGGGTGTCTTCAAGGATTTGCAAGACACAGCCAATACCAAGGTGAAAAGCGGTATTAGCTGACGGATTTTCATGACGAGAAATTGTAATCGCCTATGCTGAGTTCGTGGCTGTTGCCATCGAGGGTAACATGATTGCCTATCATGCTGTTGTTCAAGGTAATGTTCGTCACTTTGCTGTTATTTTGAATAATACTATTCTTAATAACGGCATTTTCTACCGTAGTATTGTTTCCAATAGATACATACGGACCTATGGTACTTCCGGAAATGATAACATTTTCACCGATAAAGCAGGGCTCAATGATTTGTGTTCCGCCATTGAAGCGGCTTGCAGGAACTTGAAACAGTTCTTTTCGTGTTTCGAGAATACGTGAATTGGTGTTTACGGTTGCGTCTTTATTTCCGCAATCCCACCATTCATCCACAGCGCCTGTAACGAACTCCATGCCTTTGTTTTTCATATTTTCAAGGGCATTGGTGAGCTGATATTCGCCTTTTTCGCGGATATTGTTGTCTAGCAAATACTGCAGTTCTTTTTCTAAGGTCTCGCCGCTTTTGAAATAGTAGATTCCAATAATGGCTTGATCACTTACAAATTCAGCAGGTTTTTCTATGAAATCGGTAATGACATTGTTGTCATTGAGCTTTACCACACCAAAGGAGCTGGGGTTATCAACCCTGTGCACCCAAATTACCCCATCATGGTTTTTGTCGAGGTGGAAAGCTGCGCGGAATAGGGTGTCGGCAAAAGCAACAATGACATCTCCTTTGAGACATTGGCGTGCGCACAAAATGGCATGGGCAGTGCCCAATGGCTCATCTTGATAAAAAATATGCCCTTTCGCGCCTACAGATGCGGCTACTTCGAGCAATTTTGCTTCTGTCTCGGCACCGAATTCACCGGTAACAAATCCAATTTCTTCAATGGGCTCGCCACAAACTGCGCTGATGTCTTCAATCAGCCATTGAACGATAGGTTTACCCGCCACAGGCAATAGGGGCTTGGGCACGGTAAGAGTATGTGGCCTTAGGCGTTTGCCCATTCCAGCCATCGGAATAATGAGTCTCATGCAGTAGGTCTACGCTTAAATCTTTTCTTCTTTAGAAAGTGCAAATTAAACAAATCCTGAGGAAATCACCTTTTTAGAGTTGTTAACCCTGTGTTAACGAACACCACTGCTGCCATATCCTCCTTCACCTCTTTCGGTTTCAGACAAGGATTGGGAATGGGTCCAAGTAACTTGGGCATGCGCGGCAACTACCATTTGGGCAATTCTATCTCCGGCTTGAATTGGAAAAGAATCTAGGCCGTGGTTTATCAGTAACACCTTTATTTCACCGCGGTAATCCGCGTCTATAGTTCCAGGGCTGTTGAGCACAGTAATGCCATGCTTGAGTGCCAAACCACTGCGCGGACGAATCTGTGCCTCATACCCTTCAGGTAATTCAATAAAGAGTCCTGTAGGAATCAATTTTCTTTCGCCTGGCGCTATAATGCACGCTTCCTCGAGGTGTGCACATAAGTCCATACCTGCACTCAACGCAGTCTGATACGCTGGCAAGGGAAAAGGACTTTCATTTCTTATTTTAACTTCTACCATATTTCTTCTTTTTTACTTCAAGCATCCAAACCAACATCAAAAACCCGGGAATGGCAAGTCCTGAAATTACAGGTACTACCGGGTAATATTCTCTTGCGAGATAGCCAAGGCCCACAGCTGCCGCAATGGTAAACAGAATTTTACCAATTTCGTAAGGCACAGGAAAGTATTTTTGACCTAGGAAATAGGCAAGAACAACCATAGTGGCATAGGCAGCTAGGGTGGTCCAAGCGCTGGCTTGGAAGGAGTATTCTTGGATAAATACAAAATTCCCGAGTAGGGTAAGTCCTGCGCCCACTAAGGCAACCATTGCACCCATGAGCATTTTTTGGCTCAATTTATACCACACACTGAGGTTGTAATAGATACCCAAGCAAAGGTTGGCCAAGAGCAGCACGGGAACAATATCAAGACCTCTGCTGTCTGTGAAGTACATCTTGTTTTGAATAAGCAGGGGCGCGAGCCAAGGTAAAATGGCCATGGTAACTACATAGATGAGGCCGCATACATATACAAACCAGCGCATCACCAATGCATAGTTCTGCTGGGCGTCTTGCTGTGCCGACTGTTTGAAGAAAAAGGGTTCAGCGGCAAATCGAAAGGCTTGAACAAACAAGGTAAGCACCAAACTCAGTTTATAGAATGCGCTATAAATGCCCGCTTCAGCGTCAGATATCCCCGCAGGGAGCAGGTGCTTGAGAAGTATACGGTCCAAGGTTTCATTGATCATACCTGCCAAGCCTACCAGAATCATGGGGGTGCTGTAGCGCATCATTTTTACAAAAAGCGTACTGTCGAATCCGGCGCGCAAGAGTTTCCAATTGCCAGCAAACAGGGGCAGCACAACAAGTGAGGCACAAAGGTTAGAAGCGAATATATAGTCAATAAGATGTTCAGGGTTATACACCTTGTGCACCCACGTATAGCCGTTCTTCGCCAACCATGGGCAGAGGATGAGGTAGAATAAATTCACCAGAACATTCACTGCAATATTGGTGAGTCGAATGATTGCGAAACGCCAGGGTTTTTCTTGAAATCGAAGCCAGGCGAATCCCAGTGCGGCAATGGCATCTGCGGCTAAGATTAAGGCAAACCATTGGATATAGTGGGGTTTACCCGGATACCCCGCAAAGGTTACAAGGGGGTCGGCAAACAGAAAGGCTAAGGTTACGAGCAATGCGCCATTGAGGATGAGAAAGATAGAGGCGGTAGAAAAAACGGTTTCGGGTTTCTCGGCATTTCTCGAGAAATAGAAAAAACCAGTCTCTAGGCCGAAGGCAAAAACAATAGCCAAAAACGAAGCATAACTAAACATTACACTCACTTCACCATAGGCAGCAGTATTGGCCAATTGTGCGGTATACAATGGCACCAACAAAAAGTTGATAAACCTGCCTACCATGGTAGATAGGCCATACACGGCAGTTTGGGAGGCGAGTTTGCGCAGGATGCTCACTATGGGCAAAGGTAAGCAAGCGCCATGAGAGATTGAAATGCTTGGCGAAAGCGCTGAATTCAAGTTGTATTCTACAAAAGCACAAAAGCCCCAGCAATTGCTGAGGCTTTTGAGAGATGTACTTTATCTCAACTTTTGATTTTGCCACCAGGCTTGATTCCAGGGAAGGAACCCCTACTGCCACCTGAACCCCCACTGCCACTTCTGCTTCTTCCCGATCCAGGTACGATAATGATAGGGGTGTTGTTTTCATCAGGGGTAACCTCGTCTTCGGGGCGGAAGGGTGTAGGTTTCACCTTCCTGGTTTCCGTGGTGCTGTCTTGGCTCTGTGGAGTTTCTTTGCACTTGCAATTCACCTTGATGTATTGTTGTGTACTTGAGTCATAATAGAAGTACTCGGTTTCTTCCACTACTTCGTTGTTTTTAACAGTCTCTTGCTCGGTATGGCCGTCCCAAAGGTCAAACAACACTCCAAACTTGATTTGACTGTAAACAGGATCTACACGGAATTTGCTTACTTGAAAGTTGCTCAGTCCATTGAAGGTGGATTTATCCAAGTCTACCATTTGTGTGGTGGTGCCTTGCATAAACTCATACCTGAGATCCAGCGACACATGCTTACTCACTGCAAATCTTGCACCCAAGGCACCGCCATACATGAGGCTGGCTGATGTAAATGCGTTGTTATTGCTGCTGTTTTCGTAGTCTGTTTTGTGGTGGTATGCCTCTGTGTACTGGGTAGTGCCATAAATTCTTGGTCCAGCAAAGGCGTTTACGTATGGCTTCAATCTGAATCTTCCGTACTCAAAATGACCGCGGAAAAAGAAATCAAAACTGTGGGTGCTCAAGCGGGTAAATCCGCTGTCGAGCTCGGTATTGTTAAGCACTACTCCGTAGTTCTTGGTTCTGCCATACCATTGTACCCCAAAGTCACCTCCCAAATGCAGACCAAAGTCGTGCCTGTCAAGCATATTGTTGCTCATCATTTGAAAGTTAAATCCTGCATTTTGGCGGTTGCTGTCCTGCAGTTTTGGGGTTTCTGGATATTGCATGGTAAAATGTATGCCCAACCATGGACCTTTAAATGTGGTGTATGCAGGATACACTTTGTTGGTTGTTGTTTCTGTTGGATCGCTGGTCTTTGTCACCACTGGGCCTGCATTTACAGGGCTTAGTTTTTCAGGAGTTGTTGGATTTTCTTCTCCTTCAACTGCGGGTGTTTCAGCAGATTCTGCGGACGCATCGTTCCCTGCAGTACTTGTGGTGTTTGTTGCAGCAGCATGGGATACATTGTTTCTTCCATTGGCAGTGTGCGTGCTTTGGTTTGATGCGCTTGTGCAGGTAGTGGCGCTTGCAGTATTTTCTTCGTGTGTAGGATTTGTATATCCTGGCGTTTGTGCAGGCAATTCTTGTTTTGACGCGCTGAGCTCGGTATTGGGCTGCAGTGTTGCGCCATTTGTTTTTTGTGTGGTATGTTGGGCACTGTGTGAGGTAAACAGGCTCAAAACGGTGAGGATGGATGTAGTAATCATGGTAATTGTGATTAGGATGAGGCTTGTTTTTTTGTTTTTTCTATACCAGAAAATGAAGGGTTTTTTACGGTCAGAGGCGTCGAGCAGACTGCGCATGTCTTCCCAAGCTCCTTCCTGGTAAGGTGCTTCGAAATTTTCAAAATGTTGTTTGAAAAAATCGTCTGGCAATTTCAGATCTTCATTGTTCATGGTGTTACACTCTTGTCTTGTTCCAAACTTTCTTTTAAGATGCGTCTTGCTTCTGAAACGTGCCACTTGCTGGTGCCTGTGCTTATGCCTAAGATACTTGCAATCTCATCGTGCTTGAACCCTTCAATGGCAAACATGTTGAATACCAATCTGCTCGTTTCTGGCAGCTGTTGCAAGAGTTCAAGTAGGTCTTTTGCATAGAGTTGTTGCAGTACATTGGGCTCGCAACCGACTGTTTGTTCGTGTGTTTCTTGCAGCGTTTCTTCTTTGTGTTTCACCCTACTGCGTATTTGGTCAATAATGGCATTTCGAACTATGGAATACAACCAGGCTTCGAAGAGTCCTTGACGGTTGTAACGATGTAGGTTTTGAAATACTTTGAGAAAACCGGCATTGAGCACTTCTACGGCGTCATCGGCATTTCGCAGGTAGCGCATGCACATCCCCATCATTTTGCCATAGTACTTCTTGTAGAGCTTTTCTTGGGCGCCGCGGTCGTTTGCCAAGCAGCCTTGAAGCAGGGATTCGAGTTCCGGATTCGTCGAACTCAACTTCAGGACCTGTTGCTCTTCGTGTAGCGATATGTCAGTTGTGAGGGCGTTCACTTGTGTTTCGTTTGCGCTTCTAACTACATTGACGCAGTGTGTTAAGAAAAGGTTGGGTTCTCCATAAAAAAATCTGAGCTGGCCTCATAGTAGGGTATGCCAAATATACAAGGAGCTAAGACATTTCCCTTAGGAAATATTGATAAAATGCAGGAATAAACAGACAGAAAACCTCTGGTAGTTTCTGCGGCAGGGATGTATTTGCTAGAAGCTATCTCAAAAAAGGCATTTGCGGCAATTTCAAGTATTTTGGTGAAAACTGAGGCGGTTCGTGCATTTCAGGCTGGCGGCCTGAAAAAGCGGGCCAACGAAAGGTTTCGACAAAAGGCGCAGAGGAATGAATATGAATTATTAGAACTCAATAAATTGACCAAATGAACTTTTGAGGTGGCTTCTAGAAGCTATCTCAAAAAAGGCATTTGCGGCAATTTCAAGTATTTTGGTGAAAACTGAGGCGGTTCGTGCATTTCAGGCTGGCGGCCTGAAAAAGCGGGCCAACGAAAGGTTTCGACAAAAGGCGCAGAGGAATGAATATGAATTATTTGAACTCAATAAATTGACCAAATGAACTTTTGAGATGGCTTCTAGTAGCTGGGTATGCTGCTTTTGGTATTTGGAGGAATTATAAATAAGCAGTTCTGTTGAAATATCATTCGTAAACTGCCTAGTATATACTGTTTATCAATAGAGATATTTTACTTAACAAAATAGCTATTTGGGCGTAATGAATAGTAAGAAATAGTTTGTCATTTGTTGGAAAAGGTTTGTAATTATGAGGCATGGCACTTATAATTGTATAACAAAAATCTTACATCATGAAACTTCAAAAACTTACGCTATTGCTTTCTGTTCTTATTCTTCATTTTCAGAATGTAAAATCTCAGGTAGTAGGCGAATGGCCCGATGCAACTGGAGCACCTAGTGGCACTAAAACTTTTTCAATTGGTAATGCGTTGGGTATTGGTACTCAATTTCCTAAATCTTGGGCTGAAATATTATATTGTACTGGTAATTCGCCATCAATTGGATTGGCTGTAACTACAACAGACCAATGCTGGAATGGAAATATATCAACAAATGGTAATTTTGACGGTGTCATTGACCCCAATCAACAAATTCCACCGTTTGAAATGCCAGGTGTAGTAAATAGTTTACCGATTTTATTTCCTCCAGGTTCTGGCTACTTTTCTTTGACAAAGGCAGGGATGGATCCTATATTTATTTGCAGAAATCAAACCAATGTATCTCCATTTTCGCAATCGCCTCCTGCCCAGGTTCCACGATTTATTGTTCAGCATGATGGTAAGACGGGTATTAACACAGCAAATCCCAGGAGCACGTTAGATGTTGTAGGTAATTCAAATCAGAATGAACCGACTGCTCTTTTTGGAATCCTATCTAGTACCAAAATGGATAGAACGGTTGGACCTCTTGTTCTAAAAGAATATTATACACAGCATATAGGATTTTATTCTAAAGTCACAGCGGGTTTTGGTAATAACCTAGTCCAAGCCTCAGACCAAGCTATATTATTTACGGATGGCAAACAGCCGAGTGGCCTCAATTTAAACGGAGGCTTGGTGATTGCACCCTTTAACAATGCTGCAACAGCAGGTGGTATAAGGATAGATAAAGATGGAGGTGTAGAAATTCCCAACCTAAAAATTAACAACACAATCTTAACAGGCGACTTGGAATTAAGAGGAAAATTAACATGTAACGGATTTGTATCGAAACCAAAGTGGTGGCCAGATTATGTATTTGAAAGCTCCTATCAGCTGCAAAGCTTGGATAGTGTTTCTAAATTTATTGCCCTGAACAAACACCTACCGGGAATGCCATCACGGTCAGAAATATTGGTGAATGGACAAGATATTGCAGAAATACAAAGGCTGCAGCAAGAAAAGATAGAAGAACTAACATTATATGTGATTAAATTAGAAGCGGAGCTAAAGAACCTCATTAAGGAGAAATAATGAATGAAAAAATTTATATTCTACTGTTTGTTCGTACTGATGTTCTTTATAGAACCTTCCACTAGTAATGCCCAATTTGCAGATTCTTTGGAGGTTCCTGATTCGCTATTTTATATGATGATAGATCAGGATAGTATTTGGACCATTCAAGCGCAAGACTCAATTTCTAATTTTGGTGTATATTCTAAAAACAATATTGAATCATGCGCAAAAACAATATCCTATGTTCCAACGAAAGATGAAATATTGTACAATCAGAAAGACCGTTATATATTGTTTTACTCAGATGACTTCAATGACTACAACACCAGTTTCTGGAAAGATATTGACAATTGTAGTGACGAATGTTGGGGAGATCCGAATACTCGATGTGAAGCAGATGAAGATCAAAAAGTTCAATATTATAAAAGAGCAAATGTCACAATAGATGAACACTACAATTTGACAAATGGCAGTAATTCAAAAGTATTGACAATAGCAGCCAAGCGTGAAACTACGTATGGTGTGAATAGCAAGGGAGTTTCCGGAGAATTTGAATTTACCTCAGGCGTCTTAAAATCCAAATATGGTATTCCATTCGATAATTGTATAATTGAAGCAAGGATAAAATTGCCTGAAGATATAGCGGACGCTGGACTCCAGCCCGCATTTTGGCTGATGGGATTTTCTCAAGATGAGTATGATGAATTGGATATATTTGAATTTGAGGGGTCAGATCGAAAAATGAAAACCACGGTATATAAGCATAGTTCAGGGCAAAGTTGTTGGGATACAAAGATTATGAATGCTGTTACTTTGAATCAATGGCATACTTACAGGTGTTATTGGAATAAAGCGTTCATAGCAGTTCAGGTTGACTACAAGAATTGGACTTATTTTCGGAATAGGGTTTCTACGAATAATAAGGGCACACGTGATCAAAGAAAAAAAGCAATATTCACCTTAAAAAAAGATGAAGAGTACCTACTTAGAGATTATTATCCGGTAAACCCAATGCGTGTAATTTTTAATTTATACACTTATAAATGTGAAAGTCAAAGGTCCAATAATGCTGAATTCCCACAAATCTTAGAAATGGATTGGATTAAAATTTGGTACAAAGTACCTTGTATGGAAGATCTAATTTTAACTGACTTAACACAAATTCCACAAGAGCCTAATGTTATGAATATATTGGCGGGTAAAGATATTTATTCAAGCATAAGCCAGAAGCTGGATGATAATATTTATTTAAAGGTTTTTCACACTGGAAGTTTTATTGGTAACAAGTTGGAAGCTGGTGTGAATGGATATGTAGAAATGGTACCTACATCTCCCAATAGTTGTATAAATCAAACTGTGCAGCCAGTAGATGAAGATAATTTAGAGACATACCATAGTAGTCAAAAAGAATCAAATGAGGTAGAATTTTCAGTTTATCCAAATCCTGCTGACAAGGAATTTACTTTGGTAATATCTGCAGATAGCTTTATAGGTAAAGTAGAGGTCTACAATATATTAGGTTTAGAAGTACAACAATATAATTTTAATGCGTTTAGTTCTGGGATTAATACAGTTAATTCAGAACTTTGGCCAGATGGTATTTATTTTATAGTCCTTTCAAGTGCCTCAGGTCAGAGACTTCAAGAAAAGAAATTAGTAATATGTCAAAGAGATCAATAGTTTTATTTATGTCCCTATTCTTGACCTCAGCTGTTTTCGGACAGAAAATTAGGGTGGATTTTGGTTATATTCAACCATGGTATAAGTGGGATGAAAAAACAGGAAGAATTCGCACAGCTAATAAACATCAGTTCGGCTTTGATGTAAATATCAATTATAAAGTAAAGCGATGCTATTTAGGGCTTGGTTATCGGCTAACAAGGCAGAACTTGACCGAAACCGTTGACACCAAAAATCCACCTACATGGGCAATATACAGATATATATATTCCAGAAACTTAAATTCTTTATTGGTCCAGATCAGTACTTCTATTTTATCATATAGAAATTTAGAAGTCAATTATTCCACAGGTTTGGTAGCGTCTAAAAGTTTTAAAACACATTTCAGGGCTGAAACTATTCTAGACGAATACCGAGATACAATCTACTCAACTAAGGAAAACAATTTGAGCAAGGCAGTTTTTCAGCAAATAGGAATAGATTTAAAAATTAACAAGAGTTGGTCTTTAGGTTTAGACTACTGCTTTGAGTATAAATTAGTTACTTTTCGGGATTTAGATAAGTACTATTACATTAAACCAGATAGCAGAATTATGAATGCCATAAAGGTTTCGCTAAAATATTATCCGCGCTTATGAGGCTCTTTACACTGGTTGTTTTCTATTTGTTTGCTGGCTCGCTGCTTTGCCAGCGATCGAATTATATTGGATTAGGAATGACCTATGATTTGCCAGCGATTTATGCGCCGAAATACGGAAGGAATCAAGATGTTCTAAAAATTACGAAAAGGCCAGCAAGTGGGGGTACAGCTTATATGGTTGTAAACATTTACAGGGCATTTATAAAAACAGGAGTTTCCTTCCATAAAATAGATGTTGAATGGATTGATCTTCCAGCGAATAGCCCCACAAAGAGTTCAACTGCAGACATCATTCAATACCATATTCCAGTGTGGTTAGGATACCGCGTATTCTTCAAGAAAAACAATCAGTTGGGCTTTGCAGGAATGGTGGGTATTGTAAACTGGCAAACAGGTCTGTATCATGTGTATTATCGCAATGGTGATGTACTTATAGGGTCATCAAATGTACCCTACAAACATGTATGGGGTGGTAGTCTTGAATTTTTGCATAAGTTTAAGAATGATTGGAATCTAATAGTCGCGGCTAATTACAAGAACATTTACCAAATGAATCCGAACAAGTACTTCCAGGAGACGGATTATTTTCAAGTTAACAATTGGTACTTGGGCTTGTCATTTGGCGTGCAATATCAGTTTTCGTCGCATAAATAGATGATTTCTAGTTATAGTAACTATGAATAAACTTGCTCCATATAAGTTTCGGGTCACCAAGAAGAATATAGTATTATTCCTATTTATTTTGAATTCTAGTTTATATTCTCAAACCCCTGTTAAACTTACGGTAGAGCCTCTATCTGGAGTAACTTGGAGGGAAAGTTGCAAATTTAAGTTTGGAGATCAATGGCATGCCGTTTCAAGTTTTAAACCATCTATTTATTATGGATTGGCCTTAGGTTGTACTATGGGCAGAATCAGTGTGAATTTTGAAAAACGGGGGCAAAACATATCTATAATAAAAGAAACTGATTTTTTAATTACACAATCTATGACAATGCTTTCGCGGTAATTAATCGAATGGAATTGGGTTATTCTTTTATTCGTAAAAAGCGGATTATAGGAACTATAGAGGTTGCTTATGCCTTACCTGTGCGCAGTTGGCGTTATCGCGGCAATCAATATGAAATTGATTCAATAGGTACGAAAACCGACCATGGATATTATTATTACCTTCGGTCTTCCGCATATTGTGCTGGGTTGAAAGTAGAATACCAAAGTAAAAGTGAAAAAATAAGAGTCGGGATGACACTTGGGGCAGAATACCTTCGGAAGAATAGAGCCAAGAGTTTTGATGATTATTCACCTTGGTTTGAAGAATACAACTTGATCTATTATATGGGAGGTATCAGTGCAGTATATGTTTGGGATATGAAAGTGAAGAAAAAAAAGTAAAGCGTTTTTTCGAATTTTATTTAGCTTTCATGCTCCCCCGAAAATTGGTAATCGAATGTGGACCTGTTCAT
>Ga0315908_10002617_pt1 | contig 13087 bp, 9 predicted proteins | sample LakEriMetagenome_12_FD_203520 | JGI IMG/M metagenome (GOLD analysis project Ga0315908, IMG submission 203520) | Freshwater fungal communities from buoy surface, Lake Erie, Ohio, United States - Buoy 4 MA124 | ecosystem: Environmental > Aquatic > Freshwater > Lake > Lake biofilm | place: USA...
TAGGTACTTTATTTTAATAAATTATAAGCTAATTTAAAATAAATTATTCAAAAATTTGAATATTCAAATACACTTAATAAAAATATAAAATTATATTAATATAACAATTATATAAAGCTATTTATATAAAGTATATTTTTTAAAATAATAGATAAATTATATTTAAATAGGCATATAAAGCCAAAAAAAGATATAATTTTTGCTATAAAGTATTATATTATATTTGATTGTAAAATTTTCCAATGAAAGATATACGTATTTTTAGAAGCATTAAAGTAAAATTATATATATCATATTAATTTAAGGATGATAAAAAATAATATTTAATTTTATTATAACTTCTTTCATCATTTTTTTTGAATAATTAATAATTATTAAATTAATTATAATTAATAACAACAATAATAATTTTAAATTATATAATTTATAATAAATTAAAAAACAATAAAATAAATATGTATTTAAATGAAACTAAATCTTATTATTTTTTCAAAATATTTAAATTATAATTCATTCAAATAATTTTTCAAAATCCTGATCTTTAAATGGTAATTCTCCAAAATCATTGCATCCTGCTTTGACAAATCAGATAAATTAGGCTCTATCCTAAAATCCTAATTCCTTCAAGGACTATAAAGTAATTTTTGCTTAATCTTCCTAATAAAAATGACTCCATGTTTTTATCTAATCAAATACCCTTGCTTCACAAAAATTTTGTTGATCATCTATAGACCAAAAAATTAATTCTAACTATTTTTGATTTTATTTTTCCTAATAGAAAGGATCATAAAAAGGAATTATTTTACTAATTTAAAATAAATTTTTTATAATCATAAAAATCCTGAATAGTTTTTACTATTTTTATTATCCCAAGGATATCATGCAGTGAAGTCCTAATATGATTCTCCTCTTTGCCGTCTTCAACATTTCTTATTTCAATTTCATAATTTAAAAAATTATCTTACCAAATCATTTCTATATCTATTATTTATGTTATTAAATTTTTGATTTTTGTATTAAAAATTTAATTATTAAATATTAATTAATTTTCGATGAAATTTAATTATTTATTTCTAATATTTTTTTAATAATAATTATAATTTTAAATTAATATTTATAAATCATTTAAAAGTTTAATATAATTCTTCAAAAAATATAGTTGACAGTTCTTAATTTTTGGAATTTATCCAAATTAAATTTTTTTCATAATTAAATCTTGCTGGTCCAGAAATTGGCGATGAATACCATATTTATTAATTTGGCACTTGTCTATTTATAATGAAAATATTTCCATTTAAACAGTCGACAGTTAATACACCATCATTATATTTTACATCAATATCATGTTATTCCTCAATTTAATCTAATTTTTTTTATAGTATTTCAAATTATTAATTAGATAAATTTATATATTCTTATTCTGTCATAATTGATTTTAATGTTTTAAAATTTAATAATCTATTTATTTTAAATTTAATTAATTTTTGCATTTAATTTATAAATTAGTATATTAAATGTTTCTTATAAAATTTATTACATATAATATCTATTTCTATAAATATAAATAATTTATGAATATTTTGTAAGAATAAGGAATTTTTAATACGAATAAAGTTCAAAAATTAAATAATGAGGTTAATGAAATTTTTTCTAAAGAAAAAGTTTAAGTGAAAATTGATATTTAATAAATATAAGAAGAATAAAATGAATCCAATTTATAATAAGATAATTAATAAATTATTAATATTAATGAATTGACTGAAGAAAGAAAATAAAATACTATTTTCATAGGTAATTTGTCATTAAAAACTACAAAAAAACAAATTAAATAGCATTTCAAAAAATATGGTAAAATATTGGCAACTTGGGAAAGAAGTTTACCAATAGCAAATTAATCAAAATTGCCTGAAAAAGCTAAAGTAATACTAAAAAAATTTGTGGAAAATTAAGATCATAAAAATTGTTACATACTTTTTAAAAATAAAGAAGATGCTTAAAAAAGTTTAAGTGAAAATGGATAAATGTTAAATGATAGATTTATAAGAGTAGATTTAGCTTTTTAAAATTCAAAAAATTATGAATATACTATTTTTATGGGAAATCTACCATTTGATATTGATGACACAGATATAAGATAGTTTTTTAAAGACTTTAAAAATATAGAATACATTCGAATCGTTAGAGATAAATTTAGTCATCAAGGTAAAGGAATTGCTTATGTTTGTTTTTAAAATAAAGAAGATTACAAGAAAGCTGTATTAATGAATGGATAAAAAATTAAAGATAGAATTATTAGAATTAAAAAAGCAGTAGAAAAAAAAAGATTAGAAAAAAAATAAAAATTTAGAGAAAAAATTATAAAATAAAAATATGATGTGAAGTAAAAAATTTAAAATACTAAAAAAGACAAAAATATTTTTAATTAAAATTTAAAACCTAATAAAAAAGTAGTATTTAAAAAAGATAACATGTCTATTAAAAAAAAAATTCACAAAAAACGAAATAATTCAAATTTAAAAAAAAATTAAAAAAAATAATGAATTTTTTATTATTGTTATTATTTTATATATTATTAATTTTATATAATGAAATTAATTTTTCTTTTTATTTTAATATTATTACATTAAATATTTTTAGTAAAAATTATTATCATCAAGAAATTTTATCATCTTCTTTATTTTCTTTTTCTTTTTTTTCTTTTTTTTCTTTTTTTTCTTCTTCTTTTTCTTCTTCTTCTTCTTCATCTTTTTCTTCTTCATCTACTTCTTATTATTAAATATTTTTTTAAAAATCTTTTTATTAATGATTATTTTAGGCTTTATTTTTTTAAGAATTAATTTTATTTTATTTCTTTTCATTTTTTTTTATTTCTTTTTATTATTATTTAACAATTTTAACTTCTGACCTTTACTTTTTTTCCCATTTAGCTCTTTCAATTTTGGATAATTTAGAAGGATCAGTAATATCTGCTAGAGCAACAGTTCTTACTTAACTATTTTAAGTTTAATTGTAGTTTAAAAATGAAGAAGGCAAAGGATTCTATTATTCAACATTTTTAGAATTAACAATTCAAGCATTATCTGAATTCTATAATTAAGAATAAATTAAATAAATTACTTGATTTTGGTTAAAATCTTCTTATTCATCAGAATCTGACCACAATTAAATTTTAGAACTAGGCTTAATCACACAGGACCATTATTGATTAGAAAAATCATAATACCACCAATCATCAAATGTTAATTGTTTCTTAAGTCCCACTTAAGTTCGGCCCCCAAATATATATATTTTACCATTTTGAGATTCACTTTTATTACTTTAATTAATGTAAACACATTAACTTCCAGATCTGCCTTAAGGCATCACATTTTCATATATGGATTCATCATCTTCCTCTTCATCATCATTCGCATTAAATGCTGTAAATTAATCTTAACCTTTTTCATTTTTATTTTTTAAATCTATTTTCACATTTTCATCCTTCTCTATTTTATCATATATTTTTGCTAATTAAAAACTATCTATTCCTCCCTAATTATCATATTTTATTAAATGCTTTTTAATCTTTTAAACATTAATTAATAAATTATTTTTATTATTTTTAAAATATTAATTAGCTGTCCAAATAAATTACCACTCTAACTTTTATAAATTTAATTCAATAATATCTTGATGAAAAATTGTTAGCCCTTATTTTTCATTTGTTAATCCTTCAGATATTACTTCAGTTTCTCCTCCAAAAAATATAAGTTTATCTTAATCCGTAAAGCAATGACTCATTCCACTTCTTGGCAAAGATAAAACTTTCTTTTGATTTTTTAATTACAATTAATGCCATTATAATTCTATTAAATCAAAATACCAACAATCTTACAAATATTTAATACAATCTTGCTTTTAACATACTCCACCAAAAATGTATATTCTTTTTAAGATTTCTTAATTCTGATTATTTTATATTAAAAAATCATTATCACAATCAAATTCTTATTGATTATCTTATTCCTAACCTGAATCTTCTTAATCAGATACAAATTCTTCATAAAGTTATCCCTGCCAAACCCACATTGAAAATCCAGCTCGAGGAGAAGGTTTATTTATTTTTCTTTTATCTTGTGTCCACTTGTTAGTTTTTATATTGAAAATATAAAAATCATTTAGATATTTTATTTCCTGCCTTTTAGATTCATAAAATCCTCCAAAAACATATAAATTATCTTCAAAAAATACCATTCTATGTCCACTTCTATTTTAAGGTTGATTTATGTTTTTTTTATCATTTTCTTATTAAACATTTAAATTTTTCCACAGCTCTGATTAAGAATTATAGACCCATAAATCATTAAACTATTTAAATTTTTTTCCATCCGTACTTTCCCATCCACCTCCGAAAATATAAAAATAGTAATCATTTTAATTAATAACTACACAAGATTAATGTGATGATCTTGCTGAAGGACCTAATTTTTTTATATCTGCATTGTATAATTTCACTCCCAATATTTCATTTTTTTTATTGAATTATATTTTATACAAATCATCATAATATAATGTTTTTTCACCATTTGAATATTCTCCGCCAAATATTAAAACACTATTTTCATTAAATTTACTCATATTAAAAAATGATCTAGGCCAAGGTTACACACTTTTATTAGTTATTTTCTATAAAATCTTATCATTTATTTTTACATTATTATTTATTTCACTTAAATCAATTATATTTTCAATTTTATTGTTTTGTTTTAAGGCATTCTTATCTAGTTATTTTTATTGTCTTTCTTATTATTTTAATAATTATTATAATTCTCTTTATTTTTTTTATTTTTCAAATTTCTATTATCTTTTCTTTTATTCATTTTATTATTTGTTTACTTCTTCTGATATTATTTTAAAAATTTCTTAACATTATTCTTTTACTTTTTAATCTCTTTATCTATCAGGATGCCATTTGGAGTACATTTTTCTCACCGCTTTTTAATGATCCATAGTTAAATTTTTAGCCCATTATCTTATTTGTTATATTAACTTATTTACAACGATTTCTTTATTATTTTTTTATAAATCTTATGGTTCAAATACTATTTTATATAAATTTTCATCTTTATCTGTATTTAATTCCATTTTTATATAGTTATTAATTTTTTCTTAATAATTAATATTATTATTAATTTATATATAACTAATAAATAATCATATTATTTTTTTAAATATCTTTTTAAGAAGAATAATATTAAAATTAATTTTTATTAAAATAATATTAAATTCAAAATATTAATATAATAAACTTAAAAAGAATATTATATAAAAATCGATTAAAAAAATAAAGAAGTGGATATTAATAAATGAAACCTAAAGACTAAAGAAATATAAGAAAAATAATAAGATTTTATAAAATGAATTATGGTTTTATGGATCCTCTTACAATAATACTGGATGGAAGCTACTTAAAAAATAGTATAGAGAAAAGTATTAAATATAAATACAAGATAAAAAAGATGTTAAGATGCGAAATTCATTTAAAAATAACATATTGTTTAGTGAATGAAATAAAATATTTATCTCAATTTAATGAGAAGATAAAATAAATTGGAGACTAATTAAAATACTTTTACAAATATAATTGTGGACACTAAAATCAAATAAATGCAAGGGAATGTATAATTGATATTTTAAAAGATCAAAATAAAAATAAACTGCTTTTGGCAACTTAAGACATTGAATTGTAAAATTAACTTAAAGATTAACCAGTTCCTATTATTTCCAATCAAGAATTAAAAGTTGTTCTTAATCCTTTAAGTGATAAAGTAGTCAATCAAGCAAATTAAAAAGTAATCTTATATTTAAATTTTAGAATAAGAATAACTAGCTGGCCTTTAAATATGATAAGAAAATCAAATAGTTTCGAATTTAGCAAAGATAAATATAGTATTAATAGTAAGTGGAAAAAAAGAAGAAACTTAATAATTAATTAGTTATTAAATAAAAAAAAATTGCTAAAGGTCCTAACCCCTTATCAATTAAAAAGAAAATAAAAAAGTAAAAATTTGATGCAAAATATCAAGAATAATAATTGCTTAATAATTAAATATCATAAATAAATAATTAAACAAGTGAAAAATCAGTATAGTTTAAAAAAAAAAGATGCAGAAAAAGAAGATCATAATTAACCAAAACGAACTAATAAGAATAAAAAGAAGCTAAAAAATATGAATAGTATTAATAATAATATTAAGAATAAATAGAATGAAATTATATAAAATATACAATTTAAACCAATTTTATGATATATATAAAATAAATAATAATAATAAAAAATTAAATAGATTATAAATGAAGGTAAAAGAATTAATTTTATTAATAAGCTTGGCCAGTGTAATATCTAGCAAAACCCATCTGCATAAATAAAAAAGTAGAAAATCACACGAAACTCCTAAAGGATACGAACTAAACAACCACTTTGGTTCTGATACTCTGCATAACTCATATGGACCTCGACCTGAATTAATCCAACACGAAGCTTACATCCGAAACCCAGATGGATCAGTAGTTCGCAAACACATCCGATAAATAATTCACGGTTCAGGATCATCTTAATCTTCATGTGACATAATGTAGAAAGATTGGTTTTATGCTTGTATGTAGATAAGATTCTGTGATATTTGTACTGCTTCTCCTCATTGTGGATGGTGTGAGATGACTAAATAATGTTTGCCAGCTGAAATGAAGAAGGCTGCTTGTTAAGGCTCATGTTCAAATGGATGGGCATTTACTCATAATAGTTGCAAGGGAGAAGTTAGAAGTGGATCACTTAGAAATTTCGCTCATGATACTGATCATATTAGGACTGTTGAATATAGTTATCCTAAATATAGAGTTGATACTACTTATACTGCTCCATAGGTGGTAAGGACTCCTGTCTTATTAGGAACTGTTGAAAGTAGTAATAGTGTTGAAAAGGCTGATCCTAAGGCTGGTAATGGAAAGGTATTTGAATTAACTTAGAATAGCAAAAAACCTATTTATGGAGAAATTTTATAGGTTATGCCTGTTGATGTTCATAGTACTTAATATATTGATAGTAGGACTGGAAAGAGATTGGATTAGTGGGGGGATCATAATATTTAGTATCATGGAACTGATGATTTTGTTATCAATGGAGATTTACCAACTCTATAAGAAAGTGTATCTAAGTAGTTGTTAAATAGACTCAACTAATGATCATACAATAATTTATCATTCATAAATAAATACATAATTATTATTATTATTATTATTCATATTTTAATATTTTTTTATTTAGATTATTAAAAATTATAAAGATTGTAATTATTGTTAAAAAAAAATATATTTATAAATATTTATTATATATATAAACTTATTAATTATTGATCAAATTAATTATTTTATATTTTTTTATTTATTTAATTAAATAAGCTATTGATTTATTAAAAGAGTGAATTATATAATTAGAATTTTAATTATTACTAATTACATTATTATCAATATTATAAATTATAATAATTATTATAAATAATTCAATATTTTAATTTATTTAATATTATTATATCAAAAAAATAATGAATGCAGATTTAAAAAAATAAAACAATAATTATGTATTTAAAATATTAATAATAGGAGATTCAGGTAAAATAAAATATTAATAATATAGGTGTTGGCAAAACTAGTTTTTTAAAGAAATTTTTAGATGATAGTTATACTTTATAATCAGAAAATGAAGTCACAGTGGGTGTTGAATTTTCTTCTAAATAAATAAAAATCAATGATATAGAAGTTTGATTATAAATATGGGATACAGTAAAAATAATATAAATAAAATAAAAGGCAGGATAAGAAAGATATAAATCGATAATAAAATAATTTTATAGAAATGCATAAGGAATAATATTTATTTATGATATATGCAAGTATTATGAATTATTAATAATATAGTGATTAATCATTATACAGTATTTAAAATTGGATTAAAGAATCTTAATAATTGACTAGTGAATGAATTATTTATGCTTTAGTCGGAAATAAGGGAGACAAATAAAATTAAAGGAAAGTTTATGAATAATAAGTAATTGAATTTCAAATTGAAAATTGAATTAATTTTCAAATAGAATGTTCAGCTAAAACTGGCTCTAATATTATAACTGTATATATTTTTATTAACTAAAGGTTTTTAAAGAATTAACCAAACTTATCCTTAGTGATCATTAATACCAAATGAAATAAAAATCATAAACTTAAAAACTCAATAATTAATCGTTAAAAAAAAATTCTTTTTGTTGCTGATTATTTTTATAAAAATATTGCATTTTTATTATATTAAAATAAGATTAATTTATAATGATATCATTTTTAAATAGATATTTATTTTTTTATAAATTAATAAATTATATGAAGTACCCTTTTATAATACTTATATTCATTATTTTAACTTAGTGTCTTTAAAAAAAAAACAGAAGATTTTATATTAAAAATTAAAATATTCATAAAATATTTTAAAGATCTTAAAAATTAAAGTATGGAAGATTTTAGAAATAGCAATAAATGAAATAAATTTAGATTGATATATCAAAAGGCTTAAATTAATATAGACATAAAAAGAAAAAATATTAAGTCAAAGATGATAAAAAAATATCTTAAAAATAAATATTGTAAGGAGAATAAAATACAAAATTACAGATAAAACAGAAAATAATAAATGAAAATAAGGATTAAAATAAATAGAAAAAAATAATTAAAGTGCATGTATTTCCTCATAGTCACATGGATCTAGCTTGGCTTGACACATTCGATTCAAACTATGAAAGATTAGCAAAGATAATTATAACATCAATTATTAATGAGCTTGAAAATAATAAAGAGAGGACATTTCTATTAAGTGAAAGTGGTTTCATGCAGAAATACTATGAAGATTCCGATAAAATTAATAGATAGAACATCCCTAAATTAATTTCATTAATAAAATCTAAAAGAATTGAAATAGTAAATGGAGGATTTGCAGCCAATGACCATGCCACAACCTATTACGAAGATATTATAGACCAAATGACATATGGCCATTAATTCATTAAAAATAATCTCAAAACCCAAGTATAAACAGGTAAAAATTTTAAATTTCATAAATATATAATGATGATGAAATATAAAATGAATAGGATGGAACGTGGACACATTCGGAGGCAGCATAGTGGACAATTACCTGGAAGAAAACATGGGAATTTCAAATATTTTCTTAAGCAGGCTAAATAAAGATGAGAAAAAATAAAGAATCAAAGACAGCTCCCTTTAAATAATAATGGATACCGACTAACTTCCTCATTTAAACTAACCTCACACGTTCATAAATCAAAGATTAAAAAAATCCACCAAATCTAAAATTAATACCTCCTTCCTTCAATCAACATCCAAAAACGTATTATTAACCATGTCCTCTTTACATTACTCCTTCTAACCCTAATTCTGCATTGATAGTACTTGTCAATCTTCATGGAGAACCAAAGATTCCATTAATAAAGACAACCTAGAATTCAAAGCTGCGGAATTCTCCAAACTCATTCATTCTCATGTATTGGCATATAAAATTAGAGATATCACTTTTCTTATGTTAGGAGATGATTTTGCATTCCAATAAAGTCATCAAACATTTGAGCAATTTGAACTTTTAAAAGATTACATCAATGCCCATCCTGATAAATATGGAATACAAGTTGTTTACTCTACTCCTTCTATTTATACGTAGGAACTTGACATTCTCAATCGCCAAAATCAACATAATAATTTAGGGGATAATTAAAAAGTTATATCAGATATAAAATCCGATGATTTCTTCCCTTATGCTGATAATTACAACCAATATTGGACCGGCTTCTACTCAAGTAGGCCTGGTCTAAAATACAAAATCAGAGATACAGGGAGATACCTATAAATAGCACGAACCTTATTTGGATTACAAAAACTCAAGAACCATATGAGAAATAATGACAAATAAAGCGATGCCATTGATCAACTTGAAAGAGCTATGGGATTATCTACCCATCATGATGCTGTTACAGGTACTAGTAAACAGAGAGTTTAGTTTAGTTATAGGCAGGCTCTAAATGATGCTACAAATTAGACTTAATAAGAACTCTTGCAATTCATTAATCAAAATGCAAAGGAAGTATTAGAGGTTCAAGATAATGATATTATGGTCTTCAATTGTGATCATAATGAAAACTATTATTTAGATTGTCAGGATGTCTTTAATGCACTTAAATTATTCACTAATAATCTCTTGATCACTGTCTATAATCCCACAGTTGCCAGAATAGTAATTTTGAAGATGAAAATACCCAAAATAGACGTGAAAATGTTGGATTTGAGAACCAATCAATATCTAACAACTGATATTTTCTGCAATATTCTCTCAACTGAATTTTGTGAAATTTACTTCCAAATCTAACTTCCATAGTATTCTTTCTCATATATCCAACTTGAACCATAACATAATTCTATGAACTTTAACGTCAAAGAAACTCTGTTGTCCACTGTTTCTTAATCTCTTCATTTTGGTATCGATACGACTCTTAAGGTTTCTTTAATTGGCGGCTTCATTGATATCAAGTTAGATTAATAAGGATAGAAGTCTAAATAATTTTAAGTTTAATATAAATATGCTAATAATGATTAAAATGGAGGAGCTTATATTTTCAGTGCCTCTGTCATTAAGAACAAAGATCCTTTCTAAGATTATACTTCTTTCAAGTTCTTTTCACTTTTTCAAGGCAAGTTACTCACTATCATCAAAACACAAGATAAAAATACTTAAAGTCTTATCAAATATTATCGAATTACTTAACCAAATAAATCATTTGATCTCAATCTTCAAAATTTCTAAGACAATCTATTTGAAATTAACACTCTTATAGTTAACACCGAAATTAACAAAGAAATATTCTTGAGAATTTTAAATAAATAAATAAACAACGGAGATGAATTCGAAACAGATGGGAATGGATTATCATTATTAAAACGTAAATTAAATTCCCATGAAAGCTACAATCCTCCTTTAGAAAATGAAATAAACCAAAATTTATATCCAGTTACCAAAATGATAAGAATAAAAGATGCAGAATAAGAAATGATAATAATAAATGATAGAAGTCAAGCTGGAAGTAGTTTTTAATCTGGTACAATAGACCTGTTGATTCAAAGACAAATGTCTAGTGATGATAATAAGGGAATGTCAGAAGGCATCTTTGAACAAGAGATCATTATGACCAATCATTATATAGTAATTGGATAATAGGATATGGAACAGAAGGCAAGACAAGTTCAGTTTCATACTGATTTGTTTAATCTCATAAATTTCATCTAAATTATTAATCCCGATATCAAGATAAGGTTTAATGATGGATTCTCCAGGTTTGCAGAGATGTTAATATTTAACACTAATATCAAGTTCTATATTATTTATGATCATTGGCTTACATAGTTTTAGAACAAAGACACACTCATTATTAGGTTATAGAACTTTGATCTTAGTAATAAAGCTAGTTTAGCCTTCGCTAATGTTAAACAAGTCATACAGAAGTCTCTCAATTATGTTTATGATTAGAGCACTATGGTTCATAATTAAAATCAATATAGTTGGATTCATAATCAGTTTAACAATAATCTTTATCACTATGTTGATAAAGGTAATGCGCATTTTGAGCTTCCCCCTTCATTAGACATATTTACTTATGAACTCACAATAAATACATGATAATTTCGATTATTATGTTATTATATTAATATTTTTTATAATATATCAAAGACTCTCATTGATTAAAAATATATCATAATAAATATTAATCACTATCCCTTAATTTATAACATATTTTAAACCAACCAGTCCAACCCACTCTAAACTCCTTGATTATTTTTAGCACTGCATTACTAAATATGATAAGAATGGGTTTTAATCTGAGTAAAACCAAAAATCGCAGCAATAGCATCAATAGATTAAGACTCTTGTAAATCTGATTTATTAGCAAGAATCAAAAAACAAGCTTTAGCTAATTCATCATGTCCCAAAAGTCTGAAAAGTTCTTCTCTTGATTGTTCTAAATAAGCTTGTCGCTTTTCACTTGAGTCTATCATGTATATGATTCCAGCTGTGTTTTAGAAATAACTAGGCCAGACTGATCGTAAAGATTCTTGTCCACCTATATCCCAGGCTTGGATTTTTACATTCTTTGTTCGAATTTCCTCTATATTGCAACCTATTGTTGGTTGAGTACTAATGCATTCTCCTAAATTACTTTATTATTATTATTTATTCACTTTATTTATATTTATTCATATTATTTTAATATATTCAATTTATTTTAAATATTTACTTTATTTTTTTATTCAATTCATTTTAATTTATTCATATTATTTTTATTCATTTTAAAATTTATATTTAACATATATAATTATTGCAATTATTACAGTTAATATAATAGTGTTGTTTTTCCAGCATTCGCTAATCCTAATATTAATATTTTAAACTCGTTTTTACTTTTAAATAAATTCTTAAAAATTTTACTTATTAATATACCCATAGTATTAAATATTTTAATGATTAGAATTTATTATAATTACTTATAATATTATAAATTTAGATAAATTTAATTTTATACAAAAGGTTTTATTAAATAATATTTTAATTTATAAAAATAATATTATAATCTTATAAAAATTAAAAAATATATATAAAAAATATATTAGAGTCATAAAAAAAAAAATTTTAAATTTATTACATAATATTATCATAAATTTTTATAAAAATTAAATGATTATAAGAATAAAAAAAATTAAATAAATTAAAAATAAAAAAAATATAATATCTTGAAAATGAAAGAAATCGTTTTAAAAGCTGTTAGTTTGAAAGGTTGTTCTTTACAATATGTATCAAAAAAACTCAAAGATGATAAAGATATTGTTTTACAAGCTATTAAAAAAGATGGTTTGGCTTTAGAATATGCCTCAGAAAAACTTAAAAATGATAAAGATATCGTTTTAAAAGCCATTAAATAAAATGGTTGTTCTTTACAATATGTATCAA
>Ga0315908_10002623_pt1 | contig 13061 bp, 10 predicted proteins | sample LakEriMetagenome_12_FD_203520 | JGI IMG/M metagenome (GOLD analysis project Ga0315908, IMG submission 203520) | Freshwater fungal communities from buoy surface, Lake Erie, Ohio, United States - Buoy 4 MA124 | ecosystem: Environmental > Aquatic > Freshwater > Lake > Lake biofilm | place: USA...
GAGGCGCGCGGTGATGGCATCGGAGGGCTGAAGCGGGCCGTAATGGGTTTCGGCCAAGGCCCGCGCATCCTCGGGTGTCACATCGCCTGCCACCACCACGATGGCATTGTTGGGTGCGTAATTGGCTGTGTAGAAGGCCAAGGCATCGTCACGGTCGAGTGCTGTGATCTCATGCATCCAGCCGATGATCGGGCGGCCGTAGGGGTGGTTCAGGAACTGCGCCGCCGCCATTTGTTCGCTCAAGAGCGCGCCGGGATTGCTGTCGGTGCGCTGGCTGCGTTCTTCGATGATGACTTGGCGTTCGGTGGCCACATCCTCTTCGGAGAGGATCAGATCGCGCATGCGCTCTGCCTCCATCTGCATCATCAGGCCCAGACGGTCGGCGGCAACCCTTTGGAAATAGGCGGTGTAATCCCAGCTGGTAAAGGCGTTGTCATTGCCGCCCTGCGCTTCGACCGTGTTGGAAAACTCACCCGGGGCCAGATCGTCGGTGCCTTGGAACATCAGGTGTTCGAAGAAGTGTGCAATGCCGGAATGGCCGGGCGTCTCGTCTGCGGCGCCGGTGCGATACCAGATCATATGGGTGACGACGGGCGCGCGGTGATCTTCGATCACCACGAGTTCCAGCCCGTTTTCAAGGGTAAAGCTGGTGACGTCATCGGTTGCCTGTGCCGGAGCGGCAAGACCAGAACCAATTGCCAAGGCCGCAAGGATCAGACGCATCGGGACAAACTCCGGCAAAAGGGCGTAGCACGGGAAAAGATAGGCGCGGGATGTGGAACGACAAACCCCGCTTGCACAAATGTGATGCGGTTCAGAGGGGTCTTAGCGTTCGCCCGATTGGCGCGGCGGGGCTGAGGGCGTGCCTGCGCCTGCGGCGCGCCAGCGTTCCAACTCGGCCTGTTGGTTCAGGGCTTGTTTGCGGTAGGCGCGGAAATAGACATTGGTGCCAAACAGCCGCTCAAGCAGGCGGCCATTGTTCTTGCGGCGGAATTCCACATCTTCGGCGGCCAGCGTCGGGCGAATGTCGCCCGCCACGCCTGCACGCGCCGCATAGGACACCAAAGCGCCATCCGAGGCCGGGGCCGAGGCGCTGGCCACACGCGGGGTGCCGCCGAGGGCCAACACAGCCTCATCCTTGGGGCGCGGATCGGTGAGGTTTTCGCCGCCCGGGGTCGGCTCCGGCAGAACGGCCAGATCTTCCGGCATTTCCAAGGCCTTGGGCGGGACGATGGAAAACTCATCCGGGCCAGCGGTCGAGGAGCGCAGGTTCATCAATTGTGGGGGCTTGTCGCGCCAAGCGCCGCATCCGGCCACGGTCAGCAGCGCAGCGCCCGCAAGTGCGAGGACCAATCGTGCTGCCGTCATGCCTGCCTCCATCTTCCCTTGCGGGACGTTGATAGCCGTTTCTTAGCGCAAAGCCCGGACCGCGTCACGGGGTCTTATCAGCCCTTGGGCGTCGCCGCGCCACTTTGGCTTTTCCCGGTAAAGAGAACAAGCCCGATGGCCCCGGCAAAGATCGCAATATCGGCGACGTTGAAGGCATAGGGGTTTTCGATGCCACAGCAGGACATGTTCAAAAAGTCGGCCACATAGCCATAGGCCACGCGGTCCACCACATTGCCAGCGGCCCCCCCAACCAGAAGGCCTGCCGAAATCTGGCCCCAGCGGGTGAAGCCATCACGCCGCGCCCAGTGCAGGACCCACCCCGAAATCACCACCGCGAGCCCGATCAGAACCCAGCGCATGAAGTCGGCGTCATGCGACAGCAGGCCAAAGTTCACGCCCCGGTTTTCGGCCCAACGAAAGTTGAGCAAGGGGTCCATGACGTCGACGTAACCAACGGTGCGCAGATCAAGCGCGTGGATCACGTAAAGCTTGGACGCCTGATCAGCGACAAAGGTGGCAAGGGCGGCAACGATCAGCGCGCGCATGGGTCAGTGCCGGAAATGACGTTGGCCGGTGAAGACCATGGCCAGCCCGGCCTTGTCTGCGGCCTCGATCACGGCGGGATCGTTCATGCTGCCGCCGGGTTGGATCAGCGCGGTGGCACCTGCCTCGGCGGCGGTCAAGAGACCGTCGGGGAAGGGAAAGAACGCATCCGACGCCACGACGGATCCGATGGCGGGCGATTGGGCAAGGCCCAAGGCCTCGGCCATATCCTGCGCTTTGCGCGCGGCAATCCGGGTTGAATCCACGCGGCTCATCTGTCCTGCCCCCACACCTACGGTCGCGCCATCTTTCACATAAACGATGGCGTTCGACTTCACATGTTTGGCAACTTTCCATGCAAAGAGAAGATCGGCAAGCTCGGCCTCGGTGGGTGCGCGTTTTGTCACCACCTTGAGATCTGCGGCGGTGATGCTGTCGATGTCGGCGTCTTGCACCAGAAAGCCGCCCGCGACCTGACGGAAGGAAAGCCCGCCCTTTTTGGCATCGGGCAGGCCTGCGGTGGTCAGAAGGCGGAGGTTCTTTTTGCTGGCAAAGATCGCGCGGGCCTCGTCGCTGGCGCCCGGTGCGATGACCACTTCGGTGAAGATCTTGACGATCTCTTCGGCGGTGGCGGCATCAAGCGGTTGGTTCAGTGCCACGATCCCGCCAAAGGCTGAGGTCTGGTCGCAGTGATAGGCGCGCAGGTACGCTTCCAAAAGGCTGCCGCCCATGCCCACACCGCAAGGGTTGGCATGTTTGATGATGGCGCAGGCCGGGCCTTGGCCCGCAAACTCGGCCACCAGTTCGAAGGCGGCGTCGGTGTCGTTGATGTTGTTGTAGGACAGCTCCTTGCCCTGCCATTGGCGCGCGGTGGCCACACCTTCGCGACGGCTGCCGTCGGTGTAAAAGGCCGCGCCCTGATGGGGGTTTTCGCCGTAGCGCAGGGGTTGGGCGAGCTTTCCGGCGAAAGAACGATAGCGCGGGGCGGTTTCCTTCAGCTCACCGGCCAGCCATGTGGACACGGCGGTGTCATAGGCGGCGGTGCGGGCATAGGCGGTCAGGGCCAGTTTCTGGCGGAAGGCCAGCGTGGTGGCGCCGCTGTTGCCTTTCATCTGATCGATCAGCTGCGCGTAATCGGCCGGATCGGTCACCACGGTGACAAAGCGATGGTTTTTGGCCGCAGCCCGGATCATTGCCGGGCCGCCGATGTCGATGTTTTCGATGCAGGTGGCGTGATCGGCGCCCTTGGCCACGGTTTCTTCGAACGGGTAGAGGTTGACGATCAGAAGGTCGATCGGTTCGATCCCATGGGCGGCCATGGCCAGAAGGTGTTCGTCATCATCGCGCAGCGCCAGAAGGCCGCCATGCACATTGGGGTGCAGGGTTTTGACCCGACCATCCATCATTTCGGGAAAGCCCGTGACATCCGATACATCGCGCACCGTCAGCCCCGCCGTGCGCAGCATGCCCGAGGTGCCCCCGGTCGAGATCAGTTCCACCCCCATCGCCGCCAAGGCGCGGGCAAGATCCAGAAGGCCCGACTTGTCGGACACCGAAATCAGCGCGCGTCCGACGTAAACATGATCAGTGGCGACAGGATGGGTCATGGCGGGCGCACCTCAAAGGGGGACCTAGAGAGGAACCGGCATCTCCTCACGGTCCAGATCACGAATGGCCAGCGCAGTATCCTGTGCCTTGGCCAAGGTCCAGCCCAGAGGGGTCTCAAAGGCCGTGGCGCGGCCCGAAAGGACGATCTGACGCGCTGGGCGCGGCCTGAGCCGCCCCTTTTGCAGGTAGACTGAGGCATCCAGCGACAGAACTGCCTGCGAATTGTGCCGAAACACCCAGATCTCGCCGCTTTTCAGGGCAATTGAAACGGCGGTGCCGCCCATGTCCAGCGTGGCATCGACATCGGGGTGCAGATGAAAGCGCAGGGCAAAGCCGACACCGGCCAGACGGCCTTCGGTCATCAGCCGTTCGAATCGGGCTTTTTGGCTGTCGGAGGCTGCGATCAGGGCATCTTGGCCAACCAACCGGCGGCCATCCGACGACAGGGTGAGCGCGCGCAGATGCGACAGGCCGTGGGTTGCCGCCCAGCCGTCATGGCTGGCTGAAAAGAACGGGCCGCCCTCGCCCGCGCCGAGCCGCAAATGGTGCACCTCGGCACGGTCGGTGAGCAATTCGCTGCCCGGCTTGAAACGCGACGAGGAAAACCCGTCAATCGCCAGTGTCGAATGGCTGGGCGTTGCGCGGCCTGCGAGCCGCCAGTCCGGGCCAAAGGGAGCGCCTGATCCGCAGGACACGATCAGCGGCCTGCGCCCCGAAGTCAGCTCGAACGCCAACGTCGAGGCATGGGCCAGCGCGCTGGCCCGGTCGGACGGAGGGGCGCTGGCATCGATCACCACCGAGCTGCGCCCGCCTTGCAGCCGGGCAAAGCCCATGGCGAGCCCTTGGGCGCTGGTTGCCGTGGGTTTGACGGCGGCGGCGGCCAGCGCCTGATCGAGCCGCCCCTCAAGACCCCGCCCGCCGCTGTGAAATCGCGCAAGGCCACCATCGGCATGGCGGAGCGCGCGCAAGGTGGGGGTGATGCGTTCGATCGCGGCCATCAGGGGTTCGGGCGGCATCTGGCCCGCCTCGCTCAGCGCCTGCGCGGCCCATGTGAGGAGCGTGAACACCTCAAGCAGTTCTTCGGGGTTGCGGGTGGGGATGCCGCCTTGGGCATCCACCTCGCGGGCGCATTCGGCGGACAGGGCGGTGACCGCCGGGGCCACCAGCTTTTCCATCCCCACGAGTGCAAGGCTGGCCGAGACCAGCCCGACCAGCGCCTCGAACCGGGGCAAGCCGGGGGCGGCCTGCTGCCAGCGCCAAGACAGGAACACGGTCTGCGCCGTGACTTGGGCGTAATAGGCGTCCGACTGCGCCCGGTCGCGCCCGCTCAGGACAAAAAGCGCATGGTTGATCCAGCGGATCAGCCGCCGCCCGGTGAGATCGGGCGACCAGCCCGGACCACGGCCAGCGCCATAGCGCGCGATCCAGTCCCAGAGCCAGTCTTGCGCCCGGGCGCGGGCTTGTGCGTCGCCCACGGCCGCCAGATCATCGAGCCAACTGAAGCCATGAATGTCATCGGCCTGTCCCGGATCGGGTTGCACGATGTCCCACAGCGCGCCGCCCTTCACCTCGACCAATTGCCCGCCAAAAAGCGCGTTGCCCGAGATTAACTGCCGCCCCCTGGCATAGAGCCCAATGCTGCGCGGTTCTGGCTGGGCGACAAATCCGCGTGCGGGCAGGGCCCGCAAGGCACGCCCCATCGCCCAGCGAGTGCCGAGGCCGCCCATCAGGGATCCTGTGCCGCGCGATGCCATGGTGTGTCTGCTCTTTGGGGCTGCCCGCCTTGCGGGTCATTCTTGAGTCAAAGCATAGCTTCATGACCCCTCGATGTCACCCCAAAGCGGCAGAAATCGAGCGAATTGTGGCGCCTTTGTGGCGCAGGCTGCTGGGTGGGGTTTGTATTCCACCCAGCAGGACGGGCCGTCAGGCCAGATGATCGACGCGAGTCATATACTGCGCCAGATGGGTAACCTGCCCAAGGAACTTGGCAATCAGCTTGGGGTCATGCGGGGCGGCATGCACACCGGCGGGGAATTCCCGCGCCTGCACCGTCTCGATCGCCAAGGAGACCGGCACCGACACCAGCCGCCCCATGGCCGAACCGCGCGCATCGCCCCAAGCGTCCATCGCCCAAGTCTGGTCAAACACCGCGCGCCCGTCGCGTTCGGCCTTCAGGCTGACGAAGAGGACCACGCGGTCCGGCTCGCCCGGGGCGTAGGAGTTCTCTTTCAACAGCGCATCGGCCCGCGCGGTCAGGGCCGCGTTGATCTCGGCATCCGACTTGCCTTCCAGCCCCTCAATCTCGCGGAAGATCGGGGTCCAGGCATCGGCCCAGCCATTCAACCGGATGGTGCCGCGCACGAAATCGCGCACCTTCCATGCCGGATCGAATCGGTAGTCTTCCATGAAGGGATAGCTGTCGCGGTTGGGATAAACCTCAAAGCTTTCGGCCTGCGGCAAGGGCGCGTCATAGCGCGTGATCGCATCCCAAGGGCGGTTCACACGCAATTCGCTAAAGTTCTTCAAGCTGCGCGAGGGCGAGCGCAGCGCCTTCAGCACGCCCGCAGGCGCCCAGCTGAACTTATAGCGGAAGGGGTTCGGGATTTTCGGCACGCCGCCGCAATAGGAGACGAACGAAAGCACGTTGTCCGCGTGATAGGCGGGCGAGGCGCGGTAGGTGGCCACCAGATCATGCGCCATCAGATGGTCAATGCCGGGATCCAGACCCACCTCGTTGACCGAAACGAGGCCCTTGGCGCGGAACTCGTCATCCAGCGCGCGCATTTCCGGCGCGATGTAGGAGGAGGAGACGAAGTTCGCCCCTTTGGCAAGGCAGGCCTTGGCGATCGACACATGCTGATCGGCGGGCAGCATCGACACCGCGATGTCGCCGGGTTGAAGGGCGGCGGTCAGCGCCTCAAGGCTGTAGGGGCGGATATCGCCCGTCAGATCGCCCACCACCTCGCGGGCCTTCTCAACCGTGCGGTTCCAGACCACCACTTTTTGCCCGGCTTCCAACAGCCGCCGCAGACCCGGACCCGACGACAGCCCCGTGCCGCACCAATGAATCGTCATGTCTCATCCCTCCACTTTGCCGCCCCAAGGCGCCAAGAATTATCGATAATTCTTGCAAACTTCTTCGAAGAAATTTGCCTCACATGCCTGTCGTATGCGTCTCGAACTCCGCCTTGGCCCGCCCCCAGACGCCCGCACCAAGATCGGTCAGCGTCACAAGGCTGGGTAACAGCTGTGCGGCGTAATCTTCTGACGATTCCACCGGCAGCATCGAGGGCAGGTTGTCAATCGCCGTCACATCCAAGGGCGGATTGTCGGCCACCCGCAACGCCGGTTCGCCCCATTCGGTGACGCGGTCATAAACCTTGATCGGCGAGAAATCTGACGTCGGATCGCAGGCGATATCGCCGATCACCGTCAGCTTGCGGGCATCGGTTTTGGCGCTGGCGGGCACAAAGACCGGGCAGCCGGGACGGGCGAGGATGCAGTTGAGGAAGATCTCATGCTGCAGGACTTCCGGAAACGGACCGCCGCTGGCGGTTTCGGCCATGTCCCAAAGCGTGGTTTCCACCCCCATCGCGGCGCAGAGATCTGCGGCACCGGTGCCAACGCGGCCCTTGGCGCCGATGATGATGGCGCGCGGGCGGGCAGGGCCGCCCAAATCACGTGCGAGGTCGGCCAGAAGGGCGTCTTTGCCGGGGTATTTCGACACCGGCCCGGCAATGCCGCCACGCTGCTGCGCGGCCCAGCATTTCAACGACACCGCCGCCCCTGCATAGCCCGCCCAATAACCAAAGGCCGCCACGCGCCGCCCGGTCGTGTCCACCAGATACTCCAGATCATAGAGCGTGCCGCCCCCGGCCTTGAATCGCTTGAGCAGGATCTGCCCGGCAGGTTGGCCCTTGTAGGCATGGCCGAACATGATGTGGCGGTGGGTGAGCGGGGTGCCATCCTCGGGCAGTTCCTTCAGCCCGAAGATGATCGCATCGGCAGGGGCCTTGGGCCACAGGTTTTCATCCGCAATCTCGCAGCCCGCGGTGATATAGCCATCCAGCGGAATAGCCCGCACCGAGGAGCGTTCAACTGTCACGCGGATGCCCGCCTTGACCAGCGCCGCAGCCCCTTCGGGCGTTAGGCCGACGCGTTCTTCGTTCGGGCGCTGCTCGGCCCTTACCCACAGATGCGTCATGCGCGCCCCCTTTGGTTTTTGCCAGATGCCTCTGGTCATCACGGGGCTGAATACCCAGATATCGGGGCAAAGAACAGAGGGGCGCGCGATGGAGCGGCGGATGATCTTGGCGGCCTTGGCGGCGGCGGCAGGGGTTGGGGCGGCGGCCTGGGCTTGGTTCGGCCGTACCAAGACCCTGTCGGATGCCGAATGGGATACCGCATTTGCCACGGCCCTGCCGCCTCCTGCCGGGCCGATGCGGACCTATCATCTGGGCCACAGCCTTGTGGGTCGGGACATGCCCGCGATGTTGGCGCAGTTGGCAGGTCATGCCTACCACAGTCAGTTGGGGTGGGGGTCCTCCTTGGGCGACCATTGGACGGGTGAGGTCAACGGCTTTGCCGAGGCAAACGCCCATCCCGCGCACCGCCCCGTGCGCGAGGCTTTGGCAAGCGGCGATTATGCGGCGGTGGTGTTCACCGAAATGGTCGAATTGCGCGACGCCATCCACTATCACGCCAGCGCCGCGCGTCTGGCCGATTGGGCAGCGCTGGCGCGCGAGGCGCGGCCGGATGTGCGCTTGTATCTTTACGAAACATGGCATCGGTTGGGCGATCCTGCGGGATGGCTGGAACGGATCGATGCCGATCTGCCCGCGCTGTGGGAGGGGCAAGTGCTCCGGCCTGCGATGGCCCGGGCGGGTCTTGATGCGGGTGTGATCCATGTCATTCCCGGGGGACAAGTCATGGCCGCCGCCGTCCGCGCGGTGGAGGCAGGTCAGGTGCCCGGCCTGACCCGGCGCGAGGATTTTTTCACCGATGACATCCATCTGAACGACATTGGCGCATGGCTGATCGCCATGACCCATTATGCGGTGCTGTATCACCGCACGCCCGAGGGTCTGCCCGCCCAATTGGCCCGTGCCGATGGCACGCCGGCCACGCCTCCGCCACCCAATGCTGCACAGGCGTTGCAAAAGGTGGTCTGGCAGGTGGTGACGGGTTATCCTGCGAGTGGAGTGTTGAAAGGGTAACCCATGTCGGTGTTTTCGGTTCTGGCAGATGTGCTGATGGTGGGGCACAGCCTCTTTGGGGGCAATCTGCCGGTGCTGACCGAAGAGGCCCTGCGCCAGATGCAAGGCCCTGCGGTGGTTGAGGCGCAGATCATCAATGGCGCGCCTTTGGGGTTTAACTGGGAAAACTCGGCCAATGCCGAAGGGGTGGACGCGCGGGCGCGTCTGGCGCTGCGCCCGACCGATGCGCTGATCCTGACCGAGGCGATCCCGGTGTCTGAGCATGTGAAATGGTCGGACACGGCAGGCAATGTCGCGCGCTTTGCCGAACTGGCGCGCGCGGCCAACCCCGAGGTGCGCGTCTATCTGTTCGAAGGCTGGCCCGCCCGGTCGGGCGAGGGCCTGCCGTGGCGCGAGCAAGTGACACAAGATCTGCCCCTCTGGATGGGCGCGGCGGGTGAGGGCGTGGAGATCATTCCCGCCGGGCAGGCGCTGGCGCTGTTGGAAGACGAGATCGCGGTGGGATCTGTGCCGGGGATCGACAGTCTGGATGCGATGTTTTCCGATGAGATCCATCTGGGCGGCAAGGGTCAGTATTTCGTCGCCATGGTGATTGCCGGGGCGGTGGCGGGCCAATCGCCCGAAGGGCTGCCGGCCAAGCTGACGCGCAGCTGGGCCAATCGGGATGCGCATCTGACCGAAGAGCAGGCGCGCGCGCTGCAACGGGTGGCTTGGGCGGCGGTTTCGGCGGGGGTGCCGTCTGGCACAACGCCCGCGACTGAGGCTGCGCCAGATCCCGAACCCGCCGCCTCGATCGTGCCCGATCCGGCGCCTGCGGCCCCTGCGGCGGAGCCCGCGCCGATGCCCGTCTTTGCCGCCATCACCAACCCCAACCTCGCCTTTGGGCTTGCCGGGGTGAATGATTGGTCGGTGCAGCAGCCCTTTCTGGACGTGATGAAAACCGCCCGACCTTGGGTGGGTCATCTGCCCGGCCAATGGGGCGGTTGGGATCACGCAGCTTTGGCGGCCAAGGGGGTTCTGGACGAGAACGGTTGGCCAAAATCGCTGCCGGCAGAGCTTTCGGCCATTGCCACGCTGATCCTGACCGACCTGCCCGAAGATGCCGCAGGCGTCGCCGGGCGTTATGTGCTGACATGGGAGGGGCAGGGCACGCTGGCGCTTGAGGGCCGCGCCGAGGTGGCCGAGGCGGTGCCGGGGCGCATGGTGTTTGACTATACCCCCGGCCCCGGCGCGGTGATCGTGACGCTTAGCGCGATTGATCCGGCCGACCCTATCCGCAACATCGTGGTGGTGCGCGCGGACCGGGCCGAGGCGCTGGCCTCGGGGGATGTTTTCAACCCCGACTGGCTGGCGCGCATCCGGGGGGCCAGTGGTCTGCGGTTCATGGATTGGATGGCGACCAATGACAGCACGCTGTCACGCGCCGCCGACCGACCGAAGCCTGCCGATTACACATGGGCGCGGGCCGGTGTGCCGATGGAAACTCTGATCGCGCTGGCCAATGAGTTGGAGGCCGATCCGTGGTTCACCCTGCCGCATCTGTCCGAGGATGCGCTGGTGCGGGGCTGGGCGGAATTGGTAGAGCGGGACCTCAACCCCGGTCTTATCGCCCATGTGGAGTTTTCTAATGAGGTGTGGAACTGGCAATTCGCCCAAGCCCTTTGGGCCGAGGCGCAGGGTAAGGCGCTGTGGAACCAAGACAACACATGGGTGCAATTCTATGCCCGCCGCGCCTCCGAGGTGGCGGATATCTGGGCCGATGTGTTCAAGGATGACCCCGCGCGGCTGGTGCGGGTGATCGCGGTGCAGACCGGCTGGCTGGGGCTGGAAGAGCAGATCTTGGATGCGCCTTTGGTGGTGGCCGAAGGTCGTCCGGCCCCGGTCGAGAGCTTTGATGCCTATGCGGTGACAGGCTATTTCTCGGCCCTTCTGGGGGCCGATGACAAGGCGTTGACGGTCAATGGCTGGCTTGTGCAGTCCAGGGATGCCGATCCGGCCAATCCCTATGCGCTGGCCAATGCCATGGCCGCCGATGAGTTGCGCGATGGCAGGGTCACCGGCCAGACCGAGGACACGCTGACCACGCTGTTGGGGCAAACGCTGCCCTATCATGCCAGCATTGCCGCCGATCGCGGGCTGGCCTTGGTGATGTATGAGGGCGGCACGCATGTGGTGGGGTTTGGCGCGCAGATGGAGGATGCGGAGCTGACGGCGTTCTTCAGCCAGCTGAACTATGCCCCCGAGATGGGCGCGCTGTATGGGGAGTTGCTGGCGGGTTGGTCGCTCATTTCGGATCAGCCGTTCAATGCCTTTGTCGATGTCTACAGCCCCGGCAAATGGGGGTCTTGGGGGGCGTTGCGGCATTTGGGCGATGACAGCCCGCGCTGGCAGGCTTTGGCCAAAGGGTGCCACGGGTGCTGAGCGTCATCCTGCCCGCCTCGAACGAGGAAGCCTATATCGGCTCCTGTCTGACGGCACTTTTCGCAAGTGATCCGGTGCCCGGCGGGGCCGAGGTGGTGGTGGTGGCCAATGGCTGCCGCGACGCCACGGCGGACCGCGCCCGCGCCATGGCCGGTGCGGCCAACGCGGCGGGTTGGGGGTTTCAGGTGCTGGAGCGGGCCGAGGGCGGCAAACCGGGTGCGCTGAACGCCGGGGACGGGGCCGCGCATGGCACGACGCGGGCCTATCTTGATGCCGATGTGATCGTGACGCCGTCGGTGATGGCTGAGTTGGCCCGCGCGCTGGAGATTGACCGGCCGCGCTATGCCGGGGCCACCCCCCGCATTCCGCCCGCGCGCAGCGCGGTGACCCGCGCCTATGCCCGGTTATGGCAACGCCTGCCCTTTGCCCAAAGCGTCGCCCCCGGCTTTGGGCTTTTTGCAGTCAACGCCAAGGGCCGCACGCGCTGGCGTGACTTTCCCGCGCTGATTTCCGACGACACCTTCGTGCGGCTGCAATTTGCGACCGAAGAACGTGTGCAGGTGCCGGGCCTTTATGACTGGCCGATGATCGAAGGCTTTGCCGCCCTGACCCGCGTGCGCCGCCGCCAAGATGCTGGAGTGGCCGAGATTGCGCGGCTCTATCCCGGCCTGTTGGTTCGGGAAGGCAAAGCGTCCTTGGGCGTGGGCGGGCTGGTCCGTCTGGCGGCGCAAGACCCGGTGGGGTTTGGGGTTTACGCCGCCGTGTCGGTGGCGGTGAAGTGGGGGAAAACAACGGGCTGGACGCGGGGGCGGTAGGGGCGGTGGCCCCCCACCCCCAGCCCCTCCCCACGAGGGGGAGGGGAGGCGTGCGGTGCCCGGCGTCGTGATGGCGGCTAAACGGCTTAGGTCTCACCAAGCTGGCCGACCGGGCGCTTCCCTCCCCCTTTGGGGGGAGGGTTAGGGTGGGGGCAGTTACCCCCGCCGACGCGGACCGCCCGGCACCCGGCTGAGAAAGCCCGGTGGACGTTTGGCCACCCAATCCAGAAACGGCCGCAGCCGATCCGACTCGCGCAGCGCCTCGACGGTGTGAAAGCTGCGGGCGAGTTCGGTTTCGGTAAAGCGGGCGTGGATTTCCTTGTGACAGATAAGGTGCACCCGCACGACCGGCCCGCCTTTGCCGCCTTTCAGCCGGGGCACCAGATGATGCAGGCTTTGCGGCACATCGGGCGGGATGGGGCGCAGGCACAGCGGGCAGGTGGGATCAGGCTCGCCAAACTCGGGTGGATTCGTCATCTTGTCTCCACGGTCTTGTGCTGGCACAGGATGGGCCGGGGCACGCCCTTGGCAAGTCGGTAATGGTGGGGAGTGCAAAAGATGAATGGGCAGGGGGATTTTGCCGCGACGCTGACAGGCTGGGCGCATCAGGCGGGCGAGATTGCGCTGGGCTGGCTGTCCTCGCCTGCGGCTTGGTCGCAGTTTGGCCTTCTGGCCGTGGCCTATCTTGTGGCCCGCCTTGCCGCGGCACGGGTTACCCCGATCGTCATCCGCCTCTTGGACCCCGCCGCCAAGGCTGGCCTTCTCGCCAATGCCCGTCGTTTTGCCCTGCGCTTTGTGCCCTTGATGCTGCCGCTGATCGCCTATGGTCTGACCGCTATGGGCGAGGAGGTGACGCGCGCCACCTTCGGCTCAGGCGAGGTGATTGCCTTTGGCAAGCGGGTGTTTATCTTCCTCGCCGCCCGCATTTTTGTGCGCGAGGTGCTGACCGACAGCTTCCTGCGGCTTTTGGGCAAATACGTGCTGATCCCGGTGGCCGCGCTTTATGTGCTGGGCGTTTTGGATGACATCACGCAGCGGTTGGATGAGACCGTGATCGCGCTGGGCAACA
>Ga0315908_10002624_pt1 | contig 13060 bp, 8 predicted proteins | sample LakEriMetagenome_12_FD_203520 | JGI IMG/M metagenome (GOLD analysis project Ga0315908, IMG submission 203520) | Freshwater fungal communities from buoy surface, Lake Erie, Ohio, United States - Buoy 4 MA124 | ecosystem: Environmental > Aquatic > Freshwater > Lake > Lake biofilm | place: USA...
TTCATCGGCATTACTAGTTCTATTGGATACATAATCTATGTGTTTTGTGTTATACAAAAATACGAATAACAAAATCCATTCAGAAAGAGGATTCTGGAATTATTTTTTCAGGCGTTTCAGATCGACCTCCGGATTGAGGGGTTTTCCATACAATAGATGATCACACAACTCTTTGGCAATTAACGGTGCAATCATGTAACCTTTAGTTCCGAGGCCATTCATTACATACAGTCCTGAGAAGACTTCATGTTGACCGATCAGTGGTCGCCTATCCATTGTGGTTGGTCTCACACCGGCATTCTGATCGATCACGTCATAGGATGCATCCGTGAGGATGGCTAGTTTTTCCCGGAGCTCTTTGCGCGCCTCATCAGTAATCATCGATTCGTAGGTATTCCAGGTATAGGTGGCCCCTACTCGGAAGATCTGATCCCTTAGAGGCAGTACAAAGCACTTTCGATTCAGGGATTCCACTTGTGGTATTTCATGGCTTCTGATTGTCAGCGTTTCTCCTTTTGTATGGTTTACCTGCAAGTCATTGAACCAGGGGTTATGGATCACCTCCACGCCTTCACAAAAAATAACACGATCGTATTGGTTGCCGTTGTACGTAAGTTTTACAGGGTCAAGATTGTTGTACACAAATTCTTCAACGATCAAACCATTTCGCTGGTCGAACCATTTTTTAGTTTGCCCAACAAAATCTACCGGAGAGACATAAGCGGATCCTTTAACACGACCTGATCCAAAAGGGTTGAGGCATCCGGAAAAATGATCATCCTCCTCCGAGACAAAGGTAAGATAGTCTGAGAATTCGGGCAGAGATTGTTTTTGCAGCCAGAAGTTTCTTTCCTGTTCAGATGAGAAAACCCTTCGAATGGATATCGGATGGTAAAAATTGCTGTTACATTCTTTACCGAAGGCAGTGTAGAATTGTTCCGCATATGGCAAGAGCTCATCAACCCTCCATGATTTCGTCATGCGTCTGAAAACAATGGGATTGATCATTCCGGCAGCAACAACCGAACTTCTGTTCTTAGCGTTGTCGATCAAGACGATCGAATGACCTTTATCAGACAGGTGTTTTGCAAGGCAGATACCCGCAACACCTGCTCCCACTATCAGAAAACGCTGTTTATCCATTATTTTGTAAGTGCCAGACTTATGATACTGATACGAATGTCGGGATAATTTTGCTGAATGGTTCGAATGATCGATTCTAAAGTTGCCCCTGTGGTAATCACATCATCGATGATTGCGATGTGTGATGGAGCTAACTTGGTTTTGCCCATGCGAAACACCTGTGAAACATTGTCCCATCGTTCAAACCTACCTTTTCGCGTCTGACTCCTTGTGTGCATGTTTTTTTTGAGAAAGTCCGGGTCGACCGGAATAGATAGCATTTCCGAAATACCGTTTGCTAACGCTGTACTTTGGTTGTAGCCACGTTGAAATTCCTTTTTGGGATGCAGCGGGACGGGAATCAGAAGATCAAGATCCTTAACGAAAGCAAGGGACTTTATTGTTCTTCCGATGATTCTTCCGAACTCAACACCAACCTGTGGACTATGTTTGTATTTGAGCGCATGTAAGATCCTTTGCGTGGATTGCTCCTTTCGAAAATAAAGAAGCGAGAACGTCTGTTCAATTATGACGCGTCCCCAGAAAAGTTTATCGAGGTCTGTTGGCTCGGTATACTTTTCGAAATGGGTGTATTCCAGTTCAGGAGAACAAAAGGAACAGATCGATTTTTCATTAGAGCTTAGTTCACCATCGCATATAAGACATGATTCCGGATAGACGAGATGACTCATTGCCCCTGTAATTTTCAACCAATTTTTTAGTCCAAAAAGTTCTTTAGCCGCGCTCTTGTTTCGCATTCTCATCTATTCACAATTCCTTGTTAAAAATAACGAAATTTAATAGTTGACTTTGGCGGAATATCCGCTTAATTTTATAGAACGATTTCCAAAGATCTTTGACCCTCAGCAGTTTGACGAATTCAAACAATTTATCGACAAAACGGCAGGATATTGCTGTGAATATCTTTTGTCGACGTGTTGAAAAAGTCGCGAAGGTATGTCATCAAAGGGATTGCGACTCCGGATGTTAATAACATAAAGGATTTGTGAATTTCTTTAATTGCGAGAGGACGGATTTTTGACAATTTTTGTATGCCTCAATTAACGAAATCAACCGGATGATCCCATTCGAATTTCACACAACGAGGAAACAAGACACTTGACGATTTGACTCAATGACAGAAAATTGATTTTCTGGCACTGCAGTTATGTATACTGAAACGAACAACAAAAATAAAATGGCACAAGTAGAACCAATTTTGGAATCCAATAACAGCCGATTCGTACTGTTCCCGATACAGCACGATGACATCTGGGCTTTTTACAAGAAAGCCGAGGCGAGTATTTGGACCGCTGAAGAGATCGATCTTTCTTCGGACCTTATCGACTGGGAGTCTAAGCTAAATGACGATGAGCGTCATTTTATAAAGCATGTACTTGCTTTCTTTGCGGCCTCCGATGGGATCGTGAACGAGAATTTGGCGGAGCACTTTCTTTCCGAAGTTCAGTATACTGAGGCAAAGTTCTTCTATGGCTTTCAGGTAATGATGGAGAACATCCATTCAGAGACATACTCTTTGTTGATCGATACTTATATCAAGGACTCTGTGGAGAAGAGCCATTTGTTCAACGCGATGGAGACGATCGACTGTGTTCGTAAAAAAGCGGAATGGGCATTGCGCTGGATCGACAAAGGAACATTTGCTGAACGTCTTGTTGCATTTGCAGCTGTTGAGGGCATCTTTTTCTCCGGCTCTTTTTGTTCAATTTTCTGGTTGAAGAAGCGCGGGTTAATGCCAGGGCTTTCTTTCTCGAATGAGTTGATCTCAAGGGACGAGGGCTTGCATTGTGATTTTGCTTGTTTGTTATACACAAAGCATTTGATCAGCAAATTACCAAAGGAACAAGTGCAGCAAATCATCACCGATGCTGTTGAAATTGAGAAGGAATTTGTTACGGATGCACTTCCTGTTAAACTGATCGGAATGAACAGTGATCTGATGGCTCAGTATATCGAGTTCGTTGCTGACCGTTTGTTGTCTGAGCTTGGAAACGAGAAGGTTTACAACGTGTCGAATCCATTTGATTTCATGGAAATGATCTCATTACAAGGGAAGGCAAACTTCTTCGAAAAACGAGTAGGAGAATATCAGAAAGCGGGTGTTCTTGCAGGAAAAGAGAACCAGACATTCAGTCTTAATGAAGACTTCTAACGAATACTATTATTACTAAAAATTTAAACGATCGCCACATGTATGTAGTAAAAAGAGACGGCCGCAAAGAGGCAGTTAAGTTCGATAAGATCACGGCACGCATCGTGAAAATGTGTTATGGATTAGATCCATTGGTCTCACCGGAAGCAGTGGCAATGAAAGTGATCGAAGGGATCTATGACGGTGTGTTAACAACCGATCTTGACAACCTTGCGGCAGAGGTTGCGGCAGCAAAAACGATCGACCATCCGGATTATGCATTGTTGGCATCGCGCATCGCCGTATCGAATCTTCACAAGGAGACAAAGAAAACGTTCTCTGAGGTAATTCATGACATGTACCACTATCTGGATCCTAAAACAAATCAGAATGCTTCACTTGTAGCCGAAGATGTATACAACATTATCATGGATAACAAAGATGTGCTTGACTCGAGTATCATTTATGACCGTGATTTCCGTTATGATTACTTTGGATTCAAGACTTTGACGCGTTCTTACCTGATGAAACTTGATGGTTTGATCGCTGAAAGACCGCAACAAATGTTGATGCGCGTAGCAGTTGGAATCCATAAGAATGATTTAAAGTCGGCGATCAAAACGTACAATCTGATGTCGGAAGGATGGTTCACACATGCAACACCGACGTTATTCAACTCGGGTACTCCAAAGCCACAAATGTCTTCTTGCTTCTTGTTGACAATGAAGGAGGATAGCATCAGCGGGATATATGATACACTGAAATCTTGTGCACAGATCTCCCAGTCAGCCGGAGGTATTGGATTAGCAATACATGATATCCGAGCTACGGGTTCATACATCAAAGGAACCAACGGTACTTCAAATGGTATTGTACCAATGCTTCGCGTGTTCAATGATACTGCTCGCTACGTTGATCAGGGCGGGGGCAAGCGTAAAGGATCGTTCGCAATGTACATCGAGCCTTGGCATGCAGATGTTTTTGATTTCCTGGACATGAAAAAGAACCACGGTAAGGAAGAGCAGCGTGCGCGTGACCTTTTCTACGCACTTTGGATCCCGGATCTTTTCATGAAACGCGTAAAAGAGAATGGTGACTGGACGCTTATGTGTCCACACGAGTGTCCTGGTCTTTCAGAAACACACAGCGCTGCATTCGAGGAGCTTTACACACGTTATGAACGAGAGGGTAAGGGACGCAAGACCGTGAAAGCTCAAGACCTTTGGTTCAAGGTATTGGAGTCTCAGATCGAGACAGGTACTCCATACATGTTATATAAGGATTCAGCAAATGCGAAGTCGAATCAGCAGAACCTGGGGACGATCAAGTCGTCCAACTTGTGTACGGAGATCATCGAGTACACTGCGCCGGATGAAGTTGCTGTTTGTAACCTGGCATCGTTGGCACTGCCTAAGTTCGTAACGGAAGAAGGCACATTCGATCACGACAAGCTGTTTGAAGTTACTTATCAAGCGACGATCAATTTGAACCGCATCATCGACGAGAATTTTTACCCGATCGAGGAAGCAAAAAATTCGAATCTTCGCCACCGACCGATCGGACTTGGGGTACAAGGTTTGGCAGATGCCTTTATCATGTTGGGTTACCCATTTGAATCAGAAGAGGCACGCGCATTGAACAGAGAGGTCTTTGAAACGATCTATTATGCTTCCATGACAGCGTCGAAAGATCTTTCGAAAGTAGATGGTCCATACTCAACATTTGAAGGATCGCCTGTATCTAAAGGTGTTTTCCAGTTTGATATGTGGGGAGTTACACCAACCAGCCGTTGGGAGTGGGATGTGTTGAAGGAAGAGGTAAAGACACATGGTGTGCGCAACTCCCTGTTGCTTGCCCCTATGCCAACCGCATCAACAGCACAGATCCTCGGAAATAACGAATGTTTCGAGCCATACACGTCAAACATCTATACACGTCGTGTATTGTCGGGAGAATTCATTATTGTCAATAAGCATCTTTTGAAGGATCTCGTGAAGGAAGGGCTATGGAACAAGGACATGCGTCAGAAGATAATGGCTGCGAACGGATCTATCCAGAATATCAATGAGATCCCGCAGCGATTGAAGGATCTCTACAAAACAGCTTGGGAGATTTCTCAGAAGGCGTTAATCGATCATGCAGCAGACCGTGGGGCATATATCTGTCAATCACAGTCGTTGAACATCTTTATGGAGAATGCGAACTTCGGGAAGTTGACATCCATGCATTTTTACGGATGGGAGAAAGGATTGAAGACGGGTATGTATTACCTCCGAACAAAAGCCGCAACAGATGCAATCAAGTTTACACTGGACAAAGCAGTAGTCGCTGAACCTAGCATTCAAACCGCCGAAGATCAGCAGGCAGCAATTGCATGCTCACTGGATAATCCAGACAGCTGTGAAATGTGCAGCGGGTAGAAGACAACATGGTTTCCAACCTGATCGGCCATTATGCAGGCTTGAACTGAATTTAATGTGACGGACGGATTACTATATTCTTGCAGTGGTTAATAATTGTGCCGTTTTTATTTTACCACAAGAACAAAACCCTTCATTCGTGAGGGGTTTTTTATGCGTAATTGTTAATATTTTGATTTTTTCTTTTTGGAAACGTTAAAATACTTTCATAGTTTTGGGATGCTTAAACGTATAAAAACCGATCTATGAAAAGAATCCTTATTTCTTTCATGGCGTTGTTCTTTTCTCTCCAATCCTTTGGACAACGCTCATGTCACACAATGGAAAATCACGAAAGGCTGCTCCAGGAAAACCCGATGTTCTTTAACAATCTTGAGAATATCGAACAATTTACTAATCAGATGATCTCAAGTGGAATGGTTGATGCCGAAAAGGCAGTGATCACTATTCCTGTGGTAGTTCACGTTCTGTACAATACCAGTGCACAAAACATCACCGATGCTCAGATACAGTCTCAGATGACCGTGCTGAACAACGATTTTCGGAAGTTGAACAGCGACTGGACAAATACACCCTCCACATTTACCAGTGTGGTGGCTGATTGCGAGCTCAACTTCTGTCTGGCGACGGTATCACCAACAGGTGCAGCAACTACGGGGATCATTCGCAAACAAACAACCGTTACATCCTTCTCAGCGAATGATGGAATGAAGTATAATTCACAAGGAGGGAGTAATGCTTGGCCCACCGGACAATATTTGAATTTGTGGGTTTGTAATTTAGGTGGTGGACTATTGGGTTATGCTCAATTTCCGGGCGGAGCCACGGCTACTGATGGCGTGGTGATCAATTACACAGCTTTTGGTACTACAGGATCAGCAACTGCACCCTACAACAAGGGAAGAACAGCAACTCATGAAGTTGGACACTGGTTAAACCTCCGCCACATCTGGGGCGATGCTACATGTGGCAATGATCTTGTATCCGACACGCCGGTGCATACTGCAAGTAACGGTGGATGTCCGTCTCATCCAAAGGCAAATACCTGTGGAACATCTGCAGAGATGTTCATGAACTACATGGACTACACCAATGATGCATGCATGTACATGTTTACAGCGGGCCAGAAAGCCAGAATGCAGGCACTTTTTGTAACAGGCGGTGCGCGCGCCAGTTTAAAAACATCGAACGGATGTTCTGGATCTACGAGTACGCCACAGTATTGTGCAGCGAATGGTACGAATAATCAGTATGAATGGATCTCGAATGTAAAGGTTGGTACAATCAATAATACAACAGGCTCGAATGCGGGATATGGGAATTTCACCAACCTGACCACAACATTAACGAAAGGATCAGCCTATACGATCACGATGGCGCCAGGTTTTTCAGGATCCGCTTATTCAGAATACTTCAGAGTATACATCGATTACAACGGAGATCTTGATTTCACTGATGCGGGAGAGCTTGTATACACTTCTCCTGCGGTAACTGCAGCTACATCGGTAATTGTCACCATTCCAACCACTTCGATCACAGGGTCGACGCGTATGCGTGTAATGATGAAGGATGCAGCAATAACGGGTCCGTGCGAAGTGTTTACGTATGGAGAAGTAGAAGACTATACGTTGAACCTTCAACCTTCATCCGGAACCAGCACCTGTGCACAGCCTTCGGCTTTAACAAGCTCTTCGGTCACATCCTCCTCATCAACACTGAGCTGGTCTGCAGTAACCGGAGCCACGGGTTATACATTACAAGTTAAACCATCAACCGCTACAACCTGGTCTTCATATACGGTAACATCAGCGAGCACCAGCCTGAGCGGATTGACAGCTAATACAACGTATAACTGGCAGGTAAGAACGACCTGCTCTTCCGGAACAAGTGCCTACACAGCCGGAACAAATTTTACAACCCCGGCAGCAGCAGCAACATGTTCAGACACCTATGAGTCCAACAATACACTTTCTGCAGCAAAGACCATCGCGGTAAACACGAATATTTCAGCACTTATTGGAACATCTACCGATATCGACTGGTTCAAGTTTACCAATACAAGCACTCAGAAGAACATCCGTGTTGTCTTGAACAATTTGCCGGCGGATTATGATCTGCGTTTGTACAACAGCGCCGGGACTCTGCTTTATTCAAGTGAAAATGGAAGTACCACTACAGAAACCATCACCTACAACAATGCGCCGGTGGCAACCTACTATATCCGGGTCATTGGGTATAACGGTGCTTTTTCCAGCAGTGTTTGTTACCGCGTAAATGCGAGTATTTCTTCAACGGCATTCAAACTGGATATGAGTGGTGAGAATGAGGAGGTCGTAAATGAAGGGATAGAAACAACAGTTTCCCTTTACCCGAATCCATCAAAAGATGGACGATTTACCTGCCATTTAATCAGTGATCTAACCGGAACCGTTCAGATGGAAGTATTCGACGCTGCAGGAAGAGTTATTTTGTCTCGTTCGATGGATAAGACTGAGCAGTTCATGAAAGCAGATATCGACCTGAGTAATGACCAGCGTGGACTCTACTACGTGAAGTTATACAACGATCAATTCCAGCAGACAATGAAGATCGTGTACACGGAATAAATCGGTTGAAAAGTAATAGAACATAAAAGGAGCAATGAAAATTGCTCCTTTTTTCTTTGGGTATCCCCTCCACAGGGGTTAGAACGTATACAATTTCTTTCACTTTCTTGACCAAGCCTTTGCCGCAAGATCGAGTTCGGTATAGAACTCCTCACCAAAGGCCCTGATGATCGGTTCTTTTAAAAACCTGTAAACAGGAACATCCAGCTTATCGCCGCATGCACATGCCGGAGCACAGATGTCCCACTCATTGTAGGTGAGGGCCAGTTTTTCATGGAAGTCCATGACGCGGATTGGATACAGGTGACAGGAAACCGGCTTTTTGATACTTGTTTTCCCATTCGTATATGCCTCTTCGATTGCGCACTTTGTTATGCCTTTTTCATCAAAGAATACAAAAGCGCATTCGTGTCCGTTAACGAGCGTTGTCACCGGTTCATTTTCCACATCCATGTAAAAGACACCAGCTGATTCAACGGCATGGATACCTTCCCGGCGCATATAAGGTTTTATCTGATCCAGGTCATCTTCCAGGATATCGATCTCTTCAAGAGTTATGGGAGCCCCAGCATCACCTTGCACACAACACGCACCCTTGCAGGTATTGAGATCACAAACGAACTTTCGTTCGAACAGTTGAGTGGAAACGACCTTGTCTTTAAGCTCCAGTAACATACTTTCTTTGTTGCAAAGGTCACAAAATACAAGGGTAAAAAAAACTTATTGTGCTGATAATGTTGGAATTTTGAAAAAAAGCGTATATTTGTGGCGTATTTATCAAATAGCAAAGCGAAATGAGGGGACGAAAGTCCCCTCTTTTTATGGGTTATGATCAGTAAATCGAAAGTGTTGGAATTGATTGACGAGCGCATTGCCGAATTAGGCAACGGGCTTTTTGTTGTCGATCTTACGATCTCATCGAACAATGTTATCCAGGTTGAATTGGATAAGCACGAGGGGAACGTTTCGATCAATGACTGTATGTCCGTTTCACGCAATGTTGAGCATAATCTTGACCGCGAGGCGGAAGATTTTGAATTACAGGTTTCTTCAGCCGGGTTGGATAAACCATTCCGGGTTCCGGCGCAATATGTCAAGAATGTGGGCCGGACAGTCAAGGTGGTTTTACAGAATGGTAAAAAGATCGAAGGCGAATTGAAGGCAGTGAGTGAAAAAGATGTCGTGGTTGAGAATTCCCGCAAGGAAAAGATAGAAGGGAAAAAGAAAAAAGAGCTAATTGTGGAGCAGCACGTGCTTCCAATGGAACAAATAAAAGAAACAAAAATTGTAATTTCATTTAAATAGGTAAACATGAATAGCCTTGAATTAGTTGAATCGTTTTCGGAGTTCAAAGAATTGAAAAGCATCGACAAGCAGACGATGCAACATGTATTGGAAGATGTCTTCCGAGCAATGTTAAAGAAGAAGTTCAACACAGACGAGCATATTGACATTATCGTCAATATCGATAAGGGTGACGTACAGATCTTCCTGAACAAAGAGATCGTTGATGACGGAGAAGTAGAGGATCCAAACACAGAGATTGCATATTCAGATGCGATCAAGATCGAGCCTGATTTTGAGATTGGAGAAGAGGTGACGGAAGAATTCAAGTTTGCTGATTTCGGCCGTCGTAATATTTTATCGTTGCGACAGAATCTTATTTCCCGAATCATGGAATTGGAGAAAGACCACCTGTACAAGAAGTATAAGGAACGAGTTGGTGAGATCGTGACCGGGGAAGTTTACCAGGTATGGAAGAAGGAGATCATGGTGTTGGATGACGAAGGAAATGAATTGATCCTTCCGAAGTCTGAGCAGATCCCATCTGACTATTTCAAAAAAGGTGAAGCAGTTCGAGCAGTGGTTGCGAAAGTGGATATGCGCAACAGTTCGCCGGTGATCATCCTTTCAAGAACAGCTCCAGAATTCCTTGAGCGTTTGTTCGAATTGGAAGTTCCCGAAGTATTCGATGGTTTGATCACGATCAAACGAATCGTTCGAGAGCCGGGAGAAAGAGCGAAAGTGGCAGTAGAATCGTATGATGACCGCGTAGATCCTGTAGGAGCTTGTGTTGGTATGAAAGGTTCACGCATCCATGGTATTGTTCGTGAATTGCGCAATGAGAACATCGACGTGATCAACTTTACGACCAATCCTCAATTGTTGATACAACGTTCACTTTCTCCAGCAAAGATCTCTTCTATTGAGATCAGCGAAGAGGACAAGAGAGCAAAAGTATTCCTCAAGCCTGATCAGGTTTCGCTTGCGATCGGAAAGGGCGGGCACAATATTAAACTAGCCGGGAAACTATGTGGTTTTGAATTGGATGTTTACCGCGAGGGAGAAGTTGATGTGGAGGATGTGGATCTTGAAGAATTCGCAGACGAGATCGATGGATGGATCATTGACGAGCTCAAGGCGGTTGGATTAGACACAGCGAAAGCGGTGCTTGAAATGAATGTTGGAGACCTTGTACAGCGTACAGATCTTGAGCAGGAAACGATCGAAGAAGTATTCAGAATTCTGCGAGCAGAGTTTGAATAAACCACGATTTGAATAAGAGATAAAACGTAAATTAGAAGGACGCATACTATAACATGGCCGGAAAACCAATAAGATTAGGAAAAGCAGCGGGAGAGCTCAATGTCGGGGTCTCCACGCTTGTTGAGTTCCTTGATTCCAAAGGGATTAAGATCGATGCTAACCCAAACACAAAGTTGGAAGGGGAGCATTATGATATCCTCCAAAAGGAATTCGCAGCGGATCAGTCTCTGAAGGAGCAATCAAAATTCACCACGGTAAAGCGTGAACGCAGAGAGACGATCTCTATCCGTGATTCTAAGCAAGAGGATTCTGTTCCGAAAAAAGAGGAAGAAGAAGATGATGATTCAGAGCCGATCAACGTTGAGGAGATCAAAAGGATCGTGCAGGAGGAGCCTAAAAACCCTGTGGCTGAGCCCGAAGTAAAGCCTGAAGTTCAGGTACAGGTTGTTGGTAAGATAGACCTTGACAAACTAAACACCAAGACCCGTCCGGATAAGAAGAAAGAGGAGACTGTGGTGCCCGTGGCAGAAAAGCCCGCAGCCGCAGTCGAAGTTCCAGAACCGAAACCAGAAGTACCAGAAGTAAAGCCGGAAGCGACCCCTGAGATTGAAACTATTCGAGTGGAGCGTAAGATACTTTCCGGGCCAACAGTACTTGGGAGGATCGAACTTCCGGTTGATAAGCCGAAAACACCTGGTGTACGACCTGGGGCAAGCGAATCTGCTGAGGCGCGTAAAAAGCGAAAGCGGATTAAAAAGGTTGATGTCAATGCTGCTCCGAACACGGGAAATACCGGTGGACAGCAGGGCGCAAACAAAAACTTTAAGAAACCGGGAGGGAAGTTCGACAAGCCGGAGATCAAAGAGCAGGACATCCAGAAAGAGATCAAAGAGACACTTGCACGTCTTTCAAATCAAGGAGGAAAATCCAAAGCTTCCAAGAATCGTCGTGCCAAAAGAGATGACCGTGCACAGCGTCGCGAGCAGGAGCAGATGGCTGCTGAAATGGCAGAAGGAATCCTGAAACTAACAGAATTCGTAACTGTATCCGAATTGGCAGCGATGATGAACGTCTCTCCGACACAGGTCATTTCGGCATGTATGTCATTGGGGATCTTCGCGTCTATCAATCAGCGTCTGGATGCTGAAACGATCCAGATCGTAGCAGATGAATTTGGGTTTGAAACAGAATTCGTTTCGGCTGAAGTACAGGAAGCAATTCCGGAAGTGGAAGACCGCGAAGAAGATTTGATCGCTCGACCACCGATTATCACAGTGATGGGTCACGTTGACCACGGTAAAACGTCCTTATTGGATAAGATCCGTAATGCAAACGTAACGGAAGGAGAAGCAGGAGGCATCACACAGCACATTGGTGCTTACTCTGTTACATTGAAAGACGGTCGCAAAATGACCTTCCTTGATACACCGGGTCACGAAGCCTTTACGGCGATGCGTGCTCGTGGTGCACAGGTGACAGACGTCGCGATCATTATCGTTGCGGCGGATGATGATGTCATGCCTCAAACGAAAGAAGCAATCTCTCACGCTCAGGCTGCCGGAGTGCCAATGGTATTTGCGATCAACAAGATCGATAAGCCGGGTGCAAATCCGGATAAGATCCGTGAGCAACTTTCTGCCATGAACATTCTTGTTGAAGAATGGGGTGGAAAATACCAGTGTCAGGAGATCTCTGCGAAACAAAACTTGAATATCGACGCCTTGTTGGATAAGGTATTGTTGGAAGCTGAAATCTTGAACCTGCGTGCAAATCCAAATAAAAATGCACTTGGAACAGTGATCGAATCGTCATTGGACAAAGGAAAAGGATACGTAACGAACATGTTGGTTACCGCAGGTACAATGCGTGTTGGAGATGTGATCCTGGTTGGGCGTAACTACGGTCGTGTGCGTGCAATGCACGATGAGCACGGAATTGCGTTGAAAGAAGCAGGACCATCTCAGCCGTTATCTGTCTTAGGTATCAATGGCGCACCATCTGCGGGGGATGCGTTCCACGTAATGGATGACGAAAAAGAAGCGAAAACGATCGCTTCTAAAAGAGAACAATTGTACCGTGAACAAGGTTTACGTACAACGAAACACATTACATTGGATGAGATCGGTCGTCGTTTGGCGATTGGAGACTTCAAGGAGTTGAACATTATCGTGAAAGGTGACGTGGATGGTTCGATCGAAGCCTTGTCTGACTCA
>Ga0315908_10002625_pt1 | contig 13056 bp, 6 predicted proteins | sample LakEriMetagenome_12_FD_203520 | JGI IMG/M metagenome (GOLD analysis project Ga0315908, IMG submission 203520) | Freshwater fungal communities from buoy surface, Lake Erie, Ohio, United States - Buoy 4 MA124 | ecosystem: Environmental > Aquatic > Freshwater > Lake > Lake biofilm | place: USA...
TGAAGTTCTTGTGGTAGACTGTCACCACAAGTTGGCACAGTTTCCCCTTGACATGCTCAAAGTTAAAGGTATCGCCGAAGACAGGGTCGTTGGTCTTCTTTTCAACCTTGCTCTTGAACTTTTGGTTGCTACCTTGCGGCATCTCAAGCACCACCTGCAAGCAACCTTCGTTCGTCAACGCTCGTCGCCTCGCTGTCTCTCACGCTAGTCAAACAAGGGGCAGCAGGCAGGGGGGAGGGGCACACGCGGCAGCGAGAGCAAACGAGGCAACGCTCAACTTACATAAGGGCTAAGAGTTGTCGCCTTTTTCGTGCACGATACAAGTGCATTGCAGCGAACGACTTTCACGGTGATGGAAAAGGTACATCTATCTTCCTCGGCACTAGCAACCCGGCCAAAGCCGTCGCCGCCTTTCGCAAGCTTTGTTGCTATATCGTCAATCAGAGTCTGAATGCGATCAGCGCCGTCGTAGTCTTTGTTCTCAAGGGCCTCGGCGAGATCTTTCTTGAGCATCTCCATTTCTTCGCGCATTTCGTCCTCCGCATTCTTGGGCTTATCCTCTTCATCGAGCTCGGAAAGCAGTGTGGCTTGTTGTACAGCCTGTCGCTCACGTTCTTTGGCCTCCTCCTGAGCAGCTTGCTTCAAGCGCACGCTTCCATCAAAGTCGGGGAACAGTTCCATGATGCGATCAGCCCTGGCGACCTCATCTTTGAAGAAAGGGTTGTGCTTGCACGACACAGATTTGAGACTGGGCATTGTCTCAATGCCCTCGGGCAGCCGCTCGAGCGCGTTGGAATCTAGCCAAAGTTCTCGCAAATTGGTCAGTTTCCACAGGTCCCACGGCAAGGTGGTCAAAAGGTTACCGCTAAGTGTGAGGACTTGAAGCTCCTCTAACTCAGGCAAGTTTTTGGGCACCATTTTTAGCTGATTGTTGTGAATAAGAAGGCTTTGCATCTTGACCCAGCCTCCCATAGTCGGCGGCAAGAGTTTGAGGAGATTGTTGTCAATCCACAACTCCTTTAGGTTGGCAAGTCTGCCCATCTGAGACGGGAGCTCATCCAGCGCATTGCCGCTCAGACATACTGTTTCCAGAGTCAACACATTACATAGCGCTGCTGGCACGCGCTTCAATCCGTTGTGGCTCAAATTCAAGCAAGACAAGACCATCTTGCCCAGCGAGCCAATAGAGTCAGGCAGGACTGTCAAGCAGTTGTCACCGAGCAGAATGGCGTTGGCACAAATCAAACGACCTATGAAGTAGGGCAGGCGAGTTAAGCAGTTGCCAGTCAACTCAAGCATCTCCAGTTGCGTCATGCTTTCTACAGGCGGCGGGAAAATTTCAAACTTGTTACTTGAGAGGTTGAGCGAGATGAGCCTTGTCATCTCAGCAAAGATGGAAGGCAGAGTGGTTAGAGCATTGCCATGCAGGTCCAGAGAGTGCAGAGTCGAGATCTTGCAGATGATTGGGGGCAGGTTGCTCAAATTATTGCGCGCCATGCGCAACCACAGGAGGCGCGTGAGACCCAAGATCTCAGGCGGGACTGTGGTGATTGAGTTGTGACTGACATTGAGCTCGGTCATGTCGTCCAGCTTCAGAGCATCAATGGGGAACGCCGACAGGCTGAAGTTTGCAGCATCCATCAGCCTGTGATTTCTTGCATACTCGAACCTCCTCAGATAATCCACCACGGCTTGGGGCCCCTTGCATTGTACTCCTTTTGGCGGACGTATGCAGCCATTCCTGCGCACTTCTAATTTGGTCAGGGTTGACAGTTTTCCCAAACCCAACGGCAGCATCTCGATGCGATTGTCAGCCACATCGAGTTCTTTGAGCACGTGCATTTGACCCATGACTTCTGGCACCTCTACCAGCTTGTTGTCGAACAGCACAAGCTGCTCCAGGCCCTCCAGTTTGATTATACTCTCGGGCACCCTTTTGATGCGATTACCGCCCAGGCGCAGAAACTTGAGTTCACTCAGAACCATTACCACATCAGGAATCAGCCCAATGTCATTGTTATTCAGAGACAGCTCCAGGAGTGTAGACAATCGTGCGACACCATCGAAAATGTGGTCAATCTTGTTGTTGTTCGCAATAATGGACCTGATAGACAGCAAATTCTTCATTTCCGGGCAAAATCCTTTGAGCTTGTTGTGATTCACTGATAGCACGCCAAGGCGTGTGAGCAAGCTCATAAAGGAAGGAAGTGCCTCCAGACGATTATAATCCAACTTCAAGGAGCGGAGATTGGTCACCACTTTCATGTACGACGGCAACTCTTTTATGTAGTTGTGAGAGAGATCGAGGTGGTGCAGCTGCGGCATTCCGATCAACTCTCCCTGCTTCTCATTCAAACGTTTCTCAATCTCTGCAATGCACAAGGGTGGCCAGTAAAGGCCCACGTGCGACAAATCAAATGAGTCTGAATTCTCACAATCATACAGACGCTTGAGAAAGGCAAAAACAGCGTCGAATCCCTGGTCAATAACCTCCCACGGGGGGTTGACAAGTGCTTCAGCGCCCACAAGCTCCAACTGCTCCAGCGCCGTGAGACGAAAGAGCTTGCTGGGAAGATATCGGAGGCGGTCGCACTTGGATGCCAGCAGCTTCCTGAGCGACCGAAGGCCAACCACGTCCTTGAACTCGACGGCATCCATTCCACCTATCTCGTGAGGAATGTACTCCAGCGGATTCTGACTGATGTCGAGGGTGTGCAACACAGAGAGCCGCCCAATTGAGACTGGGAGCTGAACTAGATAGTTCTTCGACACATCGAGGATTTCGAGTTTCTCGCACCTGCCAATCTTGGGAGGCAGATGCGTCAATCTATTGTGTGTTAGGTAAATTTCTTTGAGGTGCACCAGGTACCGCAAACGCCACGAGATGGCTTCAATCTTGTTGTACTGGGCAGACAAGGTCACAAGATGTGACATGGTGCCAATCGATGACGAAATGGATGTAATCTTGTTCTTGTCGAGGTTCAGACTCGTTAGATTAGTGGCCACACATATCGGTAACGGGAAAGAGGAATTCATAGTCGTGTCAACCATCCAAGTTACGACGTAGTCATTGGTCTCGCTTCTTAGTAAGGGTAAATCGCGAACAGGCCCGTCTTGTTTCTTTTTCTTCATCCCAGCGAGAGACCTGAGCAATGCGACGGTTTTATTCCCGCCCGCTTTTTCGGCAGCCTCGTCAGCTTCCACCTGCGCGGTCAGATTCTGCAAAATGCCCTCGGCATCCACTTGATAGGTGTCTTGTTCTTTCATGGTGAATTTCGGTGTTGTCCCAAAGACGGAGCTGAAGACAGAAGCACCAGACGTCGACGCTGTATCACTACTCATCACCGACCTGGGGGTGCCAACGACCTCAGAGTCCAATTTGTCCACTTTAAGCGGAGTTTTGAGGGTGCCACGCACATAGAAGTCATCCTGCGCGTCGTCGAGCGTTGTGCCCTTTACAGCTACCAACCTCCACCTCGTCAACTGACACCCGCTCAAGTCCAGCACGTTGCCTACTGCAGTGTGTTTCATGAATTCGTAGCCCGACCGCACCATGCTCGACCGCATGTCTCGAGGAACCAGCGGTAAGTAGCATGTGAATTTCTCTCGTCCGATTGTGCCCTTAGGAATAGTGAGGGTGTAAACCTGGCCATCAAGATTGGCGTCAAAAGTGTCACCCCACGTCAGCCCGGGCATGGGGTTCACTCTGCGCCGAAAGCCCCGCGACGCCTCCAGTTTACTGAGGAATTTGATGATACCATCAACGCCAGCGTACTGCACTTCAGAAGGCACTGGCTGGAGAGTGGCAGCGTCAAAGATGAGCTCTTCGAGCTTGCTCAGACGACCCAGTTCCGAGGGAATCATTGTCAGGCGGTTTCCTTGTACGCTCAGCGCGGTGAGCGCCGTTAGTTCACCTAGCTGACGCGGCAGACAACAAAGTTGGTTGTCTTGGAGACCCAACCTGGTAAGGTTCGAGAGAATCTCGATCGACGATGGCAAATAAGTGATTTTGTTGTGTTCAAGGCTGAGCACTCGAATTGATACCAGATCGCTTAGGTCAGGTTGCAGTTGGCTTACTCCAACATCCGATAGGTCCAAAACGCCCACTTGAATTTCGATGTTGGCTTTCCTGAGATACTCCATGACCCCAGCCTCACCACGCACCAGCCAAACATCGGGAACGTTTCTCATTTCGCTCAGGTCAGCCTTGAGATCCACGTTATCCAGCGCACCCAAAGCGGGCGGAAGTCGCTTCAGCGGGCACTTTGATAAGTCAATGTGTTGCAGATTGACCAGGTTGCTGATGCCATCGCTAAGAAATTGCAGATGGTTCTCCGAAAGATTGAGCGAAGTAAGATGCGACAACTGCTTGCTCTGGGTGACTGATTCTGGTAATGCTAAAAGACCATACCTGTGGAGATCCAGGTAATTGCTCTTTCCCAGCACCACCCCAAGATCATTTCCCTGACCAGCGGCCCGCATAAGCTCCTTGTAATACCTCCGGACAAGTTTAGGGCCTTGGATGAGGACGTCAGGCGCCGGGTTGCCCCACGAAGACCAGGGCATGTTTAGCTTTTGCAGCACTGTGAGGTAGCGGAATTCCATGTCGAGCTGCGTCACGTTCTTGCAAGCCAGAATCTCCTTGGGAAGGAAACCAATGAGGTTATCCCGAAGGTCAAGCTCCGTAAGGTTGGTGCATTTACCAATGGTGCTAGGCAACGTTTCCAGTGCATTTTGCGGTAAGGCAAGCTTACGCAGAGCGGTTAGTCCCCCGATCCCAGAGGGCAAGCTCTTCAGCTGATTGTTACAAATAATCAACGTCTCCAAATGCTCCAGCTGGACGCCACACGAGTCAGGAAAGTGCTGCATCTTATTATCAGACAGGTCAAGGAAGGTCAGGTTGGACAGGTCCAGAACAGCTGAAGGCAAGAACTCCAGGTCACTTTCTGTCAGAATCAAACTGGTCAAGGCCGTGCACAGCGTAAAAGGCTCAAGTCCCATCTTGCGCCCCCCTTCACAATTATATTTGACTAGCTCCAAGTGCGATGTGACTCGACATTGGCGCATTAGACGCAAAAAGGCCATAATGCTCTCAAGACCATCTCCCACCGTCAGCGTATTCGGACCCTGCACACAATACAAAACAATTAAAAGGGGGGGAATGAGTGAGAGCGGGTGGTTGTATTTGTGTGTATTTGCGTGTGTGTTGGAGGGGCAATGGAAGGTAAGAAAGCAAATCTAATCCGACAGAATGCAGGCCATCCAATATCGCTGATGTGCTTTGCTGCGCCATGTAGAATCACGTACATATACACACGCACAAAACACCTGCAGATCCACTCCCTCAAGATTCAAGAACTTGAGATTCATCATGTCTACCATGTCGGCGGGGAGCATCTTGAGTTCTGTATCCCCCAAATCTATGTGAGTGAGGTTTGTGAGATCGGCGATGCTTGACGGCAGAAACGTGAGGGGATTGCCTTGCAGTTCAAGCTTCTCCAAGAAAATCAACTGCATCATGGCCGGCCACGGCACGTTCCACAGCGAATTGTGGCTGAGATCTAAGTGCATGAGCTGCGACAGGTTACATATCAAGTTTCCAATGCCTTCAATCTTGTTGTGGGAAAAATTGAGAGACGTCAAATTTGTGAGACGAAATATTTCGTCAGGCACGGTCTTCAAGTCATTTCCTGCCATGGAGAAGGCGCGTAGGGACATCATATGGCGCATCGTCCGGGGTAGGTCACGCAGGTGAGGATTTTTGTCCACATTCAAGGCTTCCAGCCTCGTGAACTCGACCATGGACGCTGGCAGTGCCTCCAGCTCATTATGTGCCAACACTAGCTGGGCCAGACCGTGAATCGCAAGAACCTCTTTCGGTATTACCACGAGATCAAACTGCTCTAAGTTCATCCTCGAATCTTGCTGGCCTCTGAGAAGGCTGTCAAAATAGCGCTGGATCTCCTTGCCACCTCGCTTTGAAACAGTTATGGGCGGGCATGTGTAGCGCTCCATGTCGAGGTCCAACACGCGCAAGTTGGTCAAACGGCCCACCTCCCACGGCAAGGTGGTAAGCTCATTTTTGATCAAATACAGCTCCTGAAGCGAAAAGCAGTTTCCAAGCGATGGCGGAAGCGAAGAGATGCGATTCAGGCTCACATTTAGACTCGTCAAGTGCCTCAGCCCGCCTATGCTCTCTGGCAGAGTTTCGAGCATGTTCCTCGTCATCACAATGGTGTGCACTGCATCGTAGCTCAGCACATCGAGTGGTATTGTGTCGAGGTTGCTACTGTCCAAGTCAACGGCTCCTGTATCTTTCATCTCTTGGATCTTGAGGAGGTAATGAGACACGGCCATGGTGCCCATGGTCATGACTCCGGGCGGGGGACTTTCGATCGGGTTCTCGTCGAAGTCTACAACCTCGAGCGATGGCAAAAGTCCTACTTCTGCCGGAATGATGGTAAGCATATTGTTTGACACGTCGAGGATGCGGAGGGCAATGAGCTCCTTCATACCCGGTGGCAGTCGGGTCAATTCATTGTGCGACACCGACAATTGAACGAGCTTGACGCACATACCAATGCGGTTGGGCAACGCGCGCATATAGTTGTGGTCGAGAAATAGCTCTTGCAGTTGAGTCAGCTTGCAGACATGCGAAGGACACTCGCTGAGCTGATTGCGGCCCATGCGAAGGAGCGTCAGGGCCGTAAGGCTGGACAGAACATGCGGGCACACTTCAAAGTGGTTTCCCTCCAGGTCTAGATCTCGCAGCGCCCTTAACGTGCTCATCGACGACGGCAGATCACCCAAACAATTATCTTGCAACCTCAGCACCTTCAAGTTTTCACACAAAGAGATCACGTCGCCGAGCTCGGCAATGCGATTATGAGCGAGCGACAAGCGCCACATGCTATTTCGGAGCCTCTGAAACTCGGTGGGCATAGAAATAAGCGCCAGGCGCTGCGCTTCTAAGCGCCCATGCTTCAGTGTTGCCACCATTCTGCGCAGATAGTCGAGGACGGCGACACCGCCTTTGCGTGAAACCTCCTTGGGCGGCATTTCCATGTCTGGCCCGGGATAACCAAGATCCAACGTGCGAAGGCGCGTTAGCATTCCCAGCTCAAGCGGTAGCGTCCGCAACTCATTGTTCTTCAACGAGAGCAGAGTAAGGCTTTGCATTGCAGACACCGCTGGCGGTAGCGTACTGAGCTTGTTGTTGTCCACGTTCATGATCTCAAGAGACTTGAGACGACTCACCTCTTCCGAAAGCTCACTAATCTTGTTGAATGACAGCGTGAGCGTTTTCAAGCCCGAGAACTGGTAAATGCCGTTGGGTATGTCCGTAATGCCTTTGCTTGAATACGTGAAAACGCTGCTCATGTCAGAGACCCGCATCAAGTTGAGAAAATCATACATGCTCTCGACGCCTTCAGGAATTGTCTCTGGGGGTGGGGAGCGCACGAACGACGGATCTAACAGCAATTGCTTCAAATATGGCTCTCCGTAGACGAGCGGACACCGAAATCGGGAGATGTCAGCGATCTGATACGGCATTGCTGTAAGTCGCTCGCATTCGAGACAGTTGAGCAGCGTCAAAAGTGTCAATTTGCCGATTTCGGCCGGTAATTCGTATACTGAGGTGTGAGTAATGATTAGTTCTTCTAGACTGCGCAGCCTGCCGATCTCGCGAGGCAACCGCCGGATCTTGTTGTGTCCTATGTTGAGCACCTGCATACGAGAAAAGTCAGCCACACGGTGACTTCTCTCCCCCCCTATTCTCCCTCCGCACCACTGATTTCCTGCGTACTGTACTGCTGTGTGCTCCGGCTCGCCGAATAGCAACAAACATGGCAACAGGACAATGGGAATCACAGCAGGCAGAGTAAAAGAACCTGAAGATTTGAGAGACTAGCAAGCTCGACCGGAAACTCGGTGAGTTCGTTTGAGTCCACTAGCAGCTGCTTCAGCTTGTGCCAGCTGCCGATGCATTTCGGAAGCTTCAGGATGTGGTTGCTGCACACATCAAAAACCTCCAGCTCCCGCATGTTCACAAGATTCTCTGAGATCTTTGTAATTTGATTTCGGCTGGCTTCGAAGAGTTTGAGCGATCGTAAGTTAACCAGCACCTCCTGCACCTCGAGCAGATCATTGCTCGGCACTTTCAGAGTGTGTAGAACTCCCATCTTCTGGAGCGCGGCTGGGAGAACTTTGAGCTTGTTTTGGCTGGCATCCAATTCCTCAAGGTTTATCAGGACGCCGATCTCATGCGGTAAGCTTTCGATGACATTGTCGCATAGCAGGAAACGAAGCACCTTGTCCGGGCGCATGTGCACTTCGTCTTTAAGCTCCTGAGGGAAGCAGTCGAGACCCATCGATCGCAAGTCCAGCGTTCCAACCTGCATGGCATCATTGAAACGTGACAGATAAGCCACAATGGTTTCGATCCCCTGTCGCACTGTCCCCTCAGGCGGCGACAAAATCTTGAGTTGCGGGTGGAACTGGCATTTGGTCAGCTTGGGGCAACCTCCGAGCTCGAAGGGGAGCGTCATGCCGTCGGCCGGCAAAATGTCAGACACATCCAAGCTTGTCAGGCATTCACCAACATAGAGAATTTCAGCCGGAATCTCGTTAAGCCCAACGCGCGTGAGATTCAGGTGGCCCGTCTTGCGTGCCTCGGTGAAGCGCTTCAGGTATTTGATCACGCCGGCCTTGCCCTGACTGAGCACCTTTCTATGCGGGAAAACCAGTGGGTTCAGCTCGTACTCAACGTCTTTGAGCTTGGACAGCTGGCCTAGCTGCACCGGAATGCGCTTCACGCGATTGTTCTTAAAGTCGAGGAAATTGAGTGACGCACACTTTGCAAGCTCCAGCGGCAGGGCCTCGAGCCGATTGTTGTCCAAATGCAGCATGCCGAGAAACTTGAGCTTGCCAATCTCCGGCGGAAGCGCTTTGATGCGGTTGTCACTCAACCGCAGCTGCGACACGACCTTCCACAAGCCGATGCCAGGCGGCAGCGTTGATATCTCGTTGTCGTGCAGCCACGCCACGCGCACGTACTCAGCCAGGACCGGGTCGACGGCCATCGAGGGCACCATCTTGAGCCCGAGCTTGCTCAGGTCGAGCTTGCCGCCCTTGCGCGCCAGGGCGCACCGCTTTTGGATGACAGGGTCGTCCTCGGCAAGGTCCCGAGAGCTTGTCGTGGCAGGCGTCTCCGTGCGGGGCTCGCTGCCCGCAGCAGACACGCCCTGCGACGCCGGCCGCGAGCCTGCGGGCGCTCCCGGCGCCATGTTGAGTGCACGCCCGGAGCTCTGTGCACTGCACGCTCCGGTTCACCTTGTCCAATGCCCGGCCCAACCCTCGTTCATTCCGGTGCGTTTCGGAGTTCGTGGACTCATCAGTTGAGACAATTTGGCAAGTCGTCCGCCGCAGCCATGCCACCCCTGGGGGTCGCGCTTGTCGGCAGAACAACCGTGAGCAAGGACTACAAGGAGGGCGCGAGGGAGATATGGGTCACGTCGGCCATTGAGCTTTTCGGGCCGCTGGTAGAGCTCGTGAAGATCGACGGGAAGTTCACGATGCAGTTTGTGCAGAACGCGGCGCCGCAGACAGTCCAGTTGGGCGCCCACAGCCCGTGCGTCTGCGTGGAGAAAGTTGTCAACAACAAGCTGGAGGTGACGCCGATCTCGGTGCGAATGGGCGGGAGTGAAAACGACCCGGTGGTTTTTGGGACGTGCGGGCCCTCTGGGCTCAAGGGGCTTGCTGCCCGCATCGCTCAGCCCGGGCTGGCAGAACAGGACAAGCGCCGCGTGGATTTCGCCGCCCTGCAGGCCGAGCTCGCCGCGCTCGAGTCTCTTGGCATCGACATAGAGGCTGGGGCCAAGGCGGCGTCAAAGAAAAAGAAGGAGCAAGAGTCGGCTAGCGGCGGCTTCAAGTCCGACAAGGAAAGAGAGATAGAGGAGACACGGGAGCGAGCCGACGACTGCTTCTGGGAAGGCATCCATCATGAAAAAATGGACGACCCGATTAAGCTTTTTTACTGCCCCTTGATCGACAGCCGCGCAGAGTGCGGCTTGGGTTCGCGCCTGGCGTACACTGAGGCAGCCCGGTTGTTTGGCCGGTGCATAGACCTCGACAAGACAGAGCTCACATACTACGCCAAGCGCTGTGCGGCCCTGTGCAAGCTTCGCATGTTTCCTCGAGCGCTCTTGGATGCCCAAAATTACGTCGGCGTGCGGTGCTCCAACCCTCTGTTGTGCCCTGCCATCGCCTCGCTAGCGTGCTCATGTAATGCTCTATAGCCCTTGTTGCGAGGACTGACTCACTGACTCGGGTGGTAAACAAAACAGGCCAGAGTCTCCCACGGGCCACTGCCTCATGGGCACTGCCTATGACGGGCTGAACAAGTACAACGAGGCAATTGCGAGTCTGGAGAAGTCGCTAGATCGTGCCGAGATCATCCCTTACGATGGCTCCCGTGTATGGTCAACAGGCACGCTGGTGAGAGACAATCTGAAGCAGGCCGTTGATAGACGCGCAAAGGTGGCGGAGCGGGCTCGTGTAGCTAACCAGCATGGCGTCGAATGGCGAGCTCGCGGCGAGTTCAGCCGCGCTGTCCCGTGCCTTATAGAGGCTGCGCAGCTTCAGAAGGATTGTGTCGGAGATTTGCACTTGCATTACGCCACGTGTCTCAACAATCTTGGCTCTTGCGTAGAGGCCATGGGTAACTATGATGACGCAATGATAAAGTACAAGACAAGTCTCAAAGTCACAGAGGCGGCTTCGCCTGGCGAGCTTCGCGTGATGGTATGCTCAGCCCGGCACCTGCCGCACGTGATGCCCGGTGGATCACTGCAAATTGGTGAATGGATTGAACACGGACAGAGCTGTGACACCTATGTTGAGATGCAAATAATGCACGGCGAAGGTACCTCGGACAGCAACAAGGCCGTGCAAACCAAGGTGGTTGTTGACAACTATCAGCCCACTTGGAACCAGGTGCTCAGTCTCAAGTCGCCGCGTGGCGACCTGTCCGTCCTTCTCCGTCTCATGGGCCGAAACCCCCAGCGTGTGGCGTTTGAAGAGGCTGCTGCCCACAAGCGCCATCTTCTTCAAGGTCTCCTTGGGCTCCTCTTGAGTGTCCTTGCCTGCTTCTGCCCTGCGCTTCTGCCCAGCGCTTCTGCTCTGCACCTGCCGGCCGTGATTCATGCTGTCTTTATTTGCCATCGCAAAGTGATTGCAATGGGTCTGGATGTTTGTCCAGACTTCAAGACACTGATAAGACTGGTCTTGGATTGTGCATCGGCAAGCAGAACCGGTGGGCCAGTTGAAAAAGCTCAAGACGGACATCAGTCAGCTAAAGGACCGTCTCCAAAGGCTTAAGGAGATCGGTAGAGCAAAAGAACAAGAACGGAAACAAGTAGAAATGCACTTGCACAGGGAGGCCAGGCATGTCGGACCGCTTGATGACACCATACGAACACTGCAGCGAGAGGAGGAGGAGTTGATGGCAAGAAGCCGGAGCCCAGAGCTGCAGGACCGCATAGTCGGCCAATTCATCTATCCTATCTGCAACTTATCGTCGGCGCTGAATGGGCAGGCATTGTCTTGGATCAAGGAGTGGTTCGAGACTCCTGACCTCGATGGCAAACGGGTGCGTGGCGAAGACTTCGGTGTCACTGCATTACAGGTCGAAATGAAATGGATACCCGAGTGCAGCGAATATGCCACGCGCCTGTGCAATATCGGTAATCTCCACCGCATCCTGGGAGATAAGCTTTCTGCGCGCACAGGCGGTATTTGCGAGCAGTATAAGAAAGTCGAAGAAAACTACAACCTTGCTGAATCACACCTCGAAGCATCATTGGCAGCCATGGAGCGAGCAAAGAGCATAGTGACGAAAAAGACTTTGAGCACCCTCCAGGCCCTCCGCGCCGAGGGTGGCCTTCGACAGGACCTTGACAGCCCCGAGAAAGGCAAGGCAGGGAAAGGCAAAGAGACGAATGAGTACCTGGTGGTGCTGGAGAACCTGGCCCTGCTGCACCATTCGCGCAGCTTGGCTCTTGTCTTTCCGAAGGGTACACCTGAATCGGTCAAGGCAGCGTTTGATGGCGCCCGCTCCAAGAGCCAGCGTAAAGCTGTGCAGTTGCTGGAGCAAGTGATGCAGCTTCGCTCAGATCTCACTTGGTGTGCTCATAACAAGCAGCGAAAGGAGTGCCCAGAGTGCAGGGACACTGATTGTGAGACTGAGGAGATTTTGCGGTTGATCCGCACCCTTTCCCAGTTCCATGCCGAAAACGGCAAGTATCAAGACGCATTGCCAGTACAGGACAAGGCGCTTCAACTCGCCAAGAAGCTGCACGGCGACAAATCGCGTGAGGCAGCCATGGACATGGAGATTCTATGTCAGATGCACTTGCGACTGGGCGATGCACACGTGGTCAAGGGTGATCATGGCAGTTGGGTCATTGACTCCAACGAAAGCTGGCACTGGGACATGGTGGGCAAGATTTGCCGCAAAGTGAATAGAGCAGCAGGCAGCGTCCATGACTTCTCCAAACAGGAGGCAGGGATGCTGCACAAAGATGAAGAAAACATGATCCTAGTCCAAACACGCATTCTCAATCCCCCCCCTATCACAGACTACTCGGAGCCCAAAGATGAAGACCCGCTCTTAAAAAAAGCCCAGGTCTTGAGCCTTTTCCTGTCGCTCGCTGCTTTTTGAACAAAGTTTATTTGGGCTGGCATCGATGACTCAGTTGACAGGCATAGATGACTTAGAGTTGACTGATAGATGACTCAAAGTTGACTGCCGTAGATCACTCAGAGGTGAGGGTCCGTGCAAGCATCCCTCGCCTTCAGTTCTTCCGTGTATGACGTGCAAAGGTTTGGTCAGGGAGAGAGAGAGGTGTCTTTATTTGGATAAACTCATAGGAGTCCCCAGTTGTCTGCGTTTCCGCAGGTGGCCTAGCGATGTTACTGCTACCCTCTTCTTTTCCGTGAGTATGTTACATAATATATATATCCTTCCTACCTCCTCCTGGCCTCAGTCTTTGCTCC
>Ga0315908_10002626_pt1 | contig 13052 bp, 7 predicted proteins | sample LakEriMetagenome_12_FD_203520 | JGI IMG/M metagenome (GOLD analysis project Ga0315908, IMG submission 203520) | Freshwater fungal communities from buoy surface, Lake Erie, Ohio, United States - Buoy 4 MA124 | ecosystem: Environmental > Aquatic > Freshwater > Lake > Lake biofilm | place: USA...
TGTTAATCCTAAAGGAGAAATGAAAGGATCTGCTATTACTGGACCTGTTGCTAAAGAGTGTGCTGATCTATGGCCTAAGATTGCCTCTAATGCTGGATCTATTGTTTGATAAATCATCATTATAATTTCATACAATTATTTATTGTTAATATTATCAATTTGCTTTATTTATTAATTATCAACAGCATTTTTATCTATAAATCTATAATTTCTATTAATTTATTATTTATTTTAAGTTTTTATCTATCATATTCTGTAATTAATTCATATATATCTATATATTTATAATAAATAAAAACACTTTATTTTTTTAATGGAAAAAAAATAAATTTAAAATTCTAGTGAAGAAGATAGTAAATCTGAAAATAGTATATTTAGCTAATCAAGTAAAGAATAATAAAGTAATTAAGAAATTGAATTATCAGACAACAATATTATTTTAGAAACAGTTTAAAGTTAAAAACAAGATGAATTAATTGAAATTCAAAACTAAAGTGAAAAATAATCTGTTAGTGCTTTTAGTGTTTCATAATAAACTGAAATTATTAAGGAATAATAAAATCTATAAAACTAATAATTTTTATTAGAACTTCAAGAAAAATAATAATAATTAGATGGTTAAAATTATGATTAATAGTCAGAATTATAATCGTTTTAAAATAATTAAGATCACTAAAATATAAATTTATAATTAGAATAAAATGAAAATAAGAAGTTAAATTAAGAATAAAATGATAAAGACAATTTAGATTAAACAAAATAAAAATAAGAATTAGCCTTAAAAATATAGGAATAAAAATAAAAATTAGATTAATTAAAAATAGAAAAAGAAGAAAAAGAAAAATAATTAGAATATAAAAATAAAATGATAGAAGAATAATTTTAATAAAAGGAGAGTGAATTATTAGAATCAATATAATTAGTTGAGTAAATAAAAGAAGAAACAAAAAACATAGAATTAGAATCAATAGTAAAATAAGATGAAATAGAAGAAATAAAATAATTACTAATAAAATCAGAACGCAAAAGTAAAATGAGAATGTCATTGATATAAAGCAGTTAACTATTGCTATAAAAGTAAAAAGAACAGACAAATTGAGTTGAAGAGTTATCAAATAATAATAATTTTGAACTTTTCTCGTTTAAAGATTAGAAAGAAAGTGAAACAACAAAATACAACTTCAAAAACACAGAATCAGAATTATTATAACAAATAAATGAACATCCGTTTATGGATTATTGCAATGAAATTCTACCAGCTCAAACAAATTTTCTAGTGGGAATTCCTATTGAAAAGATAATGAGTTATTAACCAAATCTTATAAAGAAGGCAATTAGTAATTATAACAATTAAGATAAAGCCAAAAGAATATTTAAAAACTTACTGAAATATAGTGGAGTTTTGGTGAAGAAAGTGAATGTAAAAAAAGATACTTATTATGTGATGAAAATAATTTAATTAGCTTACAAAGGTTCTGGGGAATTACGAGATGAAATATATTTACAAGTTTTTAAGCAACTCCACAATACTCCTTCTTTGGAACTTAGGATCACTTACTTTAAACTTTTGGCAGCCATAGCCAGTACATTTGCTCCCTCGTTAAATACTCTCAATTATGCTATCCTCAATTAATTAATGGTTTGGGGTTTGGATAAAACTCTTGATAAGGAAGTTAGGAAGTATTTTAAATATTATATTTGTAATATTATTATTAATATTATTATTGCAATTCAATTATCATAAATATTATATTAATATAAATATTTTTACTATTATTACTAATATTATTATTTGTAATAATTTTAAAATAATATGAATATAAATAAAAAATATGAAATATAAGATATTGCCGTTTTTGTTTTGTAAAGGTAAAAGTTTCATTCGTGTCAGGAATGAGAAGTGAATTGCCAAGCAATGAAGAATTAAGATCAATTTAGAATATGAAATAAATATATATTTCAATTTACTTCCTTAATGGTAATTGTATGGTTCTATCAATAGAAACACATTACACAGTAAAACAGATTTTAAAGCAAATATTAGAACATCTAAATATAAATCCTAAATATCTTCCTTATTACTAATTGATGGAAGTGAAAGAAACATCGAAATTAAAAGGTAAAAATATTGATATATTTTATAGAGGAGAGATATTTGGAAAGTGATTTATTAATATGTGATCAGTTGGTTATACATCAAATAATTCAGAAAAACAACAAGGACAAAGACATGATTGACTTTAAAATATTCTTCAAAATTAGGATTCACTTCGAATATGGATTAGATGATAGAGACAACTAGACATTAGAATATTTGTAGGCAGTGTATGAAGTGACTAATAATAGGATAAAGGTTAGTTTACATGAAGCATTGATGTTGGCAAGCATCGAAATGGTGTATGTATATGGTGATTAATTGGATATAAACAGGTTTAGTGAAGAATACACTAAGTTTTTACCTTATAATTACATTCAAAAATACGATTATAGTCAGCTCATCAGTGTGTTGCAACCCATGTATGCAGCTATTAAAGGATATTAAAAGTTAGATTGTATTATGGCTTATTTGTCCAAGTTATAGAATTTTCATATGTTCAAAGCTTAATATTTTAAAGTGTAGGTTGCTTTAAGTGTCATGGAAAAACCATGTTTTGTGTAAAGTCAGATGAAGGAAGGTTAAATCATCTTGTTGGTATTTACTCAGACTCAAATGTTGTTTTGTGATTAAAATACTCATGAAATATTAAAGTATGATTAAGATGAGGATCACATTAATCTTGAATGCAGATTTGACCTTAATTCAGTCTTAAGTTGGGGAGTCTCAAATTATTATTTTACTGTTATTGTTGATCTTAATGCAGTCTATAACAAATTATATTTTGAGACTAAGTAGGGCAGAGCTATTGATTATGTTATTACTAATTTTACTAGTCAATTAGCAGGCTCTCCACTTATTGATGAGGCCATTATACTTTAAAAGGGAATTCATATAAGTGAGTTTAGTGCCACTGTCACACAAAAAGAAATGGAGGAATAGTATTTAATCACTAAAAAGTTAAAGAAAAAATAACTTTTTGAAATATATTACAGTTCTTATCCTAAAATCTCTCAAATTAATGATAACATCAATAACGACTAAAATAATGATGAAAATAAATAATATAATGATTTTGATGATGATGATAATGATGATGATAATTACTAATAATTTGATAATGAAAGTAATTATAACTAAGCAAATCAGGAAATTGAAATGAAAATATTAACATGAATTCTTAATATTTATAATTGAAAAATATATAATATACCAAGTTCTTTTAAAAATTGCTATTATTTAAATTTTTATAAATTTAGAAATTTTTTTAATTTTTTAGTTTATAATATATAAGATTAAATAATCTTTATTTATAATTAATATATATTTTTAATATATTTTAATTAAAAATAAAGAATGTTTTAATTTATTTAAATTATAAAATTTATAATAATTGAATATTTGATTATGATTAAAATAAAAGATTTTAATTTATATTAAAAAATATAATAAATAATTAGAATATCAAAGTTTGCACAAATATAGATTCTAAAATATAATACTGTGTAATTTAAGGGTATTTTTTTCTTGAACATATTTTTAATTATTTATTAACTTAAATGATATTTTTAAATAATATTCAACTTTTATGTTCTAATTGGAATTACAATAAAAATATTAATAATGATAATCGTATTTTTATTTTTTTTGAAAAATAAATCTAAATTAAGTATTATAATTATTCTTAAATTATTAAATATTAGCTATAAAAAATTTATATTTATGAATTATTTACTAAAAGAGATTTAATTTAATGAATTAGTATATTTTATAATAATAAAAGTCTAATTGATATTAATAATTTAGTGCAAATAATAAAATATATTTATTCACTTAATTATTATAATTGTTTTATAACTAGTAATCTTTTGCATTGATTATAATCAAATATAATAAAATCTAAAAATTAATATCAAATAATGGTAAAAAATCAATGAAGAATATTTTATAAAACTTGAATTAAAAGTGATAAAATTAAAATTAGTAAGTTATTTATTCAAAAATTAATTAAATCACTATTTCTAATTAAAATAAGTTTAAATATATATAATAAATACAATAAAAAAAAATTTTGAAGTATTAAAGCTCATATTTCTCTTGATAAAAATTCATTTGTTTCTTGTATCTAATATTATAATAATTCTGCATCATAAAATATAAAAGCTGCATTATAAATAGTAGAGAAAATTTAGTAAAATAATTATTCTAGTTATAAAATATAAGTTATTAAATATTTATTAAATAAGGGTATAGAAAATATAAATATATTTAATATTACTTAATTATAAAATAAAAAGGAAAAGTTTTTTTGGATTTTATAAATTTTAAAGCAAAATGAATTAAAATACAAACAAAAAAATTTTCACATAAATGATGCCATCAAATATTTATATGATTTATTTTAATAGAATTATTAAATAAAAGAAATAAAATTTAATTTAAATTTTGTAGTCAAAATATAATAATCTATATTTAATGATAAAGACAAATATGAATAGACAAAATTTAATTTTCTTTAAAATCTGCTTAAACTTACAAGAAATGGATAAGTTGATTTGAAGTTTCAATTGGATAAAGATGAAAAAGAAATAATTAAAGTTAGCATGGAAGATTCAGAAATTGAATTAGAATAAAATATTATTAATAAAATTATTTATACATTCTAAACTTATTTATGAAATAATTTAAATATAAAGGAGTCGGGTTATTTTGAATTTTAAACAAGAATAAATAGTAAATTTTTAGTAATTATAAATATTATATATATTATTTTTTTTTATTTAAAAATAAATTTAAAATAAAGAAAAATAATAAATACTAATCGATTTGGATGATTTAAATAAATAAACCAAATTTTAAGCAAATTATCAAATCAAACAGTAAAAATTTTTTGCAAAATGATTCATAAATAAAAGAAATTTAATAATATTCAACTTCACAATAAGAACTAAAAATGACTTATGTTATAATGCAGAATATAATTCTTTTATGATGTATGATAACTTAGTTGATGAAAATTCAATTTTTAAACTATTACATAAAAAATGTTGGGAAGGTTATTAAATTTTTAAAAATTTTAACTTGATAAATTTAACTTAATTTTTTAACTTTAAATTTTTCATTTTAAAATGGATTTATATTCAAATAATTTATACTAAATAAAGAAAATAATCATTTAAATCTTACTAAAAAATCAGTATTAATTTATTTTACTGCTGATTATTTTGAAGGAATAATGAAAAAATTTTTACATTGTAAGTAGATGAGGTTGTTAAAAAACCTCCTAAATTTAAAAAAAAATTATTAAAAATATTTTAATTGATTAAAAATAATTATTTTCAATTAATTAATTAAAAATAATATTGAATCATAAAAATAATTTCTAAATTATTATAAGTCTATTATATAAATATTTTCTTAAAAAAAAATACTTCTTTTTGTTGTTCAGCCTAAATTCTAGCAGTCTTTCATAGCTATCAATTTAATCAATATTTATAATTTTTTTACTTTAATTTTTTAAAAATTATCTTTATTAATAGATATTTGTATATAATTTAATTAAATATTGATAGTGATATTGAAAAATAATGAATGAATAAAATTCATATATTGTATCTAGGGTCCTATGTAAAAGGAATTTCTTCGATATTGAGATTGGAATTATGATTGAACTAAGGTAACAAATTATTTTTTTTAGATCCGAAAATAAGAGTCTTAAGATTTTTAAAAGAAATCATGACAACAGTGACATTATCAAGTGACTTATGAGTCAAAGACTTTTTGAGGATATTTTCAGTAGCTTTAGCAGTGAACTAATGAATATTATTAGTAGAATGATGCTTAGCAGTATCATAAACAGCTTAAACAACTTATGAGTTGTTGAGTTTATCAAAAATACCATCACATCCTAAAATGATAAAATCAGTTTAAGGAGTAATATGAATAACTTTGACACTAGAATTAGAAATAATAACATCAGGATTTCCTCCAACCGCAGTGACCTTTGCCTCTAAATCTCCAATGGTTCGGCTGACACTCAATCTACCAGGAAATACTCTCAATGGACCTTAGAAAATGACTTTTTAGATATTATTTTATTATTATTAAATAGCTTAACTTTAATATACTTTTCCTCCAGCTTTTTCTACTCTGACTCTTTCGAACTCTTAATCTGGACGATGATCTTCCGATAATTATATTACTTTCTTTCCTCCATCCATACTCATTATGGCTCTGCTGTCCCCAATGTTTGCAACAAATATTTTGTCATTCATCACGATACAGACTAATGCGCAACTCCCACTCTTATCTTTGATATAAACTTTATTATCTTGTTTTATTACATTTTCTTTTTTGTATTGTTCTTCGCTGAATAGAAGTGCATCGTGAAGGGCTTATCCTGGATCTCATGGGTACATCTACATCTAAACTAAATAATTGTGTACATTGTCTCGAAGGTAATCTGCACATTTGCAACCTCCGTGACCATCATATACACCGAATAAACTCGCGTTTGGCCACTCATCATCATCTTTATATTCATTATTACCATTGTTATTGTTGTTATTAATGTTGTTATTGTTATTATTACTTATGTTTTTATTATTATTAGTTCTGCATACTGGTTTTAATATATTTAGAATAATAGCCACCCTATCTTCGTTGTAATTTCTAACTAATCCTGGATTAGTATTAGCAGCAAAAGCTTTAATAACTCCTATTTTTTTAACACTTCCCTTACTAGGTTCAATGGGACTTTTTAAATGCATTAAAATTTATCAATTTTATTTATTTTCAGTGTAACTATTGATATTTGTGATACTTTTATTAAAAGGCTAATTTTCATGATTATTAATAATAGATTTAGACTGACTATTAGATTAATATTGATAATTTTTAGGAGAAGAAGGATTAATATTAGTAGGAGTATTAATAGAAAGGTTATTTAATTTAGCATTACTACTATTACTTTTTGGTAGGTTTTTATTAATATTGTTGTTAGTATTGATGTTATTGATATTAAGTTAATTAGTAAGTTGGTACCTAGACTTGTTAAATGTGTTCTACTGCAATTGAGGGTTAGTAATTGCTTGAGGTGATAAGTTGAATTGTTGATTAAAAACACTTTTGTTAGTAGATTTTTATTAAGTGTTAAAATGAATCTATTTGGTTTAATTGCTCTTAGTAGTTTAGATGTCTAGTCCCTTTACATTATGATAATTTATCTAAGTAGATTTTAGAAGCTGATTGTTCTCCAATTAATTTTATAGAAGTTGATTGTGAAGGCTATTCACATTCATTTAGTTATTATTATTATTAATCATGTTGTTTTAATTGTTCAAACTCCTTTTATTTATCTTATCTCATTATTGTTATTATTGTTATCTTCCACTATTTATTCTCTTCTCTATTTGTTAGTTTTCTTCTCCTATCTATTAATTTATACTATTGAAGTTGAATTCTTTTGAATGGTTATTTTTTTCTGATAATTATTATAATTTTTTCACGCTGTTTATTCTATTAATTGTTGTTTTATTTTAGTATTCTAAATCTAGTTATTAATCACTAAACTTTAGATTCTACATTATTGGCGGAAGTTTTGAAGTGCTACTATTTTTACGAATAAACTCATTTTATTTTCTTAACTATTCTTTGTTTTTATTATCTACACTCATAAATTATCTTATAAAATATTATACTTAATTTTTACGAAATTTATTTTTTAATTATTATATTTTATAATAAAAATATATTTTTTTTATTTATTTCTTTTATTAATGCTATAAAACATATATCAATTTTATTATATTTCATATTAATGTCAAGTTCAACTAATTTAATACAAAATTAAAAATTGATTTTAGTTTAATGTGAGAATAATTGTATAAATTTTTAATTGCTTGAAGATGATAAAATAGTGACTAAGTTAGTAATAAAAAATAGTCAGAAAGAATAGGTTATTTATAAGATAAGGACAAACTTTCCTTAATTTTATCAAGTAGTTCCCAATATCGGAATATTAAATGGATTGGATGAAATAACAATATATATTGAAATGCTATTAAATAAATGTACAAAATTTAATAATATCTAATAGAATTTACTTGAAAGATTAAATGATAAGTTCTAAATACAAGCATTCTAAATAAAAACTAAGGATATTTAAAATCAAAATTTAAAAAATGTATGGAATATAAATAATTCAAATTAAAACATATTCAACCATATATATAAACTTAGCATTAAAAAATTTGAATAAAATTAAACAAAATTTGATTAATCATTTTATGCTCTTTATTAATCTGAAAAATCTTAACTTATAATCAGTAAGTATGAATTGAATTTATAACAATAAATACACAATCTAAATACTTCTAAATGTAAGGATAGAAGAAATTTAAGTTATTCGAATTTGTCTTTAAAAAAATATCATAATAATGATAGCAATATAAATAATAGTAATTATCAAAATGATGAAATTAATATTACTAATTTCAATAGCACTTAAAACAAAAAGAATATAGAGCAATATAATTATGATAGTTAAAATGATAATTCAATTCCAATTAACAATGCAGATTTATTTATTAAATCATAAATAAAAGAAGCTAAAAATAAACTATAAGAACTTATTAAAAAAAACGTATATTTTTGTAAATATTTTAGAATCAACTTCTTAAAACAAAAAATGAATTGAATATCAAGTTTAATAAATATAAATTCATCTACTAAGGGATAAACTTTTAGAATTAAGATTAAAATAATCAAGTTAAAGCTTAAAAATTTAATTTGACTCACTTATTAATATGGTCTATATTGTCATTGTTATTTGGCATTTTATCAGCTAAAATATATAAATATTAAGATTGAATACTTTTATAATATATATAATAAATTATTAATATATCGAGTTAATTTAAATACAAATACTAAATATAATTTATCATTTTAAAACTGTAATGCTCAACTAAATAAATGATAATAATCACGACCCATTTTATAATAAAAAGGATTAAGATTATGTATAAATTTTCTCAAACCAATATTTTTTTGACATTTTTAATAAAAAAAAAAAAAAATGTGAAATTCTTATTCCTGAAACATTAGTATTGGAGAAAAAAACAATAAAATCTTGGTATTTTAATCCTAAGAAAATAAAAGAGATGAAAGTGTTAAAGAAAAATACAGATAAACTAAATATAATAAATGTTGCTAAGTATTTTTCAGGATACAAATTATAAGATGATAGATATCATGTTTTAAGTGAAATAAAAGAAATCTTTATTAAAGAACCAGATTTAGATAATAAATTATCTCTTTTTATTTGATTTGAAAACAATAAAAACCAAGAAATGAGCATGAGTTAATTTATTTCTTGCATTCTTGATAATAAAATATTTCAAAGTATCACATTAATTTAAGAAGTTGTTCATTCGAAATCATCTTAAAGTAAACTTATTATTTAATTTTAGATGAAAACTATTATTGTGAGTATCGAAAAGATGATTTTAAATTACCAGCCAAATTTAAATTTTTGAAAAAAACTATTACTAATAAAAAAAGCAAAATAAGTTAAGAATAGTTATTAGAATAAGAATAAAATTAATAGGAAAGTTAAGAATAATAAATAAAAAAAATGTATGAAATTATTATATAAAAAAATTATTTCAAAAGTTTTAATAATAATATCAATAATAAAATATAATAAAAAACTTAATTGTTGATTGATTTTATTGAATAAGCTTATAAAATAAAAATCAGAAAAATTGTTGCAAAATTTATTGTAAATGCATAAAATGTCATTTATTTTATAGGTTTAAATGAAATGTTTATTGAATTAGATTCTAATTGTAATAATAATTAATTAATTTTTAGAAATTGAAGGAGCTGAATTCATTTTAGAGGATTTAAAAGATCAAAGATATAGTTTTCAATAATTAACATAAATAATGAAGGATATTAAAATGAAAAAATTTATTTCTAAAAATTATCTCACTTTTATTTCAAACTTTGAATAAAAAAAAAGAAATAAATAATAATATACTCAAAAATTGCTTAATAAAATGTTAATCGAAAAATGTAATGGAGATTTTTGTGAATATTTAATTTGGAATAATATGGAGTAATTTTATTTTTATGTTTAAAAATAATAATAAATATAATAATTTAATATTGATAATAATAATTAATATAAATTATTTATATAAGAGATGCTTTGGCAATAAGATAGACAATTCAAGATGAATACAAAAATTAATTTGAGGAAATGGTTTCAAATTTATAAGAACAATTAGTTAAAATGCCATTTGAAATATCAAATTAATTAATTTTAAGAGTTAGAGAAACTCCATAAAAAATAATTGAACTAATGAAATTAAATAAAATATATCATAAAAGTTGTTTTGATAATAAAGATAATAAAAAAATAATATAAGATAAATTTGAAGATCATAAATTTATAAACCAAAAGAAAATGGTAGATAATATAGAATAACTTTATAAAAGAGTAAAGATATGTAAAAATTGTTATATCGTGTATTCTTTAGCTCAAAAAAACTTTGAAAGCAATTTTAAAAGCACAATGAAAAAATTACCTGAAAATTATTGGAAAACTAATAATTTATTATAATAAAGAGAAATGGAAAATAAAAGACCCTTATACGAAATGAATGGAAAAAAATTAAAAAGAAGTTAAAGATAAGATAGTGGGAGAAGATATTTTAGAGTTTTAGAATTGCCAGATTTATAAAAAACTAAAGATGAGGTATACTAAAAATTATATACACAAATACATAAATAAAATATAATTTAATGATATAAAGGAATAAACTCATTTATAAGAAACATAAACTGAAAATAACTTATACCCAAATTTGAGAAAAAATAATTAAAATACTATGACTTAAAAAACTATTAATAGGAACAATGTAATGTCTGCAAAGAATAAGAACAATTAAGAAATTTCTCTTCAAAGATTAACAATGGGTTTTATGAATTATAATTCTGCAAAAAGATTGTATACTGCTAAAGCTAGAATTACTTATAATGAAAATCAGGATGATATATTATAATAATAAATTAAATAAAAGAGCAAATAGCAATTAAATCTTTTTGATTATTTTAATCTAAAACCAAAACTTAATCTTGTAATAAACTTAGAAAAAGATTAAGAATAATTAAATCAAGGAAAAAGAAATAATAACTTTTTAAATTCAGATAACTAGTAATAAATAAAAAGGTAAAAGTAAAATAAGAAAATAAAGATAATATAGAGTTATTATCATTAAAACAATGGATACGTACATTTAAGAAAGCTAAACAAATTTCAAAAGATATCACCTTCTTAGCCATACTTCGACGGTAAAAATAATAATTATGAAAATTATGTCGATAATAAATAATAAAATAATATTGATAGATTAAAGAATCGATATTTCTCCCGATATAGACCTTGAGTTTATAATAAAACAAATGAATTACAAGAAAATGGAGGAAGAAAGGGATATAAAGATATTTGTGTACAATGAATTCACAGCGATTCCATTCAGCTTGATTAAGTCAAGAAATAAGAATTTAAATAAGAAGGTTGATATGTACATCTTTTTTCATGATATTTTTGATTCATTTACTGAGTACATTGATATTATTAGTTAAATCTTAATAAATTAGACTAATATCCTTTTTCTATTTTTTAATATTCCTGGTTAATGTTATACACTTTTCAATAAGGAGAAACCCTTTAATAATTTTTAAATTGCTGATATTCTTGATAAGCTTATTTATTATCTCAATCAGAAAAATAGTTTCATTTTCTCAGAAATAAATCTTAATCTCATAGGAGTCGGATTTGGAGGATTCTTATTGCAATCTTTCAGTATTTTTATTATTATTTTCATTTATTCTTATTAAATATATTATTATATCTATTTATTATTTATTATTATTTTTTAATAAATTTTCAAGTTATCTTTGCTCACGGAACATTTAAAAACTTAAAAAAAATAATTTTAATCAATAGCTTTTGCAGTTTAGATGAAAACATAAAATCAGTTTTATTTAAATCTAAAGAAACTTTTTAAAGTTGTCCTGAGCATTTAATAGAATTGCCTTATAATTTTTTTTAAATATTAATGAATTCTTCAGAAATAGATAAAGATAGATTAAGATAAAAAATAGAAAAAAATTCTATTTAAATCCAAGGATGAATATTTATAATAGAAATGTTTTTATAGTCGTTTTACATAAAAGATAGGTTTTTAAGTTTAAATTGTGACTTGGATGTATATCATTCAATAGATAATTGTGTAATAAATATAAATCACATAGAGGAATTAGTTAAGGCAAATTAAAAATTCAATTTTAATAACAATAATAATAATAATAACAATGCAAATAATATTAACAATAATAATTAATTTAACAATCAGGCATTCTTTACAGAGTCTATGTAATTCGATATTAACAAACAAAGGAGGAAATATTTGATAAATGGCAAGCACTCTTTAATTGACTACGATCAAGAAGAGTTTAAAAGAATATTAAAAGTGTATCTTCTCAGATGAATGATTTATAAAATATAAAGAAATTATTTAAGTTATATCGAAAATCATTTAAAAAGTAAGTAAAATGATAAAAATATAAGGAAATCATTTGAATTTGCTGTCAAAATATTCCAAATCTGGATCATTGAGCTTAACTTGCTCATACTCTTGATCCTAGACTAGTTTCTATATCTGCATTTTGAGTTTTCTCCTTTCTTGAAGTTCATCAGAAGCATCTTATTATAAAAGATGCTTCTAATTCTAAATATTATAAGCAATTGAGTTTTGTTGCTAACTCAATTATTATTGTTGCAAATACTATTATTACAACAATAATATTGATTATTAGTGTTAATTATTATCCAAATCTTTTATCCTTTCTATTTCTTTTAACCCTGACTCTTATTATTTTTATT
>Ga0315908_10002627_pt1 | contig 13051 bp, 13 predicted proteins | sample LakEriMetagenome_12_FD_203520 | JGI IMG/M metagenome (GOLD analysis project Ga0315908, IMG submission 203520) | Freshwater fungal communities from buoy surface, Lake Erie, Ohio, United States - Buoy 4 MA124 | ecosystem: Environmental > Aquatic > Freshwater > Lake > Lake biofilm | place: USA...
ATTCAACAGATGTAATTGGTTTCAAAAATGCCTGGCAAATGAATAAAACGGAGAATCCATCATCAGTGATAATAATTGGATCTGGCGCAACAGCGCGCGCTGCGGCCGCTGCATTTGATTCTGTTTCCACCAGCATCAAAGTTCTTCATAGAAATCCGGATCGAAAGAAATCGATGCAAGAGTGCCTACTTCACTCATCTATAAATTTTCTACCATGGGAGTTTAGCGATCACCTTCTTGAATCTGATTTGGTAATTAATACGACACCGAAGTTTGCTTTGGATGAATTCGCCCAAAACCTTCTGTCTAAACCAGCAGGTATATTCTTTGACGCACTCTATGACCCGTGGCCAACAGAGTTTGCACATTCATGGAAGCAAGCGGGAGGCAAAATTGTGGGGGGACTGGAGCTCTTAATCGCTCAGGGAGTTGAGCAAGTTAAGTTCTTCACAGGCGAACAGGTTCCCACAGATGAATTAACAATTTTCCTCAGGAATGAGTTCGCAATTTAGCCTGGGTGAGTGAATCACACTGCGCTTCTCATTCTGATTTTCTTTGGATTCAGAATCTCAATCCAAGATCTACGAACATTTCGAATCAAGAACCACGATGTCTCAGTTCTTTTCTTTTTGCTCTCGATAATTTCGTTACTACAAGCAAACATAGCTTCTCAGATGGCTGCCGGAGTTTTATATCTCTCTATATTTCTATTTTTGTATGTAATAGGGATCCTCTTGCCTATCCAATCCGGTATCGGTTTTGGTGATGTTAAATTGATATCAGTTCTGGCCTTTGGATACTTGCATATTGGAGTTCGTTCTTTATCGATTTACTTTTTGTCACTATGTTGCGCTTGCTTCATGCAGATAGGCCTTCAATACTTGCAACAAAGAAGATTTCCTAATCGCATAGCGATGGCGCCTAGCATTTTTCTTGCTGTGGGGCTTTATTTGTACGCCCCAATGGGACTTCTTCTGCCACAATAGGACAATGCGTTGGCTCACTGCTGGAGAATCACATGGTCCCGCTCTTACCGCAATCGTGGAGGGGCTACCTGCGCACATAAAAATTTCTACAGAACAAATTGATAAAGATTTAGCGCGTCGCAGATTAGGTGTTGGACGCGGAGCAAGACAAAATTTTGAAGCAGATAAAATCACTATTAAAGGTGGTATTCGGTTAGGTATCTCTCAAGGTGGTCCAATCGCAATTGAAGTTGGTAATTCAGAGTGGCCGAAATGGGAAAAAGTTATGTCAGCTGATCCAGTTGATGAGTCGGAACTAATTGGTTTGGCACGCAATGCACCATTAACTCGTCCGCGACCAGGACACGCAGATATGGTCGGAATGCAGAAGTACGATTTTGATGACGCTAGACCAATTTTAGAACGTGCGAGTGCGCGCGAAACGGCAGCACGGGTGGCTCTGGGAGCGATAGCGAGAGCGTTTTTGGAACAAAGTGTTGGAATTAAGATTCTTAGTCACGTGATTTCAATTGGTGGAGTTCGAGTTCCAGACGATGCTGTGCTACCTAATGAAAATGATCAGTTGAAAATTGATGCGAATCCTGTCAGATGTGCTGATGAAAAAACTAGCGAATTAATCATTGCAGAAATAGAAAAAGCACATTCAGATGGTGACACTTTAGGTGGTGTCTGCGAAGTTCTAGTTTTTAACGCACCTCCAGGACTTGGCTCTCATGTTCATTGGGATCGCCGATTAGATTCACGTCTTGCAGGAGCCATGATGGGCATCCAAGCAATCAAGGGTGTAGAAATTGGTGATGGGTTTTTAACTGCTACTCGCCGCGGATCTGTAGCCCATGATGAAATTGAAAAGAATCAATCAGGAAAAATTGTTAGACGTACTGATCGCGCAGGAGGTACAGAAGGCGGTATGTCTAATGGAGAAATTCTGCGAATTAGCGTTGCCATGAAACCCATTTCAACTGTTCCAAAAGCGCTGGACACTATCGATGTAGCCACGGGCGATGCTGCGAAAGCTATTAATCAACGCTCAGATGTATGCGCAGTTCCTGCAGCAGGAATCGTTGCAGAAGCGATGGCAGCATTGGTGCTTGCTGAAGCAGTGCTTGAAAAATTTGGCGGAGATAGTGTTTCTGAAACGCGAAGAAACTTTGAGTCTTACATGAAAAATTTACGTTTCAAATAAAATGCCTCCACGCGTTATTTTGATTGGACCACCTGGCGCGGGTAAATCTAGCGTTGGTAAATCACTGGCTCGTCTGCTAAATGATGAATTTGTAGATACGGATTCCGTAATTGCCGAACAAGAAAATCTGAGCATAAGCGAAATATTTGTTGATAAAGGCGAACCGTATTTTCGTGAAAAAGAATTGGAAGTTCTTCTCAATCAAATCAATACTCATTCTGGAGTCCTTAGCCTTGGTGGGGGAGCACCCCTGTCTGATCTTGCACAATCTGCAATTAAGAGTTGTGGTGCACCTGTAGTTTTCCTTGATGTAACACTTGCTGGCGCTGCACCTCGTGTTGGATTTAACAGAGATCGTCCACTTCTTTTAGGCAATCCAAGAGCCCAATGGCAAGAACTCATGAACGTTCGACGTCCAATTTATGAATCGCTTGCGCATCATTGCGTGGTTACGGACAAATTAACGCCAAACGAAGCTGCTACTCAGATTGTTACACTTCTCGCATGAGCGTTATTACGGTCAACTCCGAACATCAATATGATGTTGTAATCGGTAATGACTGGCTAAGTGAACTAGTTTCAACCCTATTCGGCTATTCTCGAGTAGCAATAGTTTTCTCTGAAACCCAAAAAGAATCTATCCCTAAAATTTCTATAGATTCCGAAGTTCATTATTTTCCAATGCCTGATGGCGAGGCGGCTAAATCAACTCAAAGCATTGCAAAAATGTGGGATTGGATGGGCGCTGCCGGGTTCACGCGTTCCGATGTTGTTGTGGGTATTGGTGGGGGAACAGTTACAGATGTTGCAGGTTTCTTGAGTGCGACTTGGATGCGCGGTATAGATTGGATTGCAGTTCCTACAACTTTAGCGGGCATGGTTGATGCATCAGTTGGCGGAAAAACAGGGATAAATAGTGAGTACGGCAAAAATCTTATTGGCGCCTTTCATTCACCAAAAAAAGTAATTATTGATTCAAGTTGGCTGAAAACATTGCCCACCCGAGACATTGCAGCTGGATTAGCTGAAGTAATTAAAAGTGGTTTTATCGCTGATGCAAGTATCCTGGAAATAATGAAGAATTTTGAGATAGATAGAGATCGCGATAACTCCAATTTACTAAATCAACTGATCGAAAAATCTGTTTCAGTTAAAGCCAAAGTCGTGAATACGGATTTCAAGGAGAGTTATGAGCGTGAAGTTCTCAACTATGGACACACTCTTGGCCACGCTGTAGAACGACATTCAAATTTCTCCTTGCGTCATGGGGAAGCCGTATCGATTGGTCTTGTTTTTGCGGCACATCTGTCAGCCAAGCATTGTGGTTTATCTGAGAGTGATGTCTCATTGCACATTGAATTACTCAAAAAGATAGGTTTACCAATTTCCTATGAACGCGGAGCTCTGCCTCAACTTCATGCTTTCATGAGTGTTGATAAGAAATCACGCGGTAATACGCTGCGTTTTGTCGGCCTTTCATCACCTGGTAAGACACAGCGAATCGAAGGTTTAAGCATTGAAGATCTTTCTGCCGCGTATGAGAAAATAACCCAATGAAGGTACTAGTAATTAATGGACCAAATCTTTCTCGATTAGATATTCGAGACTCCTCGATCTATGGAGATTTGAGTTATCCGCAACTCGTTAATTTGATTGAGTCCTCAGCCTCTTCCCATGGTTTTACTGCCGATGTTCGCCAAAGTGATGATGAGTCCGAAATAATCTCGTGGCTTCATGAAGCAGCCGATAATTCCCATCCAGTGATTATTAATCCGGCGGCTTTTACTCACTACTCATATGCGATACGAGATGCAGCTGAATTAGTGAAATCCCCGCTAATTGAAGTACATCTATCAAATCCATTAGCTCGTGAAGAATTTCGCCACACTTCCGTGATTTCTGGTGTGGCCAATGGAACTATTGGTGGGTTCGGTCCTAACTCGTACGCATTGGCAATGAGCGCGTTAAAAGCTCTTCTTTAACGGGTATCCTTACACCCTTGACTATCGGCAATCGATAGCCGGGCCAATTAGGCCTGATACCGGAAAAGCGTGGTTATACAAGTGGCAACAACGAATGATCTTAAAAATGGAATGACGTTAGATATCGAAGGTCAATTATGGAACGTTGTTGAATTCCAACATGTTAAACCAGGCAAAGGTCCAGCATTCGTAAGAACAAAACTTAAGTCTGTACTTACAGGAAAAGTTGTCGATAAGACCTTTAATGCTGGCGTGAAGATTGATGTTGCCATTCTAGAAAAACGCGAAATGAATTTCTTGTATAAAGATGGCGAAGACTTCGTTTTTATGGATAACAAGACATTTGATCAAACTAATATTTCATCAGAAGTTGTTGGTGACGCCGTTAATTACATGTTAGAAAATACTGAAGCAATTGTGGCTGTACATGAAGGCAATCCTTTGTATATCGAATTGCCAGCATCTGTTGTACTCACCATTACTTACACGGAACCTGGTATCCAAGGTGATCGTTCATCTGGTGGCACTAAGCCAGCAACAGTTGAAACAGGTATCGAGATTCAGGTTCCACTCTTCATTAAGCAAGATGAGAAAGTTTTAGTTGACACTCGAGATGGTTCGTACCAAGGTCGCGCTTAAAAGTGTCGACACGAAGTAAAGCCCGAAAACAATCTCTCGATCTTCTCTACGAATCAGACATTCGCGGAAAAGCTTCGGTTGATTTGTTGGCACTTCGTGATGTTGTAGAAGATGGACCTGATGCCAGACCCATCCGTGAATATACAAAAACGTTAATAGCCGGTGTTGATACCAATAAGCGCAAGATTGACGAGCTCATCTCAACTTATGCAAAAGGTTGGGATATGGATCGACTACCTGCAGTGGATAGAAATATTCTTCGCCTCGGAATTTACGAAATTTTATGGCAAGAAGATGTACCTGAAGCCGTTGCTATCGATGAGGCATTAGCTCTGGCCAAGGAGTTATCTACAGAAGAATCTTCAGGCTACATCCATGGCGTGCTGGGCAGAATCGCATCTATTCGGGGCGATCTCAATCTCTAGTTAAGTAGAAAGATTCAAATTTTTCGTTTTCTGTAGAGGTCATCATTGATAAAAATGTGATGTCACTTGATCGAAGTGAGAGTATCTCGCCATTCCAGTCTCTGCGAAGGTTGATAATTGATTGAGTAAATTGATCAAGAACTATGCAAACATCTGATTTAGAGTTTTGCATCTCTTTCTGCACTTTCCGTAAATCTATAATCACCCGCTTGTCATTTACGGCGGGTCGATCTGATTTGTCCTTCGCGAAAAAAGCATTTATTGGTATGTCATAAGTTGCCGATATTATTTGTAATTTCGAGACAGAGATAGAACGAGATCCTCTTTCATAGGATCCAAGAACTACATCCTTGATTAATCCCTTGCTAGCGATTTCAAAATCCTTCAGACTCCATCTCCTGCTGAGGCGAATCTCGCGAAGAACGTGGCCCAGTGATTCCGCACCTGAAGGTGTATCTGCGTTTGTTGGCATGTCAGCGAATCTAATTCATGCTGGGAAACGCCGAAGTTTTCTATCCACAGACGTTGCTGAAATGGTGCTATTCTTCCCCCGCATCCTTTAACGACCCATCCTGCGAGGTGGGGAAGGAGATTTAAATGAGCGTTGCCCTGCCTTCGGCAGATATAGCGAGAGCTTTAACTCGCATTTCCCATGAAATTCTAGAACGCAATGGTGGTTCACATAATTTAGTGCTGTTGGGTATCCCAACGCGTGGTGCGCATTTGGCACATCGAATAGCGGCAATCATCGACGGTATCGAATCAAAGAGCGTTCCAGTGGGTACGTTAGATATAACTCTTCATCGTGATGATCTTCGTCTGCGTCCACCACGTGCATTGATGCCAACAAAAATTCCGCCTGCTGGAATCGAAGGTAAAGATGTCGTTCTAGTCGATGATGTCTTCTTCTCAGGTCGAACTATTCGCGCAGCACTAGATGCTCTCGGTGAAATTGGTCGTCCCCGCACAGTGCAATTAGCTGTTCTTGTAGATAGAGGTCATAGAGAGCTACCAATTCGAGCAGATTTTGTGGGCAAGAATTTACCGACTTCACTTGAACAATCGGTGAAGGTTCACCTGAGTGAGATTGACGGGATTGATGAAGTTCTAGTTGGTAAGGCTGAAGAACTATGAAACATCTTCTTTCAATCAATGACCTCAGCGAGAGCGAAGCAATCGCGATTTTAGATACCGCAGTTGAATTGGCCCGAGTATCTGATGCACCTATGAAGAAACTACCAACGCTTCGAGGACGAACGATTGTCAATCTTTTCGCAGAGGATTCGACGCGAACTCGTATTTCCTTTGAAGCAGCAGCGAAGAGATTATCTGCCGACGTGATCAATTTCAGTGCCAAAGGATCGAGTGTTAGCAAGGGTGAATCCTTGAAAGATACAGCGCAAACGTTGCAAGCAATGGGCGCTGATGCAGTCATTATTCGACACCAAGCATCCGGTGCCGCGCATCGCTTAGCTTCTTCGCAGTGGATGTCTGGAACAGTGATTAATGCTGGTGATGGAACACATGAACACCCAAGTCAGGCGCTCTTAGATGCGTACACGCTGCGTAAACATCTGATGCATGGTTCACAAAATCTCAAGGGAATTCACGTAGCAATCGTCGGCGATATTCTGCACTCACGAGTTGCCCGTTCGAATGTTCTCCTGCTTTCAAAGCTTGGAGCAACTGTAACTGTCGTCGCTCCACCAACTCTGTTACCAGTAGGTATCGAAAGTTGGCCTGCGAAAATTTCTTATGATTTCGATGAGTTAATCCCGCAGGTTGATGCGATCATGATGCTTCGGGTACAGAGTGAACGAATGAACGAATTGTTCTTTCCTAACGCACGCGAGTACTCACGCTATTTTGGTTTGAATTCGGATCGAGTGAAAAAGATGAAGAAAGATTCAATCATCATGCACCCAGGACCGATGAATCGCGGATTAGAGATAACTGCTGATGTAGCAGATAGTGCTCGTTCGGTAATTGTTGAACAAGTGAGCAATGGCGTGAGTGTTCGAATGGCAATTTTGTACACATTGTTAACTGGTGAAGGTATTGAGTCGGGAGCACTCGCATGAGCAATAAGTACTTTATTTCAGGTGGAACTCTTGATGATGGAAGCAAAAAGGACCTTTTTATCTCAGATGGAAAGATTAGTGGTTTTGAAAATCCAGCAAATAGTGGTGCGCAAATTATTGATGCAACAGGGAAAATAATTCTCCCCGGTCTAGTCGATCTTCATACCCATTTGCGCGAGCCTGGTAAAGAAGATTCCGAAACAGTTTTATCGGCATCGCGCGCAGGTGCCAAAGGTGGTTTCACCGCTCTATCTGCAATGCCAAATACATCTCCAGTTGCTGATACAGCAGGTGTAGTGGAACAAGTGCTACGTCTAGGGGTCGAGGCGGGTTTATGTGATGTTTTCCCAATAGGAGCAGTAACAAAGAACCTGCAAGGAAGCGAACTATCTGAAATAGGTGCGATGGCAGATAGCGCTGCAGCGGTACGAATATTTAGCGATGATGGCCATTGCGTTTCAAATCCTGCTGTAATGCGGCGGGCCCTTGAGTACGTTAAAAAATTTGATGGCGTTATTGCTCAGCATGCTCAAGATCCAGATCTAACTGTAAATGCCCAGATGAATGAAGGAGTTGTTTCTTCCGTACTGGGATTAAAGGGTTGGCCAGCAGTTGCCGAAGAAGCAATTATTGCTCGCGATGTTTTGCTCACTGAACACGTTCAGTCACGACTGCATGTTTGCCACGTGACAACTGCAGGTGGAGTAGAAATTATTCGATGGGCAAAAGCGCGTGGAATTAATGTAACTGCCGAAGTAACTCCGCATCATTTATTGTTAACAGATGATTTAGCTGCTTCCTATGATCCGGTTTATAAAGTGAATCCACCTCTTCGCACAGAAAAAGATGTTCATGCACTTCGGGAAGCTTTAGCTGAGGGCATCATTGACATTGTTGCAACGGATCACGCACCCCATCCTGCTGAGAATAAAGAGTGCGAATGGCAGGAAGCTGCTTTCGGAATGCTGGGATTAGAAACTTCACTCTCAATCATTGCTTTAACCATGGTTGAAACGAAGCTATTGGATTGGAAGGGCGTGGCTGAGCGCTTTTCAAGAGCCCCAGCGCGTATTGGAAGGTATGCGCACCAAGGAGGCGCGTTAAGTGTGGGCGAAATGGCAAATCTCACTCTTATTGACCCTGCTGCTAGTTGGAGAGTGGACCGCGACTTAGTAGCCTCTCGTAGTCGCAATACTCCTTTTCATGGAATGGAACTACCTGGCGTGATTTCTGAAACTTTCTTCAGGGGAGTACCAACCTTGCGCAACGCTGAATTAGTTCAGCAGTTAAATTCGGAAAATACTCAATGAGTAAAGCTTTCTTAGTCCTAGATGACGGTCGAATCTTCGAAGGTTCCTCATGGGCTTTTGAAGGTACAACCTTTGGTGAAGCTGTTTTTCAAACTGGCATGACTGGTTATCAAGAAACTTTGACTGATCCTTCGTATCACAAACAAGTTGTTGTTATGACTGCTCCTCATATCGGAAATACGGGAATGAATACCCAAGATAATGAATCCAAAAAAATATGGGTTTCAGGATTTGTGGTCCGAAATCCTTCTCCAATTACCAGCAATTGGCGGAGTGAAAAATCTCTTGAAAAAGAGTTAATAGATCAGAAAATTGTAGGGATTTCAGGGGTCGATACGCGCGCTTTGACACGCCATTTGCGCGATCGCGGCGCCATGCGTGTTGGAATTTTCTCGGGGCTGAGCCTTACACGCGAAGAGATGGTTATTGAAGTACGTAAGCAACCGCAGATGTCTGGTTCTTATTTAAGTGAAGATGTTTCCACTAAGCAAAGTTATGTAGTTGCAGCCCAAGGAGCAAAGAAATTTACAGTTGCAGCTATTGATCTTGGAATCAAAGGCGCAACTCCTCGGGCACTTTCAATTCGTGGTGTTGAAACACATGTAATGCCATACAACGTCTCTTTCAAGGAAATTTCAGATCTCAATCCAGATGGTGTATTTCTATCAAATGGTCCCGGAGATCCAGCAACCATGACGGCCACTATTGATTTAGTTCGTGAAATCCTGTTGGCAGAAATACCCATCTTTGGTATCTGCTTCGGTCATCAGATATTAGGTCGTGCATTGGGTTTTGAAACTTATAAATTACAATTTGGTCATCGTGGTATTAATCAACCTGTTATAGATAAAAACACTAACAAGGTAGAGATAACTGCTCACAATCATGGTTTTGCCTTGAAGGCTCCCACTGATGGAATTTTTTCAACTGTCTTCGGCACCGGAGAAGTTACCCATGTCTGTTTAAATGATGGAGTTGTAGAAGGTTTGCAATTGTTAGAGCGTGCCGCATTTAGCGTTCAGTATCACCCTGAGGCTGCCGCAGGTCCACACGATGCGGATTATCTCTTTGATCGATTCATAGATTTAATGCTGAAATATCCAGTAGCCCAGAGGATTAAATAATGGCTAGAGATACTTCAATCAAAAGTGTTTTGGTAATTGGAAGTGGACCTATAGTCATCGGACAAGCTTGCGAATTCGATTATTCTGGAACACAAGCTTGTCGTGTATTGCGTGCCGAAGGTATTCGGGTAATTCTTGTGAATTCAAATCCAGCAACGATCATGACGGATCCAGAATTTGCGGATGCAACATATATCGAACCAATCACACCTGAATTTATTGAACAAATCATCATCAAGGAAAAACCAGATGCAGTACTGGCAACCCTTGGTGGACAGACGGCTTTGAATGCAGCCATTGGTTTATACGAGTTAGGAACACTAGCTAAATACGGAGTTAAGTTAATCGGTGCTGATGTTGATGCGATCAAACGTGGCGAAAACCGTGAATTATTCCGTGCAATAGTTGAAAAGATTGGCGGCGAAAGCGCTCGTTCAATTATTTGTCACACTATGGAAGAGTCTCTAGGAGCCGCAAAGAAGCTTAATTATCCAGTAGTAGTTCGACCTTCATTTACGATGGGCGGCCTGGGATCAGGAATAGCGTTTTCCGAAGATGAGTTAAAGCAAATTGCGGGTGCTGGTTTACGTCACAGTCCAACATCAGAGGTACTGCTGGAAGAGTCAATAATTGGTTGGAAAGAATACGAATTAGAAGTGATGCGCGATAAGACTGATAACGTCGTGATTGTCTGTAGCATCGAAAATCTCGATCCGATGGGCGTTCATACCGGTGATTCAATTACTGTTGCGCCGTCAATGACCCTAACCGATGTTGAATATCAAAAACTTCGAGATCTTTCGATTGCAATTATTCGCGAAGTAGGCGTTGATACAGGTGGCTGCAACATTCAATTCGCTGTGAATCCAGATAATGGAAGAATAATTGTTATTGAAATGAACCCTCGCGTTTCTCGTTCAAGTGCACTTGCTTCAAAGGCAACGGGGTTTCCTATCGCAAAGATAGCGACCAAGCTTGCAATTGGTTATACATTAGATGAGATTAGAAATGATATTACTCAGGTAACTCCAGCTTCCTTTGAGCCAACTCTGGATTATGTAGTGGTTAAGGCCCCACGCTTTGCTTTCGAAAAATTCGCTGACGCAGATCCTCGATTAACGACAACGATGAAGAGTGTTGGTGAAGCCATGGCTATCGGTCGGAGCTTTCCTGAAGCTCTGATGAAAGCTCTTCGCTCTCTTGAGAGAAAAGAAGCAATATTCACTTTTCCATCAAAGAAAAACGATATTCCTATAGATGAATTGTTACAGAAGATGCGTACCCCTACTGAGTATCGCTTACAGCAAGTTCAATTAGCCATGTGGGCGGGTGCAACCATTGAATCTGTTTATGAGGCATCAAAAATTGACCGATGGTATTTAGAACAAATCTCTATCATTAATGAACGTGCTCAGTTAATCGCCCAGCCAGGTGAGTTAAATGCTGATGTCATTAGGAGTGCTAAAAGTTTAGGTTTTTCAGATTCACAGATTGCACAATTAAGATCGATTACCGAAGAAGACGTGCGCAGAACTCGAAATCATCTGGGAATTCACCCGGTCTATAAAACAGTTGATACATGTGCTGCTGAATTCGAAGCGTTCACTCCGTATCACTATTCAAGTTATGAAGAAGAAACAGAAGTAAAACCACGCACTAAACCCGCCGTAATCATTCTTGGCAGTGGTCCGAATCGAATCGGTCAAGGCATAGAGTTTGATTACTCCTGCGTTCATGCAAGCTTTGCTCTGCAAGAGAGCGACTTTGAAACAATTATGATTAACTGCAATCCTGAAACAGTGTCAACCGATTATGACACTAGTGATCGCTTATATTTCGAACCATTAACTCTTGAAGATGTTCTTGAAGTTATTCATGCTGAAACTCTTGCTGGTCCAGTATTGGGAGTTATTACACAATTGGGTGGGCAGACTCCGCTTGGTTTAGCAGCAGGATTAAAAGACGCGGGTGTCACCATTTTGGGTACTAGTCCTGAAGCTATTAATTTAGCTGAAGAGCGTGGAGCTTTCGGAGACATTCTTAAGCAGGTAAATCTCTTGGCACCTGAATATGGCATGGCATCTTCAGAGCAAGAAGCGCTCACGATTGCTCAGCGAATTGGTTATCCGGTTTTAGTTAGACCCTCTTTTGTTTTAGGTGGTCGAGGGATGGAAATTGTCTACGATGATGAATCACTTGCAGGGTTTATTTCTCGCGCTACCGATATAACTCCAGATCATCCTGTTCTTGTCGACAGATTTTTAGATAGTGCAATCGAAATTGATGTCGACGCTTTATTTGATGGCCAAGAACTCTTCCTAGGTGGAGTAATGGAGCATATTGAGGAAGCAGGGATTCATTCTGGCGACAGCGCTTGTGTGCTGCCAGCAATGTCTTTGAGCCGAGATCAAATTGCAACAATAAAAGAGGCGACAACAAAAATTGCCAAAGCTGTTGGTGTTGTGGGACTTATAAATATTCAATTTGCAATGAGTGATTCTCAGCTCTTTGTTCTGGAGGCTAACCCGCGTGCATCTCGTACTGTGCCTTTTGTAAGTAAAGCAACGGGTGTTCCTCTAGCAAAAGCGGCGGCCCGATTGGCAGTTGGTTCTTCAATTGCCGCTTTACGCGAAGAAGGATTATTACCAAACCAGGGTGACGGAATTGCAAAGGGTATTTCGGTTAAAGAAGCCGTATTGCCGTGGAATAGATTCCGAAGAACTGATGGTCGCGGAGTAGATGCAGTTCTTGGTCCAGAAATGCGATCAACTGGTGAAGTTATGGGTATATCAAACTCTTTCGGTCAGAGTTATGCGAAATCGCAGATAAGCGCTTTTGGTGCGTTGCCTAAGAATGGAACTGTCTTTGTTAGTTTGGCCGATAAAGACAAGGCGCAAGGTATTCAAGCGGCGCATGATTTATCTCGTATTGGATTTCATATCTTGGCAACTGGTGGAACGGCGGACGCGCTATCTGCAAAGCAGATTCCATGTACACGAGTTCGCAAACATTCAGAAGGGACCGGTCCACTTGGTGAAAAAACCATCGTTGAATTAATCAATGCAGGAAGTATCGATTTGATTATCAACACACCAGTGGGACGAGGAACCCGACAAGATGGTTGGCTTATCCGCACTGCTGCAGTCCAGAGATCAGTTCCATGCATAACTACTACTGCTGGGTTTAAGGCTGCAGTAGAGGGAATCAAATCGCTGCAACGTGAAGAGTTATCAATTCGATCCATTCAGAGTTGGTTGGCTTAGTTATGTCAACAATCAATAAAAATGCAGGCCGAATCATTGCAACAGTTGTGTCGAA
>Ga0315908_10002629_pt1 | contig 13046 bp, 25 predicted proteins | sample LakEriMetagenome_12_FD_203520 | JGI IMG/M metagenome (GOLD analysis project Ga0315908, IMG submission 203520) | Freshwater fungal communities from buoy surface, Lake Erie, Ohio, United States - Buoy 4 MA124 | ecosystem: Environmental > Aquatic > Freshwater > Lake > Lake biofilm | place: USA...
ACGCGGCAGGGATGCCTGGCGCTGACCGTGGGCACAGGCAAGCGCAGCGCCGACGACATTCGCACGCCGCCTGCAACAAAGTGCGCGTGCTGCGTGCCCCATGCAGGTGGCAGGAAGCAGCCATGGCTCACATGAAAGCGGCCGACCTGCTGGGCTTGGAGTCGGGCGCGCAGGGCGCTGCGCTCATCAGGGCTGGGCAGGCCTGGCTGAACGCAGCGTCTGCCGCTGCATCGCAGCAGCAACGGCAGCAGCAGCAGCAGCAGCCTCAACAGCATCAGCATCATCAGCAGCAGCAACAGCAGCAGCAGCAGCAGCAGCAGCAGCAGCAGCAGCAGCAGCAGCAGCAGCAGCAGCAGCAGCAGCAGCAGCAGCAGCAGCAGCAGCAGCAACAGCAGCAAGGCAGAGAGCAGCAGCGAGCTGACAGTGACAGCGCAGGCGTGACTGACTCCCGAGTGAGTTGCATGCTGCCTTGGCCAGCATTGGGCACGTCCGCCTGTGTCTGCCATCTGTCGCGCCCCCCCCCACACACCTTGCTGGGCGTCCATGCCGCTGGCCCTGGCACAGATCATGGCACTGACATGCACTGTGCCTGCCGCAGGCATGCCTGAGCTCTGCTGTGGCGGTGCTGACCAAGGCAGTGGCCCGCGCGCCGAGCGACGCTGACGGCTGGTACAGCCTGGCGGTGGCTCGCATGGGCAGCAAGCAGACGCAGCCCGCTCTGGAGGCGGCTGCCAGAGCCTGGGCTGCAGCGTCCAGGGAGCCAGCCGCTGGCACACAGCCAGCAGCGTCGGCAGCGAGCCCGCAGGCGCGTCGGGACATGGCGGCCAGGCTGCTGCCGCTCGCGGTCAAGGTGGTGTCGTCAGCCGTGGGCGACGCAGAGCCCTCCTCGCAGCATCACCCTGCAGGCACGTGGCAGCAGGCAGCAGCAGCAGGCCAGCAGGCGGCAGAGCTGGCAGCAGCAGTCGACGACCCGCAGCAGCAGCAGCAGGTGCGGCAGCTGTTGCAGCGGGCGGCAGACGAGGCGGCAGCCGCCGGGCAGTCACGAGCCGCGCAGCAGCTGCAGCAGGCAGCAGGCGAACTGTAAGTCGCGGGACACATCGGGCCAGAAAACAACAGGATGCAGGTCTCGCAACGCATGCAATCCGCCAGGGCTTTCCGCCCGGCAGCCCCCGGCGCCAGGCCCGCCCGCCAGCTGGCCGTGCGCGTGCGTGCCGAGGCGACGGAGGCGGCAGCACCGGCAATCGAAAAGTCGGCCACCTACTTCACGCCCAAGTATGACATTGAGAAGATCAAGACCATCCTGCCGCACAGGTGGGCGTTACGGCCACCTTTGGCGGGCAGACAATGGCTGATCAGGCAAATGGCGTGACTGCCAACGCGCTGCTGCACTTCGACAAGCAGCAGGCCGCCGCGTGGGCCGGGCCAGTGGGGATCGCTCCCTGCAGCTCGCGCCCTGGCCTGCATGAGTGACCATGTAGCTTGCATGCAATCGTGGCCGCCAATGTGCTATGCACCGCCCGCCCCCGGGGTGCCCGGGGGCAGCTGATGCGCCCCCATGCAACAGTCACCCCAGCCGGCTCGCTCACGCCGTCGAGTGCCGCGCCCTGTGTTGCTGCTGCCCCCAGGTATCCCTTCCTGCTGGTAGACCGGGTGGTGGAGCTGGAGGTGGAGAAGTATGCAGTGGGCTACAAGAACGTGACCGTCAATGACGAGTTCTTCAATGTGAGCCCGCTGGATCAGCGGTGCAGGCGGCACCGCATGCGCCCGGCAGCAGCTGCAGCACCCGGCTGCTGCCAGGCTTAGGCGGCTGGCCGCGGCCCTGATGACAGGCATGCAGGAGCAACCCCCTGCCACCTTGCCACCTGCAGGGCCACTTCCCGGAGCGTGCCATCATGCCAGGCGTGCTGCAGATTGAGGCCATGGCCCAGCTGGGTGGCCTCGCCATGCTGGACCCAGAGGACCAGGCAGCCAAGCAGCAGGTGGGGGGGGGGGGGGGGGCAGGGGCCCAGGCGGCTCCTGCGCATGGGTTGGTAGTAGGTGGCACTGGTGGGAGTGGTGTCACAACAGCCCAGCAGCCCATGTCGCTGCAGCCTTTGGAGCACAGCTGAGCAGCCTGCATCACCTCGCATCAATGCACTGCGATGCCTCCCCCCCTGCAGTTTTTCTTTGGCGGCATTGAGAGCTGCCGCTTCAGGCGGCCAGTGGTGCCTGGAGACACGCTGGTAAGCGCTGGTCTCTGAGGCAGCCACCAGCCTGGCCTTCCGTGGCTGCATGCCTGCGCCCTGGACGGGTTGGTGCTCACAGGACACTGTCAGCATGCTTGAACATGGCACCCAGCAACCCTGAACGCCTGTGACGCTGCACACAGATGATGCGGGTCGAGGTGACCAAGTACAACAAGCGCTTTGGCATTGTCAAGATGGATGCCAAGGGTGAGTGGTGCAGGCCGCAGCGACCACATACAGGGGCGTTCAGCCGGCTCCCACACATGGGTGGCTGCAGCCTGCAATTGCCAGCTGCATCTGGCTGCAAGCCCGCCAGCCGTGTGTGGCTGGAGCCGTGCTGCGTGCTGCAGCTGCTGCATGGCACACAGCAGTGAGGGTGTGCCCCCCGCCCCTGCAGGCTACGTGGGCACCGAGCTGGCAGTGGAGGCGGAGCTCACGCTGGCCATGGGCAAGCCCAGCACGTAGCCGCCCAGTAACACCACACGCACTGGCGGCCACGATTTTTGCCACGGTGGCTGTAACGATACTGTATGCCCACGCGCGCACACGGGGTGGGGTGGGGGGTGGGCGCTGCTCCTGCTGCCACTGGCACTTTCACTGCTCCTGCTTGTCCGCTGGTGTTGCGGCGCCGGCGGCGTGCTGCGTGCTTTGCCGCCAGCGCAGACTGTGCCGTGCTCTTCGCGCACCGGAGGGCACAGCGCTGGACAAGCGCGTGCATTGCAAATGTGCTGGTGATCCCCGTCGCCCGCGCGTGCTTGCGGAAGGGCCTGGCCATTTTGGCAGTCTTCAGATCGTTGCCGGTGCCGGCTTGAAATGGCCTCTGACATGGCCTCTGACGATGCCAAGCTAGCATCCGAGGCCCGCATGCAGGCGGCCGACGCCATCATGGAGCCCGGGATCGACAAGATCGTCATGAGCTACATCCACAAGGATGGAGGCAAGCCCAGGGACGCCATTGACATGCTGGCGCAAAGCTACACTGGTGCGGAGGCTGCAGAGTGCCTGCAGATTTGAGCTCTCGCGCATGGGGAGCGATGCAGCCATGGCGTGCCCGCGAGTGCAGGGTATGGCGAAATGGCCAGCATGGTGTGCCAGTGGCTGGCCATGGTGGATGAGGCACAGCGCAGCAGCATCAGCAGCTCACGCAGGGACACCACTGCGCAAGCCACTGCCAGCACAAGCGGCGCTGGAGCAGGCGCTCAGCTGGACGAGTTTGCCTTCCTGCAGGCAAGCAGCACACGACACCTGCCTGTGAACGCCCCCACCAGGCACCCATGGTGCGGCCACACATGCGAGCACAGGAGCGCTGTCATGGCACTTCGTGTCCCCATCTGCACACGACATGTGGCAGGCTCAGCGTCTGGCGGGGGGGGGGGGGGGGGGGGGGGGGGGGGGGTTGGGGGTGGCTCCGGTGCTCCCCCCCCCCCCCCCCCCCCCCACCCTCCCGAGAGTGTTGATGGCCGTGCATCAGGCTGGCGGCGCCAGCCGGCAGCATGAGCCACAGCTCCACAGCACCACACCTGCTGTGCGTGCAAGCGCAGGAGCTGGTCAAGGAGAAGTTTGACCCGGAGGCGTTCCTGTCGCTGTTCACGGGTGGCATCCCGAAATGGCTGAACACGCTGATAGCGGACAGGTGCGTGGGCGCGGGCTGCTGCTGCTGCTGTGGTGGCTGTGCGCCAGGGTGCTGGAGCCTTGGGGCTGCAGGGCAGCTTGCACAGTGGCGCGTGCACACGTCTGACCGGGTGGACGGACAGACGCACGATGGGCATACCTGGCGTCATTGCTGAAGCTGCAGCAGGTTTGCAGGCAGCAGCTGCTGGCGCCCACACGCTGCGCCTGCCGCGCCGCGCTGCTCTTGCGGCACTGCTGCAGGCGAGGGCGGCAGCTGGTCTACGAGCTGAGCACCGTGCACAAGCGCAGCCTGCTGCTCAACTTTCTGATCCAGCGCATCCTGCAAGCAGGGCACGAGAAGGAGGTGGCCAGCCACGGCAGCAACCTGTCCTTCTACTTTGAGGTGTACCACAGGTGCGCGCGGCGGGGCGCGGCGCGGCACCACCACCCTGGCAGGGCTGCCAGCCGTGATGCCCAACCCTGCATTGACTCTGCCGCCACCCACCTGGCGGGCTGCCGCACTGGCCGCGGCTTATGATCAGCTCCCTGTGTCTCCGCCCACTGCAGGCTGCTGGCGTCACGCCTACGTGCGTTTGCAGCCTGCACATCCGCCGACAAACTGGAGCAGCTGAGCAAGGAAATGGAGGAGAGCTGCACTGCCAGCGAGCACACTTATGTGCACGCTCAGCACCTGCTGACCACATTGGCAGCCTTGCCGGGCGGGGAGTCGTTCAGGTGGGCGGCATTGGTCATGGATGGTTGTCATTGTGGGGGGCTTGGGCCTGGCGGGTGGGCGCTGCCGGCTGCATGTCGTCAGCACACACCATGCTGATTGAGAGCCGGCCACCAGCAGCGTGCATGGTTGCCCTGGCTGAGGAGCTCGGGCTGCCGGTCGCACTAGAACTGCCCCGTGCCACGCGACTTGACAGCCGACACTGCGCCTCCGCAGGCGTCTCAGCCAGAACGTGGAGGCAGCCGCCATGGGGGCAGCAGGAGCTGCAAGGGTGGGCCCGCTGTACCCCCTGTTTGTGCCTCCTGATGCTCCCAACACCCAGTTCCAGGCATCCATGTTGGTGGGCGAGCTGGTGGCCCTGGCAGGAGCTGCGGACGCGGCTAGCGGGCGGCTGGGGCTGCTGCGGGCACAGGTGGGGGGCATGAGTGGGGCTGCATGCCCAGCAGCTGTGAAGCCGCCTCTGTTCCGCTGGGTCACGCTGGCTGCATGCCACTCCTTATTCACGCCTGCCGCCAAGCACCTCCGCTGCTGTGAGCAGACGCCGCTGGACAGCCTGGTGCAACTGTATGGCGAAGGAACAACAACCCCACTGGCGCCCCTGCGCCACCCGCGCCTGCTGCAATTGCTCATGGACGGTGCGTGCGCCTGGTGATGTGCTTGTGTTTGCGCAGCGCTGTGTGCACATGCGTTGGATTTACAGGAGGGCCCCTGCCTTCCCATGGCGGCATCAAGGAATGACCTGCTTGTCCTGCCCGGCCCCCAGCCGGCAACAGACCCCGTCACAGCAAGTGGAGGGAGCTGCTAGGCATTGGTTCTCACATGCGCTGCAGCTTTCTTCAGCAGCCAGCAAGGCAGCAAAACAGAAGTCTCCAAGACTGCTGTGAATGCCCAGAAGCTGCTGGCGACGGCCGTGGCAGCTGTGGATGTGTATGATGGCGGCGGCGCTTTTCGAGGGCTCGACCTTTCACCTGTGGGTGGCAGTCGCCATGGAAGCAGCGACAGATGCGACCTCAGGACCAGCAGCAGCGTTGCGACAACTGTCAGACTGTGACAGACCTGCCTGTGGTGCTCTGCAGGTTCGCTTCGCATCTGACAAGCTGGCTGCTGCTTCTCTGCTGGTGGCTGAGGCGCGGAGGGGAGTGAAGGCCGTGGATGCACGCCGTGCCCAGGAGGTGCAAGCACAGCCGCTCGATGGGCCGCCCATCTTGGTTGTCCGTCTGGTGCCGCTGCTAGCTGGCGTTCCTGTGGGCATGCAGCACCGCATGCGTGGGGCACCTGGCTTGCTGCTGGCCACCCCAAATCCTGCTGCTCCGCCCTGTGCTGCAGGTGTGTCGGCTGCCTGCTGCTGCCCTGGGAATGCTGCACGTGATGCGTGCGGTGTTCAGTGCTGGTGCTGCCGCCAATGAGGAGCGCAGCGCCAGCAGTGAGGAGGCCCTGCTGAGCCTGATGGGCGCCATCGCAGATGCACAGCCGGGGCTGGCAGCCGAGGTGCGCTCATGGCTGCGCTGCGTGCTTTGTGGCTGCATGCTGTAGCAGCTGCTGGCCGGCAGACCATGAGATCCCCAAGGGGGCCGCGCCTGCCCCCTACTATGAGCAGACTGTCTCGCAGCGCCTGCGTCACGCCTGCATCCCCCACTGCCGCAGGTGATGGACGTGCTGGGCTTGGCGCTGGCCGCTGTGGGCACCAAGCAGGAGGGGGCCACAGCCAAGGCATTTCTGCAGCTGCTCGTGCACCAGATGCTGGCAGGTGGGCACTGGACATGTAGCTGGCACAATGCACTGCACGCATCTGCAGTCTATTGGTGCATGGTACACTGACTGGTGCTGGTGTTGGTGACCCACCTGATTCCCTGCCTTGCCGCGCTGCGCGTCGGCATGTGCAGGCCATGTGGTGGAGGCCATGGCCGTGGCGGAGGCCTGGGCGGCCAGTGCAGACCCGTCCCTGGTGCGCCATCTCATCCTGCTGCTGCTGCAGAGCGTGGAGCCGCCCTACTCACAGGTGAGCTAGCTGCCTAGGCACACGCCTGATGCTGCTGCCCGCGCGCAGTGCTCGCAGTTCACCTGCTGGGGTCTGCCGGCAGCACCTGTATGTACTTCACAAGCAGCGAACAACGCCGTGGTCTGTGCCTCACGCTGCCATGTGTGGATGCGCCGCAGGTGTTTGCGCGTTTCATGCTGCGGCTGGTGCAGAGGGGTGGCGGGTCGCGCATCAAGCAGATGGGCGGCGGCCTGCAGCCCCTACTGATCGAGTTTGCCATGGCCTGCCGAGAGCTGGTCTTCCAGCAGCCGCTCAGCACAGCAGAGGCGGACGCACTGAATGATGTGTCCTGACGCTGCTTGCCTCAGCCACCGCTGTAATACTGTGGGGGCTGTGCCGGGCACGGCGGGCGTGTGGTGCACGCACAGCGCCGGCACGCCGGCACGCACAGCGCCGGCTGCGGAGAGTGCTGCACGCTGCTGCTGGTGGCGGCGCACGCCTGCCCTGGACCTGCCACCTACTGGCCTGGGTCGTGCTCCTTGCGTTTGATCGCTGGGAGGCCGCCCTACCGCTTCCTTGCAGGCAGGGGGGGCTGTGATGGCCGCCTGCAGGCAAGGCTGCGAAGACGCTCGAGTGGGTGCAGGTGCAGCCGTGCAGGCGAGCCGCCGGCTACCCCGCCCCAGCTGCCCTGCGGGCACGACCCGCAGTCACATTCTCTGTTGTTCACCCGGCATCTTGGTTGCTGCAATCGCTGCAATCGGGTTCTGCAATCGTCTCAGATCGCGTTGTCAGCGGCGCCTTCTGGGTAGCCTGCGCTGCTGCAGCGACAGTCGCTGCAACCGTCGCACATCAGCCGGTGCATCACGGACACAGCGATATCAGTCTGATCTTGGGCGGCTGCGCAACGGGACTCCTGAAGGCAATGGCGACGGTCGCTCAATCGTGAAACAAGCCGTACAGCACAAATGAATGGCCTGGGAGGCGGTCTGGCTGGTCAGTCGGCGCTGCCGGGTTCGGCTGGCGGCGCACGGATCGCGGCCGGCACCCGGTGCATGCAGCGCGTGCCGCATCGAGGCGCCCTGCGGCCCGGCACTCTGGACCTGCTGGGCCGGCGGCGCCAGGGCGCGCATGGGTGGACGAGCTGGCGCTGCAGTCAGGTGTGGCTGCTGAGGATGTGTGTGCTGGCAGTGTGGGTCAGCCTGCCGCCCTGGCGTGCTCACCCGCAGCAGCCGGCTCCTCGCTCTGCAGGCGCGCCAGGCCGCGGGCGGCGCTGAACCGCAGGAGCCAGGCCCGGACACCCCGGACAGGTCGGTGACAGATGTGGTGCTGAGACAGCACAGCCTGGTGTGCGTGCTGCGTGGCCCTGCCAGGCTCGCGTTCGTGCCCTCTCAGGCGCCCCTGCGCACCCCGCCTGCTGACTACTGGTACGCAGGGAGGACGGCACCAGCACGGCAAGCACGAGCGGCAGCAGCGAGGCCAGCAGGCTCGAGGACATGCACAAACTTCCCAGAGAGATGGTGCGGTGCTTGTGCTATAACTGGGGTGCGTTGGGCGCCAGCGGCCTGGGTGCCCTGACTGCTGACAGGGGTCAAACCTGCCGCCCTGCAGCTGGCAGCCATGGCCCTGTCCCCCCTGGCGGCCCTGGCCCTGCCGATGGCCACCGACCCCACCTGGCGCGAGTCCGCCGCACTGGCGGGAGATCGCCTGCGGGAGAGACTCCAGGCGGCAGCACAAACCGATGGCGCCAAGCAGGTGGGTGCCACCAGCGATGCCGTGCTGCGGTGCAGCGCCAGGCGACGGCGGCTGCGGCCTTGGCAGCTGCAGCAGCTCAGCCCGCTACCGTGCCCCCACCCTTCCACTTTGCATGCTGCCACGTTGCCCACGCGTCAAATGCATTTCTGCCTTCCTGCTGGCAGGCATGGGGCCAGGTGGACGGCGGGCTGACCTACATGGACTGGTCCTGGAAGGTGCTGGGCATGGACCTGTCGCTGTGCTGGGACCCCGAGCTGTGGGTCAAGCTCAAGACGGCTGTGGTGACGGGCGAGCCCAACATCTTCTACAACGCCCTCATGGACCGCGTGCAGTACCGTGAGTGCTGAGCAAAGGCCCGGATTGCATTCTGGCGGCCAGCCGCCCTTGCGGCGCCTGCCGCGCATGCAGCTGGCAGTGCCCTGCCCGGCTGACCAACGGTTGGGTCTGCACCACGCCCGCCGCCTGGGCTGCGCTTGGGAAGCGTGCACGATCGCTGTGCGTGCCAGGTCATGACAGGGACGCCGCTTGCACGCTCACGTCCCCTCCTGGCTGGTGTGCAGGCGAGAAGGTGCCCAACGCGGGCCTGGTGGGCGACATGCGCTTGTCCTATGCCAAGTTCCTGCACCTGCTGGCCGCCAAGCGCATCAAGCGCATCATTGTGTACGGCGACATGCGCACCGCTGTCGTGGAGGTGAGGGACCCTCCAATGCCTGCTGCCTGGTAAGGCTGTGCCGCCCTGGCGATCGACAGCACCATGCAGGCGCAGGCAGGCGAGGACACCATCACGCCGCGCCAGTGCTGCAGAGCGCTGACGCCACCGTGCCGGCGCGCAGGTGCCGCACCCGTGGAGCGCCAGCATGGCGGGGGCGCCAGGGGCGTACCCTCACGTGGAGGCGGGCAGCAACGGCAGGCCCCTGGGCGTGCTGGTGCCCAACCCTGCCGCTCCTGATGATCCCAGGTGCGCGTGTGGGGGGTGCCGCACGACCTGCAGGTGGTGCTGAGGTTGCTGGTTGGCGCTGCTCTGGGGCCTGCGCCAGTCGACCATGCGCCTTTGGGTCGGGGGCCAGCCTGTCCTGCCGCCCTGCGTCAGCTGATCCTGCCCTGTCTGGCGCGCTGCAGCCGCTGGTGGTCGCCCGAGCTGCCGGAGTGGGACATGGAGAAGTACCGCTTCTACGTGGACCTGCCCGGCGACTTCTGGGACAGCGGCCTGCTGCTGGACACGCTCAAAGAGCGCATGGTGCAGATTGTGTGGGACAGCAGCAGCAAGCAGTACGTGCTGCCGTATAAGCACCTCACCAAGCTGGGTGAGGTGCGCACGGAGCTGCAGGTCCTGGACGCCGGGGACAGGTGAGCGGGCGGCGGGGCGTGGGCGGCACCAGGCTGCCGGGCGGCTGCACTCTCATGAGCAGCTGCTGCCCTGGTGCAGGAGGCGGCGCACATGCGCCCTGATGGCCCTGCTGCAGTGCACGCCTGCCCTGCACAGCTCGTCCCCTGAGCGTTGCCCTGGCGCCTGCTCCCCCCCTTGCAGCTGGGACTTCCTGTCCTGGCTCATGCGGCCCTCCAAGCTGGAGTTCTTTGAGAAGGCGGCTGCCGTGTGCCTGTTCATCCGCGGCATTGCGGTGGCCACCAACATCATCACCTCCACCGCACTGGTGGGTGCTGGGTGGGGTGGTGCAGCAGGGCCAGCCGGGGCACGGTCGTGGTCTGCCCACCATGCAGCCTAGCTCTGGCGGCTTGCTCCTTTCCGGCCACGCACTCTGAGTGAGTGGCCTTGGCTGCTGTGCTGCTCCCTGTGCAGGTGCGCTACCTGCGCAAGCGCACCAAGAAGAAGAGCAAGAAGGAGTCCACCTGGGAGAGGCTGACGCGCGCACCGTGAGCCGCTGCTGCTAGCCGCAATGCCCCCCCTCCCCGCCGCCAATCCAGCCGCAGGCGCTGCATGTGGCGTGGTACCGGGCAGCGTGCTGCTGGGAGATTGTGGTGCTGCTGCCTGCCTGTGCCATGGATGAACAGGGCGCGGCTACCGTTATATATTCACCATTCATTCAATTCGTCATTTGAATTTGAATCCATCCTGCCCGTGGCTTTGCCCATGCTGCTGGCCGCAGTGCGCGCGAGTTCATGTCCAAGGGCAAGGATGGCAAGATGAAGGACACGGGCGTGCGCTTCTCCGACATTGCGGGCATGGACAACATCGTGTTCGAGATGCGCGAGGTGGTCAAGATGCTGCTGGGGGATGCGGCCTACAAGCGCGTGGGCGCCAAGCCACCCAAGGTGGGCGGCAGCAGAAGGCGTGGGTGTGCCACAGATGCCGTGCTTGCGGGGCCTAGTGATGCCGTGCTTGCGGGGCAGGAGTGTTGGCATCCAGCGTTTGCAGCTGCCACAAGCCCTGCTGATCACCAACAGCTGCCAGCTCTCTGAAGTGAGCTGCTGTCAGCTTGCCCTGCCCTCATGACCCTTGCCCCTCCCTTTGCAGGGCATCATTTTCCAGGGCCCTCCCGGCACTGGCAAGACCTACCTGGCACGCGCCATTGCGGGCGAGGCCGGCATCACCTTCCTGTCGGCTGTGGGGTCCGAGTTTGTGGAGGTAAGAGCCGTTTGGGGGGGGCAGATGTTCGGCCTGCAGGAGGGGCAGCGGCAGTTTTTAGCTGCCCAGGTTCCAGCCTGCTGGTGCCGTTTGCTGGTAGCTACAAGGTGCCTGCCACGTCGTGCGCATGCCGCCACCGCCGCCGCCGCCGCCGCTGATATATGTGGCATACATGATGCAGATGTTTGCTGGTGTGGCGGCTGCGCGCGTGAACAGCCTGTACTACACCGCGCGCAAGAAGTCGCCCTGCATCATCTTCATCGACGAGGTGGACGCCATCGGGCGCAGCAGGTGGGCCGAGGCGGCCGGCAGCGCCCTGGCAGCTGCGTGCATGCATCGCTTGCCTGACAGCATGGCGCCGCCCTCTGGCTTGCATGATGCGCGCGGTGCCCAGGCCTCAGCTGTGGTTCATGCTGCGCGCTTTGTGACGCTTTATGTGCAGTGCTCATGGAGGTGAGGCCAACAGGCACGCCACCTGCCCACCCCCCTTCCTGCTGCCACGGTTGGCTGCAGGACCACTCTGGGCAACGACCCGGGCAGCATGGAGCGAGAGAGCGCGTTGCTGGCCATGCTGGTGCAGATGGATGGCATCCACGGGGACCTGGAGGCGGTGAGGCGCCGGCCGGGGTGCAGGGGACACCTGCTGACAGCATCCCTTGCTCCTGATTACCTTCCCGCCCGCGGGCCCGCCCCATCTGCACGCGATGCCTTCAGTATGTCAGTGTCCACGTTTGCAGCGCACACCTCACCCTGCCACCCTCCGTGTGCCTTCAGGTGCTGACCATTGGTGCCACCAACCTGGCCGCCGACCTGGACCAAGCGCTGCTCCGCCCTGGCCGATTTGAGGCGGTGTACGAGATCCCCAGCCCCAACCCCACGGCTCGTCTGGAGATTCTGAAGTACCACGCACGGTGTGTAGGCATTGCAGGCGTGGAGTCTGCTGCTGGTGGATGCATCCACTTGCGTGGTATGCTGGTCGTCAAAGGCTGCACTGCCGTGCTGGCTTGCCAGCCCACTGCCCAGTGCTGGTCATCGCCCTGCAGCAACAAGCCGCTGGACAGCGACGGCATGCTCGTCAGGGTGGCAGAGGTGACGCAGGGCTGGAGCGCAGCCGCCCTGGCCAACCTCATGAATGAGGCGGCCATCTTGACGGTGAGGCGGCACGACCGCTGCCAGCCGCAGGGACTGTTGTCCGCCCCTGCCTTTGCAGTGGCGACCTTGGGCAGTGCCTGCCTGATGCATGCTTCTGCAAGGGACTGGTGGCTGGCGTTGGCTCGTCCCTGTGATCCCAGCCAGTGGTCACGCTGCGCCGAGTGCCTGCCTGCCTGCCTGCAGGTGCGCCGTGGAGTGTCCAAGATCTCGCTGCCTATGATCATGGACGTCATAAATGCACAGGTGCGCGCCGCAGACAGAGCAGGCCCAGCCAAACTGCCATCAGCCATCTGCCCCTTGCGTTTTGGCCACTGCCCTGCACTCTGTGCCACCCCATGGCCACTTACGTGCCCCTCCCGGCGTGTGGTGCCCTCCCCTGCAGGAGTGGGGCACCGTGGCTCCCAAGATCCCGCCGAGTGAGGCCAAGAACCGGCTGGCGCTGGTCACAGCTGCCAAGGCGGTGGCCCTGGCCCTCACCCCCGGCCTGGATCCCATCGACCATGTGACCATGTGGAGCAAGCGCAGGGGCCAGGTGCGCGCCACCGGGCGCCTTGCAGCAAGGCCGTGCACACGGGCACAAATGGCATTGCCTGTGTGCCTGTGTGCGAGCATCTCCCAGCGCTGCCAGCTTGCAGCCACTGACAGCCTGTGGCCCTGTGCTGAGTTCTGTGCTGCGCTGGCTGCAGGGGCCCATGGTCGCTTTCATTGAGAGCACCATGAACCTGGACGAGGACTGGCACCCTGAGCAGATTGAGATCATGGACAGGGCCACCAACTTCAAGGTGCGCACGACGGTGCTGGCAGCCCTGCTCAGGCGTTGGCGCTGTTGCACCAGGGGTCTGCCTGTGTCGGTGCACCCCGCAGCCTGCTCCCTGCTGGAGGCTGGCGCGTGCATGCCTCAGCGCTCAGTTTGGCGGGGCGGCCCGCCCCCCCCCCCGCGGCGGGGGGGGGGGGGGGGGGGGCGGGGGGGGGGGGCCGCCGGGGGGGGGGGGGAGGGGGGGGGGGGGGGGC
>Ga0315908_10002630_pt1 | contig 13044 bp, 7 predicted proteins | sample LakEriMetagenome_12_FD_203520 | JGI IMG/M metagenome (GOLD analysis project Ga0315908, IMG submission 203520) | Freshwater fungal communities from buoy surface, Lake Erie, Ohio, United States - Buoy 4 MA124 | ecosystem: Environmental > Aquatic > Freshwater > Lake > Lake biofilm | place: USA...
ATTTAATAAATTAAAGTTAAAGTTTAAAATGAATAAGTTTAATTTTGTTATGGTAATTCAAAATAAGACTATAGGATATATAAAAAATGTGTAGAAGAAAAAATTCCTATATTTAAAAAGGCAGAAAATGTAAAATAAATTTAAATATTATATATTTAAATTTCATTAAATGAATTGATTAAAAATATTGAAATTCATTTTATAATCATTATTTTACTTAGATTTACAAAGAATCAGTCAAATTTAATTATGATATTTATTTAAAATGCAACACAAATCTAAATAAATAATAAGAGTGCCAAAAATAATTATAAGAATCAAATTAGAAAAATTTATAGTAAATGTAAGAAAGTATATTGGAATGATTAAATATATTATAAATCTAATAATATTTAAATATAATAATATAAAAACGTAAATTAGAATAAAAACGAAAAAAAAGATTTAAATTGTGATTTTTAGAAAATCAAATTAAAATGAATAATTAATAAGAACAAATACACAAGTTCATAAAAAAAAATTTACATAAATCTAAATTTTAAACATCATTAAATAATTATTTAGAACATGTTAAGAAATGTGAAGAAGATAAAATAAAATTGGGATTACAATCAGCTTTATAAGTATTAAAATATAAGAAATAAGAAATGAAAGATGAATACATAAATAGTTTAAATTTAATAAAAGAAAGTATGGAATAAAACAACTTAATAGTGATAAAAATAGTAAAAAAATATGTGCTAAAAGAGTTAATAGAAATTGCATAATTAGATTAAGAGAAAATTAAATATTTATTTGGATAAGAACCAGAAAACCATGAAATAGCAATAAATGCAGTAAGATTAGTATTAGAATGTATTAAAGCTTGGTCCATTTATTATCCAGAAGATAATATTTTCTATCCTACTTTTCTCAAATTATAAGAAATGGGAGTCTAATTTCCAGACAAATATTTCCATTTTAATAAAAAAAATATTCTTGCTAAAATATATCCTTTATCCAATTATGACCAAATTAAGTTAAAAATTAATGATTAAAAACTTTAAATTGATATTTTTGATAAAATCGAGTCACTAAACAAATATAAAAATCTTCTTTCATAATTATTAGAACCTTAAGATGAAAAAAAATTAAATTAAGATTCTTTGAAGAAACTTATTCAAATATTTAAGTGTCAATAAGATCATATAGAAAAATGGATTTAATAAGCTTAATAGATTAATGAAACAAAAGCACAGAAGTATTAAATTGAGTTATTGAGTTAAGAATTACAATAATTTATAGAAATTATTCAGGATTATCAAAAATATTAGAATAAAAGAGAGAAATTCAGATATTATATGTTTAGAAATAGATATTAAGCAATTAATGTTATCTAAAAGAACTTTACTAAGTAGAAACAAGAAATTTTATAGTTATTGGAAATTAATTAGCAAAACATAAAATAAATTAGTTAAAAGAGTTAGAATAATAATAATCTTAGTGAGTAAGAAATTTCTAATAAGGTTTAATCAAATGATATAAATTAATAATAACAACAAGTTACTAATATTATGTAGGAATTATAGGTTTTCTAAGAAAAAGAGGATTTTAATTATAAAACTTTGGTAAGTAAAGTTTTCAAAAATAATAAACTTTATTAATAGCTGTGTTAGTAATTTAGACAAAAATTACACTAAAATAACTACTTATAATTAAATAATTTATAATAAAAACAACTTATACAGAGTTATGTTAATAGTATAAAAGATAGTTTAGTCAATATTTAAAAAAAACCATTATAAGCTATATTTGCATTGAAGTTTTTAAAGGAATATCTTCAAGAAAATAACTTAAACAAATATTTCATAGAGGAAATATAAAATAAAAAGCTAATTGAATAAATTGCCTAATTATCTAGATTTAATAAATAATGTAAAAATTAATATAGGGGAAAGTATTTATTTTTAGAAAACCAAAAAAAAATATAAATTAATAATAATAATAATAGTTAAAATAAAAATTATTAAAACAATTAATTATAAATTACTAATAGTAATTCAGATAATCAAGACAAATAATTAATGATAATGGGTCATACAATTTTTTCAATGGCATAAGAATGTATTCTTTTTTGGAGTATTAAATTTTAATAAAATTTTAAAAATATCTTTATTGACTTATTGTATGAAAAAGTAAAATTTTAAAAGAATATTAAGCAATTTAATTATTTTATTTTAAAAAATTTTGAATTTAAAAATGAAATTTAAATAATCAAATAAAATTTATTGGATTTAGAATAATGAATTGTGAATTAAATAAATATTTAGAATTAAAATAATTAAAACTAAACTTGGAAAATACAATTATTTATTTTAGAAATAAAGAAATATTCAAAATTAAAAAATTTTATTTTTTAAATGTTATTAAAAAATAACTTAATAGAAAAATTAAAAAATGAATTAAATTAAATTTCTCTTTTAATAATCTAATTAGATATCATAAATTAATATTTAAAAAAATATATTAAAAAACAAATAAATGAGTAGGATTTAAATAGATAAATAAATCAAATATAAAAAAAATCCTTATTACTTGATAATAACTATAGTAATTTAAATAATTATGAAAAAATAATTGGTTAAAATGATTTTATAAACTAATTTTTAATTGATAATTAAAATGATGAAATATTAATTTTCAATATAAAATTTATTAATAGAAACATAATAGATTTATTAATTGATTCTTTAGTTTACATTATAAAAAATGAATAATAATAACAATCAATAGACATAGAAAAATTAGATTAAATTAAGAAAGGTTTAGGCTTTATAAATTTATCTTTCAAAGAAAAAATATAATATGTAATAGAGAAAGTAAATAAAAATTTAATAGAAGTTTATTCTTAATTTATATATAAAATATTCAAATCAAATTAATTTTATCAAAATACTTTTCTTGTTTTTAGTTTAGAGTGTATTTAAAGGTGGGCTTACAAAAATAGTATCAAATATATTTATAATAAAGATTTGATATAAAATTAATTTCTAAATTAATATGAGAATTTATAAAAGCAAGAAGTAGTATTTCAATAAAAATAATAAAATTTCAATCAACAAAATTTATAGATACAATTATATCAATAAAAAAAAAAATTTGATATTGCTTATAACTAATTTTACGATTTTCTAAAACTTAATAAAGTGGACAATTAGTAACAAATAAAAATTTTAATAAATTAAATTCAGGAATATTAACTTTATCTAAACAAATATTTGTTATTATCTTAGTAAATACAAGTTTTTACTAAGTAATATCAAAAAATTGTTTAATAATTATAAATAATTGATTTTATAATAGATAATTATTAAAAGTATTAATTTAAATTAATTGATTATAATTTTTTGTGAACTTTATTCATTAAAGAATAAGATGATCCTTTTAATAATTTGAAATATAAAATAAATATTTTAAACAATGATTAATAATAACAAAATTACTATGAGAGTTATAAAATAATAAGTAAATTAAATATTTCTATGATAGAACCATAAGAAAATGATGACTCTGATAAAGATAATTAAAATTAATTTATTTTTAATCATAATCAAATGATTATAAGTTATTTAAATTTAATTTCTAATAATAATTAATAATCAAAAGAAGATATTTCTAAAAAAATAAGTTTTTTTTTGGAAAATTATGATTAAACTTTCAAATAAGTATAATAATAATCAAATTAATAAGATTAAAATGAAAATATAATTATCGCTGAAGTTTAAAATTTAGTTAATTTAATTAAAGAAACAAATTCTAACTAAATAAATGACCAATAATTTAAATAAAAATTACTTAACATTAAGAATAATTTATAATATAACTGTAGTTTAAATTATTTGAAATGAAATTAAACAAACAAAGAAAATATTATCAATAATTATGATTAATATTATAATAAAGATAAAGAATAAAATATTGATTTATAATAAAATAATAATTAATAAAATTATAAAAGCGATCAAGAAATTGATGAATCAATAAATTAATTAAATAATTAAAAATCAAAAATATTAAATTAAATAAAATCCTAATAAATAGGTATATAATTATATAATATAATGTAAGAAATTAAACTAGATAATTCAAAAAATAATTAGAGTTCTCTTGTCAATTTTCAAAAACAAAGCTAAATAAAAGTATGAATATACTTAATTAATATTATTTATTTTTCATTATTATTTAAAAATATAATATTAAATTAATCTAGAAAAATAATAAATAAAATATATTATTAATTTTTATAAAATTTATAAATTAATTAATTATGATTGATTTATATTTTCCATACAATTGTTGAAATTATAATAAAATTATAAAATGTCACAATGTTTTAGGTGCAAAGAAAATAGTTATAAGTTAATTTGTAAAAAGTGTTTCAATAATTATAAGAATAAAGATTTATAAATCCTTAAAGTATTATAAGATGAAAAAAAATCAGTATAATTTCAAAATTATTAATTTATAAATAAAAATAGAAAATTCCTTGAGATTTTATTTTAAAATGAAAATTGAAATATAAAAAAACATAAAATAGCCAATATATAACTTGAAATCATTGATAATAATAAAAAAAATAACCATATTTTGAAATAAATAAAAGATTTATAAAATTTATATGAATAAAAATTTTTTAATAAATAAAAATTAGAGAAATAAATTTTAGAAATATAAGAAAAAATAAAACTATTGTAAAAATAAACATAATTAAATTAAGACCTAGTTGATAGAAAATTAGAAAAATTATAATTAATAAGAATATATAAATTAAATTAGTTTAATATGTTTTATAAATAAAACGCAATATTTAGATAATACGAAATATGAAACGAATTTAAATTATATGATTTAAAATATTTTAAAGATGACTAATTAATAACATAGAAAGTTGTTACTCTTTAGAAGAATTATTTAGAATTAACTTAAATTTATTAATAAATTTTAAATTTTAGTTTTAATAACTTAGTAAATATAATATTAAAAATATCTTAATTATTCAGCATTCGGTTAAAAAACTAAATATTTATTAATAATAACAAAATATAAATAAAAATAGATGAAAATAAAATCTGAATATTTTCGTTTTGTTAAAATGATTATAATAAACTATCTAATTAAGATATTATTTATATGGAAAATTAAAGTTAATTAAATTATTAATAAGAACAAATATTGACTATATTATTTATGGAATATAAATATTTAGTAAGAAAATTAGGATTTAGTTTTGAAATCAGTAATCCTAAATATAATTCAGAAAATGTATTTGGTGAGTTTTATATGGTGCTAAACTCTTTATTAAAAGATTTAAATAGAAATTAAAATAAAGATAATAATTATTAAATTTTATAATTCGAATGTAGCAATATTGATTTTTAATTATAATAAGTTTAAGAAAATAAAGAATATTTTGAAGATTTTGAAATAATTGATTAAGTCAATTTTTGACAATATTTATATTTTCACTTGAATTATTAATCTTTTGAAATCTATTCTAAAAATATATATAAAAAATATATTGATCTCAAAAAATATTAAAATTATAATATTACTATTACTATTTGATTTATTAATTAAAGGAGAGTTCAATCTATTTTTATCTATAATTTTTAATTCAATATCATTATCTTAAAAATCTGATGCATAATTATTTTTATCAATTAAACTCCTTTTAATCATTATTGAATAAGTAATTAAAGGCAAAAATTCAGTTAATAGCTATATCTATTAATAATTATTACTAATATAAATTTTACAAAGACATCTATAGTTATTTAATATTTTATTATATTAAATCCTATAATTAATAAATAGCAAATTTTGATAAAAAATAATATAACATTTATTAAAATGATCTTTCTCACTTTATTAAAAGTTTATTAACTGTTTTAATTTATAGTTTCGTTAATATTATTACTTTCTAATTATTCTTCTTTTTGTTAATTCCACTAATATATATAAATATATTTTTAATTACTTATTCAATAAGATTTTAAGAAAAATAAAATAAACCGTAAATCAAAATAGAATAATTTAAAATCCAAATGAATTATAGTCTTGAATATAATTAAATCACAGAGTATGAAAATAAGGACATAATATTTATGAAAATAACAAAAATAATGAGTAAAATATTATAAAACTTTAATATTTATTCAAAAGCATTCACTTTCTATTTTATTATTAAAATAAATACCTCTGAAATAATAAAAAAATAAAGATAACTCAAAAAATTAACTATTCATGAAAAAGCATAGAACATACTAATTTCTATCGAGCAAGATAAAATAATTTTTAAAAACTCTTTATAATTATTCTAATGCTAAATATACATTTATTATATATCGATTTCACCTTATATCATTTGAATTATTAATAAAAATATTCTTAGCATACTTATTATTTTTACCATTTATACAAAGTTCTATTTAAAATTTTAAGATTAATAGTTCTATTTGTTCTTTTAATTTTGTATACTTTTTAATATTTAGTGGCAAATAAATATTAATAATAAGTACATTAAACTTTCCAAAAATAATAATCTATACTTATTTTATAATATTATTTTACATTAATGTAAAAATTTCATCTTTCATATTTTATTTTATTTATATTAATTTTATATTATTAAACTGAATTTTTTATATAAAATTTATTAATATATAATTATATTTAATTTTTAGGAATTTATTATTTTAAATATAAAAAAAATTTAATTAGTTATATTCGATTATAAACTATTGTTAAGATTAAAAAATAATATAAAAATTAATATAGATATACTAATAACAATATAAAAATTTTTTATTAAGTAATAAGAAATGAATAAAAAATTAACATTATAATTAATCCATAATAAAACAAAATGTGATAGCTTACACAGTATAAAAAATTTAAACTTATGGGGAAACGAATTAGAAGATATTGATTTAATAAAAGAAATGATAAATATATAAATAATATCTCTTTCTGTTAATAACATTTATACTCTTGAACCCTTTCAATATTGCAAATAATTATAAGAATTGTATTTGAGGAAAAACCTAATTTGAGATATTAATTAACTTTATTATTTGGTAAATCTGAGTTATCTTAAGTCTTTATGGATAAGTGAAAATCCTATTTGTGATTTTGATAATTACAGACTTATTGTTATTAAGGTTTTACCTAATTTACAAAAACTTGATTAAATTTAAATAACTCCAGAAGAAATTAATGAAGCCAAAAATATCAATTTTTAATTCAATCTTAATGCTATTTAAGATAAAAAAAATAATAATAATGAAAACTAATAACAGTTAAAATACTAGAAATAATAATCTTTATAACAATATGAATAACAACAATAATAGTAATATCAATAATAAAAATAATAATTGCAATAAGAATAGTTATATGTCGATTATGATGATGATAATTATTATCAATAATAAAAAAATTAAAAAAACAAAATTTAAAATTAAGGTATAGTTTCAAGAAGAGAGAGTTAAAATATGTATAGATAAAATAATGAGATTGAAATAGAACAGAATTAATAAATATATTAAAGATAAAAATAAATTAACTAATTAAATTATGAAGAAGATAATAATAATTAATATTGTACATATAACAACTAAACTGTAAAACTAGATTAAACAACTCGATAAGAAAATATATTATGTGCTGTTTTAGCTTTATTAAAAGAATTAGATGGAGATGGACTTGAATTCATCAAAAGAGATATTGAAAGAAGATTAAATTGATTAATTCATTATAATAATCAATACATCATCATTAATAATCAATTTATATTTTTTATATAAAATTTATTAAATTATTTTGTTAATATTTATTGATTATTATATTTAAATATAACTAAAAATAATGAAAAATTAATAATCTAATAAAGAGAATACAGATAGTCAAAAAAAACCTCTTATTTAAAAAGATATCGAGCAAAAACAATTAAATGAACAAAAAATAAAAAAAGAAAATTTTATTTTGATAAAATCAGACAGGGATACAAAGTAACTAAAATTATTACAATAAGTGAGAGAACTTTACTTACGAGAAATAAAATACGTTGAAGAAAAATAACTATTCAAATTAGTTTAGAACAAAAACCATTAGAATCTAATAATAATAGGGCAAGAAAAATAGATAAAAGGATGTTTATGTTTTTGAGTGTACAAAGAAAGTTAATTTGCAGAAATGCTTTTACTGATAATTCCAGGAAACACAAAGGAAAGATTATAGAAAGGATAAAGCATAATTGAACATTTTATAAGGATGATGTTGCAATAAAACATTTAAAATATTTTTATATTTGCTCAAAAAGAAGACAAAATTTTATTTGAAAAGATGAATTTCTAATATAAAAAATGCATTCCTCATAATTATTTGTTGGTCTACGAATATTCTCATATCAATGGATAATTGATGAATTATGATTTAACTAAGTTTATTTAACAGAAATAAGTAGATTTGGAGTAATAATAGGATGGAAATAAGAAGAAAAGTCTGGATGAAATTAAGAATGATGATTAAAACAAAAACTATATCAAAGCCACTTTTACTCTAATGGAAACCAAAAATAATCTCATCAAGGATCTTGAGCAGAATATCTTCAATATTTCGCTCTAAACTAAGAATTTTACTAATTTTCTCAAAAAGGAAATAACCTTGGATCATGAAAATTAAACTAATATTTAGAAAATATTAAATAGCAATTAAATGGAAGAAATTGTGGAAGTTGATCCTAATATTTAATTATAATTGTAGAAGAAAATATTGTAATTATCATTGGAAATGGAGTAAAATACATATAAGATTTATCAAAACCATGTTGTTGATTTAAAAGAAACTAAAAAAGATATTATGTTGAGTTATCATGATTTAGAGTCTATGTATAAAAAAAGTTTAAGAGATGAAGATGAATTGAAAAATCAGCTTAAAATTAGTATGAAAATATTGGAAGACACTGATAATAAAAATAAAAATTTCCTTAAAAAAACTAAAACCATTTTGGCTGATTATAGATAAGGATATGAAAAGTTAGTTGATTATTTGGAAGTAAAAAATATTGATATTGAAACTTTAAAGGCCAATAGTAATAAAAAGTCAGAAGTTATTACTAATTTGGATGAAAAACTTTTAACTGTTTATACTTTAGAATTTAAAATCAAAGATGCATTTAATAGCTTTAAAAATGAAATCAAAGTTAATATCATTATTATATAAATTATTATCATTATTTTAATCATTATTATCATTAATATTTTTGCTCTTTTAGGAAATAGAATAAGAATATAAAGAAAAAATATAAGATTCTTTGAATCCTTATTTAAGTTAGCCACTATTAATAAAAAAAAGAGAAGAAAATAATTGATCTCTTGCAAAAACATAAAATTTTATTAAAGATTAATAAGATGTAATATTTTAATCTTCTAGATAAAATACAATAGTTGTTTTAAATCAAGAAAAATATAAATAAGAAATAGAAAATAAATATATAGATAAATTGAATTATAAAATTCAGTTAGAAAAATAATTGAATTAAATAAATAGAGATTTAAATAAGATTATAGAAAATAATGATAATTTAACAAAGAAAGTGCTTGTTACAAGCAAATTGATAAATAAAAAAATAAATATCGATAAAAATTAAAATGAATAATAAAAATAAAGAAAAATATGAAGAAAATACTATATTAAATATATATATTTAGATGATAATAAAATAGGAATATAAATAGTAATAATAAGATAAGTTATATAATAATTTATAAGAGAAAACAATAAATGTAAAGTAACAGCAGCTTAAAGAAAGACAACATAGCAACAACATTAGTAATAGAAGACACTCTAAAGAAAATAATAGGGAAATCTTCAAACCTGAACTACCGACCTTGGGCTAACAAATTCACTCCTTCGAATCCAGAATGCGCATTGGGTAATTTCACAAAGGAATACAAATCAGGAATCGTATATCCAGAGCGAAACCCAATGCCGATTCAAGAAGATACCCAAGCGGCAGCTACAATAAATAAACATGTGAGTAAAGGATTAGGTAGTGGAGGTAAAAGTTTCAGTTTGAATAAACCTAAGCAATAGTTTACTTAGCCTAAGCCTGTTGCTGGAGCATTCAAATAGAAGGCTATACCTGTTAGTGAATTCAGGAGATATTATGATCGAGGAGATTTACCACTCAAGATTGATCATTAGGGAAGTGTCAATAGGATTATTTGGAAGGGAAATGTAGAGGAGTTGGATTATCATCATTATCTACCTATTTTCTTTGATGGCTTAAGGGAGAAGGCTGATCCTTATAGGTTCTTGGCTATTCTTGGTACTCAAGAGTTGTTGGAGAGAGGAGGATAGAAAATTCTACCTGTCATTCCACAATTGATCATCCCTATCAAAAGTATCATCTTTAATATATTATCATCTTATCATCTTATCATATTATCATATTATTATTATTATCATCATATTAATCAATATTCATTATTTAGCTGCTTTGAATACCAGGGATACAGATATTATTGCATTAACACTTAAAACTCTTCAGAGACTTGTTTTGAGTGGAGATATGATTGGAGAAGCTTTAGTGCCTTATTATAGACAAATCTTACCCATATTTAATCTCTTTAAAAATGACAATACTAACATTGGAGACTCTATTTAATACAGCCAAAGAAAGAAACTTAATTTGGGAGATTTGATTAATGAAACTTTGGAGTTATTCGAACAGTATGGAGGAGAAGATGCATTCATTAATATTAAATACATGATTCCTACTTATGAAAGTTGTGTCTTAAACTGATTTAAATTCAAGTTATTAATATTTATTATTATCATTAAAATCTTTTATGTTATATTTATTATTTTTCTTAAGTGGAAATTAATACATATTTATATTTACTAATTTTTCTAATTTTATTACAGCAAATCATTATTATAATTTTAAATTTATATTTTTTGATAATGTTCTATTTTTTTAATTTATCTAATTATTTTATTTAATTAAAAATTAATTAATAATAATTAAATATAAAAATAATTATTTATATAAGATTATATTTTTAACAAAAACTAATTTTAAATATTATTATTTATATTTTGATTATTAATAATATTAATTATAATTTTATATTCAATTTAATAAAAATAAAATTACATGTGATTTTAATTATATTTAAAAATAATTATAAATTAACATATTGAATTTATTATTTATTAATAATTAAAATTATTTTAGTAAATTTTAATTGTAATTTAATTAATTTGAATTTGTTAATTAGTGAAAAATAAAAATTAAAAGAATAATAAAATTAAAATTGAAAATAATTAAATTAAAGATTTATTAAAAACTATTATAGATGAATTTAATATAATATTAAAGATAAAAATATTGAAACAATTTCACATAAAGCAGTAGGAGGGAATAATAATATAGAGATGGTGAAACTTTTGATTGAAAAAAGTGCTGATATCAATAATTGGATTGATTAAAATGTAAAAACTGTAAATTTATCAGCTTAAATTAAAGGTTATTTAATATTATATTTTTATCTTCTATTTATAAAACTGAAATAAACATAAAAGATTAAGATAACTAGACTTTAATGAGATATTTTTTTTAAACTTAAGTATTTTTTCATAATTTGTTAAAATTCTAATGTCTTAAAATGTTACAATAAATAATAAAGATTTTTATATTAAGATTCTAAGAAATATAATAAATAAAAGCTAATTAGCACATAATAATTAATATTAAGATAGATAATCTAATAATATTATATTTTTAATTAAAAAAAACATATTAGTAAAAATTAAATTTAATAATATCAATAAAGTATTAACTCAATATTAATAATTATTTAGAATAATTTTTTAAAGATTAATATACTTTATATTATGATTGAAAAAAAACAAATAATAATTGATAAATTTAGTTTTAATTATTAAAATATAAAGATTAAATTTTTTTAACAATTAATGCTAATTAATTAAATTATTTGTTTGAAAAAGGAAAATCCAGATTTAAAAATATTAAATCGTCAATAGGAATTAAATCCAAAAGTTAAAAATTAAAAGGAAAGGATTAATTATTAATAATATAATTATTGTTAATATTTAATAAATATGAAAAAAATAATAAGAGTTTTTATATAAATTTATTATTTAAATATTACATTCTTTAACGAAATATGGATTTGATAATTAAGAATGTAATACTAGATTTAAATTAATGAATATTAATATAAAATAATATTTGATATTAAAATCAACTAATTAAAAGTAATTTCAAATAAATATTTTAATAATTTATAAGGATTATAAGCAGCATTTATGTATTTAAAAATGGTAAAAATAATTGAATAAAAGAAAATATTACAAAAATTAATCTATAATGAAAATATTTTGGATTTATTTGAAATTTTCTAACAAAAGAAAAATATTTTTTAATTAATTATGTGTATAAAAATAATTGTTCTGATTTACATTTGATTTAATTAATTTAAATTATCAAAAAGGATAATTAATAATTTATTATTATTATTTAATATACTTTTGATCTTTAAATAATTTACAAAATTTTTAGATTTATATGAAACATATAAATCATATTTTATATTAAGATTAAATAATAAATTTTAATTTAAAATTGGATAAACATTTAATATTAACATAAAAATGCACAAAAAAAAATATTTATTTATTAAAGATATATAATTTAATTAATATTAATAAAAAGTATTTAACATGTTATAAAATTAAAATAATAAATGATTAAATATAAAATAAGTAATTTTATAAAAATTATGATGGCGAGAAAAAGAATATAATTTTAATATTAATTCTTGTATAAATTATTTGTCTATGAATTATTTTAATATAATTTTAGAAAAAGAAGGATGAGAGGGAAACACTGCCTAGTATGGCCTATAAAGTATATATTAATAATTAGTAATATTTCATATAATAATTTAATTCAACTTAATAAAATTTAAGATTAAA
>Ga0315908_10002634_pt1 | contig 13041 bp, 7 predicted proteins | sample LakEriMetagenome_12_FD_203520 | JGI IMG/M metagenome (GOLD analysis project Ga0315908, IMG submission 203520) | Freshwater fungal communities from buoy surface, Lake Erie, Ohio, United States - Buoy 4 MA124 | ecosystem: Environmental > Aquatic > Freshwater > Lake > Lake biofilm | place: USA...
AAAAAAAATCTCAACTTAGGAATAGCTTACAACCTTAGAATTATTCGTCATTCGTCGTGTAATAAAACCCAACTCATAACTCGTATCTACTAACTCGTAACTAAACCCTAAGCGCACCCATTCCGCCATCCACATGCAAGATTTGGCCTGTGACCCATGCAGATTTTTCGCTGAGCAGGAATTCAATTGAATTCGATAAGTCCTCCGTTGTTCCAACTTTTTTCATCGGATTGCGCTGAGCAGAAGCTTCCATCTTTTCTGGAGTCGAAAGGAATTTTTCGCTTAATGCTGTATTGGTCAATGACGGCGCAATGGCATTCACACGAATCGTTGGTGCAAATTCAGCAGCCAATGATCGCGTCAATCCTTCGATGGCTCCTTTCGCCATGGCAATGGAAGTGTGAAACGTCATTCCTGTAGTTGCTGCAACTGAACTAAATAAAACCACCGATGGGTTTGTTCCCTGTTTCAAGTTGGGTAAATATTTCTGCACACTTTGAAAGGCACCAATTACATTAACATTCAAATCGTTCATCACCTCTTCGTGCTTGTAACGATGAAAGGGTTTAAGATTAATTGTTCCTGGGAAATAAACAAGGCCGTCGAGATGTTCATGGATTTCAGGCAATTCCTCAGTGTTGTATTCGTTTACCATCCATCTTTCTGAATATCCTTCTATCTCGTTTCTTGATATTCCGATCACTCTATGACCTTGGCCTGTGAGCCTATCGCAAGCAGTTTGAGCCATGGCACTAGAAGCACCAATAAATAGGTATGTTCTCATTTGTTTCGTTTTGAAATTTTATTTCCACTTATTGCACGTTGTCTTGTGCATTTAAAGCGATCAATACCCTCGTTTCGTTTCGCTGAATGTTTGGTTTGACAATTTTCCACACGTTCACGCCAACGTGTGTAAGAAGAAAACTTAAGTTCCTTTTTCATCAAATTTCGCACAGCTGATTCACTCAACCCAAATTGTGCTTTGATGGCATCAAAAGGTGTTCTGTCTTCCCACGCCATCTCGATGATGCGATCGATATCCTGATCAGACAATTCAGTTTTTTTCTCCACTTTGTCCTTCGTCAATACGTAAGCCGAGGGCGAAGGCAAATCGCTGTAATGACAATAGTTCTCGTCTGATGTTTTCATTGACTTTGGAATTCTTTCATGTATCAACATTGCAAACATCAAAAGGTTCGTGATTTCAATTCCAAATGTGACGTATTTTTGTTTCTATGAATTCATGGATGAAACAACTTTTTATTTTCTGCAGCATCAATATCATCTCTTTAGTTGCTTTATCGCAGGACATTCCAAATCCGAGTTGTGGTCAGATTGTGCATTTGGAAAAATTCAGTTCTAAATTTGTGACGAACAGAAATGTTGATATTTGGCTTCCCCCGAGCTATGATGGCATTCAATCGTATGATGTTTTGTACATGCACGATGGTCAAATGCTCTTCGATTCTACAATGGCCTGGAACAAACAATCTTGGAAGATCGACGAAAATTTGTGTTTAATGCAGTACAACACAATTGTTGTTGGCATTTGGAATGCAGGTAGTGAGCGCCACATGGACTATTTTCCACAAAAGCCATTTGAGAGTTTAAGTATCCAAGAACAAGAACTGATTTCCGCACAGCTATCGGATGCAGGTCGAAGTAACGGGCAGTTCAAACCCAATTCGGACAATTACTTAACCTTTATCGTTAATGAGTTAAAGCCATATATTGACAGCACATTCAACGTTTCTACCAAGCCAGAAAGCACTTTTATAGCTGGTAGCAGTATGGGAGGATTGATCTCGTTGTATGCGATTTGTGAATACCCTGAAGTCTTTGGAGGTGCTGCCTGTTTATCCACCCATTGGCCTGGAACATTTACGGTTGAAAACAATCCATTTCCTGAAGCGATGCGAAACTATTTGAAGAAAAACCTTCCATCGCCTAAAAACCATAAAATTTACTTTGATTTTGGCGATCAGACCTTGGATGCACTTTATCCTCCGCTTCAAAAAACGGTAGATAAAATCATGAAAAGAAAACAGTATAAAAAGGGGAAATCATGGCTCACCCAATATTTCCCTGGAGATGATCACAGCGAAAAATCATGGGCAAGGCGTTTGTATGTGCCGTTCAATTATTTCTTTCAAAAAGAATTTTTTGTTTTGATTGCTCATTAATCATGCTTAAAAACTGATGTATCTTACGTTATTTTTTGAAGAATTATAAAACATCATTTTTTGATTATATCGTCTTGATGAATGAACAAAACGGCATTATGAATGAATATTTGCTGTTGCGATTGATTATAAAGTTACTTATGTTTACCACACCCTTGCTGAACTGTAAACAATGAATTGTGTTCAGTGTTAGGGAGCCGAAACTTAAAAACTACACTGCTCATGAACAAGCAAAAATCTTGCAAAAGGTCACTTTTGAATAATCTTTTTATTGGAAATTCTTTCCATTTAGCATTCCTCTTATTTTTCGTAAGTGGATCTTTTCTTTCATTTAGTCAATCCGAGACGAGAACAACGATGACATCAACCAGCACATCTGGTTCGTGGGAGAAAACGAAATTAGAAACTCTAAAAGTGGAGAATCCAGAACTCCATGTTGTGTACACAAAGATTATAAGCCTGGATCAAGAGATTCGAAACGTTGTTCTTCAAAATCAATTGCCATCATCTGTGATTGATCAGTATTTGATGAAGATTACATCTATTTGTAGTGACTGTCTCAATAATAAAGTTCTGGATACAGCAGAACTTTATGTTCACATCAACGACCCCATGATTTCAAACACTTTGCTTTTGTTCATGCAAGAATTCCTAACTAACCTTTCAAATCAATAACCATGATTTCAACAAACATAATTTCGAGATTGAAGGTCTTTTTGCTGATATTCGCAACAGCATTTGCAGTTTCATTTGGCAATAAACTGCAAGCCCAATGTTTTAATGCTACCTATGCACAATGGCCAAGTACTACATTTACCCCAACATGCGGAGGAACTTGTATTTTCCAAAATATTACAACCTCCGGATATGCTAGTGAATATTCTAGGGTTAATGTAATCGCAGGAAACACATACCGATTTAGAAGTTCAAACACCAACGATTTCATAACAATTTCGAATACTGGGGGTACAGGTCCCGCTTTCGCATCAGGTGTTGGCGGTGGTGCTGGAATTACATGGGTAGCCACCATTACAGGTGTTGTTCGATTTTATACGCATACGAGTGCAGCGTGTGGAGCTAGTACAGCTTTAAGAACTCGAAGTGTTTGTTGTGTGGGGGCTCCTCCAGCTGCACCAGCCAATGACTTAGTTTGTAATGCAACAACCATTACTTGTGGTTCAACAACAGCAGGTACAACAGTAAATGCAACAAGCACGGGAACCTATGAAGGAACAACTTTTTGCGGTACGGGTCAGAGCAGTGCTGGTGTATGGTATCGATTCGTTGGAACTGGACAAACGATTACGGCCTCTCTTTGTGGGACGGCTTGGGATAGTAAGATTCAAGTTTATTCCGGTGCAACATGTACAGCACTTAGCTGTATTGGCGGGGTTGATGATAATGGACCTGCCTGTACGGGATTGTCCGCCTCCTATTCTTGGGTATCCACCCTGGGAACTACCTATTGGATCAATGTATCAGGTTATTCCACAACGAGTGCATTCAGTCTTGCTTTGACGTGCTCGACTCCTGCTGTTGCGCCTGCAAATGATTTAGTTTGTAATGCCACACCAATTAGCTGTGGGGCCACATTGGCAGGTACAACAGTAAATGCCACGAATTCTGGAACAGGAGAGACTGCCACATGCACCGTCGCTCAAACAATGCCAGGTGTTTGGTATGTAGTTCCTGGTAATGGTCAAATCATGACTGCTTCACTTTGTGCGACTGCTTGGGATAGTAAGGTTAGTGTTTTCTCAGGGCCTAACTGCTCGACGCTCACCTGTGTTGGTGGTAATGACGATGCTGGACCAGCTTGTGGTGGAACACCAGCCTCATTGACATGGTCTTCGATAATAGGACAAAATTATTACATTTTGGTGCATGGTTTTAATACCAATAGTGCATTTAGTCTTGCTTTATCCTGTGTAAGCCCCCCAACGGCTGACTTAACTTCAATAACGGCAAGTGCAACAACAATTTGTAATGGTCAAAATACAGTATTAACCGCCAATGGTGCTGTTGGAACAGTATATTGGTTCACTGGGGGATGTGCAACCACAGGCCAGATAGCGACTGGAAATACACTTACAGTATCACCCACAACGACAACTACTTATTTTGCAAGAAATTTTAGCGGTGGACAATGGAGTACGAACTGTGCAAGCATTACAATTACGGTAAACCCGAATCCAGTGGTAAATGCCGGGCCTGATCAAACGCAATGTCCTGGTAATATCAACCTTGCTGGTACTGTTGCTCCAATGACTACAAATGTGTTTAATGAGAATTTTAGTGGCACAATTAACTGGACAACAAACGACGTAAATCGTTGGATAATAAATACTTCTGCCAATGCAGGAGGTACTTCGCCTGAAGCAATGTTCCAATACTTTGGTGGCTCAATTGGTACTTTTATTGATGCGAGTGCATTTTCTCCTGTTATCACAGCAACCGGTTATACTGGTTTAACGATGTCCTTTAACCACAATGTTGATCACTTTACAGGAACCTATGCTTTGAGTGCTGAAGTATCAACAGATAACATAACTTGGACACCTGTGTGGTCGACAAATCCAACCGGTAACATCGGCACAACAACGGTAAGTGGAGTAAACTTAGGAGTGGTGGATAATCAAGTGTTCTATCTTCGATTCCGATTCAACGGAGATATTTGGAATATTGACTTCTGGTATATTGATAACATTTTAATCACTGGTAATGCATCACCTTCAGCTTCTTGGAGTTCGACACCTACAGGATTTACATCAACATCCCTAACCCCATCCTTCACGGTTCCTACAACAACCACATTTACACTTTCCTCTACATTTAATGGATGTACAGCAACTGACGACGTTTTAATTACGATTCAAGACATTGTCAATCCAACAATAACCGCTCCTTCTGCTGTTAGCGTTGTTGCCGACGCAGGAACTTGTGCGGCTACAGGTGTATCACTTGGCACACCTGCAACTGCAGATAACTGTTCTGTTGCTTCTACAGTAAACAATGCACCTGCAGTATTCCCATTAGGAAATACGATTGTGACATGGACGGTTACCGATGGTTCTGGAAATACAGCAACAGCAACACAAACAGTTACTGTTACGGACAATCAAAATCCAACAATTACTGCACCTTCTACAGTTACTGTAAATGCTGATGCTGGTTCTTGTTTTGCTACAGGCGTTGCACTCGGAACACCAACTACAGCGGACAACTGTGCAGTAGCGACCGTGGTCAACGACGCTCCTGCAAGTTTCCCATTGGGATCAACTACTGTAACTTGGACAGTAACCGATGGCTCTGCAAATACAGCAACATCTACTCAAACAGTTACCGTGACTGATAACCAAAACCCAAGTGTTACAGCACCTTCTGCAGTTACTGTAAACGCTGATACAGGAACATGTACAGCAACGGGGGTAGCTCTTGGTACACCTACAACTGCTGACAACTGTACAGTGGCTTCTACAGTGAATGATGCACCTTCAACATTCCCGCTTGGAAATACAACCGTAACTTGGACGGTGACAGATGGTTCTGGAAACACGGCAACATCTGCTCAAACAGTTACGGTGACTGATAACCAAAACCCAAGTGTTACACCACCATCTAACGTGAGTGTTGTTGCAGATGCTGGAACTTGTAATGCAACAGGTGTAGCTCTAGGAACTCCAACGACAGCTGACAACTGTTCTGTTGCTTCAACGGTCAATGATGCACCTGCAACCTTCCCTCTTGGTTCAACGACAGTAACATGGACGGTAACTGATGGTTCTGGAAATACGTCGACAGCAACTCAAACTGTAACTGTGACGGATGATCAAAATCCAACAATCACAGCACCTGCCAATGTTAATGTTACAACAGATTCAGGTCTTTGTAGCGCCTCTGCTGTTGCACTTGGAACACCTATATCTGCCGACAACTGTTCAGTTACATCTGTTGTTAGCGATGCACCCGCAACCTATCCTACTGGAACAACCACAGTAACTTGGACTGTAACAGATGGTTCTGGAAACACGGCAACAACTACACAAACAGTTACTGTAACTGACAACGAAAATCCAAGTGCTGTTTGTCAAAGTGTGACGATTCAATTGGATGCAACGGGTAACTCAAGCATTACATCGGCTCAAGTTGATAATGGATCAGCAGACAACTGTGGAATTGCATCAATGACGCTTTCGCAATCTGCCTTCACTTGTGCGAATATTGGAGCAAATCCAATCGTGATGACTGTTACTGATCTCAATGGAAATAGCGCTACATGCCTTTCTGTAATTACAGTTCAAGACATTATTGCTCCAACAGTTGTTTGTCAGAATATCGCCATTCAACTTGACTCATCAGGGGTGGCGACAATCACAACGGCACAAATTGACAATGGTTCAATTGACAACTGTGCGATAGCAAGCATGACACTCTCTCAAACCACTTTTGGATGTTTTGATACAGGCACGAATAACGTTACTTTAACGGTTACGGATGTGAATGGAAATAGCTCAACATGCGTTGCCATTGTAACCGTAGCAGACAACGTCGCGCCCGGTTTTTCGACATCACCGGCCAACATCACGCAATCGGCGGTTGATGGACTTTGCGGTCGTGTGATCACTTATGTTTTACCAACGTTCTTTGATGCATGTGGGGCGGTTCTTACTCAGACAGATGGATCTGGTTTAACTTCGGGTGACATCTTCCCTGTTGGTGTTACTACACAAACATATGCACTTACAGATGCAAGTGGCAACTCCATCGACACATCATTTACAATTACAATTACAGATAATGAGCTTCCAGTTATCACTAACTGTCCAGCGAACATTATTTCGGCTGCAACAGCAACTGGATGTGGAGCCAATGTAAACTGGGTTGAGCCAGTAACATCAGACAACTGTCCTGCAGTAGCTGTTGTTTCTTCTCACGCACCAGGTTCATTCTTCCCTACAGGAGTAACAACAGTAACTTATACAGCTACAGATGCGGCAGGTAACACTTCAACTTGTTCGTTTACAGTAACTGTTAATGACAATCTTGCTCCAGTAGTTTCAGTATTGCCAACGTTGAGTGGATCATGTTCTGTAACTGCTACTGCACCGTCAGCAAATGACAATTGCGCTGGAGTAGTAACAGGAACAACAACAGATGCATTGACATACACTGCGCAAGGATCTTACACAATTACATGGACATTTGTTGATGGAAGTGGTAATAGTACTACTGCGACGCAAACAGTTGTTGTACTTGACAATAGTGCTCCAACAATCAGTGCACCTGCAAACGTAACAACGAATGCCAACGCAGCATGTGAAGCGACAGGTGTTGCACTTGGAACACCTACATCATCAGACAACTGTTCAGTAGCAACCGTATCCAATAATGCACCTGCAACCTTCCCTATCGGGACGACAAGTGTAACATGGACCGTGACGGATGCTGCTGGAAATAGCTCATCGGCTATTCAAACGGTAACCGTCACAGACAATACGGTTCCAACGATTTCTGCTCCGGGAGCACTTACAGTTCAAGCCAATGGAAGTTGTGCTGCTTTCAGTGTAAACCTTGGAACACCAATCACTGCTGACAACTGTGGAGTTGCTTCCGTAACGAACAATGCTCCTGCTATATTCCCATTAGGAGCCACAACGGTAACATGGACTGTAACTGACAACAGTGGAAATACAGCAATATCAACACAAATTGTAACAGTAGTTGATCAAGGTGCACCTTCACTTACGGCGCCAGCAAGCATTACCATTCCTGCAGGAGCTAGCTGTTCTGTCACGCCGACAAGCATCGGAAATGCTTTCACAGCCGACAACTGTACTTCTGGAACCGTGACAAATGATGCACCGGCAAGTTTCCCTATCGGTACAACTACAGTAACATGGACTGTAACGGATGGAGCAGGAAATACATCAACCGCAACACAGACAGTAACAGTAATTGACCTTGTTGCACCTTCCATTACAGCACCAGTCACGGTAACTGCAACAACTAGTTCAGGATGTGCTGCGACAGGGGTTGTTCTTGGAACACCTACCACAAGTGACAACTGTTCATCAGTTACAGTAACCAACAATGCGCCTACAAGCTACCCTGTGGGTTCAACAACCGTAACATGGACGGCAACAGATGCAAGTGGTAATTCAACAATGGCTGTTCAAACAGTTACTGTTACAGATATCATCGCTCCTACTGTGACTGCACCAACAAACGTGACGGTTTCATCTACAACCGGATGCATTGCACAAAACGTGAACCTTGGAAGTCCTGAATTCAGCGACAACTGTTCAGTCGCTTCGGTTACAAACAACGCACCAGCGACATTCCCTGCGGGAGCAACGACAGTGACATGGACGGTTACCGATGCGAGTGGAAACACAACAACGGCTACGCAAACAGTTACTGTTGTTGATCAAGTTAACCCAACAATTAGTGCTCCAGCGGCAGTCAATGCATCCACTAACTCTGGTTGTACTGCAACAGGCGTCGTGCTTGGATCAGCTACATCAGCGGACAACTGTTCGTCAGTAACAGTAACTAACAATGCACCTTTAGCCTTCCCTATCGGTACAACAACTGTAACATGGACTGCGACTGATGCAAGTGGAAATACTTCAACAGCAACGCAAACAGTGACGATTACAGATGTAATAAACCCAACAATCACAGCACCTGCAAACGTTACTGCTCAAGCCAATAACTCTTGCGCAGCCTTCAACGTGGTATTGGGAACACCAACAACGGCTGACAACTGTTCGGTAGCAAGTGTTACAAACAATGCACCTGCGATCTTCCCACTTGGAGCTACGACAATAACATGGACAGTGACAGATGCAAGTGGAAACACTTCAACTGCAACGCAAACGGTAACTGTTACAGATAGCCAAGCACCAACAATCGTGGCTCCTGCTTCATTGAATGTGAACACAACAGTCAACTGTGTAGCTACAGGACTTGTGCTCGGTACTCCATTTGCGACAGACAACTGTAGTGTCTCTTCTGTAGTGAACGATGCTCCGATTGACTTCCCTGTAGGTGTAACAACCATCACTTGGACGGCTACTGATGCAAGTGGTAATACTTCCACTGCAACACAAACAGTGACTGTTACAGATGCGATCAATCCTACTTCTCAGCTCCAAGACATCTCCATTGTTCTCAACACGGTCGGTACTGCGAGCATTACATTTGCTGATGTTGATCTTGGATCAAGCGACAACTGTGGATTGGCAACAACTACACTTAGCCAATCAGAATTTGATTGTGGAGACATCGGAGAAAACACCATTACTGTAACCTTGATTGATGTAAATGGAAACACTACGGTGACAACGATTAAAGTAACTGTAGAAACAAATGGTATTGACTCCGACAATGACGGAATTGATGACTCATGCGACGGTACAACAGATCCAATTGAAGCGGATATCCCAGAGGCCTTCACGCCAAATGGAAACAACATCAATGACTTGTTTGTAGTTGGAAACATCGAGTTCTTCAACGAACGCAGCATTGAAGTATTTAACCGCTATGGAAATCAAGTTTACACAAGCAAAGAGTACAACAACGATTGGGATGGAACACGTTCAGACAATGGTCAAGCGCTTCCTGATGGAACGTATTACTATGTCTTGAACCTGAACGGCGAAATCAAAAAAGGATTTGTCTACATCAACCGAGTGAAACAATAACATGAAATTTTTCAGAACGAATATGAAAAAACTAGCCATACAATTGACCATTCTTTCCCTCGGAGTTGTTTCCATGGAAAAGACACAGGCACAAACGGATCCAAGCTACCGTCAGTACCGATTCAATGCACTGACGCTCAACCCTGCTCAAGCGGGATCGAACGAGTATTCAGATGTTTCGGTGGTAGGAACACAATACTGGGTAGGAATGCCTGGTGCACCCAAGACAGCTACTGTTTCTGGAAACTTCCGTGTATTCGACAACTTTGGTGCTGGTGCGACATTCATCTCCGACCAAACAGGACCAGTACAATCTACAAGCTTAAATCTAGTCGGTGCTTACCATTTGAAGATCAACAACAATTGGAAAATCTCCGCTGGATTGAAACTTTCTGCAATTAACCATTCTGTGATCACTTCCGAATTATCTACATCGGTAGCCAACGATCCTGACATGATGAACAACCTTACAACAGGATTATCCTATAATGCTGGATTTGGGTTCCTTGCCTACTCCAAAAAATTATACCTTGGATTTTCTATTCCTCGCGTTGCCTCTTTGCGCTTCAACCGCATGGACATGAGCAATTTTATTGATAAAAAAGGAGGATACATCACCTACGCTGGGGTGAACCTTGACCTCGGACAAAATCTTGAGTTACGTCCAAGTGTGATGGCTATATTCGGTTATGGCGGTCCGCTAAGCCTTGACATCAATGCTGTATTTACTGCGAAGAAATTGATTGACTTCGGGTTGACTTACCACTTGAAAGGAAGCATCGGGGCAATCGTTGGAGTAAACATTAAAGACCGATTCTATGTCGGTTATTCATATGCTTATCCGATGAATGCCTTGAACAAAGTTTCGATTCAGTCACATGAATTGGCATTGCGTCTTAAATTCAACAAAGCAATTCGCACAGCAGATAGTCCTCGTTTCTTCAATTGATTCTAACCGAACAACATGCGTTTTTTCACTGTACTCACTTCACTGTTTATCATTGCTTCAAGTGCCATTTTTGCACAAAAAGTAAAAATCGATACAGTTGCGTTCAATACACCATACGACGATTATGGAGTACGACTGATTAATGGAAAAATCGCTTTTGTTTCTGCGGCACTAAAAGACATCAATGGCAATATCCCAACCGATGAAGTAAGCTTAAAGCCTTTTTCAGACGTGTTCGTCTTGAATACTTTTGCGAAACAAGAACTTAAGTTAATCAGTGCTTCAGGAGTTAAAACATCTGTGAATTCATCGCTTAACGACGGACCGGTGAGCATGGATGAAGTGAATGGCGTGTTCTTCTTCACCAATAACTCTGGTTCGGCAAAAAATAAACTAGGGATTTATTACTCCCTTCGCTCTGAAGGAAAGTGGTCAAATCCCTTTGTTTTTCCTTTGAACAATGACCAATACAATGTCACCCACCCTTTCTTCGATCCTGCCACGCAACGTTTGTATTTCGCCACGAACATGGGCAAGAAGAAAAACGATTACGACATCTATTACAGCACCTTCAAAGACGCCAACTGGAGCACACCCATTGCTATGGAAGAAATCAACTCCGATTCTACCGAATGTTTCCCTGTGCTTTACAACAGTCGTTTGTACTTCAGCTCTACCAACACGCAATCGATGGGGGGATTGGATATCTTCGAATTGAAAGATGGAGTAATTGCTAATATGGGTGAACCCTTCAATTCCAAATTTGATGATTTGAGCATTTTCTTTTTGAATGATTCAACCGGTTATTTTTCATCCAACCGTTCGAGCAACCGAAAACAGGATGATATCTACACCTTTTTGATACAACAAGAACCACCAGCACCTGTCGTTGTTGAAGTCGTTACAGTGGTAGAACCTGTTGTGGAACCTGTAAAGCCAAAATTCAACTTAAAGAACGTCACCTTTGCTTTCGATAAATCATACATCGACAGCATTCAAAAGACGTATCTCAATGAATTAGCTACAATACTTAAGGAGCGTTCAGATGTAATTGTCATTATCTCTGGTCATACCGATAACACAGGACCTGCCACTTATAATAACACCCTTTCCCGAAAACGTGCAGAGGCAGTACGCAACTATCTTGTTAAGCAAGGAGTGCCTAAATCTCGCTTCAAGATCGAGTATATGGGACTTACTACACCTATTGCTCCCAATGACACACGCGAAGGGCGCGCTTTGAACCGACGTGTAGAGTTTAAGTTCTTTGGGGAGATTGAGCTTTAGATTAAGAATTTGATTGCTGCGCAAATTTGAGATTTGATCACTACGCGAATTGGTAGTGAATTACACTGCTGATAATCTCCATTAAATTGCCGTAGGCATCAAATTCACAATCCTTACAACCACGTACATCCTTTACGACCGTGTTCGTTTTGTTTGTTGAAAAATTGTTGATTATATTTTAATCAAATGTTGACTACTTTTTAGTCTTTTTAAGATTTAAATGTAGTAACTTTGAGCGAGAGTCAATGGCCATTTTCTTGGTCAACGCTTCCGCAGATTTTACGATATGCAGCTATTTTTTTTAACCGTTTAACATTGTTGAACTATGGCTGTTTTGCGCTCAATTGTACACATGGATCTCGACACTTTTTTTGTGTCGTGCGAACGTTTATTGGACAGCCGTCTGGTAGGCAAACCGATTTTAATTGGCGGGACGAGTGACCGCGGGGTTGTTGCGTCGTGTAGTTACGAAGCGCGAAAATTCGGGATTCATTCAGCGATGCCCATGAAGATGGCGAAGGAACGTTGTCCGGAAGCGATTATCATCAAGGGCAACACGAGTACCTACACCAATTACTCAAAGATGGTGACGGACATCATACGTGAGTCGGCGCCGGTGTATGAAAAGGCTTCTGTGGATGAGTTCTACCTCGATCTTTCAGGGATGGATCAATTCTTCGGCACCTTAAAATACGCTTCTGAGTTGCGGCAGAAGATCATCAACGAAACGGGACTTCCGATTTCCTTTGGTTTATCGCAGAATAAAACGGTGTCAAAAATCGCGACAGGCGAGGCAAAACCGAACAATCAATTACTCATAAACCATGGCACAGAAAAATGTTTTTTAGGTCCATTGTCCGTGCAGAAAATCCCGATGGTTGGACTAAAAACCTATCAAACACTTTGCAACCTCGGA
>Ga0315908_10002635_pt1 | contig 13037 bp, 7 predicted proteins | sample LakEriMetagenome_12_FD_203520 | JGI IMG/M metagenome (GOLD analysis project Ga0315908, IMG submission 203520) | Freshwater fungal communities from buoy surface, Lake Erie, Ohio, United States - Buoy 4 MA124 | ecosystem: Environmental > Aquatic > Freshwater > Lake > Lake biofilm | place: USA...
CAGCTAAGTTATTACCACCATCGGATGCTATTCCATATGTTACTGCCACTACATCTTAATGATCATCCGAATTATAAGCTTCTCCTATTATATCTCCTTAGGATTATGTTCCCAATGATAATTTATTAATAACAACGATAGTTAATGATAAAAATACTAATATTTGAATCTTCATTTTTATAATGTTTTAATTAATTATTAATTATGTTTATTTATATTTATATTAGTTTTTATTATTTCTTTTATATATTTATAAATATTAATTTAAACTATGATTTAAGAAAACTCAAATTTTGATATTTAAAGGAAAAAAAGTAATTCTATTAATGAAAATTAATAAAATTAATTAAATTCTCTATAGAAAAATTAATTAGATAATAATTCTTAAGTCATTTAATAACCAATATAAGTAATCTCTGATAATTAGATAAATTAGTAAAATTAATAAGTAAATTATAAATTAAAAATATAAAATTATTACAAGCATTTTTTCATAATAAATTTTAGTCAATTTATGAAAGTCAATTATTATTTATGAAAATATTTTTAATAATAGTGATATCTTATTTTACTTTTATGATTCCTTGGCTTTGTAGTATGAAAGAATTATGTTATGGAGATGATTTGAAATTAATGAGATCTTCTTAATTATCAATTGTTATTGTTTTTATAATTACAATAATAATATTATATGTTTATTATAAAATATTAGAAACATTTGCAAGACATTATTTAGTCGCATTTATAATTATTCTATTTATTATGATGCTATATTTATTAATTTTTGCAGTTGTCAATTTTATCGTTAATTCTAATATAAAAGAAGAAGATTTCAATTTAAAATGGTAAATGTTGTCTCCTATTTACAAAAGATATTTTAAAAATAAATAATGGGAACTTTACGTAATTCTTTCTATAATATATTAGCATTCTAATTAATTCAATTTGGTTGTTTCAGGAATTTATCATATTATACTAGGAATACTTTATTTGGTTTTAGCAATTAATAATATGTATTTATATTTTAACACTACTTTAAATTTTAAACCTAATATTAATTTAAACTTAATATATAGAAAATTTTCTCAATAAGGTTATTAATAATTATTATTTTAGAATTATTAATAAATAATATTTAGAGAGATTTTGAAAATTTTATTTGCAAATAAAAGTTTCTTTAGTTAAACTAAAATTAAGTAAAATATTTTTCTATAATAAAGAAACTAACTAAAGTATTAAATAAACTTAGAAAAAACGATTTAGATGATTTCGATTCTTTAAATTAAAATGAAAATAAACCTTTAATAATTCAATAAAATAATAATAATTAAAAGATAGAATTTGGATGATTATATTAAATAATTTATACAATTAAATAATCATTCTATTTTTTAAATTTTCTTATAACTATAAAAAATAGGTTTCATTCTAAATGAAATTAGGCAAAATACTATTTAGTATGTTTTTTCTAAATTTTTTTTTAAATATTCATCCAAATTTTCATAAAAAAAGTTCAAACTTTGTGACTATATATTACATTAGATGCTCAAAGGAAAAACAATATATTTCAACTCTTCTATAACAAAAAAAATTAAATTGCTTAAATTAATTTTAGAAATAATTTATATTTTTTTATAATTGATATTTTTTTTTTATAAATAATCTTCTGTAAATAAAATAAGATCTTAAAACTAATGTTAATTCTAAATCATTAAAATATGGTATGATTTTAATATTTGATTATTAATAATATTTTTAAATATAAATTTTGAATATAAATCATAATAGTTTAAATATATAAATTTTTTATAATTTTATAATCTTATGGGTGGTGAATCAAAGAAGACAACATAAAAAAAATAGAATAAAACTATAGAAGATAAAACATTTGGATTAAAAAATAAAAATAAAAGCAAAAACGTGCAAAAGTAAGATATAATAAATAATAAATAAAACTAGTTTTGTGTAATAAATAACAACATAAGTGAAAGCAGGTAATGTGAATTAGGCAAAATATATGGATGAGCAGTTTATGAGAGCGAAACTTAAGAAATAGTAAGAAGAAGAAGAAGCATTAATGAAATAGATATACCAAACAGTGGAGAAAGTAAAAGTAATAAAAGTGGATGACTAGGAAATAAAGATAAAAATATGTCCTTTTTTCAGACAAGGTCTATGTACGAAGGGGAAGAAGTGTAAACTATCTCATGACTTAACAAGTGAATAGAAGTCGGAAGATATTGACTTATACACAGACTAGAGGAATCAAATGACAGTTTAAAATAAAGAGGAGACAATTGATGATTGGGATGAAAATAAATTAAAAGAAGTAGTAGCTTAACAGGAAAGTAAATACAAAATGTAGAAACCAACAGAAATAGTTTGCAAATACTTCCTTGATGCAGTTGAGAATGGAAGATATGGATGGAAGTGGATATGTAATAATGGAATGACTTGTCATTATAGACATTGTCTACCTCCTGGATTTGTCTTCAAAAAAAAAATAAAGAACTTAGATCAAATTGAAGATGTTATCGAACTTGAGGAAATTTTAGAAGAGCAGAAAAGGAAACTTGACTTTTCTAAGGGAACTCCTATCACTCTCGAATTATTCACTGCCTGGAAAAAAAAGAAGACTGAACAGAGAGCAAAAGAAAAAGAGGAGAAGAAGAAAATGGAAATCAAAAAAGGAACTCTTAAGGGAATGAGTGGAAGAGCTTTATTTGATTATGATGCTACGTAATTATATTACTATAATCAATTATATTTTTAATAATATATAGATTATTTGTCGATGATGATGAAGCAGTTGAAGGCAACGAACTTTTGAATAGAGAGTAATCAGATGAGGAACAACAATCCTGTTAAGTTATTTATGAGAAAAAATATGAGGATGATGAAGAATGTTCTCAATAAGAATAAGATGATTAATAAAATACTGATTAAAAAAAACAGGATGAAAATCTTTAATAAGAATAAATATAAATCTTATAGTAAGAATAATAAACAAAACAATCAAATGAATAAGAATAATATAAAAATAAGAAAAAGAAAATTAAGAAAAAAAAAGATGAGAATGGTATTGATATTGATGAAAATGTTTTTGATATTTGAATTTTTATTTAAATAAAATTTGAGCCAGAATATTTACTAAAATATATCAGTTTTAAATGGCAGAATTATTTCGATTTTTAATTTTATATTGGTTAATTTATAATTCTTAAATATTAGATTATTCTTACATTTATTATTCTTTATTTCTGTCAGTATTTTTTTGAAATATTTATTTTAAAATATTTTATTTATTATTGTACCTGTATTGATTCTAAATATAAAAATAAAAAAAAATACTATGTTCGATTCATTATACTTTTTAAATTTCTAATTGTTTTAGTCTTAATATTACTCAATGTTATTCTTCAAATCCAAATATCTATGTATTTTATTTTCGATTTATTGGTCGTGATTGATATTTTGATTAATAATAAACTAATTTCCTTTTATTTTTAACATCAAATCATCTGCTTCTGTCTATAAATATTTTTACTAATAAATATGTAGGTATTTCTATCTTATCTAGCTATTTCTAATGTTCATACTTATATAATTATGTTTTGAATTTATAAAATTACTAGTTAATGATAATATTCGTTTTTATTTTTTCTAATTTTATTTTTTTGTTTTCTATTAATCCTTATCTTCTTGAATATTTTAAATAGTTATTTATTACTATTATTATTATTATTATTTTTATTATTGTAATTATTATTAGTCTTTTTTTAATTAATATTATTGTTAATTTTTATTTTAGTTAAAAAACTTTGGCTTTAAGTTTTAATCATAAATTCCATTAAAATTATTAATTAATGATTTATTCAAATTGAGATTTTAAATTGATTAAGATTTATTGATTATATTTTATTATTGATAAAATGGATTTTAAGAATCTTAATATTAATTATCGTCTGTTAATAGTTTGTTAATATTTCAAAAGCCCATAGAAATTTTTCAGACATTTTCTAAAATAAAGTAAATAAGATAAATTACATATTTATTAATGGAAAGCTTATGTATTTTATTCTTTGATATTTATTTTGAATGTATTAGAAATAGAAATGATATCTTAATTATCATCAACTTGATTATCAATTTAATCTTCTTTTTAGAAGTAGATAGGTATTTCAATGATTTATTTAGGTTTACGATTCTTATTATTTGAATTATAAAAGTTATTAGTAGTATTGAAATGGAGCTGAGAATTAATATTAATGGATTTATTTTTATTTTCCTATTTCTTAATTAATTTTTGCTTTTTTTCATATTATAAATACTTATTGGAAATTGAGTTAGGGTCCAGTTTACTGTTCAAATTTAAAATGTAATCTATAGCTCCAGAATTACTGATCAAACAAATATCACTTTCCAAAAATTTACTCTGTACGTTTTCCTATTTACTTATTTCTTGGTCTAAAACTTCTTTAGATTATTTTATATTGTATAACACTTTATGAAGTTTGAAGGTGTCGATTCCCTTCACAGGCTTTATTTTTTCCTGTCGATCTTTCATACTATTATTTATCACTTTCTGAATAAACTCCTTTTTTGATGCATTTTCTATGTTAATAGCTGTTGAAGGTCTTATCTTGCTGCTATTTCCAGTCAATTATTGTTAAGACATTTTCTATTCAAATCTGCTTGGAGACTTCTTAATTTTCAGTTGATTGTTACTGCTACTATTATTATAGTTACAATTTTTTATGTTTAAGTTGTTTGCAGTAAAAGGTCTCATTCGATTAGCTTTCTTTTAGTTTTAAGTAGTTATTATTTGTTAGTTATTTTATTGAGAATTATTTTAATTGTTTTAAATGTTGCTTATACTTTTATTCATGCTGTTGTTAAAGAAAAGATTCTCTTAACTATTTTCATTATTCTTTTCTAAAATCTCGTGTTTTATTATTATTGGGCATTATGATCCTAATTTGGATTTTAATTCATTTTAAGGTTGATATGCAGATTACGGTCTATTTTTCATCTACCTTATTTATTCTCTTTAATTATATTTATTCAATTGTTATATATTTTTTTTTTATAGTTTAAATTTTATATTTTTACATTAATATGAACAATAAATAATAATTTGATTTTGATTTTTTGCTTAATAATTAGAATAATTAAAATTGAATTCCTTTTGGTAATCTTAATTAATAAACCTAAATTAATAATCTCTAAACTAAAAATAATTTTAACAATTTATAAAACAATTAAATAAACATTTAAAATAATTAAGATTTGCTCAATAATAAATTAAATTAGAATATAAATTAATTTTAGAATATTTAAAATTAAAATTTATTTTAAAATAATTTAAATTAAATAAATAATTAATTTTAATAAAATTAAATTTATTAAAACAATTTATTTAGCTAAAATTAAAATAATTTTTTAAATAATTAATTATGTTTGTAGAATTAAAACATATTTTAGAATAAAAAATATACAAATAATATTAATTAATTAAATAATTTTTTGTATGATGATGATGATGATAATAAAAATTTGTTATTATTGTAAAGTTTAAAGTAAAACAAATAAAATAATTTTAATTAAAATTAAAATGAATAAAATTTTAATTAGATAAATATGATGAATTAAAATTAAAATATTAAATTTCAATAATAATAAAAAAATAACTTTGATTATTCTAATAAATAAATTAAAAAAAATGATAATAATGTAATATTTAATGATTATAAAAATTAAGAAAGATACGAACAAATAGCAAATAGAATAAAAGAAAATATAAATAAAAGCTAACTAGATGAGGAAAATGATTGAAAATTATTGTAAGAAATATAATAAAATGACATTTAACTTCAAAAATAAAAATTGAAAATAGAAGTCTTAAAAGATGAATATTAAGAATTATAAAAAAGTCTAAATGGTTCATTTAATGGAGTAAATAAAAATGTATAAAAAGTATAAGAAAATGATTAGATATTAAATCTAAGCTCAAACTAAAATAATAACTTTGGAAATTTGAGTAATATTTAAATATAAAATAACAATATACAAACAGGATTGTTATCATAAAATGATAATATATTGAATAATCAAAATATAAGTGGATTATAATAGCCATACTTTAATAATGGAAAATAAAATAATTAATTATATATTCCTTCAGATAATTCTCATTTATTAAATCAACAAAACTTAGAAAATATTCTTAATAACAATTTTTAATACAAATAATTAACTGAAAGAGAAAAAGAATTGAAGATGAAATAAGATGAAGTTATATTCGAAATAAAGAATAAAATATTTATTATAGGAAATATAGAAGGAGTGTGGATATTTCCACACATTAAAATAGTAGGAGAGTAACAATAATTAAATATTTATAAATATTCTCATAATAGTTTCAAATAATAACTTATTTATTAAGCTTTAAGAATAGCTGATAATAAAATAAATGTATTGTTTAACCAACTCGATGATAAAGATAATAAATCATTTGTTTAATTGTAGCTTTGTAATAATTTTTGTGGCTTTTCTTTCTTTCAAGACTAAATAATTTATATAAAATATTTTGAAAAGGGACGTGAAATTTTGAATTTGGCCACAATTAAAGATGTTTATTAACTGATTGGAGAGAAATATGAACTGAACAATATAACCTCAGAGCTTGATGGAGTTATTGAATGAGTTTCAGAATTAAATTATTCGATTTATAATAGCTTTGGACTTGCCTCGTCAATTATTGAAGTAATTAATTATAAAATTATTGTTATTATTATTATAGTTTTAACAAAACAGTTTAACCCTTATTTTTGACCCAAATAATGATGACAGAATGCAAAGATTATTATAACTATGTGCTTTTGTATTGATAAGTTTCAAAAAACTTATAAAAATATTTTGAATATATATAAAGTGTTATTAATATTAAAAATATTAAAAATAATGTTAAATATAATATTATATAAGGATAAATGATTTTAAGTATAAGGAAAATAGTGAGATAAGTGAATGTATTGAATATAAGTGAGAAAATAAGGAAAGGAATAATAAACTTCAGTGGGAAGAGTGTGTTTCCTAAAATTCCAGATAGAGAACCAATACCTATGAAAGATGATCGAGTTTAAAACTATTAATATCTGACAGCTGCAGAGTATAGAAGATTATTCGAAGATGAAGATTCAAGTGAATAGAAGATTGCTCGAACTGCTTACATATCAATGGAGCATAAAGGTAAAGTGTATCATTTATTCGATGCCAGTAGAATTCCATTTGGGAAAATCATTCAACCAGCAGTGTATTTATTGCAAGGCAAACATAAACCTAATTTTAGGAGGAATGAGATCAACAAAGATGACATCGTAATTATTGTTAATGCAAGTGAAATGTTCTTGACAGGTAGAAAAATGTTTTATAAGAAGGTGAAGTATCATACAGGATATATTGGACATCTTCGCAATGTGGATTATAAACATTTCATGTAAAATAAGCCAGAACAGTTATTTTTCTGGAATGTTAGAAAATAATTGCCTAAAGTTAAAACCAGAGATGATTATCTAGAAAACTTATATGTTTATAGAGATTATTAACATGAATTTATGTAATTCCTACCCAGTTTTCTCAAACCAGCTTAGCAAGTGGATTAAACATATAATAGAGATATGGTGCAGGAAATAATTGAATCCAATTCTAAAATAATCTTTAAGTCAGAGGAAGAAGTGCCAACTGAGTTCAAACACTTAGCCTATGAAGAGGATCTTTCCCTCTTGGAAGATGAAAATACTCTTTTTTAGAAAAAGTTACGTTTGGATACTAATAAGAGTTAGCTTAAGAAATTGTATAAACAGTATAAAAGGAAGATCAATAGGTATAAGAGGTATTCTTTCAAATAGCCTAAGAATAGAGATCCTAATTTAAACAACAAGTCCTTCATGATCAAAAGTGATAGGTATATACACAAACACAAATTACACCATTATTTCGACAATAATGATATTGATGCCAGTGAAGAGGAAGTTTCAGACTCAGATTGATCATAACACCTTTATTAATATTAAATATTATATTTCAAATATATTTTTCATCTATTAATACTATTTTAAATACATATAATTTTCATTTTATATTATAATACTAATGTTATTAATTTATATTATTATAAATTTTAATATAAATGATGATCAAAACTATCTTTTTTTTAGTTTTATTTAACCTTATCACAATAACTATTCACAAAAAAAAATTAAAACACTATATTAAGGGTAATAAAAATGCTAAATTCTTAATGGAATAATAGCAATTTAGAATGAAATAAAAGAATATAATAAAATATTCTTTATTTAATAAAAATGATTGTAAAATTGTTGAAAAAGAGATGAAATAATATAAAAGTAGAATGAGATTTAAATAATAATTAAAATAAAGGCTTAGATAAAAATAAAAGAGTAAAAATGAAGATCCTGAAATATAAGGACCAATATTAAAGAAAGGATGGCTGAAATTTCTAATTTTCGATCCAAGAGAGGGAGAGTAAATGAAGAATTTTTATTTAAATAATGCTTATCAAGAAGAATAGAAAATAAAACAATTAAAGGGAGATTCATCAAAAGAGGTAGATGAATTTGGACCTTTAGACATTCCAGATCAATTCTAGTTCTTTTTCGTGTTGACTAATGACTAAATACTAGTTTTAAGTCAAAGACATAACGATTTAATGAAAACTCAATAAATAGTATATCTAAACAATATAGTGGATTAGAATGTAAATGGAGACAAACCATACGAAGGAGGGGTGGAAGATTAAGGAAATTACAAAGAAGGATTCTGTTTCAAGTTGAACGTTGCAAATGAAAAATTATTAGTTTGGGTTCTATGTTCTTCAGACTTAAATGACAAAATGGGTTGGATGGAAACTATATCTTAAGCCAAAATAAAGTAATAAATGGTTTCAGGAACTCCTTAAAATAATGACTCATTGGATAATGAAAATTCTCAAAGTGGAGGTATATTTTAAAGTTAAGTGAAATAGTCAAAAGGAAATGGAGGAGATAATGAGGGAGGAGATAATAATAATAGTAATAGCAAATAGATAAAGGATGGATATTGGATTATTTTATAGGATTGGTCTACTTGCACTTTGGCTTGTGGAGGAGGAACTTAAACTTTACATAGATTCTGTGTGCCTCCTTAGAATGGAGGAAAACCATGTGCAGGATCTCCTGTTGAGTCAAAGAAATGTAATACCGATCCATGTCCATAAGATTCAGATGAACTACTCACTGCAGGTTTATAATAAGGATCTGCAGATAGTAAAGTTACTGTAGAGCAGAAGGTTATGCCAACTAAAATTAAAATGATGAGGTATCAATTATAATATATATTATTTTATTATACTATATTTTATTATTAAATATTATAATAGTTTAACTATATATTAATATTTATTATTAGAAAAACTATATTATATATATAAAATATTATAATTAAAATTTTATTCTTAACTTCAAAAAATCCTAAAAATTAAAAGAATATTGACAGATTTATTTATCAATTAAATAAAAATTGTTTTAAAAATTAATTATAATATATTAATAATATAAAATTTTTATCATAATTTGATAATATATTATAGAATGATATTACATATTATTAAATTTTAAATAGAGTGAGCAAAAGGATGAAGAGGTATGAAAGATGCATAATAAAAGAAGGTGATTTGAATATTTTGAGAGAAGACCTTAAGGTGGGTGGAAGAATTCCTTAGATTCAGGCAAGAATAGTTATGAATAACAAAACTATTTCAGTTTTTGAAAATGATTAATATGAGAGTGTTTTATTTGGACAACAGTTGAGAGATATCAGAGTAAAAGAGTATGAATTAGATAAGGATAATTGTTTTACTCTAGTAGATAAGAAGTAGGAAAAGTCAGTAATTTTATGTGGAATAGATGAAAAAGTCAAGGAAAAGCAAGATTGGGTTGATTAAATCAAGTTTTTTAAGGATAATTGTCTTGCTTAATTATAGAATGCTAAAGGAAAAGTAGGATCAGAAGGAGATGATCAAGCTATTAAAAATGATCCTCTTTTAAATCTCAAGAAAAAAGAAATTGATGAAGAACTTGCTGAAAAAAAACAAGAGGAAAATGAATCTAATGCTGAATCTTAAGAGTTAGAATAAGAAAAACTCAAAAATTCATTATAAGAAGTCTAAAAAATGGCTATAGATGCTATGTAATAAGAACTAAAATTTGAATCCAGAATGGAGAAAGAAGAAAAAGAAAGAGAAAAAAGATTAGATTTAGAAATGAGATAAAAATTAGAAGAAATGAGAGAAAAAGAAGAATGTGTTAAAAGAAATATTCGAAAAAATTAATAAAAGGCATTAGGATAGGAGAGTCACAATGATATTGCAAATAAAATACAACAAATAAAAGAAAGTATAAGGAACATGATAATAACAAATAGAGAAAAACACAAAGATAAATTAAGTGTGATGAGGAAAATAAGTGAGCGAAAAAGATAATAACAGAATAAAGAAATATAGGAAATAAAGATAAAATTAGCTAGTGAAGTAGTGGATGTGGAGAAGAAGGGGAATAAAGAGACTTGCTTTGAGATTGATAATGGTAAAAAGGAGGAGAGCTGTAAAGAGTGGTTTAGTGATGAAATAGAGTTAAAGGATTGTTTTGGTAAATAGTATTGTGAAATGTGTTGTGAAAAAGAGTTCGGAGAAAACAACATGAATTTGAGAGTAGATTGCATGTCAGGGTGCATTAAACAAGAGGAGGAATAAACTAAGAATAATGGAGGACCAGATGAAGCAACAGCGACCAATACTGATCCTAATGCAGGAGCTGCAACTTGTTCTGATAAAAAAGATGGAGGCAATTGGGTTTGGGTTCCTGAAACTAACAGTGTCAAAAAATTATGATCTCATTTTATTCATCTTCATATAAATTTAATAATCATCAATTACTCTTATCATTATTTATATTATTAAAGTTGTTTGAGTTTTATTCCTCCTCTTTTTTAAAGTTTATATAAGAGTTTATATCATCCTTTTTATACTTTATTTATTATTATTAATTCTCTATCATACTATTCTATTCATTTATTGAGTCACTTATAGTTGAATATAAAATATTAATAAATGAATCTTCGCTTACATAAGAAATACTGTTTTATACTTTATTTTTACGATCTTTAATTTCTATTAATTATTAATTTAAAGAATGAATTTATTCGGTCTTATTATTATTCTATATATTTAAATTATTGTTGTTATTAATGTATATTTAAATATTATTATTACTATTAAAGTTGGATAAATTGTTATTAATTATGTTGATATTTTAATTGTTAATTGTTTAAACTTGGTCATTATTAATATTAATATTATTTATTATATTATTAGTATTAATATTACAATTATTATTATTAGCATTATTGTTATTAATAGTAATGATATTTAGATTATTATTACTGATCTTTTAAAAATAATTGCTTTTGATATAAAAATTATATCTATTTTTAACCATTCCTTCACTTCTATTGTTTAAAAATGATTTAATAGTTTTCCATTTATTTCCATATTATTAATAAAGCTAATAAATTTATTAATCCTCCTCTGGTGTCCATCTTTATTTGTTAATATTCGGATCTAAAAAATTAATGTATCTATCTCTAACTTATTTACCATTTTTATTTACTCCATATTAATTAATCAATTCTAATGATATTTTTTCCCATTTTTAGCCGTGCTTTTCTATTAAATTTAACAAAAGTTAATCTTATGATTCTTTCCAAGGGGCTCTTTATTTATTTTTTCGATTTAATCTTTTATATCTTTACATACATTAATTTTAATTTCTTTCGATACTTGTTTATTTACTGATTTATTAAGAAATCAAATTAAAATCTCCTTTATATTCTTCATAAAGTTTTGTTAATTCTTCATCTTCTTTTTAAGACCATTTTATCCATTATTTTTTAATCTATTATTAAATTTTACTAAATCCTTCTTTACAATTTCTTATATATTAATTATATTATTTAGCATTGTGAATCTTTTATTTTTTATTCTAGTCTAAAATTTATACATCTATTCTTTAAATTTCAGATTTAATTTTTTTAAGCTAATTTTATTTAATCTGCTATTATTAATTTTAAATATTTTAGCTTTAATTTTAATATAGATTATTTGATGAAGATTGTAATTACTGTTATTATAACTATAATTATGACTATTACTAATATTATTTTTATCTGATTTAGTTTTATATGATTATTTATTGGTTTTATAGAGATAAACTTTTTAAATCAAAAGTATTCACTTTATTTGTTTCTTAAAAAGAATTAAATTTTAAATTTTTGCTTTGAATAATTAGGTTATACTTTTAGTTTTAATTATTAAAAGGTTGTTGGCTTGGCATCATAATTTAAATTTTTTAATTGTTATATTTAATATATTTTTAACTAAATGAGCGTTAATATATTTTTTAATTATTAACCAAACTAGTTCTAATTACTAACTATTAATTTTTATTCATTATTTATTAATTAATTAATATTAATAAATATAGTAAAATAGATTTACAGATGATTCATTTATTAAATTTTATATAAATATCTTTTTCACGTTATAAGAATTAATATATATATGTTTAATTAAAATTTTTATTTAATAAATAATATATATTTAAAATTTAATTTTTATATTATATGGTAAAAGAAGATTTCTTTTATTAAATTTTTTTACAGAATATAATATTTAAAATAAAAAATTTTATATTAAAATATAGAACAATATAATAAAAAATAATTTTTTGAATTATAATGTATGATTTTATAAATGACTTATGTAATCTTATAATATAATAAATTGCAATCATGCAGTAAACAATTTAATTAATTTTTATTTTTAATATATAGATAATAATTCATTAAATAATGCTATTTTAGATTCATAATATATATATATTGTTTATAAAATTAAAAATAATAATAATGACTAAAATCAT
>Ga0315908_10002637_pt1 | contig 13026 bp, 10 predicted proteins | sample LakEriMetagenome_12_FD_203520 | JGI IMG/M metagenome (GOLD analysis project Ga0315908, IMG submission 203520) | Freshwater fungal communities from buoy surface, Lake Erie, Ohio, United States - Buoy 4 MA124 | ecosystem: Environmental > Aquatic > Freshwater > Lake > Lake biofilm | place: USA...
TAAATAAATGAAAATAACTTTTCAATATCGAAATGGTATTTTTGATTTGATTAAGAATGTAGAATATTCTGATTGAGTTTTTGAGTACTGACATTAGTGTTGAGAGTCTTTTCAATTTAAAGTATATGATTGGTTTTTTACCTAATACCTCTTATAAGAGTGGTGTAACAGAACATATCAGGTTAGAAATTATCATTTTGGACAATGGAAATGAGATAATCTACTCCCTGATTGAACTTATCAATTCTAAGATAAAGGTCAAGGATAGTGTTGTAAGAAATGAAATTGACTTTGATGTTAGCTTGCTTCATTTGCTGAATATAAACATGAGCCTACTCCAATAATTACAAATTATCCTCCTCCTCATTATTTCTCATGCTCTAATGTACCAACTATTTCAATAATACATTATAAGTAATATTATTAGCACTCAGGTTGTTTTTCCCCTTTAGTAATTCGAATATTTCCAATGTCTGTCCAAAATTTCCATGTTCTACACTAATATTCATAAGAGTGTTAAAAGTAGTAATGTCTGCCTCAATCTCCTATTCCTTCATTTCCTTTAATATTTTAACAGGGTCAAAGTCAGCTCTCTAATACATTGAGTCTCTTAAATATTGATTAAATCTATACACTCTTTCACTATCTTTCTCATGTTTATTATTACTATGATCCTTATTTCGCATATCTTTCTTCTCCTCTTCTTCTAAAATGTTTTCACAAGGTTAGATCTTCTAAAATATGTAGTACCCTACTGAAAACAATCCTACAGCCACTATTTCATTAATATACTGTTAAAACATATTATCGAACGCTTCATTAAACATAGAACTCATTTTTATTATATTATATCTCTTATATCTTATACCTTTTATTCATCATTTATAATACTTAATAATATATTAATCAAATTTAGCTCTTTTCATCATTTTTTCCAATTTTTAACTTTTATTATATTATTTTTCTTATATCTTATAATTTTTATTAATCATTTAAAAATTAACAATATATATTAATCCTTTTATTATTTAATCTTATAATACAGTAACATATAATTCATTTTAATAATATGTTATATTTTTAAACATAATTTATAAAACACATTATTAAATAAATCAATTGGACTATTTTTTCCTTTCTATTTGTTTTTTTTTATCTTCCCTTAACCTTTTTTCATGCCTTTACCTTTCCTCCAACAATTGTTTCCAAATTTAAGATTGCTTCTAATCATTGTAAGTTAGCCAAATAAGATCTTCTCTGAAACGAGGATCACTAGGCAGAGGATTTTCTATAGGAATATGAGGACAAGGTTATAAAGTGTTTATATTCCAAAGCTTATCAATATTTATATTATATTATTACTTCCTAATTTCCTATTATTAAGTTCTCAAACCAACTCCCTTCTATTATCTTTAAATCCTAAATCTTGTCCTCCATCTTTTAGTCATACTCATCTTATTTCATTTGGTCTGAAAATACTTTCTGTTTATGATTCTTGTTATATTTATATATATTTCCTTTAATTATGTCTTGTCTCTAACTTCCCCCAAAACCCATGAATCCTCCTTCTTTCTTAGAATTACCTGAATTAATTATATTGAGAAAGAAAAATATAAGAAATATATAATAAACCTCCAATTTTGATAATTGCTTTGAGTTGATTAGTTTAATCTATGAACTTCATAAGCCCATGATATTTGATAGTCCTATCACCAGAAATAACACCTCCCAATTTAATGAAGGGCAATTACCATTAGATAATAGTACCATCTTTAAACTTAACATAACTTGTTCCCTTTTGATAGAAATGAATGGAATTAAAGGTTTTGCTGACATTTGCTTAATACTCATACTTACCATAGAAAGTGAATTAATGAGAATGATTAATGAGGAGAAAGTTGGTGATAGGAGGATGATGTTTGGTGTGTTCACAATAGATAAGAGTGTTGTCTTAAGGGAAGTAGGCTTAATAAGTTTCTCCAAGAAGAGGATTGAAGGGCTTTTGTTAAGATGAACTGACATGTAATGCGGAGAAGGCGAAGGCTATGACTAAAGAGATCCTGTGAAGAGGGTCTATGGAGGGAGAGGAGGCGATTGGGAGGAAGTGGGGACAGAAAGACCACCAATCGACGATCCTCTCTATGGTAGAAATAGGTTGGAAGATTCTCACTGGCAAAGACACTCCTACTATGCCTCTACCTTCCATCACTGATTGAGTCACCTATTTCAAGATATCCAAAAGCACTCCACTTTAATTCTTCAACACCACTTCATCCATACACTTCAATTCTCCATTCTTAGTCACCTAATTCTTCTCCATTATATTCCCATACTCCTTCCTCTTTATTCTATCGTATTTCATGTAAATTGGAACTATCAATTCCTCTTATTCTTTTTTCCTTTCCAAACTACTTTCATAGACGTATGATAATTTACCGCATTTTATCTCATCTAGTTCATTCTTCTTACCTAATGGAATCTCACTTAATGTTTAATAACTCCCAGATATCAAAATGTAGTTTTATTCATCTTTTTTATCTATCATGTACACTATTATCTTACCACTTTTACCATCTTATCTTGTTTTTAACTTTACATCTTTGTCAAAATCAATATCTTCTTGAGATGGTATTACAATATGTTTTAATTATTTTTTTGTCACTGATATTTAGTTTTCATTGTCTACTTATATTTCTCCGTCATTTATTTCATTTTTCTATAAAAAAAACTAAATAAACTTTCCATAAAGATCTTAGCGTCTATTGTTTTATTAATTTTAATCACAATATGTAATCACTTTTAATACTAATTCAATTTCTTTTTTCTATTCAACTAATATAATTTTCTTATTTATTTCTTCTGAATCATTATTCATTCTATATTTAATAGTATATTTATTACAATTAATATTACAATATATTTTCTTTTATTTCTTATTTATTTGAAACATCTATTTAAATCAACTATTATATTTCGAGAATATATATATTATGAATATTGATAAATTTTAATCAAAACAAATTGTCAATTGTATATAAAATAGTAGTAATATAAATTTAAATAATAGCAAAATAAATGAGGAAGATAATGATATTAATTAAAATTTTAATTAATTAGAAAATTAACATTATTTCTGGTATTATTTGTTTGACAATTATACATTGAATTAAGAAAATTTAAATATGTTTTTATAAAGATATTCGAAATACTGAGTGTTTATCGATAAATGGAAGAATGAAATGATAAAATAGATGAATAGTATTGAAAATCCATTTGAAAATGAAAATAAAGGTATCAAATGTATAATTTAATATAAGAATTTAATCAATTTAAAAAGCTAAGAGAAGTATCAGAAGAGATTGGGAGTATATGTAATGAGTTGATACGATAATTTCAAGGTAATATTAATAATAAAATGTAGTGATTTAGGAGTATAATTAGAATTTCAGATTATAAGAATTAATAAACAGGATATCTGAACATTTAGAATTGGAGTTGATTTATATAGAACAATTTATGATAAAGAACGAAATATTCTTGAACAAATTAATGAAAAATAACATTATTTAGTACTTATAATTGCGATTGTAAATTGTTTTCACTAGATTCAACCATCTAATAAGCATTTTTAAAAAAAATTTAGTTTTCGAATACTTTTCTTTTGAAACTTTTAAACTTGTACCTCTTCATTTGCACTAAGACGATTATTTATTTATCAAATTGGAGAAGGATATTAAATAAATCTAGCAACTTATTTAAAATAAAATTGAATCCATTTACCAAAAACTAGTTTCCGAAATCAGAGTCATTTTTCTTGATCAGAACATCTCGATTCTCATTTAAATTGTCTAAATTTCTCTTCTCAATCTCAATCATTACTATGAGCAAAATTACTCAAATCAATAGAATTATCACTTGTTAAAAAGTTATCAAAATCTATTTTTACATAATAATACATATTAAATCATTCTTTTTAATCAGTTTCTTAAATCTTCAGATGATTAATCAAATATCAAACCACTCACTTATTTGAATAAAACGGAATTTAAATATTATGAAGATCTTATAGATAGTCAAATTAACTATAAATTCAACAAAATGAATGGAATAATTCCTAAAAGTATTAAATTTAAATAGAATAATAGTCATTATCAAAAGATTAATCAGCAGGAAATGTTTGAGGATTTTGATACTTTCAATTAGGATAAATACAATATTAATAAAGAGAAATATTTTAATAAAAAAAAAGAGAATTAGAAAATTCTTTAGTAATAAAATTAAAAAAAATAGGTTACCAGTCAGGATTAGTTCTAATATGAATAATCTCCTTAAAGAAAAAATAGTTAATATTTTCAGAAAGAAGACTTTTTAAAATAGGAAAAAGAAAAACTTCGAAATTTTCTAGATAAAAATCAAATGTTTTAAAAAAATAGCTTTTAAGAATCTAAAAAGTAAGAAGAAATTATTAATAATAAACAATAAAACATAATCCAATTTGAAAAAAATTAAGAAATGAATAAGAGCAATAAAATACTTTACTAGGAATAACTTTATATTGCTAACAATTATTAGTATATTTTTTGTGAACTTTAACAAAACTCCAACCCTAAATTATTTACAAACACTTCTCAAACAAACTCAACTCATTAAATTATCTACGAAGACAATAATATTTTGGAAACTACACACAATAATTTACTTAAAAAATATGACTCTATGAAAGTAACAAAAAATGATATTTTAGAGAAATAGTATATTATAATCATATTATTTTAAATTATAATAATAATATTATTATATAACCTGAAGATAATCATTATATTATTTAATATTATTATTATAATTATAATTATATAATGAAAATATTATAATTATATTATTTCATATGATTATCATTATATTGTTTCATTATATTATGATGATATTATGATTATATTATTTAATTATATATAATTATATATAATATTATTTAATTATGTTATATTATATAATGATAATAATATAATTATGATTATATTAAAATATTTATTAATAAATTAGAATTTAAAGATTGATTTAAACTAGTGAGGATAGGGACTCAATAAAGAAAGGTGAAAAGAAGTTAAGAAATTATAATATGAAAATAGATTAAATTATGAATATTGAAGAAGGTAGAAGTATGATGGATTTGGAAAGTAAATTTGTGAATATAAATAAGAAATATTAGATTAAACTTTAAAATGATTGCAAGGAGATAATGTATGTTGTAAAAGACGAGGAAGAAGATAAATTAGATGATGTGAAGTTGTTTTAGGAAGCATTCAATGTTGAGGAGAATGAAGATTAGAATGAACACAAGAATGATTAGGATTTATTATAATTGAAGAACAGATCTATTTTTGAATTAATAGAAAGTTAGAAGCGGACTAGTCTAGACATTATTAAGTAAAAAATATCCAGAATCAATTGTATGTTCACAAAAGATCACTTCCTTTTCAAGGAAATTCAGAGATATGCTAATCAGCAGAAGTTATATCGTATTTCTAGTAAGTTCCATCCTCTTAGTCGCTCACGTAATATCCATTTTATAAATTACTCTTCTTTAATTTGAATATACACAATTAATTTATTAAACTTATTTATTCACACCACACATATTGTTATCACATAAAACTTATTTGATTTTTAAATCACACCTTTTTAATCACTTAACACTAATTATAATCACATCTCATGTATTAATATCATATAACATCACATCTAGATATTATATTCACAACACTTAACTCATCTAGTTATATTTACATCATTTATCAAAACTAGTTATATTTATAATCATAATTATTGTTTATCATTTTAGAACTACCGTATTTTTTAACAATATCATTCTATCTCTTCATCATTTCCTTCTCAAAATTGTTGTTTATATTATTACTCATCATATTATTGTTTATTTAACTAATATTCTATTTATTTAAACTCTCTATATTATTATTATTATTCATTATATTTTCTTTCTTCATCTTTATTCCTTCTTTATTAATTTTCGGTAAAAATCTATTTGGATCCTCTATAAATTTATCTATATCGAAATCATCATCTAATATATTATAGTTTTTTTTCTTTTAAATTATTTATTAAGATTATGTTTTTGTCTAATTTTATTATTATTATTATTATTAATTTTATTTATTAACTATTCCAAATTCAGAATAATTGTATTATTCTGATAATAATTAATTGCTTAATTAATTTGGTTAAATTAATTTTGGTTTTATAATATTGCCAAAATGATTATAGTTATTGCTGATATTTTTTTATTATTAAAGATTAAAATTATTATAATTATTAGCTTAATTATTATTAAAATTATAATTATAATTATTATTATAATTATTATTATTATTATTATGATTATTATTATGATTATTATTATGATTATTTTAATTATTTAATGATTATAAATTATAATAATTATTTTGAATTTATGTTTACTATGATTATTACTATTAATATTAGTAAGGTTATTATTATTATTTTTATGATTACTATGGTATTTAAGGTAATTTTTAATTGATTATTTGATCAGAGAGAAAAGGATGATTAAGAATGTTATTGGCAGTGATTCAATGTTTGGGATCATAAATAAACATTTGTTATAATAAAGAAATGGCTTATTGACTAGCATTGGGAATGTGATTGGAGAGAGGAAGAGGATTAGTATTAGGAAGAGATAGATTAAGTCTAAGGAGGAAAGGAGTAGAATCAGGATATTGTTATTAGATAGATCCAAGAAGTTATACCATTAAGATTAGCTGATTAGTCTCATTAGAACCTGGTAATAGAGGCTTCAGCAAGTATAGTTCTGCTATTATGCATCCTAATGCAAAGATATCCACTGGAGAATTGTAATGACTTTATCTCATCAGAATCTCAGGAGCTCTATACCATCTTGTACTTACATAATCAGTGTAAGGAGGTCTGCTACGAGTTTCTCTTGCAAGTCCAAAGTCACAGATCTTTACCAAGTATTCAAAGTTATTATTATTATTGTTATTATTATTATTATTATTATTATTGTCATTATTATTATTGTAATTGTTATTATATTACACCATTATATTCTCAGGCTTTAAGTCACGATGGAAAAACCCGTTTCTATGCATGTATTATAATCCCGAAGCGAGTTAATACAAAATGTTCTTGATTAACTACTCTCCCATTTACTTATTCTTTTGCACAAACTCCTTATAAAATTAGTATAAGTTCATCTCTACATACTCAAAAACAAGATTTAATTCATCCTTGTTTTTTATCACTTCTTTTAACTTTATTAAATTCACATGGCTTAATTTTCAAAGTGATTTTATTTCTCTTAATTCCATACATTCATCCCATGATTTATATTTTGTTTTCATCTTTTTAATTGCTACCAACTCATTATTGTTCTTTTGTAATGCCTTGAATACTGTTCCATAAGTTCCATCTCCTAGTTCGCAGATTATTTAATAACGATCCATTAATATTTATAATCAATATAGTTATATTTTATTATATTTAGTACTTTTATTTATTTTATATTTATCATTTTATTTTTTTAACATTATAAAATATTTTATAAGAATTATATATTATTAACACTATTTAATTATATTGATAATTATTATAATATTTTTGATAATTCATATTATTAATTAAATAGAATCATATTTTCATTGATAAGAATAGTTATCATCGTTAGTAATTTTATCAAGTTTGATAAGTAAATCGTAGGTAATTCTATCGTTCACAATACTATCTTGTTTATATTCTTTATGATTAATAACAAAGTTTCTTATAAACTAAGCAGTAGTTGGATATTAACCTATTAATTAAATTAACTAAAAAATTTACCTGAAACTTTTTAAGTAACGTAGTTAATTAATTAATTAAATTCTTAATAAAATAAATCTAATTCACAAATTTATTTGCATTTCTTTTATAATATTTAATCGTAAAATAGCCGTAAAACAGAAAGTAATCCTTAGAAACTTTCCTAATAAATATTTATTAAATTTATATACATTTCCACAAAAATATTCTTTGATTGTTATTTCCTTTATTATAGGTAATCCTTAATCAAAAATATTTGTTCTAAAAAAAAACTTTTATTCTAAAAGAGCATTTCTTTTGACTGCTCTTTCAAAGTTTTAATCAACCTTCGTTTTATTTATTTTTTATTACATATGAAATTGGAATGTAAAAGTTTAAAGCTAATTATGAGTCTTCACATGAAAATATCTAAGCTATTAATTTCACTAAAAATAACGAAAAGGTATTTTCGGTTTCTGTAGGTTAAAGTTCCATTGATCTAAATTCAACCTGAAATAATAATTAAAAAAGATTAATTTTATAAATAGAATTAATTATATTTATTAGAATTATAGAATAATATTAATATTATAAATAATAAAGGTAATTTTTTTTTATTATAAATAAAATTACCCTCCATCCCATATTTTCTGAGTATAAAGAAGGATGAGGTTTAAACCTAACATTATTCCAATTTGTGCTATTAAAAGATTCAAAAATATCTGAATTTTCTGATTCCTCATCAATATCTTTTTAAAAAACTACCAAAGAATCTCTAGAGAGTAAAAAAGCAAGATGATTCTATAATTAATTATCCAAATTAATTCCAGATATTGAGTTTTTCCTAGGTTTAAGAACAGGTTATTTATTAATTTTAAATTAAATATCATTATATTCATTTTTAAAGAGAGGGGAATTAGAAATAAAATAAGAAATAGAAGAGTATCTGCTTTTGGGAATATAATTGGAAGAGAGATTGTCAGACTCATTTTTGGTTCGACAGTCTACAGATTGAGATATAATCTCCCACCTTTTATAATTATAAAGGAGAAAATAATAAGTAAATATAAATATAATATATATGTTAATCTTATATTGTTGAACAATAATATATGTAAAGATTCTGGAATGATTAGTATTAAATATAAAATTAGAATTAGATAAATAAGTTGAATAAGAATAAGAATTAAATAGAATTTAATTGAACATAAAAATATACCTGGCATCATTTTGGATGAGATAGCCGTTGAAGATAGGAGTGGCTGCAGTGAATGCAATCATGATTGGAGAGAAGATGGATAACTAGTCATAAATGAGTCTACAGTTATGAATGTCAATGGTGGAGAAGGTCTATTGAATACAGCCTAATCCCATTCCCATTCCCATATGGTCTCCCTCTACCCATTCTAATTTAGTGTGTTTGTCTTCAAATACCTTTTATACTATCTAAACCTTCCTACCTCTTCTCGCTCTTATGTTCTCACTTAAGTGTCTAAACCTACTATGATTCGTTATCATTAAGTCACTAAACATCTCACTTTACCCATACTCATTATTTTATACTTTCTTCTTTATCTCCTTAATCTCTTAAGAGTCTAAATCATTATATTCATATTCTCTATTTTTTATATATGAATCTTTTGCTCCTAATAAAGGAAATCCTGTTATATTCATAGCTACATCTCCATTCTTCAAAACTTATTTAAATCTTTTATTTCTAATTCATAAGTTCTCTCTTATTTTACTCATATGACATAAACAACAATATGGAGCTAATGGAATAGTTTCTATCATAAATCCACCAAACTCTACTACCGTTTTGAAAAACTAGTTTTTAATTTATTTCTATTTTTCTTTATCTAAAACACAAAATTCTTTTTCATTTATATTATTTATCTCTTACAAAATGTATTAAGTATTGCATTACAATTTTACTACTTTATTTTCATGGTCAAAATTCACTATTTGGTGCTCTATTTCATCTCCCCATAATAACTCCTTGCAACTTATTTTTTACATTTCAAACTTATCGTATATTCTTTGGAATTAAACTACCGCCTCTCTTTTCAAATATTCTTGATATTGTATTGATTACTCATAACTTAAAACTTTACCTTTATCTTCTAAAAACCCCATTTTAGATAAGAAATCTGTATTATATTATAATATTATAAGTAAATAATTATAAATCTATTAATTTTAAAAAAATAATAATAATATTTGGGAATAATAATAGATAATATTAAATGAATAATAATAATAATAATAATAAAATATTAAAATATTAAAAATATAAGTTAAAATAAAAATGGTATGATATAAGAAATTATCAATGATTAGATTTCATGATTCTACTAGAATGATTGTATTTGTATTAGATAGGATTATGAATTCTAAAAGAGAATATAAAAATATGAATACTTATTTTGTTGTTGTTAATTGGAGGAGTACTTAGAATGATTAAGAGAGTTGGATAAATCAACTTGTTGTTAATTAATGATATAAGGAACAGAATGATGACTATTTTAAGAATGATGAGAATGGTTTCTAGAGTTGGGAGTGTGAGGATTGAAGGGATGAGGATGAGTTGATAAAGGAGGAGGATTATTATTATGAGGAGAGGTAAGAATAGCTTTAGGATTATTTTAAGGAACAGTATTATTAACACTACCAAAAGGAAGATTATGTAATTCAAGGAATTGACAATAACACTTAAGATGTCTCACTTAACTGTTGTTAAGTAAATCTCGAAGAAATGTTTATAATGCACTTCTTCTCTCCTCTATAACACTTGGTCTTTTATTGTTGAATAATTAATTTATGTCATTAAAAGTCTTTATGATACTTGCCGCACTTTCTGGAAATCTGAAATTAGGAATTGCTTATGAAATATCTTAATATAGTTAACAAAAGTGTTTGTATTTTCTATTCACTGTCCACTTCCATCCTTATAAAGTTCTTATCTAAATCAGGTATTCAGTGTAAGGAATCTTATCAACTGACTCTTTCACCATTGTTTGGTTTATTGATATATGAATTCTCTACAATTCTTAGTCATATTCTTAATTTCGCAATTGCTTTTCATACAAATCCTTCTCTAGTTGTTTTTGTTATAATATTTACAATTATTCTTATTAATTTTATTACATTTAAAATTATTACTGTTATTCTAAATCTTCGTATATTAAATTACTGTTGCAGTCCTATACATGATTTTAAAACTACTCTATGACCATTATTTTTTTGCAATTTTTGCATTATAACTGTATGCTATTATTAATTAGATTTTTGTAATGTTTATATTTTTCTAATTTTTCTTGTGACTATTCTAAAACAATTTAATCTTTTTCTATTTTTTACCTTAATTAAATGTTTTCCTTCTGTAATTCCTCTACTATTTTTTGTTCCTTTAAATTAAAACCATCTAGAATAAAAACAATTAATTTTATAAAATACTTTGAATAGCTTTAATAAGTTCGTCTTACAAACTATTCTTCTCTTAAATTTATTTTTCATAGTACTCATTTTTTAATTAAACATTAGCCAATTATTTTTCTAAATCTTAAAATTTTTCGAACACTTCTAACTTTTCTTATTACTCTTAGATTATTAATTATTCATACTAATTAATTTGAGCATTTCTGTTTTAATTTTATTAGTTATTACTAATTAATTCACTCAAAATTTACTGTTATTCCTAAAATTTGATAATAAATATTTACCTGAATTTGTTAATCTTTCAAATAAATTTATTATTCTTATTCTTTATTATATTCATTTTAATGGTTATTTTAATCAGATAAAATTCATATTTAATTTTAATAAGACTTAGTGTCTTATTCAAACTATTTAATCTATTTTTCATATTAAACAATAATTTATTAAAATTCATTGATTTGAGTTTCATATTTAGTTTTATCTTGACTTTCTATTTAAATAGATTGTAATTATTATTGATGGTTGATATTTAAAGTTTGAATTTAGTCTTGCAGGTGATGATTTTATGATTTAAAAGTATTTATTTAAGAGTTTAGTAATTATACTTAATTATTGAGTTCAATAATTTGGGAATTATATTATGAGTTTTAAGTTGTTAAGGATTGATTGGATTGATTTAATGAAGAAATCTAATTTTAAAGATTTGAATTATTGATATTTGCTATTTTAATTTGAGTATCATTTTGCTCTTGTTTAAGCTAGAGGAAGTGATCAAGAGCATTAGAATTGAAGTGGATATTAGTTTAATCTATATAATTCTTTTAAATGTGATTGGGTTATGGGTAGCAATTATGAAAGTGATTATTCAAACTCAATAAATCTTGTTTAAATTCAAAAACATCTTCGAAACAGAATAATCTAAATTTATTTTCAATTTATTCCACTTCATTCTTGAATTCATTCTATAACCATTTTTTCTCTTTCTATTATAAAATTTCTTCATTCTCTAATAATATCTTCTTGAATTCCTTTTTCAGTTATAACAGATATTCTTCTTAGTCTTATATCGATCCAATAGCTTCATTTTTAAACTTGTTCAATACCTATTCATCATATTATATGATATATTTGATAGTATGTTATATTTTAAATATGATATATATTATTTCTGATAAATATGATTATATTTTATATTTTACATACGATATGAAATATATGATTATATTAAATATATGATATGTATAAATTATTATATGATTAAATAATATATATGATATATATATTAAATATTGATTACATCTTGCTTGAGCTATTTCTTGAAGGTAAGAGTGTGATGGGAAGGTGAATAATCTAGATTGGAGAAAGTGGTCGTACAGAGAGTAAGAGCTTGTTGAATGGCATTAGAACATTGAGCTTAACATAAATAAGTCCATGCACTTTCTATATTGGGAAGATTTCCATTATTGATACTATGGATATAATTTTTACTGACTTGAACCAACATGTTTCCAGTAATGACACAATTGTTAATAAGTTTGGGTCTAACCTTCCTTAAAACTTTCTTTCTAAAGAGTGCAGCTTGCTCTACAAATTCTTTTCTCAATTCACTTTCCTCCACATCATTCAGATTTTATAAATCCTTTTCCCTTTCAGTTGGTCTTACTAGAGTTGTACAGTCTCTATCTTTAAAAAACATCTTTAATAATCTCCTTATTCTATTCTTTTATTCCACTTGCTCTGATACTCCTTTCTGTAATT
>Ga0315908_10002639_pt1 | contig 13023 bp, 14 predicted proteins | sample LakEriMetagenome_12_FD_203520 | JGI IMG/M metagenome (GOLD analysis project Ga0315908, IMG submission 203520) | Freshwater fungal communities from buoy surface, Lake Erie, Ohio, United States - Buoy 4 MA124 | ecosystem: Environmental > Aquatic > Freshwater > Lake > Lake biofilm | place: USA...
GAAAGGTCAACGTGCGCAGGCCTGCATCAATGACACAAGAGTCGAATTGCAAATCAATATCCTGCCGCAGTTGGGCCACTGGATCAATGTTTGCGGCAAAATATAAAAATCCATCAAATGGAGGAGGTGTATCGAACTGTTGTCCCCATGAACCTGAAATTTCTTGCCAAAAAGGAATTTCAGCATCGGGCAAAGGCAACTCATTACTCGGATTGAGTATTAAATTCTGCGCTCTTACAGGAAGGGCAACAGCGAAGAAAATGAGCCATAAAAACAGCCTACCGTGCCTCATGTTTTCAAAACAATATTATTCCCTCTTTGTTCTATCAGACCTTTGTTCACTACTCTTACATTTGTAAAAATAATCGAAGATGCAAAGCATCACTGAATCGGATAGCAAATACAATCACCTCGAGCAATTGAGTGTAGGTGAACTTTTACGTTCAATCAATGCCGAGGACCACACGGTTCCTATGGCTGTAGAGAAAGCCATTCCCCAAATAGAGGCGCTAGTAGAACAAATTGTTCCACGTATGGAACGAGGCGGGCGATTGTTTTATATGGGAGCAGGCACTAGCGGCAGATTGGGAGTTGTGGATGCCTCCGAGTGTCCTCCTACTTTTGGCGTTGATCACGGTATGGTTATAGGCCTCATTGCGGGCGGTGATAAAGCCATTCGTTATCCGGTCGAAAATGCTGAAGACAACCGAGAGCAAGGCTGGATCGATTTACAGAACAATGATATTGACGAAGATGACACAGTGATTGGAATCGCCGCGTCGGGCACTACTCCCTATGTCATTGGTGCTTTAGAAGTGTGTAATCAACAAAACATCCTCACCGGTTGCATCACTTGCAATCCCGATTCGCCGCTTTCCAAAACCGCACAGTTCCCTATCGTTGCGGTGGTTGGTCCTGAATTTGTGACGGGCAGCACGCGCATGAAAAGTGGTACCGCACAAAAGCTCATTCTGAATATGATTTCCACTTCCGTAATGATTCGTTTAGGACGCGTGAAAGGAAACAAAATGGTAGATATGCAACTGAGCAATAAAAAGCTCGTTCAACGCGGAACGCGCATGGTGATGGAACAAACCGGACTGGATCAAGAAAAAGCTCAAGCTCTTTTACTCCAATTTGGAAGTGTTAGAAAAGCAGTATCTCATCATCAAAGTATTGGCTAATGCACGATTTAGAGCCCTATTACAATTGGCGTGGATTCTACATTTCAAGTGAAGATCCCAACTCTCCCTTTTTTGATCGCGAGTATTCTGAATTTGAATTCAGCGAAAAAATATACAATCACTACATCCATCCTCAATGGGATAATTTCGGAAGTCAGACTCTTTTCATCAAAGTACTTTACGCCGATTATGACGAAGGTTTTTCTATCATCGAAATGATCGGTGAATGGAATGATCTACTGTATAACGATATCATGCATCTAAAAAGAGAAGTCATCGAAAGCATGACTGATGCAGGAATTTCGAAGTTTATACTGGTTGGAGAAAACGTGCTCAACTTTCATAGTTCAGACGACTGCTACTACGAAGAGTGGTTTGAGGACATTAGCGATGCAGACGGTTGGATAGCACTCATCAATTTCAGAGATCACGTATTAGAAGATTTCCAAGCCGCCAATATTGACAGTTATTTTGTGCTCGGAGGAAAAATGAATGATCTCAAATGGCGCACGCAAAACCCCGATCAGGTTTACGAAAACGTAGCCAAGCACGTCCAAAAAAGACTGGAAGCTTAAACAGATTTTTCTTGGAGTAGGCTTACCACTTTTTGATCAATGGGAAAGCTCATTTCTTCTGCAGTAAGCTCAGAAAGAGCCATCCAGCGAAAAGATTCTTCTCGCTGCTCCCGCTGCAAAAAGTCATGCGGAATGGTAGATACTCGAAATTGAGGCGCTTCAAGGAGCCGTGCAGTATAATACACCGAAATGATCTGATCGCGCTCACTAAATGCGCTAGGAACAAAATCTTCCGTGGTGTAAAAATGTCCTGTTAGCTGAATGGATTGCCCCAATTCTTCCATCGCTTCACGGTGTAAAGCTTCTACTATTCCTTCGCCATACTCCAAACCTCCACCTGGAAACTTAGTATATGCTTTTCCGCCAATCCACTCGTCAGAAAGCAGAACCGACTGTTGATCATCTGATAGCAGCAGGAAATAAACACGTACATTAAATCGAGTGATCATTCGGTTATTTTTTAGTACCTCTTAGCATTTCTCGTTTTCCAGGAGGGCCAGGAATTCTTTCCATTACCCAACCGCAACTTTCCAAATCGCGACGAACTTGTCCTTTCGCGCAATAGGTCACCCATGTTGATTGGGGCTTCATCAACCTTGTGAGTCGAGCGAATAAATCCACACTCCACATTTCCGATTGCGCTCGTGGACCGAAGGCATCGTAATACATCAGATCAAAACTCTCCGCTTCTAACTCCACCGTAAAGGCGGAAGCCTCTAATTTTCGAATGGAAAAAAACGGCGTGATTTCTTCCCATTCATTCCATTTGGCCTCGTGGATAGCATTAAAGCTCTCCTGTTCGCGCTCATTCGAGGGATAAGTCACTTGAGACCACACTTCGTAAGGCAAGGGATAGGTTTCTAATGAGGTGTAAAAAATCTTTACGCCACTTTCTTCTGCCTTGAGTAAGGTTAAAAAGGCGTTCAGCGCGGTTCCTAGACCTACCTCTAACACATGAACTTCTTTTTTTTCCACTAACAACTCTAAGCCCGATCGAATAAAAACATGCAGCGACTCTTGCACCGCGCCATGGCGTGAATGATAGGTTTCATCTATATCAGGACGATAAAGAGATACCGTTCCGTCGCCGGTGGTAATTACCTCGGTAATCAGTGGGGACTTATTGTTAGTGTCTTTGTTCATGATTTACGAAATGTTGGCAAGCACATTCCCAAAGCAAAGTTATTTTCGTACAGAACAAAAGAACTCAAAATGGCTAAAAAAAGTTCATCTAAAAAAGAATCAAAGCCTGCTAAGAAAGGTAAAACCTTTGCCAATGCAGCTGCTCTTGCTTTCCTTGAGAAATACATTAACAATGCATCGCCTACTGGTTTCGAATCGCCAGGCCAGCAATTGTGGCTCGATTACATTCGCCCCTATGTGGATACCTATATGGTTGACACCTACGGAACGGTGGTAGGGGTTATCAACCCTGATGCTCCTTATAAAGTAGTGGTGGAAGCGCACGCCGATGAAATTTCGTGGTTTGTGCATTACATCACACCAGATGGATACATCTACCTTCGCCGCAATGGTGGTAGCGATCACATGATTGCTCCAAGCAAGCGCGTAAACATCCATACCAAAAAAGGTTTTGTTACGGGTGTATTCGGATGGCCTGCTATCCACACACGTGCTGAAAAGGAAGAAACACCTAGCATGAAAAACATCTTCCTAGATGTAGGCGCCACAAACCGTGAAGAAGTAGAAAAAATGGGCATTCACGTAGGCTGCGTAGCCACATTCGAAGACGAGTTCATTGTACTCAACGATAAATTTTATCTCGGCCGCGCGCTCGATAATCGCATTGGCGGATATATGATCGCTGAAGTAGCACGTATGCTCAAAGAGAATAAAGATAAACTTCCTTTCGGAGTGTATTTCACCAACTCCGTTCAGGAAGAAATCGGTCTTCGCGGAGCAGAGATGATCGCTCATCGCATTCAACCCGATGTAGCCATTATTACAGACGTATGCCACGACTCCCAAACCCCAATGATGAATAAAATTGCCAATGGCGACTTAGCTTGTGGCAAAGGCCCTGTGGTAAGCTACGGCCCTGCGGTGCAAAATAACCTGCTCGAACACATCATTGGCAATGCAGAGAAACATGACATCCCATTCCAACGCGCTGCTGTTTCGCGCAGCACTGGCACGGATACCGATGCATTTGCCTATAGCAATGCAGGTGTTGCCAGCGCCCTCATTTCTTTACCATTGCGCTATATGCACACCACGGTAGAAATGGTTCACAAAGACGATGTAGAGAATGTAATCAAGTTGATTTACCATTCTTTGAAAAGCATCAAAAACAACCAAGATTGGAGATACATCAAATAATCGAACAATCTTTCGATCAAGAAAAAGCCCGCTTCTGAAAGCGGGCTTTTTTTATGACTCTTTTAATAATCTCTTTAACAAGTAAGTGTCCAAGGGTTTTTCGAGAACTCGCTTGACAAATTTTGTCTGCTCCGCTCGTCGAATATCATTGCGATCGATGCTACTTGATAACATGAACACCCTGAATTGTGAGGTGATGGAGTCGGGTAACTTTTCAAACTCGACCATACAATCAAAACCACTCATGCCAGGCATCATGATGTCTAACAGCAAAACATTATCCCATTGATCGAGAGCTGCGTCATTTTGAATTTTATTCAAAAACGCAGTCCCAGAGCTAAAAACAACGATGTCCTTTGTGATCTCAGCAAGCTGTATAAGCTTATTATTCACCGTCAAATCGATGTCATTATCATCCACCAAAAAAACTCTCAACTTCTTCATCTATGCACGATTCGGGATTTCAATAGTAAAACGTGTTCCTTTCTTGAGTTCGGAAGATACGCTAATTTTTCCTCCCAATTTCTCTGTGGCTTCTTTTGCAATATACAAGCCTATACCGGTACCAGTTCCGATTGATTGTTCGGTGGTTCGGAAGAACATATCAAAAATATGTGGAAGTGTTTCCTCACTAATGCCTATGCCATTATCCGCAATGCGCACGGTAAGTCTATCAGGGTTTACTACTACTTGAATATCCACTTCACCTTGCGGTTTCTCCTCATCTTGAAAGCGGATGGCATTAGAGATAATATTCGACAGCACCATACGCAAGCGGTGCTCGTCTGTCTTCAAGGGTACATTTTGATTCACCGAAACTTGAAAGCTCACTCCTTCGGCATTACCCATCATCTTTTGCTTCTCAATTTTCTCTTCAAGCATTTGAGTCATATTGATCTCTGTCAACAACTCATCGCTCTTTAGATTTTGATAGTAATGAATAATGTTTTGAAGAAACTGATCGAGCTTAACAGCACTGCGATCAATCATATCCATGTACTCCACAGATTTTTTATCTAATTGATCGTGCTTGGCCAATTTGATCACTCCTCGCATACTGACAAGTGGCGCTCGTAAATCGTGTGAGGCGCTGTAAACAAATTTCTCTAACTCACCATTGGCCTTTTCCAAACGAGCAGTTTTTTGGCGCAGCTCCTTTTCACGCTCGTATTTATCAATTGCATTATTAATGCAAATGCGCAAATCATTTTCATTCCACGGCTTGGCCACATATCGATATACTTGACCTTTGTTTATGGCATCAATAACCGCATCCATATCGGCATAGCCAGTTACCAATACACGAACAGCGTATGGGAATTCGGCTAAAGTCAATTCGAAAAATTCAACGCCACTGACTTCAGGCATTTTTTGATCCGAAAGCATGACTTGAACTTCGTGCTCAGCCAAATAAGCTACAGCCTCTTGAGGAGACGTAGTAGTAAAGATTTCATAATCTCTACGAAATAAGGCTTTGAAGGCAACGAGATTTTGTTCCTCGTCATCTAAGTATAAAAGGCGTGGTCGGTTTTCAGCCATCATTGTTGGCTTAAGGTTGCGTGGTGTTAAAACGAGGTAAATTTATAAGGAATCTCGTACCATTCCCCACTTCACTGTATACTTCTATTTCACCATCGTGCTCTTTTACTATACCCATAGCTATAGAAAGCCCTAATCCCGTGCCTTCCCCAACACCTTTAGTGGTGAAAAACGGATCAAATATTTTACTCCGCGTTGCCTCATCCATGCCCACTCCATTATCGGTAATTTCAATGAGTACCGACTTTTCGGTAAATGAAGATTTAATCTTTACCATTCGATCAGCCACCATCTGACCCTTTCCGCGCGTGGCTTGCACAGCATTAGTCAGTATATTCATGAACACCTGATTGAGTTTACCGGGATAACAGCTAATCAAAGGCAGCTCCTCTTCTAGCTCTTTAGAAATGATCACCTCGCCCTTCGTAACACTCTTCATTACTACTAAGGTTGAATTGATGCAATCATTCACACTCGCATTCACCGCAGTATCGCGATCCATTCTAGAAAACACGCGAAGTGCTCGAACAATTTCAGCTGTTCTCTTCGCGCCTTCTTCTATACCTCCCATAAGTTGGTTCACTTCCTTTTTCAGGTAGTCCATATCCAACTCTTGGTATTTTTTCTTCAACGCGACAATTCGCTCATCGTTGGTTTCACCAGGATTAATTTCAGAGATGCCCTCAATCAGTTCTAATAAATCATCGATATCACGTTTCAAAGGCTGAACGTTGGATTGAACAAAGTTGATCGGATTATTGATTTCATGTGCAATACCAGCTGTCATTTGACCGAGAGAAGCCAGCTTTTCAGAATCTACCAGTTGCTTCTGAGTTAATCGTAAGTCGTTCAAAGTAACGCTTAACTCCTCGTTCGATTTCTCCAAATCCATGGTGCGTTCGTGCACCATTTTTTCCAATCGCACATTTTGTTCTTCTATTAGACGCTGATTTTCTTGCATCACGGCAAGAGCCTTTTGTTGCGATTCTTCTTTTTCCTTCTTAAACGTGTTAATCCTATCTGCAAGTGCAAAAGATAGTAAGGTGGCTTCTAGCCCTGACCCAACCGTAACCGAATAATTGGTTAACATATTAGGCGCCAAAATGCCAAAGTTCTTCAAAGCCATTAACGTAACACCCGTTAAAAAAGACGCAAAGGCAAGCAAGAAAAATCGTGCTGGCCGATAGCCCCCTTTTACAGATTTATAACCAGCATAAATCAGAATAAAGGCAGATGCTGCATTAGCATTAATGATCAATTGTGCGTAGCCACCATAGCCCATGAGCGTTACGATGATTGCGACCACATATGAACCACTGAAAAAGTAAAGCAACTTATCTACAAACGGCGTAAATCGCTTGGTTTGAATAAAAATTCTCGTGAACGAAATGGTGGTCAGTCCACTCAAAATAGGGATAATCGAAGATGCGTAAATCGGAAGTGAGGAAGAAAATGGCCACAAATATTTATTGGCATACCCTCCCAAAACAAACTGAGTTAACCCTACTGTTATGATGTATAAAATGTAGTGCAGATAGAGTTGATCTCGCACACTAACCCATACAAATAGATTGTACATGATCATGACCAACACCAAACCAAAATAAACAGCAAAAAATAATTCAATGGTGTGTAGCTTGTCGAAATAAGATGACCTCGTGCCCAAAGAAATAGGCACCACAATCTGCTCATCACTTTTTACCTGCAATAAAAAAGAATGCGTTTTTTTTCCATCAAAGGGCACATCGAACAAAAAGCCCGGTTCGCTAGAACTGCGATCTGCATAAGCTACAGATTCGCCCTTTTTTCCCAACAACTGGGGAATGGAATCAACACAATACAAATTAACTACATCTAGCAAGGGATTGTCTATGTAGAGGAGGAGGTCTTCATTAGTCAATCGATGATCAGCAACAGTGAATCGCAGATATACCGTTTTATCGGTCAACCCAAAATTAGCCGTCTTACCGGTCACTAATTCAAATTGACTATTTTGGAGGACGTCTCGAACATCATCTGATTCGGAAACGACGGCTTCTTGCGAAATAATCTCTCCTTTAACTGCCTCTTGAGGACTTTGTTCTGCAGCAAAGAGAGTCCCGCTTAGCTGAAAAGCGAGGAGAATCAAGAACAATTTATAAGGAGATGCCCAATTGATAGTGCACCTGTAGTTCGGATGGATTGCCATTATCTTTTATTACCTGGTCGGGGTTTTTACGCAAATCCATAATAAGGTTACGTTCGGCCTCTTGTGAGTTAGGTAATTGGTCAATATCAAACTGATAAGTCAGATGCGCTGTTTGATGAGCACCTGCATATGGAATAGCCCCTTTGTTGCCAATTTCCTGCAATAAATTGAAGCCATATCGATGTGCCATTCGATAAGTATGCACTGAGCATAAAGCCACCATTTCTTTTACGCCTACCATTCCGGCTAGGGCAATCGCGGCTCGGATGCTATAAACGCTACCGATACCCATGCCCGCCACGTTAACTGAATTCCACAGCCCACATATTTCAGCTAGCTGAGGATGCGCTTCAAGGAAAGGATAAATCTCAGGAGCTTCTACTCCTATTGCCCCTTCCACAGGAAGAGGATTCAACTCAGAACGAAACTGGATACGAGCGCCACCAAAAGTGCGTTTTCGATCACCAGATTCTACAATAACCACATAAGTCATCGGATCGAGCATCCACGACTCGGTGGCACTGGATAATTTAAATCCAAAAGCACTGATTACATCCAAGTGTCCTTGTAAAAAGCGGTGGCAAGAATCAATATCATCAACAGCACGGAAAGCTCGAATCGTAATGGATTCAAGCTCTTCTTTCTGAGAGTTCAGTCTATGCTGAAATCCCTCGAATTGCGGCTGAGATGTCGACATAGGTTCTTTTCGTTTCTAATTGTTCGCCCAACAAGATCATTCTTGCTGCCATAGCCACTGTTGCACCTCCGCTGATCACATCGGTGGCTAACTGCGGCCATGTGGTAATGGTTTTTCCTATTTCCGACATGGACATCAATCCTCTCTCGGAAACTTTAGAAAAATCTATGGTCTTCAGGAGTATCGACCTTTTCTCCTCTGTACTAAGGTCGGGGCGATAGTCCTCTTTGGTCAATCGTCCATGTAAGAGTGGCGTAGCAGGATCTAGATCATAACGCTCTATATCCAACACCCCTCTATCACTGGTTTCCATCAATAACGGCACGCGGTATTCACTGGCTTTCATGCGAGCTAATACTTTCATATCGCCGCTATCGCATTCTTCAATAATTAAATCCAGCGGTCGTGGTGATTGGAAAAACGCATCGGCATTCGATGCCGTGAATCCCTCTTCCATCAACGTCACCTTTAGAAAAGGATTTACTTCCGCTATATCTCGTTTGGCCATCTCGGTTTTTTTCAATCCCAAGTTGGTCAATGGCGTTCTTATTCGATTACAATTGCTTAAATCCAGCGTATCAAAATCGGCTATTCGAATTTCGCCCCCAATTCCTTCCATCACCAAGGCCATCACTACAGCATGACCTACCGAAAGCCCAATAACACCAATACTTTTAGAAGCTAAAAGCCGCTGCTCTTCAGGGGTTATCTTGTACCAATTCCGCGAAGTGCGCAAGCGCAAAAAATCTTCCTCTTCTAAAATATGCACCACACTTTGGAGCCAGGGATAATAAACCCAGCAACCGAAAGAATCGGAATCCTCACCTATTCTCTTCAGGGCTAAATCAGCCAATTCGAAGGGATCAAAAACGCGTGTTGGATTCTCTATACGTATGAGCTCCTTTACTTGATGCTCAATGGTATCGACAATTTTCAGGTGTCTAAAAGTTTGAAACAACGAGGTATAAATTGCCCTGTCCTTTGGATCAGCCAAACGAAAAAGCATATGGTTCTTTATTTCTCGTATCTCCTCGACCTTCAATTTCAGCAATTTTGCTGTGAATTATCAAGGGTAAAGGTACCCTCCAGCCTCCCCAAAATCGGGTAGGCATCTCTTTGGCCATCAACACTTCAATGTTCATTTCGACCAAAAAGGCTTAAAAGCGGGACCAAACACCATAAATAGATGACAAAACACATAATTCGGTACACCAACTCCGATATTTTACCGACCAACCACTCATTAGAAATATGAAATAATTGAAAATACCTATATACAATTTATACCCATTGTCTCATTCAGCTAAACATAATAATAATAAATAAAAAATATAGAATTAATTAAATATTTTACTATTTAAATTGCCCCTATAAACTTGAACCATTTTATGAAGTCGCTAACTAAGCTCACCTTTCCAAGGTGGACCTCACTGATTCATGAATTTAGCACAGAGCACGCAAAAGCAGGTAAAGACTTTAGTGACATCCGCGCTTTTACCGATAGTATTTATTCTAAGATGATTATTTGTCGTGAACATGCTAAAACCAATCCTCCACTGATTGCCCTTTCAGCTCTAAATGAAGCGCAAGGCAATTATTCAGACGGTTTTACTATTGAAGACCTCTCAGATAAGCTGAAGCGACTAGATTCCGGCATGAACACCTTTTATGCTGTATATGACACCCAAGAAAAAAGCTTCAATTATGTAGACCCCACTATAGAGCAAAAAATTGGTATAAAAAAAGAAGACTTTAACATGATGGCGCTATTGGGATTAGACCCTACTAATCCCCTTCATCACCCAGAAGATGTGGACCATTTGATTCGATGGGCCGCGGTGGCCTATACGATCCTCTCTCTTCCTGGATTTTCATTTTCAGCCAATCGCGATTACTATGAAGTGCGATTTCGATTAAATGTTTCACGCAGTTCAATTCCCGAAATTCGAGAAATGGGCTATATGACTATGTGCAAAAGAGCCTTTTTAATCTACTCAAAAGAGCATGGATATTCTGACATGAAGCCTCGATTTCATTTGAATGAATACACAATGCTCGATGAGGCTCACTTTGATTATGTACAACCGGCATTTGTCTCCTCTCCTATTCAGGCACAGAACCTTAATGCCCTCGCCTATCTCATTAATGCTAATCTAATCGGCATTCCTACTAAACACATATTATTACTTCACGAGAAGTTAAATAATGACAGAAACAAACAAATTGCCAATGAATTCAACCGAAAATTATTGGATTTAGCAAATATTGAATATGCCAAAGATGAACACCAAGTAGGTGACAGTTTCACCAAATTAATCCGTCCTAAACTCACCGAAACTATGGGTATTTGGGACAAAACATTTGACGGAAAACCTATTGTTAGTGATCAGCAATGTGTCCATTACGCCCGCAAATTGGGGCTTATACCCATACCTAAAAAAGTTTCTTCTCTTATCTACAGATCGATTATTGAAACCGATCGAACTCCTTTAGTGAAAAATAAAATATCCCTCAAAGAATTCGAAAAATCCGAATTATCTAAGCCGTAAACAACTTTATTACATGTATTCAGCATATTTATTTTTTTCGAAAAATCCGACTTTCAATTCATAGCATTTTTTCCGCTATCATTTTTGCCTCACAAAACAAAACGCACCAATTAACCTAAACCAATTAATTCTACTTACTATGAATTACCCAAAAATTCGTGAACTCCGTATGCTGCACAATCTCAAGCAAGAGTTTGTAGCCAGCCAACTCAACATGTCTCAACCAGAGTACAGCCGACTTGAAAACGGTCTACGTGATCTCAAAATGGAAGACCTCAAGCAGCTCAGTACTTTATATGGTGTAAATAGTAATGTTTTTATACCTGATTCCATTGCTGCCGAGCCAAAGTCGGACCTCAGCAAAGGACAAATGAAACGGGTAAACGACCTCATACCTGCAGCCCCCTACTGGACAAGCTTGCTGAATCATCATCAAGAACTCATTGAAACCTTGCTAAAATCGCAAAGCCGCAATGAAGTGCTCTTGGAGAAACTCCTAATCGTATTGGATCGAAAGCCTGCTTAACGTAATACTACGTAAACAATCCGTATAACTACGCTTGCCACTATACCTAAATCTAGCGACTATTGCGTGGCTTAAACGATTCTCTATCAGCTATCCGGATTTCCAGTATAGCGAGGGAAACAAAACCACCCTTACCGCCCCAACAAATTAACCATGGAATGTAACCTTACCAATGCTGGTGACGTAACAGTGACTCAAATACTCACAAAAATGACACTGAACGTATCCTCACCACGCAATGCCGCTCCCATAGGAGACGACAAACCCAGGGTACTGTACATCGATGATGACCAAGCTAATCTGGACTCCTTTCGTGCCAACTTCAGGGACCAGTTTACAGTGTTCACCAGCTCCAACCCTGTAGAAGCCTATAATATGATAGCTTCTGATAATATTCAGATTGTAATTGCCGACCATAATATGCCCGCCATGAGCGGAGTAGAGTTCTTGGAAAGTATCTCAGCTGACTACCCAGGTGTACAGCGCATCCTTCTCACCGGCTACAGCGAATTAGTTCCAGTGGTGGAAGCAGTTAACAAAGGAAAAGTTTTCCGCATCCTCACCAAACCTTTCAATATGAAAGAAATCGCTCGCATGGTTTCTGAGGCTTGGGAACAGTTCAAGTCAATGCTCGAACAAGAACAACTCATCCAACAACTTAAAAGACAGAACGCTCAATTCGAGTTCATTCTCCGCCAGCGACTTCTTTCTTAAGTTGAAAGTAAATAGCATTCCATAAAAAAAGCTGTCTCCGCTTAGCCGAGACAGCTTTTTGTTTTTATCTCTGTGTTGAACTAATTCAACGAATAATTGACTTCCCCATTTTTCATCTGCCCGTAATGATGAGCCAATCGAGCTAACAATTGACTAAAGGTGGACATCGCCTCCTCAGTGGCTGGAGAAATAGGTGCTCTTTTCAAACGCAACACCAAAAGACCATACAGGGCATGTAAAGCCGTTTCAACATCGTTGGTACTCTTACCATCGCTGTGTTGCAAATATTCTTGTAAATGCGGTTGAGCAGTGCGATAAAGATCGAGATAGACCTTATCCTTCAGAACATTCATCAACGTGTTATGAAGAAAATTCAACTCAAACAGCAACTCGTGTAACTCACTTAAATGCCCTCGCTGTTCTATTCGCTCACTTTTCATTTTGCGAATAAGATCTCGAAACCATTTTTTTTCGGCTAAAAACGCTTCCTCTGACGGCGTAAATCCTCGGATAAATTCATCGAGCGCCACGTCGTCAAAATAAACAGCACGCATCAAATCCTCCATCTGCCACATGAAGATGATATACTCTGCAATATTCTGTTTTTGCTTTTGTTCCGCCAGTGTCATTATTTCTTCTCCGCCGACTTTTCTTGTTCGTACTCCGCATTCAATCCGCTCAACACTTCACTTGTGACATCGTAAGCCGGAT
>Ga0315908_10002643_pt1 | contig 13011 bp, 14 predicted proteins | sample LakEriMetagenome_12_FD_203520 | JGI IMG/M metagenome (GOLD analysis project Ga0315908, IMG submission 203520) | Freshwater fungal communities from buoy surface, Lake Erie, Ohio, United States - Buoy 4 MA124 | ecosystem: Environmental > Aquatic > Freshwater > Lake > Lake biofilm | place: USA...
TTCAATGGTCTGTTCCACTGGGCTGTGCCGAAAGGTCAGGAAATCGAGGCCGGCGGAGAAGTTGGACGGCATTTTTGCATGACCCATTGCTACTGGCGCGAGGGCGGTGCGCAGTTTGGCAACGTCAACATCATGGGCGTGGTTCACGGCACCGAGAAAGACCGCGTGCTAGAGCACAAAGCAGCCATTGATGCGCATCTTGCGTCGGTGGGCATCCCCGTGAGCTACACCAACGTATTCTGGGGAGGGCGATCCGAAATCAAACCTTCGGAAATTTCACCGATCATTTATCAACAATGGCACGCCGCCCATCCAGCGTGATTGCCCGAATGGTGAACGTCGCATTTTCCGCTTTCCTATTCGCCCTTTCCACGCTACTCAATCCCCGCCATGAGCCAGAATCAACTTGACCAACTGAAAAATTTCACTGTCGTAGTCGCTGACACTGGGGATTTCGAATCGATGAAATCCTACCAACCGCAAGACGCGACCACCAATCCCTCGCTGATCCTGCAGGCGGCGGAGAAGGCTGAATACCGGCCGATCGTGGAAAAAGCTGTGACAGAATTTGCGAATTCTGCGCTGACAGGCGAGGCGAAACTTTCCGCCATTCTTGACCGAATTCTCATCCTCTTCGGGCTAGAAATTCTCCACATCGTGCCCGGTCGAGTTTCAACCGAAGTCGATGCCCGCTTGTCTTTCGACACTACGGCAACAGTTGCCAAAGCGCGTGAGTTGATCGCCGCTTACGAAAAAGAAGGCTTCAGTCGCGAGCGCATCCTAATCAAAATCGCCTCGACCTGGGAAGGCATCAAGGCTGCCGAGATTTTGGAAAAAGAAGGCATCCGCTGCAACCTGACCCTGTTGTTTTCCTTCGCCCAAGCAATCGCCTGCGCTGAGGCCGGGGTGCAGTTGATTTCACCTTTTGTCGGTCGCATTCTCGACTGGCACAAGGCCAGCACCGGCAAGGATTACCAGGGCGACGAAGACCCCGGCGTGATCTCGGTCAAGGCAATCTACAACTACTACAAGAAACACGGCTACAAAACCGAGGTGATGGGAGCATCATTTCGCAACATCGGTGAGATCCAAGCTCTTGCGGGCTGCGACTTGCTCACCATCAGTCCGTCGCTGTTGCAGCAATTGCAGGCGTCCAGCGAACCGCTGGCACGCAGGCTCGACCCTGTCGAAGCAGCAAAAGCCGATGCCGAAAAAATCAGCTTGAACGAGAACGCCTTCCGTTTCCTCTACAACGAAGATGCCATGGCCGTGGAAAAAACTGCCGACGGTATTCGCAAGTTTTCTGCCGACATCGTCAAGCTCGAGAAACTCGTGGCTTCGATGATGTGACGCGGTTTGCGCCCTGCAGTAGTCACATTTCCCCGCCCGACGGCACATAGATCCTGTCTGCGGACGGGAAGCAGAAGAACTGGCATATGGCGATGACTTTGATCGCCTATGCCCGGCTCAGATGCGCCATTGTCTTCCGCGGTTGCGCTTATGCAATTCTGGCGTTACTGCCCATCCCGTTGTTTCCCAGTCCGTGGAAATCCTGCACAGGGCTCCCTGCCCCGGCTGCGGCATGACCCTCAGTGTCCTAGCCTTGCTGAAGGGCGATAATGAGTTCACGTATGATGAAACAAATGGAACGATAGCAACATGCAGAGGAAAGTCATTCCCACCTCTCCCTGATTCCATCTCTTACTAAAGCCCCGCGCCGTTCACAGGAGCTGTTTTTCATGGTTTGGTTTTGACCAAGCCGGCCTGCTGCAATGCCTTCCAACCGCCGTGAAGCGCCCTGACATCCGGAACCAATTGATAATCGCGGATGCGTTTGGCAATTTCCAAACTGGTGCCGCAGCCGATGTCGCTGCAATAGACGACCACCTTTTTTCCTTCGGACAAACGAGGGAATGCCTGCTCCAACAGTTTGTCGAAACTTTCCCCATCGGCTGTTGTGATCAACAAAGATCCATTCATACCGTCATTTTCCCAATCAACCCGACGCCGGGCATCGATCCAAACAACGTCTGCACGCCAATCCTTCAGCACCGTCTCCAAGCAGATCTCGCCTGGTTTGAGAATTGCTGCATCACAGGGAACCGTGCGATCCGGTGTGCCTTTCATCATCAAAGTAGCCAAGAACGCTGCGGTAACAATTCCTGCAATCAAGAGCAGTTGGCTCAAGGTCCGCGTAGGTAGTCGCAGGCTCATCGTGGCACAGGCAGTTTTGCAGACTCCGCCTTACCCGGCGGCAATGGAGAAACTGATGGGACCGAAGGTGCAGGAAGCGGAGCATTGCGCACCACAGCAAAAGCCATCTGGCGTTTTTGTTTCTCAATCGAACAATCAGTTTCGATGTGCAATACCCCGAGCCCAGGTGAGACACCGTCCTTAGAAACAGGAGTGACGACCAGGTCGTACTCTGCGCCCTCGGTGATCGTTTTTAATTCGGTTTGAAACGAAGAATTTGTCATCGAAACACGGGTAATCTTGATTGGCGCGGTGTGGTTCATCTTGATCTTAAGCGTCTTGGGCTCCAGCGGATCGCGCAGATTCCACTCTAGAGTTTTTGGCTCCATCGAAACGAGAACCGGAATGAATACCGTCACCACCAGATTGAAGGTAGGCTCCGTCTCCTTGTCTCCCACCATCGAGACCAGCACGTTTTTATCAACTTGCCCGCTGAAGTTCTCCATCTTGAAAGTTGCACGCAGCACTCCCTTCTCGCCAGGCGCGTAGTTCAATTTACCGCCGTTGTCGATCTCAACGGAAATGCACGAGCAGGTAGTTTTAGCCTCCTTGATCACCGCTTCGTTACTGCCCTTGTTTTCAAATGTAAAATCGCAGAATACCTGATCTGCATCAGGTGCCGCGTGAATTTCCTTTTTCAGCGAGTCGAAAACGAGCTGACCATGCGCGGTAAGCGAGAAGAATGCCAGTGGTAGAAGGAACTGTTTCACTGGGACGTATCAAACACCGGGGTTTTGAAGGGCGCAAGGGAAATGATTATGATCAATTTGCCATTGCGCCACTCGGGGCCGAGCACGAACAAAGGAGCGCCCACCGAAAGTGCCGTACCGGACTTCAAGACCTTCTTCTTTGAGAGCCAGAGTTCGACGCCCAGGCGAGTCACCTCGTTGGATGGTCTGGCCTGCGCTTCAAAACGAACAAGGATTTCATCGGAAGGAGACAGCGGTTGCGCCCAGTTTTCATAACTTCGATACAAGGGCTTATCGTCAATACCCAGTTGACGGTAATGAGCGAATTTGAGGTGCGCATCTTTCGACATGCGCTCGCTCATCCTCGCATCAATTTTCTTGAATTTAGCCATGGGTCCCGGCGCATCTTCGTTGCTAGCGTGAACAACGGTGACGGTCACTGACCCCAGGATGTCCTTGCCTCGTTCGGCATGAACAGGCAGTAAGATCCATGGTCCCAGCAGAAAAATCAGTAAGTTGAGTTTTGACAAGTGCATCACAAATTAAGGGGTTCAGGGTGCGACGATTGCTTCCTCTTTATTCTTGTTCCGCCCAACTCCGTCGAGCGGATCGCCATCCGAGGAGGTGGAAGTTTGTAGAAATTCAAAAGAATCGGGCAGCGGGGCAACTCCGTTGAGAACAATGACAGACCCCTCAGCCGGGCTTGTTTGGAAATATTCCGCGTTTACCCCGAGCTCGGGAGTATAGATCACCATGGATTGAATCCGGGTAGATTTCTTTGTAAACTGCATGCCACCGAGGAAGCACAGTGCCATGGCTGCGAGAGCCGTCGCAGGAAGCCGCAATGGCGACCACCAGCGCGGAGTGGTAGGCTTCTCAAGGGTATTAACGGAGACCTGAGGGTCCTGCTCTAGCGCTTGCATCAGCTTGGATTGAAAGAAATCCGGGTATGGAAGCGCAAGCTCGGCATTCATAACCATCGGCAAAACTGCCTTCCACGACCGCACTGCTTCCCGCTTTGATAACCACTCTGGCCGCGACGCACACCACGCCTCAACACTTGGCTGTGCTGACGATGTCAACTCGTCTTCCAGCCAGAGAAGTAATGATCGATTATCGGGATTTATACTCATCTTTCAGTAGTGCTTGCATCTTCTGCCGGGCATAAAAAAGACGGCTCATCACCGTGCCGATTGTGCAGCCCGTCACTTCGGCGATCTCCTTGTAAGACAGCCCCTGAACATCCTTCAACATTACGATTTGACGATGTTCGGGAGAAATCTTTATCAAAGCCCACTCGATTTTTTTCTTCAACTCTGACATTTCCATACTGCGGTCAGGGCTATCACCGACATGGGGAATCGCGATGGCAGAGGCATCAATGCTCACACTCTGCAACTCCTCGTCATTCAGCTCTGCGACATGCTCATGCTTCCTACGGCGGCTCCAGTCATAGAAGACATTGTGGGAAATGCGGTAAAGCCAGGTGCTGAATTTCGCCTTGGCCTCGAACGCCGGAAGGGCATGCCACGCCTTGATGAACACCTCCTGCGAAAGATCCCAGGCATCTGCATCGTTGTGTGTCATGTTTCTAATCATCGCAAAAATCCGGTTGCGGTGGCGCAGCACCAGCACATCATAAGCCGCCATCTCACCCGACTGCGCGCGGTAAACCAAGGCATTATCCTCCGGTTCCTGGGATCCCGAGCCGCCGAAAGGAGGATCGTATTCTTGAGACCCCAGCACCATGTGAGACGTAAAGCATGGAAAATTATTCATTGTTTTTTCCGCAACAGGAAGATGAACAGACTTAATTCGTGGTGAATAGCAGACTACTAACGCCAGCAGATGCTGGCAATGCGATTTTTACAACCATAAGAGCGTCAGATTCTGCTCTTCAAAAATGGTATCGCTCGGAGAAGTTCATAACACTTTGCACTTTCAGGAATCTTACATTTGATCCATCATCAACAGCATCGATATGACATTCCTGCCACCCAGTGATTACACACTCAAAAAACTGCTAGGCGAGAGCAAGTATACAAGCATCTGGTTCGCTGAGCAAGTTTCGGTGCGCCGCAATGTTGTATTGGTTCAACTGCGCGACCCCCGATCGACTGAACGAGATAATTTCATCACAGCAGTGCGGGCCAAGGCGGCAGTTGACCATCCACTGATTGCGTCTGTCTACGAGGCGATCAACGATGCCGACTTGTGTTTCTATTCACGCGAATGGCTACCTGGAGAGAATTTGCAGGAAAAAATCGAACGTAAGTGCTCGCTGAAACCAGCAGTGGTGGCGCACATTCTCAAGCGCATTGCCGAGGCGAACATGCACCTCGAGGACCGCGGCATTGCCACCGAAGCACTTCACACCTCCGATATCTATCTCAACGAACGAAACGTCCTGCGCTTGGAAAACCTTGTGACCTCAGGAATACGTTCTCAAATTTCTTCGAAAAACGACATTGAAGAGCTCGGTCGAACTCTACCCGCACTAGTGGAACAGGAAATGACGGGCACAACAAGGGTCTTGACCCTGTTACACTGGATGTCGGGCATTGACCCGGAACATGTCATGAACTGGAAAGTAATCCGGCAGTATGCGGATCACATTGACCAACAACTTGCCACTCCCGTCGTTTCGATGATCACTTCAGCAAGGCACAAACCAATCTCCCTCAAACCGCAGGATCCCCGCGTCAAATATATCATTGGCACGTTGATTCTACTGGCAGGTATTGCTGTGATAGCGCTCACCTACAAAACCCTGCAGCACAAACAAAAATCCTCATCAGCGACCTTGAACGAACCGATTCTTGTAACAGAGGGAACCCACCCAGGACCAGACGGCATCGATGTGCAACTGCGCCAACTTTGGCTTTCTCCTCATGAAGTGACCATCGGAGAATACCAGAAATTTTTGGAAGCCTTAGCGATTCTTCCTGTGGATCAACGCACGGTCTACGACCATGATGACCAAGCCGCGACAAAAAAATCACACGCCCCCGAGAAGTGGAGCGAAATTATTGCCGCAGCCGAGAGGCAGCAATTATGGAACAATAAAAAAATGAGTCTCAACTCTCCGGTTAGCGAAGTGGACTGGTGGGATGCATATGCATACTGCGAGTGGAAACGGGCGCGCCTGCCGACGCAGGAGGAATGGCATGCAGCTATGCGAATGCAAACCGAGAATCCCCGTGTCCTGAAACCTGGAGTTTGGGGCGACGTGCAATCTCTTGATCGCAACAATGCCGGATTTTACGGCATGGCGGGAGGTGTATCCGAATGGACAAGGAAACCCGCCCATAATCCTTCAAATCCACTCGGCCCCCGTGAATGGGTGCTCATTGGCGCGTCGTATGCCCAACCAGAGAACGGTGCGCTCGCCCGAGAATGGACGATGAATCGTGATCTCAAACGTGACGATCTCGGTTTTCGCATCGCTTATGATAATCCCAACCCGTGATAATCCCAACCCGTAAACCATTAGCGCGCGGTATGGCGTTTAATTTACCACCACATAAAAACAAAACAGCCCTGGGTAACCAAGGCTGCAATGAATTCGGTTGAATGGTTTGCGAGTAAAAATTACAGAGCAGCTTTCAAGCTGCTTGAAACTTTGAACCCAACCGATTTGGAAGCTGCGATTTTCATCGATTCACCGGTTTTCGGATTGCGACCCATACGGGCGGCACGCTTCTTCACCGAGAACGTGCCAAATCCAATGAGTTGCACTTTCTTGGTTTTTTTAATTCCTGTCGCAATAGCTTCAAGAACATTGTTAACGGCATCTTCAGCGGACCGCTTGGTCGCGTCTTTGCCCATAGCTTTTTGAACGGTATCAATGAGTTCTGCTTTATTCATGGCGACAAAGCATTGACGACTTCACCTTGTGTTGACAAGAGAAAATCGTTATTTATGAAGTTTTTTTTTGCTAACGAATGCCATTAACCTCTTGACATCGCCGAAAATTATATATGCTTCGCAACACTCGACGGCCTTATTTCATAATGATAATAAGGCAGAGCGTCAGTGTGATCGAAAGCATAACGAATACACACCACAAAATTGTGCGCTTTCAATTACTAAATATCTAGTAAAAAGAACAACATAACGGTCAATCAGTAGTTGCTGCAAATTGTCTCCGGAAAACGCCAGACGTGCCTCGCAAGTTTCGCCTAGGATTTGATTTACGCACGCGATCACGACCTCAAATCGTTATTACAGTCCGATGCCACAAGAAATTTTAATCGCCAAACTCAGACTGGCGATTACTTCAATCATAAGTGGGCCTGTTGATTCACGAGCATCAAATTCACGCCGAGGTGGCCCATACCGGTCATTTCACAGCAGCCCGCTGCGATTTGGAGAATCCTATCCCAGTAGGGATTCGCAACCCGGCTAATAGAGTATTTAGATCAGGGCGAAAGGTGAGGATTTCCCCCTGATGAACAGGGCAATCAATCTAGGAATATCATAAAACGCCACGACGCATAATTCGAGACCGGTAATACAAATATTCAAGGAGAAATATCAATAAAGTCCACAACTGATCAACGCCTTTGAAAATCAGTGTAAACAGTGAAACTTTAGAAACACAATTTCAGAGAATTTCGCTAAGTCCTCTTGCTAAGCAAGCCAGGTTTTTGGCCGGAAAAGCTAACAATCCCAAGGCCAGGATTTTGTCTAACTTGATCGCCGGATTTCCTGAGAACTGAACTCAATCACCTCAAGGCTACGGGCGTTTTCGGCGCGTTCGCCTTCAAGGCTGCATCGGATTGAGCTTTGGCCCATGTTGCATAATCGGCAGCCTCGATCACTTCCATCGTGCCCACCATATTGCCGTGGCCTTCCCCGCAGAGTTGGGCACAAACGACGGACGTCTCCAACGTTTTGATCGGAGTGAACCACATAGGGATTTCGGATCCCGGAATTGCGTCCTGTTGGATTCTCATTGGCACGATGCAAAAATTATGAATCACATCCTTGCTGCAGATGTTGAGGATGGCAGGCACCGCTTTAGGAAGTTTGAGGATCGGGCTAGTGAAGTCGTCCATGGAATTCGGGTCACTGTGATCAATGCCCAGTTCATTCGTGCCAGAAATCTGGAACGGATCGATACGGCCGAATTTCCCATCAGCGCCGGGATAATGGTACGTCCAACCGAACTGCCAACCGACCACTCGGACACGGACGTGTTCCTCCTGCACCACCTGCTTGAATGTATCAGTGCGCTCCCTCCACAAAGGCAGGGCAAAGCCCAGGAGCAATACCGCTTCAACGATGATTACTGCGATCTCGATATGTGAGGTGACGTGGTTGGTGACCCCGTGATAATCGGCCTTGCGGTTGGCACCCTTGCGGAAACGAAGCAGGGTCACCACCAAATACAGCGACCAGCCAACAAACAAAGCAATCATGAACCAGTGTACGACGTCGATCAAATGATCCACCTGGGGACCGTGAGCAGAAAAACATTCAGGAATACCGAGGAACTTGGATGGCGACATAAGGAATAAGGTTAAAAGGGCTGATTCTGGTGGGGTAATGAATGTTCGGAAAGCAGACTTAGATCTTCTTCGTGGGCGTATTTTTTTGCCCTGATGGCGAGACGGACCATGAAGAATGAGACAAGGCCAACCATTGCAAGGATAACAATCAACAGGAAAAAAATCGACCAGCCCACGGCATCAGTGCCACCCAGGGCGCTGTTGCTCTGACAGGTTACACAGGCAATCATCAGCATCATATTATAGGTAGATTTTTGAGGCTTTTTTCCAGAAATAGACTCCATAAAGCGGCGAAAGCAACAATCCGGCGACACCGCACCAACCAATAAAGGGAACAATCGCGGATCGTTCCTCGGTAAAGCCAAACGCCCAGGCCGCGAAAAACGCACTCAACAGAAAAGTGATGGTGATAAACACGACGTGAAATGATTTGAGCGACATGGCAGGGAGTAGTACAGTAATTAGTTTGGCAGACCAAGATTGAAACCGTGGAAGCGAATCGGGTCACTTTTGGCAAACATAAAAAGGAAAATCATGAAAACAAAAAACACCAGAGCACCGAAGAAAATCCAATAGATCGCCTTCTTCTCATGATTTAAGTGCATGAAAATATAACCAACCAGCGAAGACTTGAAGGTGGCAATCGACAACCCGAGTATCATGTCCCATTTGTCGAAGCCATGCTCGCCGACATCCAGCGCCGGAATCACAGCAACTGCGACGGTCACGCCGGTGAAAATAAAAAGAATCAGACCGATTGCGAGATAGGTCACAGCAGTTTTTTTGATGTCTTCAATGGAGTCGGCCATATTTTTAAGAGAGAATGGAATTGAGAAAAATTGGTTTACATCAAATACAATATCGGGAAAAGGAAGATCCAGACTAGGTCAACAAAGTGCCAGAACAGTCCGCCCACTTCCACCCGATTGGCGAGCCATTCCGGATTGCTGAGATACATTTTCCGGCCACGGAAAAGATAATAACCAAGCACAATCGCACCGCCGACCACGTGCAGACCGTGGAGAAAAGTCATGGTGAAATAGATCGCGTAGTAGGTATTCCAGGCTGGGGTGAATTTCCCGCTCAGGAAAACCAAATCGCGAGGAACATCAAGATGCGGAAATGTATGGTGCTCGGAGCGGGATTCATAATCTGGGCCCTTGAACTCTTCTTTAATATTGAACTTCTGCCCCCCCTTGGCGACTCCCTCTGCTTTCGCAACAAAGTCTTTCCAGCCGATGCGGTAGCGCTCGGTGAGTGTAGGCACGCGCTTTGCCTTGCCATGTTGATCAACACCGTATTTGTCGATCAACTCTTTCTCCAGTGAGAGCATTTGTTCCTTGTTCCATTCCCAAGCATTTTTTGCTTCCTCACTGTGCTTGATCAGCCAGGTGCTTTCAATCGCCGCAGTAGGATCAATGCCTTTTTTCTCCGCCTGCATCACGACGTGTCGGAAGTCAATCGCATCAAGATAATGGAATGCAATAGGGCTCTCCTCAAGAGCACCGTCGATCACTGTGTCATCACGCAGCCGCGACTGCGTCGCCCCCTCTTTGATGTCGCGATGATTGAACCAAAGCAGAGCCGGAGGATTCACCGCGAAAGTGATAGTGGATGCCTCGGGCTTCAACTTGGAAGCAATCGTAGCTGGGTCCACGTTGACCGTGGCGGCCATCTGCCATCCTTTCTTGCCGGCATTTTCTGCTTTTTCCTTTGCAATAATCCACTGAGCACGAAGGGCATTCGTTCGCACTTCCGCATTGTTTGCGCGGGCATCCAAATGGATTTTCTGGATTTTCCCCAGCAGAGCCAGCGAAAGTTCCGAGCCTTTGGATACCAATTGCCCGTCCAGTTTCAAATCCTCCGCAAGCATCACCTTGGATCCGGCTTCTACCGCCTGGCGAATCACATCTTCAACCCAGGGTTTGTGGAAGCGAACGGTGCTGAAACTCAGCTTCTCCGCTTTGACCAAAATGACATCCGCCTCGACTTTCGCGCCTTTTTTGTCCTTGGCATGTTCCGATTTGTCAAGGTGACCTTCGAGGATGGTATAGTCGCTCAGGCGCACCGCTTGGTGATGCCATTTGACGTTGTATTCCAATGCCTTCAGCCCCATGAAAATAGCTGCGCAAAACACAGTCACTGACATGCATATCTGGAACATTCGCCATTTGCGCAATTTGAGTCCGACCCAAGCGAAAACAACAGTCACCGAAGAAAAGATCAGCACGAAGGTATTGATAAGACCGGGCATCACTGGCAGCGCGCGCTCGGGCCACGGATAGTCAGCTCCTAGACGAAGATAGATATAGGAAGAAAAGAATCCGCCGAAAAGCATCACCTCCGAGGCCAAGAATAACCAGATGGCGATTTTGGAATTGACCATTCCAGTGTCCTTGCGAGGCGTGTAAATATAAGGGATTTCCATAGCAGCTTGAAAAAGATGATTAGCTCGGGCGATGTCAGATTTAGTGATGCACTGCGGTTACGGGAGCCTCGGCAGCGCCTGACTGAATGGCGGATTTTTCCCACTGTGGAGTGTAATCATCCTCGGCACCTGGTTGACTGTATTCATATGGGCCGCGATAAACAGCCACGTCAAAGGTGAAATTGCCATGTCCCGGCGGTGTAGGAGTCGCCCATTCGAGAGTAGTTGCATGCCACGGATTATCGCTCTCGACTTTTTTGCCACGGAAATAGCTGAACACGATGTTCACAATGAATGGGATCTGGAAAACAGCCATGATCCATGCCGAGGTAGACATCAGAATATTGAGATCGATATTTTCTGCGACAGTTTTTCCGAACACGTTGGCCGAATCAGCGGCCTTAGCAAGATAGGCGTCACCGCCATTGTACCAGCGACGATGAAAACCAGCCATGCCCTGGGTCAACATCGGGAAAAACAGAGTGTTCATCAGAATAAGGGTCGGCCAGAAGTGCAGGTGATTCAAAAACCTGCTGGTGTAGCGCCCAGTGATCTTGGGATACCAGTGATGAACTCCGCCGAAGAGACCGAACAGAATTCCCGGTGCCACGACATAGTGGAAATGGCCGATTACGTAATAGGTGTCGTGCAAGTGCAAATCCACCAAGTTGAAGGCCAGCGGCAGACCGGTCAGACCGCCGATACCGAACATTGGGATGAAAGCGCAGGCCCAGATCATTGGCGGGGTAAAACGGATCGAACCGCCCCAGAGCGAGATCATCAAGGCAGTCAGCAAAATCACCGACGGAATGGAAATCAGCACAGTGGTGATTTGGAACCAGGTGGAAATGTTGGGGCCCATGCCGGTTAGATACATGTGGTGAGCCCAAACTACAAAGGAAAGGACACCCAACACGATCAATCCGTATACCATCGACTTGTATCCCCACATCGGACGGCGGGTGTTTGCCGGAATGATTTCCGCCACACAGGCGATCGCAGGAAGCAAGAGCACGTAGACTTCAGGGTGACCGAGGAACCAGAACAAATGTTGGAACAACAGCGGACTGCCGCCCCCTGAAAGCTCAACCAAGCCCTCGGACTTTGTGAACAGGCCGGATGGCATGAAGAATGACGAGTGAAAAACTCGGTCGACCAACTGCATGATGCCAGCGGCCTCCAGTGGAGGGAAGGCAAGCAACAGTAGAAATCCGGTCACCAACATCGCCCACACAAAAAAGGGCAGGCGCATCCAGGTCATGCCCCGGGCACGGAGGTTGATAATAGTGGTCAGGAAGTTGACCGAACCAAGCAGCGATGAGGTGATCAACATCACCAGTCCGATTAACCAAAGTGACTGACCCGCCAGCCATTGATTAACAATCTGGCCATCGGCAAATCCAGCAAGCGGCGAATAGTTTGTCCATCCCGACTTGGCGGACCCTGATTCCATGAAAAATGATCCGATCATGATCAACCCACCGACAAGATAGGCAAAATAAGAAAGCATATTCAGTTTCGGGAATGCCATGTCAACTGCACCGATTTGCAGCGGAGTCACGTAGTTTCCAAAAGCGCCGAATCCGAGAGGCACCACGCCAAGGAAAACCATAATGGTACCGTGCATGGCTCCGAACATATTGTAAGTGTCACCCGTAACCTTGCCATCCTGCAGCCAGCGCGCCTTCCATGTGTCGGTAAAAACCCAACTCATCCATCCCGGCAGCGGCTCATGCGGGTAGGCAATCGACCAGCGCATCACCATCATCAGGTAGAAACCAAACAACAGAAACAGCATGGCCGTGATCCCGTATTGAATGCCGATCACCTTGTGGTCGGTCGAAAACACATACTTTTGCCAAAAACCCGGCTGGTGGTGGTGTCCATGATCCTCATGATGGCCGTGATCTGCTGTTACTGCGTGTGCGCTCATGTATGATAATTTTGTTAGGAGATACTTAACAATACTTGGTTTTGAAGGAGATCTGCCCTTTCATGCATGTGAAACCTCGCGCAAATTCAAGAAATTGTCCGACGCAAAGTGTACCTGCTACATGGGCTTGTAAAGTAAAAGATGCGTTTTGCAGCAACTTTGTGAAATTTTTCACAAGCTCTGAAAACTGCGGCA
>Ga0315908_10002644_pt1 | contig 13010 bp, 8 predicted proteins | sample LakEriMetagenome_12_FD_203520 | JGI IMG/M metagenome (GOLD analysis project Ga0315908, IMG submission 203520) | Freshwater fungal communities from buoy surface, Lake Erie, Ohio, United States - Buoy 4 MA124 | ecosystem: Environmental > Aquatic > Freshwater > Lake > Lake biofilm | place: USA...
TTTGCCAGTTGGATCACCCTTTCGATTGGAGGTTTGGGCCGGGCACTTTTGGGAGAAAGAGGTTTCTCGCTCTTGGCGCTACTACAAATCCTGCCACTGTTGGTGATCTTTGCGGCGTTCTTTAGCGCGATTCTCTTGGCGATGTGTTCTTTTGCTCGGAGTTTCAAAGAGGCCCAAGCTTACTTGATCCCCGTGATGCTTGTTTCCTTAGCACCTGCGCTAGTGACCCTAATGCCCAACATCGAGTTTTCGACCCTCTTAGGAATTGTGCCTCTTGTAAACATCCTGCTGCTCTCGCGCGATATCATGACTGGGAGTCCACAAGCCTTACCGGCCTTTGCAGCGGTCTTCTCGACTCTTTTGTATGCAGCGGCTGCATTGGTGGTTGCGTCGAAGTTGTTTGGAGCCGAGTCAGCGACCTCGGGTTCGCAAGAAACATGGTCGGATCTGATTCGGCGTCCCAAGCGAACACAACTGCTTCCAGACTTGGGGGATTTGGCCGTTTTCCTGGCGTTGCTCTTCCCGGTCTTTTTCGTCGTCACGAATCTCTTTGGTCAATGGGAGATGTCGATCGAAACGAAACTTTGGGTCAACGCAGGGATGTTGTTGGTTTTGTTTTTTGTTGTACCGTCGCTTGTGGCTTGGTATCGTCGATTGAATCCTCAAACGACATTTTTGCTCCGCGCATGGATCGGTCATGGGCCTCTTGTAAGCCAGCGGATCCCGAGGGGGTTTGGCGTAGTCTTGTCCGTCTGTTTGGTGGCTGCAGGACTTTGGATCTTGGCTTTTGAGTTCCTACAACTTCTCAAAGATTATGGCTTTGGCATTTTGGCGCTCGAACAACCGGAGATCTTGGAGAAGGCCAAGAGGGAATTCGCCAAGGTTCCTTTTTGGTTAATTCTGTTGACCTCGGCGGTCATTCCGGCGTTGGCAGAGGAATATTTTTTCCGAGGTTATGTTCTATCGGCGTTTCGCAACCGAGTGACTTCGATGCGAGCGGTCCTCTATTCGGCCTTAATCTTCGGGCTTTTCCACGTCATCACCGGCAGCATGCTCTCGCTCGAAAGATTTTTTCCATCGACCCTTCTGGGGTTGTTTTTGGGGTTTGTTGCAATTCGGACAGGTTCTTTGTGGCCGGGGGTGTTATTGCATGCGATCCACAATGGATTAGTCTTTTGGCTGACGCAGTTTACGGAAAAAGAATTGTCCGAGTGGTTCGGTTCGACCAATGAGCACTTTCCACCGCTCTGGATTTTCGCTAGCCTCGTGAGTGTGACGATCGGGATCGCGCTGCTTTACTTCATCACTCAGCAACGGTTTTATGAAGACGATACTTAAGCTACTAATTGCGATGGGAGTTCTAGGGGGCATTGGTTTTGCTGCCTATCGACCAGTGATGAGCTACCTCGAACAGCGCAATAAGACTCAGTGGCGCACGCAGGCTGTCGAGCAAGGGGAGATCATTCAAGCGGTCAATTCGACCGGCAAGGTCGAGCCGATCAAGCGGGTGAGTGTGGGTGCGACCGTCAGTGGCCCGATCGCCGAATTGCTTGTCGATTTCAACACCAAGGTTAGTAAGGACCAGGTTTTGGCCAAGATCGATCCGAGGCTTTACACATCGGCGGTCGAAAGAGATCGAGCGAACCTGAGGACTCGGCAGGCCGAGGTCGCCCGCGCCGAAGCGATGCTCCAGCAAGCCAAGAACGATGAACGCCGTAGCGGGCAACTGAATCAATCCCAAGATGGATTTATTTCGCAGGCCGAGATCGATCAATTTCGTTTCGCTAGGATGATGCGCGAAGCCGAGTTGCAGGTCGCTCAGACCAATGTCGAGCAATCCCAAGCCCAACTCGATAACTCCGAAGCCAACTTAGCCTACACCGAAGTTCTCGCTCCATGCGATGGAATCATCATCGATAAAAAGATCGATGTAGGACAAACGCTTGCGGCCCAATTTCAAACCCCTGAAATGTTCGTCGTAGCTCCAGAGATGGATCAAAGGATGCACATCTACGCGTCGGTCGACGAGGCCGACATCGGTTGGATTCGAAAAGCTCAAGAAACCGGTCAACTGGTTCGCTTTACCGTCGATGCTTATCCCGATGAGTTGTTTGACAAGGGCAAGATCGTGCAGGTACGGCTAAGCAGCAAAGAAGAGCAAAACGTCATTACCTACCCGGTGATCGTCGAGACACCCAACACCGACTTGAAATTGCTCCCTGGGATGACCGCCAATCTCTCCTTTCAAATCAACCGTAAAGCCAATGTGCTGAAGGTTCCTAATCCGGCTCTTCGTTTTTACCCAGCCCGTGAGAAAGTTCATCCCGAGGATCGCGTGATTCTCGATGGTTTTGAGGACCGAAAGGAGTTTGCGGATTCTCCCAAGACGGTCTCAGCCGATGAGAAGGCGGATAACAGTAAGGCTTTGAGTTATAGGCATGTTTGGGTAGACGACGGAAAGTTTCTTAGGGCAAAGAAAGTCAAGATCGGGATCTCGGACAATCGTTACACCGAACTTATCGAAGGGGAGCTCGCCCCAGGTGAATCCCTTGTTATCGGCGAGAAGATTAAGAAATAGCGTTGAATCAAAAAAAGCGGAAATGGGTGTTAGGCTCATTTCCTGCCAAGAACCATTCTCTGAGCAAACAAAAAAACAATCGAAATCGTGTAGAATAATCGGTGTGATACCCCCGATGGATTGCTGGGCCATTTGTTGGCTTAACATCGGTGGGAATCGGATCGAACGCAAGCGGGTTGAAACACGATGGCAACGGTACTGGATTGGCGAGGCTCCGACGATCCATCGGACTACGTGCACCAAGCCGTCGAAGCATTGACGCAGGGTCGATTGGTTCTTATTCCGACCGAGACTTGTTATATCGGAATAGCCAGTGCTCTTCGAGAATCAGCCGTCCAAAGCTTAAGCGAGCTTTGCGGTAGCGATCGTGTTCCGTTGTGCATTCTGCCAAGATCTCCGGAGGAGTCATTAGATTTTGTCCCGAACTTGAGTCCCGGTGCATTGCGTTTGGCTCAAAAGATTTGGCCTGGTCCCTTGGTGATCCAGCATGCCAACGGTTCGATGGCCAGCACCATTCATTGTTTGTCCAACCAGACGCGAAGTTTCGTGGCGACTGCAGATAGGCAAGTGCGTCTATGGCAGCCTGGCAACGAGATATTGGGCTACATCTCTCGGCTCTTTTCGGGGCCGATTGTCGGTGGGCTACCGATGCGATCCAAAGGGGTTATGACCGAGGTTACTGGAATGGTCCAGGAAGAGAACATGCTCATCATCGATACCGGCTCGATCGATGGAATAGGAGCTCCCACGGTCGTAAGCATTGATGGAAATCGTGGTCGTATTCTCGATTCGGGCGTGTTGGTTTTAGAGCAACTCCAAGCTCTCTCGCAGTTGCTGATCCTGATGGTCTGTACGGGAAATACCTGTCGATCGCCGATGGCCGCTGCCCTGATGCGTAAGAAAATTGCCGATCGGTTCGGAGGCGAGGGGGATTCGGTACCCATCTCGGTGGCTTCGGCCGGTATTAGCGCATCACCCGGCGATCCTGCTTCGACTGGCGCTCGCAATGCGATTCGTTCCTATGGGATGTCCTTGGATCGACATCAAAGCACACAGATTCACTCGTACATGGTTGATCAGGCCGATTTGGTGCTCGTCATGGGGCATCGGCACCGCAATGTTCTATGTTCGCAGTGGCCTGAATACTCAGATAAAATTTTTCTGTTGGCTGGAGACGACAGCGAGATCTCAGATCCCTTCGGTGGTCCGATAGAGGTTTACCAGCACTGTGCAAAACAACTTGATCGCCACACAAGCTCTTGGGTAGAGCGATTGGATCCATCGAGTGTGATTCGGTGGGAATCTTGAGTATAATCTTTGACTGGTTTTTAACTCACTTGCTATCGTTAGGAGTCCACGTATGCGAATCGCTGTTGCTAGCGACCATCGCGGTTATCAAATCAAAGGCAAACTCATCACCCTGCTTTCAGCAGACGGCCACGAGGTGGTCGACTATGGGACCGATAGCGACCAACCGGTCGACTATCCCGATTTTGCCGTCGCGGTAGCTAAAGAGGTCGCAGATGGCAAGGTCGAGCGAGGGATCCTCATTTGCGGAAACGGATTCGGGATGGCCATCGCGGCCAACAAGTTCCGAGGGGTGCGGGCGGCAACCTGTGCCGACGAGGTTATGGCAGAGATGTGCAGACGCCATAACGATGTCAACATCCTATGCCTTGCAGGTGATCTGATCGGCGATCGTCCCGTGGGGGATCTGGTGCGCATTTGGTTGGCCACCGAATTCGAAGGAGGCCGGCACTTGCGTCGACTCGAAAAAATCATCGAAATCGAAAAGGAAAAGGTAGGTTCATGATGCGTGTCGATAGTCACCACCACTTTTGGAATTATTCGCTAGAGCAGTACGGCTGGATCAGCGAAAAAATGCAAGTTCTCCGGCGTGACTTTGCACCCAAAGATCTCCTTGCAGAGACCCAAACCACCCACATCGATTACGTCGTGAGTGTCCAAGCTAGGCAAGAGATCCAAGAAACTCGATTCCTGCTCGACTACGCAAAGAACAACTCTTGGATCAAAGGTGTTGTAGGCTGGGTGCCGCTTGCTCAAAACTCCATTGCCAAAGTTCTCGACTCGTTCCAAGACCAGTCGCTTCTTAAGGGGGTCAGGCACGTGGTTCAAGACGAACCAGACGAGAAATTTCTCGATCGAGACGACTTCAATGCCGGTATCAAATTGCTTCGATCCTTTAAGCTCGTGTATGACATTTTGATCTTCGGCAAACAACTCCCAATGGCCATCCGTTTTGTCGATCGCCATCCGAACCAGCCTTTTGTGCTCGATCACATTGCCAAGCCGGTGATCGCTGCAAGCGGGATCGATCGGCAATGGGAGAAAGACTTTCGCGAGTTGGCCAAGCGATCCAATGTCGATTGCAAATTCTCTGCGCTGGTAACTGAAGTTCGAGATCCGACCTGGACGGTCGAGCTTTTGAGACCTTATTGGGATGTCGCGTTAGAAGCATTTGGACCCGATCGATTGATGTTCGGTAGCGATTGGCCGGTTTGTTTGCTTCGTAGTTCCTATGCCGATTGGGTGGCTGCAGTGAGTGTTTTGGCCAAGGATTTGAGTCCACAGCAGCAGGCGAACTTCTGGGGCGGAAATGCAAATCGAGCATACAACTTGGGGATCAAGTGATTAGACTGTATTGGCATGAACACCGAATCGATCGCTGAGAATTCGGCGACCAACCCCGCCTACCAATCGTTGAGTTTTAGCACGAGTCCCTGGTTGATCCTCGTCTCGGTGCTTCTCTGCGCCGCGTGCTTTGCACTTTCCTGGCTAGCTATGAAGCGAAGTGGCTATGCGCGAAACGTCCTCGGGCTTGAGCTTCTGCGTTCGGCGGCGGTTCTACTCGGGGCGATTCTGCTGAACCAACCCGAATGGATCCAAGACTTTCGCTCGACGCAAAAACCAACTTTCGCCATCCTCGTGGATCGATCCCCGAGCATGCAGACCCAAGACGTGGTGCTCGACAAGAAGGCAACTTCGCGGCAAACGGCAGTCGAAGAAATCTCCAAGCCGGAATCATGGAGCGAACTTTCCAATATAGCGAATGTCGTTATTAGCGATTTCCCTCCTCAGGGAGTCGTCGATGGGACCGATCTGTCCGGGCCTTTAGGGGCGGTGCTCGACAATGCTTCGAACATCATGGGTGTCTTGGTCGTCTCCGATGGTGACTGGAATGCAGGTGCCCCGCCGGTGAGCGTGGCCTCAAGATATCGCACACTCGGCACTCCTATTTTTGCAATGCCCGTGGGTTCCTCGACTCGATTACCCGATCTGGAGCTCCTAAGTATCGACACTCCGACTTTCGGTATCGTTAAGAAAGGGGTTCGCATCCCTTTTACGATCGAGTCGTCCTTGCCTCGCGACGTGGTTTCTACGGTGGTGATCAATACCTCCGATGGAGAGAAACTGACCAAAGAGGTTCGTATACGGGCCATGTCGCGCACGAGTGACGCCGTGGTTTGGACTCCGAAAACCGAAGGAGATTTCACCATCGGTGTCGAGGTGCCAAACCATTCCGAGGAAACCATCACTTCGAACAACTCAGCCTCGTCGCCGATTTCCATCAGGCAAGAGAAACTCAAAGTTCTTGTGATCGACTCCTTGCCCCGTTGGGAATATCGCTATTTGAGAAACGCCCTTTCTCGCGATCCTGGGGTCGATGTCTCTTGCTTGCTGTTCCATCCCGATCTAGATCGAGTCGGTGGTGGCAATAAAGACTATATCAAGGAGTTTCCTGCAACCCTCGATGAACTCTCCAAATACGACGTTGTCTTTCTCGGCGATGTGGGAACCGAGAAAGGGCAGTTGACCGAAGAACAATGCCAAATGATTCGTGGGCTCGTCGAATTCCAAGCAAGCGGTTTGGTGTTCATGCCAGGTGCTCAAGGCAATGAGCACTCGTTGGCCCAAACGCCACTCGAACCCCTCTTGCCCGTGGTCCTGGATCCAACGAATCCCGACGGGATCGGTACTCGCAATGCCATGCGGATGGAACTTACCGAGGCGGGACGCAGAAGCCTACTGACCAAGCTTGCTGATACCGCAGAAGACAACGTCGACGTGTGGATGAATCTGCCTGGCTTCCAATGGCATGCAGCCGTCGCACGGGCTAAAGCCGGAGTCGAAGTCTTGGCTGTACACGAAACGGCCATGGGCGAGCAAGGCCGCATGCCACTGCTTGCGACCAAGACGTTTGGTTCGGGCAAGGTTCTGTTTATGGGGACCGACGGTGTATGGCGTTGGCGAAAAGGAGTTGAAGACAAGTACCACTACCGATTTTGGAGCCAAGTCGTCCGCTGGATGGCCTATCAACGGAACATGGCCAAAGGGGAGTCGATGCGTTTCTACTTCTCACCCGACACACCCAGCATTGGTCAGACTCTCACGCTCAGAGCCAACGTGATGCAAACCAGCGGTGAGCCGCTCGTTCAAGGGGATGTGACTGCCAAGATCGAGTCGCCCTCGGGCAAGACGCAATCGATCAAGCTTGCAAGTGGCGGGTCAGAGAGTTGGGGTTCCTTTGAAGGTCGCTATGAAACCACGGAGCCCGGGAACCATAAAGTCACCCTCTTGTGCAAGCAGACCGCCGAGTCGCTCGAAACGAGTTTCTTTGTCCAAGGGGTTTCCCGCGAAAGGATAGGCCAAGCGGCCCGTCCCAAGGTACTCGAGGAACTCTCTCGTTTAACCGGTGGCAAGACACTCTCGCTCCAAGAACCCGATCAGTGGATGGACGCGATTCGTATGGCACCCAAGCCACCTTCGACGATCCGACGCATTCCCTTGTGGTCACATCCCTGGCTCGTCGCATTGATGGTCGCACTCTTGACCGCATTTTGGATCGGACGCAAAGCGATAGGACTTATTTGACCGATGGCCGATCCGCAGAGTGTCGAGATTTTCAATTCTTGGGATCTGTATGGAAACATCGTGCGCAACAATTGGATGCGTCACGAGCAGATGGCTAAGTTCATCCAGAGCGCTTCTGCAGGTTTAGATCTGCGAGTATTGGATCTGGGGTGTGGCGATGGAGCGATGGCTCGAAACGGCTTGTTTGGACGAAGGATTGAAAAATACGTTGGAGTCGATCTTTCGCAAGACGCGCTGGATCACCTCAAGCGAGCTTCAGGACTCGGGATCGACACCCAAGTGATCCTCGGAGACATTCGAGAGTCGGTCGAAAAGCTCCCCTCGAAGTCTTTCAATCTGGTGCTAGCGAGTTATTCCTTGCACCACTTCCAAAGCCAAGACAAACAACGGATTCTTGGCCAGATCGCAAGAGTCCTGATGCCCCAAGGGAGATTTCTTTGGATCGATATCGCTTGCTTGGAAAATGAGGATCGCTCGGGCTATATCCATCGAATCCAAGATGAGATCCAAAACTGCTGGGTGCCCATGCCCACGCAGCACTGCGAGGATGCTATCGAGCACATTTGCAATCACGATTTCCCCGAAAGAGAGTCCTGGATGATTCAGGCATGGGATCAAGTCTGTAGCAAGCAAAGTGCAAATAAGGCTCGCATCGGTTATCGCGACGAATTCTACATCGCCTTGGAATTATCCATTTAATTGGCACCTGACAGCCAAACTTGACGGCAAATCGATCGAGGCGTTTGTCGATCCAGGAAGTCCCATCTAGAATGAGGTGCTGTGATTTACCTTCCGTCCCGACGCTCCTACCGGATCGACCGATGCCAGCGACTTGGTTTTTTAAGCCCGTTGTTTCCGCCATGGCGGTCTGTTTGCTAGGGACCGCGAGTCTTCTTTGGGCTACGGAGGATCACAAGGATCCGGCCAAAGACAAAAACCCCGGCCATTCGTTTCACGCCGAAGCATTTAATGAGGGCCCGCGCCAAGCCGCTTACTTGATGCAGGGTATGGGGAACGTTCATTGGAAGGTTTCCACCGAAAGTCCAATGGCCCAGCGTTTCTTCGACCAAGGAATCTCGCAGCTTCACGGTTTCTGGTACTTCGAAGCCGAGCGATCGTTTCGCCAAGCAGCGTCGATCGACCCGGATCGAGCGATCTTCTATTGGGGGATGGCTCGCGCGAATACCGAAAACCCCGAGCGCTCTGCGGGATTCATCGAACAAGCCATGAAACGGATCGAAAAGTCCAGTCCACTCGAACGCCGACTCATCGAAGCTTGGAGCAGGCGAGTCAAGGATTGGCCCAAGCCCCCAGAAGAGAAGAAAGATGACGACAAGGATGGGGCAAAGAATGATTCCAAGGGAAAGAAAAAGCCGAAAGTTACGGACGAAGTACGAGATAAACGCAAAGAACGGTTTAAGGCATACGCCCGTGAACTCGACGAGATCGTTCAAGACTATCCCGAGGAGATCGAGCTTAAAGCTATGCTGGTTCTACAGCTTTGGCAAAACCAGAGCCAAGGCCATGATATCCAAAGCTACACGGCACTGGACTCCTTGCTCGAAGACATCTTTCGACGCAACCCTCGGCATCCGGCCCATCATTTCCGCATCCACTTGTGGGACTATCGCAAAGAGAAACTGGCGATCAAGGCAGCAGCCGAGTGTGGGCCGAGCGCACCTGGGATCGCCCACATGTGGCACATGCCCGGCCATACCTATTCCCGATTGCATCGCTATGCCGATGCAGCTTGGCAACAAGAAGCCTCGGCTAGGGTCGATCATGCACACATGATGCGAGATCGGGTCATGCCCGACCAAATCCATAACTTTGCGCACAACAACGAATGGCTCATACGCAATTGGCTCAATATTGGACGCCCTTCGGATGCCCTCGCGCTGTCGAAGAATATGATCGAACTGCCTCGGCATCCAAAGTACAACTCTCCGACTGGGAACGGCAGTTCAAGTCTTGGTCGTCAGCGTCTCTTGCAAACCATCCGAACGTATCATCTTTGGCCACAAGCCGCAGAGCTTGTCGATAGTATTTACTTGAAGGCTGCCGAGGGTTCGACGCGTGCCGACGAAGTTCAAATGCTCCGAGGGATCGCTGCCTTTGAAACGGGCAAGAAGGATCAAGCCGAATCGATCTTGCAGAGCATGAAGGACCTGCGTCGCAGTCTGATCATCGAACTCGAAATGGCCAATCAGCTCGCCGACACGAGCAAGCGAACGGCCCCAAAACTCTTAGAGCCCAGTGATGCTCCCAAAGACATTTGGGGCGAGAATCGCGATTTGCTCTTTGTTGACCGGGTTATGCAAGAGTTCGACGAGGGTAAGTGGAAGGACAAACCTAAGGAAGAGATCGATCGCCAAAAGTTGCTTCATGAAAAGAACTACCGAAGTTATCGATTGGCCGGTTACATCAATACGCTTGAAGCCTATGGGGCAGCCAATAAAGGAGACTATCGTCAGGCCCTTCGCCGCTCGGGTGAGGCTCGCGATACGATCGATGATTGGCAAAGAATCCTGTGGGCACAAGCTGCCGGGGAGCATGAAATAGCGATCGCCAAAGCTCGCGATGCGTTCAATGGATCCGAGGGGGAAGTATTACCCAGTGCCCTGTTTGCAATCGTCACCCATCGAGCCATCGAGGCCAAACCGCAAAGCAAGCAGATCGATCAATGGAAGCAGGATCGGACTCGATCGCTCGAACGCTGTGCAAAACTGGTCTGGTCTTGCGAACCAGGAATTCCTTGGATCGAGCAAGCGAAACAGATCGCTACGAGTATCTCACCGGAACTAATTTGGCAAACCACTCCACCTGAGAGAAAAGATCTTGGGGATCGGCCATCTCTCGATTCGCTCGGGCCAGTGCGTTGGGTTCCTTCGACAGCCCCTTCGTGGAGTCTAGGAACTCCCGAGATCCAAGGTGCGACACCGCTTGCATCCTCTGAAGCAGTCGCTGCGGTTTTGAATTCTTCGTCGAATCTTCGAGGCAAACCCTATGTCATGATCTTGTATCTAGGGTTTGGTTGTTTGCATTGCACAGAGCAATTGAAAACGTTTTCGCCCAAACTCAAGGCCTACAAGGATGCAGGGATCGAGGTCGTTGCAGTTAGCACCGAGGATGCCCAGTCACTCAGCGATGGGCTTAAGCGTTTTGATGGGACGATGAATATCCCCTTGATGGCCAATGCAGATTTGGATGTCTTTAAGAGTTTCCGCTGTTTTGATGATTTCGAGGGCCAGCCGTTGCATGGGACGATTTTCGTCGATGGCCAAGGTCGCATTCGATGGCAGGATATCGGATACGAACCCTTTACCGATGCGGACTTTTTGCTAGAAGAAGCCAAGCGTTTGATGGCCACCCCCTGAGTCGACGCGTCTTTGGCTTTCAACGTAGATGATTTCTCCGAAATCATCTACGAGCGGCAGAGCGAGGCCTGATTTGATCAAGTATCCCATTGCAGTCCGTAGGCGCGCCAAGCAAGCTTGTCGAAGACGGCCCGGGAGAGCCGTGTTAGTGCGCCTTCGATGGCGTTTAATCAGCCGGGTGAAAGTCCTGGTCTGGGTAATGTTACCGCCCAGTATCCGACAGTGGTAACTGCATGATCCGCGAGGAAATGTGGGGAGCAACCTGAGGAGAAATTCCAGTCCGTAGCGCAAGCGAACTCGATTCGGCCAAACCTGTCGGGGAGAATCCTAGTAAATTTCGAACCCTCTTCTACGCGACGGCCATTCTGCAGTCCCTTGGACTTGCCCGCAGGATAGACGTAGAGGATCTGTTTTGGGTGTAGTAACACGCTGATGCCAAAGCAGAGAAATGGATATGCGGTGGTTGGAGACGGAATGGAAGGAAGGTTAAACGAGGTAAGAAGGGATTGACTGTCATGGCCAGGGTAGATTCGCGGGAACAATCCCAGACGGGAGATACTGGGTCACCAACTCCTGGCTACGATCCTCGGTATCAGGGGTCGTAGTAGCGAAATAACTGATACCATCCCAGCGATGATAATGAAAACCACGGACAGTCAACAGAGTCGCCGTAGTAGCGTTGAAACCGAGACAACATAACTCGGCCGAGCAAAGGGCGACAGGAAGGTAGATGCAAGATGACCAGAAAACGAAACCGAGAAAAGCCTCAGATGATCACAGTGCCGTTTTCGGCTACACCGATCAAGGAGCCTCCGGATATCCGGACGATGGCTTCTATTGTTGTCTGGACTGATCGCATGTTGACGACACTTTTGGAAAACAAAGTGAGAGGAGGAAAATGGCATACGTTGTATGACAAAGTATGGAACCCCAGTAACCTTCGAGTTTCTGCCGAAAAGGTTATAGAAAAACGAGGTGCCGGGGGCGTTGATCGTCAAACGGTCGAGAAATTCTCTGAGCGATTCCAGGAGGAAATCGACAAGCTGCAACAGGAACTCAAGGACGAGTCTTATCGTCCACTTCCAGTTCGGCGGGTAGACATCCCCAAACCTGGCTCGAAAGAGACTCGGCCACTTGGTATCCCAGCGGTACGAGATCGCGTAGTTCAAACTGCGCTTCTAAACGTCATTGCACCGATCTTCGAGCATACTTTCCACAAACGGAGCTACGGCTTTCGTCGTGGTCAAGGCACTCGGAATGCGTTGCAATGCGTAGAAGAACTCCTAAACGCCGGGAATGTCTTTGTTGTGGATGTCGATTTGAAGAGTTACTTTGATACGATTCCTAAGGACAAGCTCCTAGAGGTCATCAAAACGAAGATCTCCGATGGAGCGCTCTTAAGGTTGATTAGCAAATATCTTGACCAATCGGTGATGTCTGAGCTTGCTACGTGGACTCCCGACGATGGGGTACCGCAAGGTGCCGTACTCTCACCACTGCTTGCTAATGCTTACCTGAACCCACTGGATCACCTGATGGCCGAATCTGGCTTTGAAATGGTACGCTATGCCGATGACATGGTCATTCTGTGTAGGACATTCGACGAAGCCCAGAAGGCTATGGAGTTGCTCACCAAGTGGGTCGAGGGAGCTGGACTGACGCTGCATCCGACCAAGACCCAAATAGTTGACTCTCGCCAAAAGAGCTTTGGCTTTCTGGGTTATTCGTTTCGGGGGCGTTTTAGATTCCCACGCGACAAGAACCACAGGAAGCTGATGAACAAGATACGAGAACTGACTAAACGCTCCAACGGCCATTCTTTAGAAAGCATTGTTGATAAACTCAATCCAATGCTCCAGGGATGGTTCAATTACTTCAGGCACTGTTTATGGAATATATTCGAGGACTACGATTGCTATATCCGGCAACGGTTGCGAGCAATCCAGGTCAAACGCCACCGAAGAAACCCTAAACGCCTGCCACGCACACGACGTTGGCCAAATGAATTCTTCTTCGAGTTGGGACTCTTCAGCCTGCGTGAAGCCCATGCTCGATTCGTTAAATCCACGAGAGGCTACTAACTGGAGAGCCGTATGCGGGAAAACCGCCTGTACGGTTCGGTGGGGGGTTGGGGGCTTAGCTAGCCCCCCGCCTACCCAATC
>Ga0315908_10002650_pt1 | contig 12996 bp, 3 predicted proteins | sample LakEriMetagenome_12_FD_203520 | JGI IMG/M metagenome (GOLD analysis project Ga0315908, IMG submission 203520) | Freshwater fungal communities from buoy surface, Lake Erie, Ohio, United States - Buoy 4 MA124 | ecosystem: Environmental > Aquatic > Freshwater > Lake > Lake biofilm | place: USA...
ATAATATAATATGTTTTATAAATAAATTTAAATATTATAATTAAGCTTAAATTATTTATTACCTCCATCTAAATAATAGAACTTTCCTTTTCCGTTTCTTTATCCATTTTATTTAAGTCCTTAATAATAACTTCCATTTGGATATCTTTCTATAACAAATTCTTAATTTCTTTATTAATTACTTTGTTAAGAACTTTATAAAGATTTTTATTATTGATTGTCACTTTATAATTGTTATTTATTTTATTGTTATTCTATTAAATATTATTATTTTAATTATTCTTATAATTACTCTTGTTATTTCTATTATTATTACTATAATTATTATGATTATTGCTACTATTATTACTATAATAATAATTATTATTATTATTGTTGTTAATGCAATTATAGAGTGCTTAATTCATTTTAAATTTTAGATTATGAATTTTATTTATTTTAAAAATTCAATAATGATTTTTATTATTGAGATATATAAGGAATATTAGCTTATTATAATAAATTTTAATTTTATTTTTCAAAAGAATTATTCTAATTATTCATCAAATTAGGAATAGAATTATTTGTTAAATCCTTATCAAAATTTTGATTATATAATAAATTTTTAAATACACTTTAATCATTCTGAATTCCATTAATAAACTCATTATTATTTTCCTACAATTTAAGTTAAGATTAATAATTTTAAATAGCATTAGTCTATAAATTAAGATCATTAATCTTCTACTATGCCTTTTAAACCTCCTCTTGATCTTAAATACTATTGATTTTATTAACAATTTAATTGATTTCCTAATTAATTTAAGTCAACTTAATACTTAACTTCTAATATTACAAATTAGGGTCTAACTATTCAATGAAAATATGATGAATTTGATTTGTATTGGAAATATGTGTGATTTTGGATTGAATTGATTAAATTTGAGACGGAGATAAAGATGGGTCTTAGAGAGAATCTTATAGAGTTTTGAATTAAAGGAATTATTCAAATGAATAGAATAAAATACCATCAGATTTTATAATTGATTGGATCAATTTATGAAGATGCAGGTATTTAGATTATAGATCATAATTAATTTTAGCAAGGCCACTATTTTCTTAAAGTAATTCCACGTATTGTTATCGATGTTTATTTTGAAGCCATGATAGTGAATCACTCTCTTCCTCCTATTAATATAATTGTCATATGTAATTATCATTGTATGAATTGTGATTATTTGTTATTCATATAATAAGTATAAATATATTTAAATATATTTAAATTAATGTATTAATATATATAAATATATATGTATATTAAAATATTTCTATATATATATATGTATTTATGTGTATGAATATGAATAATTTAATAGTATATATTTATATCTGCTTATTTTTGTAAATATAAAAATACCTCGATATCCTCATGGTTTTTGGATTGCATTTAATCCTCTAATAAGTAAAATACACTCTCAAGATAAACAACCTTTTAATAATTATCTAGAAACCTAACTTTATTTGATTTTTCGAATTCATAAACCTAATACATCAATAAATCATACTTTTCCTATTAAGTTCTTAAATATAAAATCTTATTAGAATCCGTTTTCTTGTCTTTATCCTTCTCTAATACTTCTATTACTAACTTTTACATCTCTACTCTATAAATCTTTTCCATTATCTATTTACTCATTATATTCTTCTCCAATTGTTATTTATTTTCATTTGTCATTTCTTATTATTCTTATATTTATTTTATTTTATGTATAATTGACAAATACAAGTCATAATGAAGTTTATCATTGAATAATAAACCGTTATTTTCTAATATTTTTATTTATAATTCAAGGATTTATAGGTATTGCTCTTTTACCACTTTTTGGATAGATTATAGATTATTCATCTACTCAAATTTCAAAAGTTAATATTAGATTTTATGCAAATACATCAATAATTAAAGATTAAATTAGGTTGAATTATTAATCAATTTGGAAATATTATTAAATTCAGTTTATAATATGTAATAGCTGAATCTTTTAATCTAATTATGCAAATTGAACTTAAACTATCTTTCAATTTCCATTACTTATGATTCTAATTATTAGTAAATTTAGTTTTAATGAGAATCTATTACACTAATTATTGTTTCAGGTTAATATAGATATTAATCTATATAATACATTGTTTATACTTTATTATAAATTTATTATTATTAAATAGAGGATTCCAGTTAAATAGATTTAAAGTTATTGAAATGAGATAATTAAACTATGTAATTATGATAAAATAAACAACAATCAAACCATAATCCATGATTATGTTCTATCAAAAATATCTAATTAAGCAGATATTACAATTCTTGTAAAGTTTATTCATTGATATTATTAAGTCCTGTAGTGTTAATTATTATTTCTAATGGAATCTATAAGTTTTCTTGCAATTTTAAATCTTTTATTGATTTTAAATATTAGATTTATTTAATTAGAGTTATATATTTCATGTTTTGATTGTGACTTTTGAATTTTAAATTGTTTTTATATTGTAATTCAAATACTTGTTTTTTTAAAGATTGGTATCTTGTTCTTTCTTCGTAGTTATTTATGAAAATGTATTTGTTGATGTTTTGTGATTGTCCTAATATTTTGTTTAAAATTATGTGTTATTTTATGGTTAAGTTAGTTTTGTTTTTTTCTTCAATTTCTCTTTTTTTTTATTTTATCAATCTTTATTATTCTTCGTCTTGATTTTGAGTTTCAATTAAATGTTCGTAAAGTTATTTATCTATACTTGATTTAAATTTTAAAGTAAAATTGTCAATTATTTTGAATTATTCTTAAAGTTTATTTAAATATTCTATTTCTGATGTTTTTTATAATTTAATAAGAATGCTTTTTTAATAATACTTTTCTAATCTTTGTTGTAATTCTTTTAAAAGTTCTTATTTCTGTTATTATTCTAAATCATAATGGAGATTTTATTGATTTAAAATATTAATGTAGTTTATTATTGATATTAAAGTTTATTTTTACTTGTTACTTTCAAAATTTATATCATTTTATTACTCAATTTTACATATTTCTTGATTTAATAATTCCAACTATTTTTTATTTTCATTATTAAATACTAATAATAATTAATCTTTGTGATTTTTTAAAATTATAGATTACTTTTTATATTAATGATAATTTATAACTTTATGAATTTTGCATGAGTTTTATATATCTTATAATTGATGTGAAATTAATTTTATTTTATTTAAAATTTATTAATTATTAGGATTAGATTTTAATTAACTTTCTAAGATTTAATAAATTTAATATTTTTAATCATGAAGAATTTTATGAACGATATTTTAAAATATAATACCATTTTCTTATAAAATATTATAAATATCTGTTGATATTCTTATATACATATTTTTTTATTCTTCATTTAATTAACTGAATTTTGTTTATTATTCTATTTATTAAATAAGTTAAATAATTATTAGTTTTTCTTTATATAGTTTATGAACTACATCTTATGTTTTGTCAATAAATCTTTTATTTATTTCTTTAATTTCTTGAATTAATTTTACATATAATAATCTTTAAAAATCATTATTAAAATTAATGTTCATACTTTTTTCTATATTTTAAAGTTCCTCTTTGTGTTTAAGATACTATTTTCTTTTATTTTCGTTTAAAATTTCTATGAAAATATTTTAGTTATTTTTATGAGTTTTATAAATTTTATTATAGAAATCAACAGCATAGACCTACTCAATTTTTTGTATTTATTTCTAAATTTAATATATTTTCTATTAGTGTTATTCATTTTTATTATTATTATTGAGCATTTTTATCAGCTCATTTTAATAATTTTCATAAATTTAAACTTCTAATTTATTATTAAATTTTAATCCATAAATATCCAATATTTAAATAATATTAGTTAGTTTTTCATAATATTTTTGTTTAATTTGTTAATATAAAAATTAGCATTTACTTTACTTTTCAATATTACTTATTAGGGAAATTAATTCAGCTTGATTTTAGATATTATTATTATTTTATTGATAACTTTTTATTTAATTTTAAATCATAATCAATTTAATTAAAAAGTATTTTTGAGATTCGTTTTAAAACAAAATTTAGTTTTATTTTTCTATTTAGGATATTTCAGAAATCAAATTATTAAATTACTATTAAATTGGTTAATTATTTACATATAAAATAGTATTATTATGATCATAATTTTTAACATACTTCTTAAAATTACGGAAATAATTAATTTAATAGATTAAATTAAGTCTATTAATTTTTTTCTGAATTTTTAAAAACTGCTATTAATTTTAATCATTATTTTATAATTTTTTTTATTGGTATAATTGATTATACTCGTTTTGTTGTTCAAACGTTAAAAAACACAATCCAAATTATTCTTTAATTTATTTCTATTAAATTAATAACTAAATATAGTTATTCTTTTGTCTTTTGTTCATACATAATAATTATTAATCTTATTCTATTTTTAATAATTAATCTTTGAAACAACTAATTTGATTTTTACTTTTGGATTTGTTAAATGTTAAAAAATGATTTTAATTTAAAATTATATAAAAAATTTTTTAATCATTATTGATATAATGAATGTCAAACAAATTTTCTATAATTTAAATATCCTTAGTGACTTTCTAATAAATGATTTTTTAGATTTAATCGTTAATCTAAAAATAATCTTAAAATAAATATTATGATTAGTTTTTTTTATTAACTATGTTCATATATTTGTAATTCAACTAAATTTGATTATTTTTTTATATATTTGTTATTTAATTCTGCTTGTTTTAATCTTCTTATTTCTTGCATATTTCTATGTATTATTATAAAAGCTAAATATTTTCAAACTAAATACAAAATTATTCTTGAAAATATAATTATTCTACTAATTTTATAATGTACTATTTTAATTCTTGTTTATTTATTTCATTCATTCCAAGACTTATCTTAATTGTTTCTATACATTCTTTTATTGTTTCTCTTTGAAAATTATAAGTTGCATCATCGTTATTTATATTTTCTGATTTAATGATCAGATAATTTAAATATGCAAAAATAAATTTCTATTTACTAGATTCATAAATAATACTTTTTCTTTTTTCAATGTATTCTAATTCCTTAACTATTTTATCATATTACTCTTATTTTTAACTGCTTATACTAATAATTATATCCTTATTAATCATCTTTTTATTAATATTATTTGATATTTCTGCAATATTTTAATAACTAATTTCCTTTTCCTAAATTATTAAATTATCATAAATTTTTTTCTCATACTCTGTCAAATTGCCTTTGTTTTCATAAACTTAAATTTAATTAAGAAGATCTTGATAATCTAATATTTCTTTTTATGTTTTGAATTATAATCCATATTAGGAAACTAATTAATAAAGTTGAATCATTAACTATATATAATCATTTTTGTCATTTGAATCTAATTTATGAAACTATAATATTTCTTCTATTTTTTTAATCTATAATTGATTTTATTACAAATTCTGATTTATTTCGTTAGATTAATGGTTTTTTTTTATTTATTTACAAAGTTTTAACAATGATACAAAATCATATTTGGCTTGTTAATAAAAATGATTATCGAATAGATAATAATTAATTTCAATATATCGTATTTTATTAAATAAAGATTTATAATTTTAAAAATAATTTGATTGTGAAAAATATATGATTTATTACGTATTGTAATTACTAATAAAAGGTTTAAAAATATCAGGAAAATCATTATGATTGTTTATTATTTATTGATATTATTCATGATAAATGTTGTTAAATTAAAGTTAATGAAGAATTATGAATTGATAAAGTTACAATTCCGTTTTAAATATTAAAGCACATTATGTAATTATTTCTATTAATTATGATAGTCTTTGCAATATTTCTGCTTTTTAATTAATATTTAAGAAAATCAGACCTGAAGCTAGTTCAAGTTCATGTTTAACATTTTTTATGAAAAAGTTATTTTCTTCTCTTTCTTATAATTCTTTGTAAATTATCAATAGTTCTAAATAATGTCTGTTTTTCAAATCAATTTTATTTTCTACAAATAAATAAATTAATTCATTTTAAATTCTGTAAAATTCTCTTCTTTTTTATTTATTTCTTATAAAAATAAAAAATGGCTATTTATTATTGCTTTATTTAGAATACCAATTGATTATATTTTTAATATAATTTTATTTATTTATTAAGTTATTTTCAGTTGCTAATTATTATTGCAATTATATTTATTAAACAAAAACTAAATTTTCCAAATTTTCATATTGATTAAAATCAGATTAATAAATTTACTATAATTAAATAAGATAATCTTTACATGCTTATAAATCTATAAAATCATTAACTATAGTTTATAATTCATTGAATAATTATTATTAATTTTAATCGTTTTAAAATTTCAAACTCATCAAGTAAATATTAATAATCAAGTTAGAATTGAGCCATAAATGTTTATTATTGATATTATCATTAATTTTTTTAATTATATTTTTAAAGTTTTCTTAATGATTTTTGTTTATTTCAATAAAAGGATATAAATCATAATCCAAATTACTATTATCCAATTAATAAATGAGAGATCCAAAATCAATTTTATGTTTCTACTCAAAATTCTATAATTCATCCTATAATGATTAATATTGTTATTTCTAGTATTTATTAGTAGATTAATAAAGATTATTATCATTATTAAGTATATTTTCAAGTTATTTTTGTTTATATTCATAGTTGATTTATTATACTTAATTATCGAATAATAAACCATGGTTTTCTTCGAGTTAGATTATTTATTGTAAAGATTAAATAATAATTTATTTTGTTTAAGAGTCTAATTAAGATATTCCGTTGTGAATTTCTAATAGTTATTATAATTAAATAAAGAATTCTAAGAAGAGAGGATGATCAGAGGATTCAGATAAATATGAAATTAGTTTAATATATATTAATTGATGTTATCAATCATTTAAGTTAATTTTGCTATTAAAAATTTATTATTCTAACTCTATTTTTAACTATTAAATATTAATATTGTAATCTCATTATAAATAATATTTTAATATATTAATATAATACCTGTCTATGCATTTATTGTTGATATTTATCATTGAAATGTAAGACTTGTTTATAGGATTTATCAAGATGTTAATCTATTAAGTAGTAACTTTATATTTGCTTTAAAAATCTTTTTTTATCTTCTCCGCTCTCTTCAATTTACCTTTCCAGCTCTAAATATCTCTTTTTATCTTCTAAATTTCCATATACCTTTATTATATAATTATATTTATATTTTATTATTTAAATTAATCATAAAGATATTATTATATTTGAATTTATTTATATGAAATTATTATATTTAAATTAATTTACCTTTCCTTATTCTTACTCCAAATTTAACTAATCCCTTAACAATTTTATGTAAGTTGTTTTTTACTCTTTTTTCATTTCAAATAAATTTATATCTTTTTCCACCATTTAAATAGTTTCCACTATTTTTTAATAATATTCTGTTTGATCTTAAATGTTGTAAAAAATTTTCTCCATTTTCAGTAACTTTTAATATAAATATTTTTTGGAATTAGGTTTAAAGATAATATTAAATTATTTTTCAAATTAAAAAATATCGATTTTAATTTATCTATAATTAGCTTTTTCCTTTTCACTTAAAATGGGTATAACAAAGAAATCTTAATGATTTTAAGCGAAAAGAGTTTAAAATTATAGATAAATATCAGAATAAACAATTTTGTGAGATTATTCTATAATTTTTATTTCATTCAATAATTTTTCATAATAAGCTTTAAGATTAAGATTAGTTTCAAATTCTAAATTAGTTTATAATTCTATTAACTTAATTTCATTTAGCAAAAATTAGTAGTATTCTTTTTCTTGTTCATGGTTAAATAGCAATCCGTGTTATTCTTCTATTTCTATTAACATCTAAAGTTTGTTTATCAATTCTTCCCTTTTTTCATTTTCTTTTATTAATCCTATTCCTGACTCTATTTAAATTTAATCACAATATTCTTATTTTTATTGTATTTCTTGTTATTCTTCTAAACTTTAGTTTTATTTTGTCTATTTTAATTATTGTAATAATTTCAAATATAATATTCTTTATTCATCATTTTTAAATTCTATTTTATTTTCGTTCATTATATTTTATACTAAATTTTTCTATTATTTATATACTTTTTATTGTACTGAATTTTTTACAAATAAAATTATTTATCTACTGTTTTGTATTTTATTATAATAGAAAAACTTATTAAATTAATTTTTATATTGATTTTAATCATTTTAAAATTATTCTAAGTCAAATATTATATTATTATTATAATTATTTTTATCAATATTATTTTTTTTATTTTATCATATTTGTACTTTTTTTAATTGATACAATAATTTTTGAAATAAACTATTAAATGATATTCCACTTTTAAGAAATACATTATGAATTTGTCTTATATTTCTTTGTAATTCCAGTTTATTTTCATTAGATAACTTTTGAAAATTAGTTTTTTATTCTAATTCTTATATCTCCTATTAAATTAGTTTTAAGTATAATTATTTATTTTTTAAATTTGAGTCTTCCAAAATTTAGTTTTCTGTTTTATCTTTTTCTGTTATAAGTTCTATATAATGAAATAATAATTATTATTAGATTCTGTTCTTTTCTATTTTTTCTTTCTATTAAGAAATCAATTAAAAATATATTTTATTTTCATTAGAATCTTATATTTCAATTTCAGATTTTCTTATCATTTAAGGAATTTATTATATAATCATTTGATCATAATTAATTTTTTATTTTATATTTTGTTTCTAAAAAACTTATTTTAGATATTCTATTACAATATTATTTTCATTAATTTGTTATTGATAAATCATATCATTTTAATTAATATTTATGTTGTTTATTAATTTAATTAATTATAAATAAAAACTATAACTTTATTAATCTGCAAATTATTAACCGTAATTTGATTCTATATTTATTAATTGCTTTAATAATTCTTTATAAGACTGTAAGTCATTTGTATTAAGCAAATTTATTTTAATATCACTTTCTATTTATTTATATAAACTATTAATAAAATTTAATTCGTAATTTTCTTATAATATTTTTACACTTTCTAATATTTAATTCTAATTTAAATTAAAAAAGAATTAATCAAGATAAATATATAACTATCTTTTAAATTATGAATCTATATTTAATAAATGTTTATCTTCAAAATCTTTAATAATTTAATAGATTTTGAGATATTTTTATTTTTAAATTTCATCTTAAAAATGAATAATTTTAACTTATTTAATTTTATTAATTTCTATTTTTTATAGTAATAATTTATAATCTATTTTTTATTTTTGTTCTATTTCAGATATTTAGTTACTTAATTATAATAATAAATCTTTATTTTATGGTTATTAACTATTAGTTTTTATTAAATTCATCAATTTCCTTTTATAATCTTCTTTTTATTAAAGTGCTTAGAAAAATAACCCATGGTTTTATTCAAGAACTATCATTTTAATAAAAATATCTTTAAATTTATTATAATAAATCAAAGGTAATTTATTTATAAAAGAATATTTTTCGATTTCTTGAATCTTCATTTTACTTGACAATTATTATTAAGAATTTTATTATTTAAAGAGAATTAAGTTAGCAATATATTCAATTATTTAATTTTTAGATTTGAATCTAATAACAAATTATTTGCAAATTTAAATTAATTATAATTTCAATTAATCATATTCCACTTTTTATTTTGGATTGCTTATAAGTATAACTCTATTTATATATTCAATAAATAATTATTTTTTATTGATTCTTTTCAAATATTTTTAATAATTTATCTTATTTTATCTTTTTATGTCTTCTATTTTTTTTTTTGTAATTTTGTACTAAGTTTTTTCTTCTAGTGAATTAAACTTATTTTTGTATTTAGTTTCGTATTGTTTAATAAAATTAATTTTCTTATGAAATTCTTATAAATCTTTATAAGAGTCAAATTAAATTCCATAAATTTACTCTAAATATCCTAATTAAATAAGATTTTAAACATATTTCAAATAAATATCTTAAGGTAATCTATTAATAAATGTTTATTATTCAATAAAATTAATTTAGTTTAAGATTTATTAATATTCCTTTTAATTGATATCATTAATGACTTCTTGCTGATTATTAAAATTTAAATTTTGAATATTCTTAAATATATTTTAGATATTTTGGCTAGATTAATTATTTTAATAATAAGCCAAAAAATATAAAGAATGCAACTAAATAAGTAAAGAAACATAATTTAATTTTTGAAACTGATTGATATAAATAATATTTATAGAATTTTCGATTTGAATTTACTCTTTCAATAGTTATTTATAAATATCATATTACTGTAATAAATAAAGATGATTATTAATCAATTACTAGAAAATTAGAAAATGATTAATATTATAAACATTCCTAAATAAGTTATTATTAGTTAATTCATTCATCTCCTACATTAATTTTAATTATTCTTCCTTATTTTTATTGTTAATTGCTACAAAAATCTAATTATTTATTATTTCATAAACTAGTCTCACCTCTAAATCCTTTATTATTATACATTCTTCATCCAATATTTATAATAACTTATCGATAAATTATTTAAGCATACTTTTGTCGATTAATTTCCAAATATTGTTTCTATTTTAAATTGCTTATTTCATCTCTTTAACTTTCTGGATTTTGAATAGATCTTTGATTGAATTCCTTTGATTTTATTGCAAAAATTAGACTTATTTAAAATACATGAACATTTCATCTTGATCTCTAAAGTAAATATCATTCTTGCATAAATATTGCAAAAACTCATTAAGAATTTGATGATATTTACTTTTTAATTGATCATTTTTAATTATCAATTTTATCTCTAATTTGCTTTTCAAATAGAAGTTTAAAATATTATTATAATCTATTTTAAATAATTTCTAATATTTTAATTATTAATCTTGTAATTATTATAAATCACTATTAATACTGCTATTTAAATAGCTTTAGTTAATAACATCGCTTTTGCTTTAAATTGTTTGATTTTCTTTATTAATTGAATGTTTTAACTTCACTAATTCTATGTTTTCATTAAGTTTTTTATATTAATTATATTATTATTAATTGGGAAATTAAAGTCCACTTTTTTCCTCAATTTATATTTTCTCAGTTAATAAATTGATAATAAATTATTTTTCTCTTTCAGTTAAAATAATAATATTTGTCTTTATTTCTAAGTCTTTCAACTACTCTTTAATATTTTCTGCTTTGATTTACTCAAATAAATTTAGACTCTATTTTTCTTTTAGCTATTGCAAATAATCAATAGCTTATAATAACTTAATATACAAAATAATTTATAATTAATCGTAAAATTTAATATTATGGGATTATAAAAATGCTTAAATTTGATTATTAAAATTAGAATATTGTTGCTAAAATTGCTGAATATAAATATTAGAATCATCATAAAAAATATGCTAAATTTAATGATGAGAGTTAATCAAATTAATATTAGATTGAATAAAAGAGTCGAAAAAAGAAGATTATAGTTAATTTTGTTACTATCTCAAAATTTATTACTGTTAGATTGCGATTATTGTGTAATTTAATTTGTGGCTTAATTCTATTAATGAAATTCTTTTTAATAATTGTTAATATTATTCATTATTTAATTGGTATTCTGTTATATTATTTTTTATTTTTTCTACTTCTTTTATTAGTATTATATATTCTTCAATTTCTTAACGAGATTTAAAGCCAAGTCCTTCTTCCTCTTCCAAATTATTTCTTTGTATTAAATATTCTATTAATTTGTATTTTTCTATTTAATCTAAATTTACTATTCCAGTTATTTCTTCTATTTTTTTTATTTCATTTTGGATTTCTAAATATTCAAAATAAACTTTCTTTTCTTTTGTTTTTTCAAATAAATTTTAATCAATTTAATGCAATTCAAAAATTTATTTTAAATAAATAATTTCTTATATTTTATTTTCAAATTTAATTTCTTTTTGATTTAATATTTCTTCAATTTTGAAATTAAGTTCTTTATGCTTTTAATCTGTTTATAAATTTTAAATATAAATAAAATCATAAGAATAATTTATGTTAGGATTATCAATAAGAATTGATTGATAGATATAACTATAGTTAATTTTGAAGGCTATTTTTTCTTGAATTAGTTTAATTTACAAAGAATCAAGAATTCTTTGATCTTAATTTGATAATTTTGGGTTATTTTTATATTAATTAATTTGTTGTAATTTGTATTTGTATTATTCCAATTATTAACTACTTTAAAAATTAAGTGAATGGAACTCATGAATATTAAATAAACGAGTTAAAAATTAAACATATTCTATTTTTTCAAGGTCACTGATATTTAATAAATTGTAAGATTGTTCTATGTTTTTTATCTATTTTATCAAATTAAAGTTATATTTTTCATTATTTTGTGATTATTATAATTATTATTATTGATATTAACATTATTAATAATTTCTGAATAATAAACAATAAACAAGTTTATCTTCAACTTTATTTATCTTAATATTTTTTTTAACTTCTATGTTAAGAATTTCTAACTTCAATTATTAGTATTTCTTTTATTAAGTTTCATCTTCAATACATATTTCATTAATCAATTAATTCTAGATTAGAAGCTAAAGATTTTATTATTTCATATTTTCTTACTCATTTTTAAGATAATCTTATACATAATTAGGCTTAAATTAATCATAGATTAACTATAATTAATCTTTAATTTAATGAATATTAGATTAAATTTCTTATGAATATTACACTTTTTACTTCATTTATAATTTGAGAAGCTAATAATAAATGCCAATAAATTGCTCCAATTGTTCATTAGACTTAAATAACAAGCCGAAATTAGTTTCAATAGAAAATAAATTA
>Ga0315908_10002652_pt1 | contig 12990 bp, 9 predicted proteins | sample LakEriMetagenome_12_FD_203520 | JGI IMG/M metagenome (GOLD analysis project Ga0315908, IMG submission 203520) | Freshwater fungal communities from buoy surface, Lake Erie, Ohio, United States - Buoy 4 MA124 | ecosystem: Environmental > Aquatic > Freshwater > Lake > Lake biofilm | place: USA...
GCCGGGGGCGATGCAGTTGGTGAGGATACCCTGCGAGCCGAGTTCGATGGCCATGGTGCGGGTGAGATTAACGACTCCGGCCTTGGCGGCGGTGTAGGCGCATTGGAGGCGTGCGGGGACAAGTCCCATGACAGAGGAAATGTTGATGATACGGCCGGATTTGCGCTGGAGCATGTGGCGCGAGGCGGTCTTGCTCACGAGGAAGAGGCCGGTGAGGTCCACGCGGAGGATGCGGTCCCATTCTTCAGTGGGAAAGGAGTCGATGTTCACGCGATGGGCCATGGTGTTGATGCCGGCGTTGTTGACGAGGATGTCGAGGCGACCGTGCGCGGCGATGATTTCGCTGATGGCTGATTCGATCTGTTTTTCATCGGTGACATCCATGCGGAGTGCCATGGCTCCAGGTGTGGCAGCGGCGAGCTGGCGGGCACCTTCGAGGTTGATGTCGGCATAGACGACTTTGGCACCGTTGGCGGCGAGTGAGGCGCAAATGGCTTGGCCGATGGCACCAGCGGCTCCGGTGACGAGGGCGACTTGGTCTTTGAGTTGGACTTTCATGAGTGGGAAAAGGTTTATACGAGGCCGAGAAGCGGGTGTTCGATGAGGTGGCGGAGGGTTTGCAGGAAGCGGGCAGCGGCGGCACCGTCGTTCACGCGATGATCAAAGGTGAGGCTGAGCGTGAGTCGATCACGCGCGGTGAAGGTGCCGTCATCGAGCGGCACGGCCTCGCGCACGATGGCACCGATGCCGAGAATGGCGGACTCGGGGGGATTGATGACAGGGGTGAATGCCTCGACCCCGAGGCTGCCGAGATTGCTGAGCGTGAAGCAAGCGCCCTGCATGTCTGCGGCAGCGAGCTGACCGGAGCGGGCGGCGGCGATAAGCTTCTGCGATTGTGCAGCGATATGAGTGAGCGTGGAGGTGCCGACGTCGCGGATGACGGGGACGAGCAGGCCCGCCTCGGTGTCCACAGCGATGCCGAGGTGGATGCTTTCGGGGAGCAGGAGATGATCCTCCGCCCAAGTGGCGGCGAGCATGGGATGCTGGCGCAAAGCGGCGGCGGTGAGTTTGACGAGGATGTCGTTGATGGTGGGGATCGCGTGCTGGAGTGATGAAGAGAGGGATTTGAGCTGCTGACGAAAGGCGAGCAGCGCGGTGGCATCGCAGCGAGCAGTGATGGTGACAGGCACGGTGGTCTGGCGGCTGTGCATGAGCCGTGCAGCGATGGTGCGTCGCATGGGCGTGAGCGGCACCTGTTTCATGCCGGTGATCAAAGTGGAAGTGGCTGCGGCGAGGACATCGCACTCGCGGATGCGGCCACCTTTGCCGGTGGGTGAGAGTGTGGCGAGGTCAACGCGGTGCTCTTTGGCGGCGCGACGGGCACGGGGGCTGGCGGGTGATTGGGTTTGAGCTCCCACAGATTCAAGGAGGCCCACAGATTTGGATTTAGGCTCCGGTTCAAGAACTAAATCTGTGGGCCTCCCTGAATCTGTGGGAAGAATCAGGGATGCTGTGGGAGCTGTCTCACCTTCGGCGAGCAAGTAGCCGAGCACGTGCCCGACTTTGATTACGTCGCCTGGTTTGGGGCCGTCGGGTGCGATGTGCAAAAGGCCGCTGTCGATGGCTTCGACTTCTTGTGCGGCTTTGTCGCTTTCGAGGGTGAAGATGGGATCACCTTCTTTGATGAAGTCGCCATCTTTCTTCAGCCAGGCGAGGAACTTGCCTTCCTCCATGGACCAGCCGAGCCGGGGTAATGTGATGTGAATGGGCATGGCGTGTGTCTATTCAGCGCAAAGTTCGCGAATGGCTTGGGCAATGGATTCGACATTCGGCACCACCGCTGCTTCAAGGGTGGGGCTGTAGGGCGTGGGCGAGGGTTTGCCGTTGAGACGGCGAATGGGGGCGTCGAGTTCGTCAAAACCTCGGTCGGCGAGTTGGGCGGCGATCTCGGCTCCGATGCCGCAGTGGGCGAAGTCTTCGTCCACAATGATAAGTCGACCTGTCTTTGATACGGACTGAATGATGGTTTCCACATCGAGTGGCGCGACGGTGCGCGGGTCGATGAGTTCAACGGAGATGCCTTCAGCGGCGAGCGTCTCACACGCGGCGAGTGTCTTGTGAACCATCAGCGCAAGCGCGACAACGGTCACATCGCTGCCTTCGCGCACGACGGCGGCTTTGCCGAAGTCGATGAAGTATTCTTCCTCCGGCACGGGACCTTTCACGGTCATCAGCTCGCGATGTTCAAGGAAAAGCACAGGGTCATCGCAAGTAAGCGCGGTTTTGAGCAGGCCTTTGGCATCGCGCGGAGACGACGGCACCACGACACGCAGGCCGGGGAAGTGCGCATACATCGAGTAGTAGCTGCCGCTGTGATGCGTGGCCGCTGCGTGGCCGATGCCGATGCAGCCGCGCATCAACACAGGCATCTTGAGTCGCCCGCTGCTCATGTATTGCATCTTGGCGATCTGATTGACGATCTCGCCCACGGAATCGAGCACGAAGTCGGCAAACATGAAGTCAATCACCGGACGAGTGCCGGTCATCGCAGCGCCTCCGGCGAGTCCGACGAAGCCGCGCTCGCAGATGGGCGTGTCACGCAGTCGCTCTGGGCCATGAATGGCAAACAGGCCGCTGGTAGTGGCGAAGTTTCCGCCGCGGACACCAATGCCTTCGCCCATGACGAAGATCTTCGGATTGTGTGCCATCTCCTCGGTCAGCGCTTCCAGCGTGGCCTTCATGAAGGTCAACTCGCGAGTGCTGGCGCTTGAGGCAGGCACATCACGTGGAGGTCCGCTGCGTGGTTCGGCATAGATGTGAGTGGTGGCGCTCTCGGCCGTTGGATAGGCACTCTTTTCGGCAAAATCATGCGCCGTTTCGGTGAGTGCGGCGACCTCCTGCTCGATGGCACTTAGCTCGGCATCGGTCGCGATTTTTTGATCCCGCAGATGCTTCTTCAGTCGAGCGATGGGACATTGTGCTTTCCACTGCTCCACGTCTTCACGCGTGCGGTAGGTGAAGTCGCCCATGCCTTCGGCGTGCGCACGGGTGCGGTAGGTTTTGCATTCGATGAGCGTGGGGCCTTCACCGTTGCGGGCACGCTGCACGGCTTCGCGAGCGGCGGCTTCCACGGCGAGCACGTCGTTGCCATCCACTTCGATGCTGGTGATGCCATACGCCGCGCCGCGGGATGCCACGCTGGGATTGCCCGCAACGCTGGAAAACGGAACCTCGGTGGCGAATTGGTTGTTCTCGCACACGAACAACACCGGCAGCTTCCAGATGCTCGCCATGTTCAGGCCTTCGTGAAACGCGCCGTTGTTCGCCGCGCCATCGCCGAAGAAGGCGACACCCACATTGCCTGTCTTCATGATCAATGAACTGTAGCCTGCGCCGGTCGCTTGCAGGATGCAGGGACCCACGATGCCGCTGGTGCCCATCATACCGATCTCCGGCGCGAACAGATGCATAGAGCCGCCGCGACCTCGCGAGCATCCTGTCTCGCGACCATAGAGTTCCGCCATGAGCTGGCGCGGCTCCATGCCTTTGGCCAGCGCATGACCGTGACCGCGATGCGTGCTGAAGACGGCGTCCGCTTCATGCAAATGCGCACACACACCCGTGGCGATGGCTTCCTCGCCGACATAGGTGTGGCAGGCTCCGGGGATGAGTCCGCGCTGATGCGATTTTGCCAGGCGTTCTTCCACCAGGCGGATGGTGAGCATCGTACGGTAGAGTTGAAGGGGAGATGATTGGTTCATGATGGAACTCATGCTGATTTAGGTTTGAGACGCAGAAAGCTGATGATGATGCCGCCAACGATGAAGCAGGCGGCGAGGAAGTGGAGGCACTGCATTTCGCCGTAGCCGTGCGTGCGCAACCAGCCGGTGACGTGGTTGCCTGCGTAGCCGGCGAGGTTCGCTCCCATGTTGATCAGACCGGTGGCCACTGCAGCTGCGGAGGCGGTAAGCGTGAGCGATGGCAGCGTCCAAAACGGTGCGATCCAGAAGAATGCGCCCAGCGCGGTGAGGCAGAGCCAGATCATCTGCGTGCCAAAGCCTTGCCCCGGTATCGTGCTGCACAGTAGGAAGATGCCGGTGGCAACCATGCCGCCCACCGCGTGCCATTTGCGATCGCCCGTGCGATCAGCGGTCTGGCCGGAGATGAGCACGCTGAGGATGCCGCAACTGTAGTAAAGACCGCTGTAGAGCAGCGTCATTTGATCGGAGCCGCCGGAGAGATTTTTCACCGTCGTCGGCAACCAAAAGCTGAGCGCGTAGCCGCCGCTGTTGCCCACCAGCACCCCGATCACGAGCAGCCACACCGCAGGCAATCGCAGCGCCTGCCATACGGAGATCTTTCCCGTCGCTTCCTTTGCCGCCGCCTCGGCAGCGAGCACGCCTTCCAGATGATCACGCTCGGCTTGAGTGAGCCATGTTGCATTTCGTGGACGATCCGTGAGGCACGCGAGAACGACAAAGCCCAGCACCACCGCAGGCAGCCCCTCCACGATGAAAAGCCACTGCCAGCCATCGAGGCCGAACCACTTCACATCCAGCAGCATCGAGGACACCGGAGCCCCGAGAGCGAGACTGAACGGCACGGCCACGAGCAGCCCTGACAGCGCCCGGGAGCGATCATTCTGCGCAAACCAGTGTGTGAAATACACGATAATGCCGGGAAAGAATCCCGCCTCCGCCACGCCGAGGAAAAACCGCGCCCAGTAGAACTGCGAGGGCGTGTGCACGAAGGCCATCGCCGCCGAGATGAAGCCCCAGGTGATGAGAATACGCGCAAACCATTTCCGCGCACTCCATCGCTCCACCAGCAGCGCGCCTGGAATCTCCAGGAACAGATAACCGATGAAGAAAACGCCAATGCCGAAGCCGAAGACATCTTCCGAAAACCCCAGCGCCTCGCCCATGCGCAGCTTGGCAAAGGCCACGTTCGCACGATCGAGGTAAGAGATGATGTAGAGGACGATGACCAACGGCAGGATGCGCCAGGCGACCTTGCGACGAAGAGCGACGGGATCGATGGCGGAGTCCACGGGCAGTGGAGTGTTGGAGTCCTGGAGTGTTGGGTCGGGCTTCATAGGGGCTTCAGCGGCGTTCAGGATTCAGCACGAGAGCGCGACCGTGGCCGCTGCGGATGCCTTCGATTTTGATGGGAGCGAAAAGGAACCACGCACCCTTTTCCGGCACGGTGCCAAGGCCGATGAGGAACTCGACGATCAAGACCTTGTGCTTCGCGGCGGCCCAGTAGGTCATCAGCGAGGCCTCGCGCTGCACTCCGCCTGCGGTGGGCGTATCCATGCCGACGCAGCGAACGCCACGCGTGGCGAGCAAGGCGATAACCTCGGGAGCAAGCGTCGGCCAGCCTTCGGATTTGCCGGCGAGCGGTGCGGTGAAACATTCGTCCTGCGTTGGGGCATCCGGCAGCGGCTTGAAAGTAGCATCGGTGTAACCGGTGCGGAAGAGCACGATCTCACCGGCAGCGATGGGTCCGTGCGCGTTTTCATGATCTAGTAAATGCTGTGCGGTGATCATCGGCGAGGCGGGCCAGGCCTTTTCCACAGTGGTTCCGCGCAGGCTGGTCACATCAATAACACGGGCTGCACCGATCATCTGGCTCAGTGGCAGTTTGTCGATCGTGTCCGTGCTGTTGCCGAGCGGGCCGTGTTTTTTCTCGAACTCGGCACGAAGCTGGCGGATCTCCGGTGCGAACTGTTCCGCATCGAAGCCAGGCGGTGGCAGAGTGAAGGCCGGTGTGACGACGTGGGTGCCCACCTGGCTGTCAAAGGTGTGCGTCCAGGCCATGTAGGGCCCGCGCGGTTTTTCAAACTGGTTGAGCGGCTCGGCGAGGTAGCGCTGGGCCTCTTCGCCCGGGCCGTGGCCCTGCCAGGTCACCGGCAGGTTGTTATCGAGCGTGACCGACACATCGGTGACTCGCTTGGCACGCGAGGCGGCGATGAGTTGGGCGGCGATTTTTGGTTCGGTGATGGCGAGAACACGCGCCTCACCACCCGAGCCTCCCGCGTGTTTGGCAGGCAGCAATGCGTAAAAAGCTCCCATCGGCGGCAGGGCTTTGAAATTGGTGCCGCATTCAATCCAGATCATGCCAAAGGCCCCGCCAGCCTGATGCGTGGCCACGGCGAGATTCGGCAGCGGCCCCATGCTGGCACCGTCGAGTCCGGCTGACATGATGCCTTTTTCGCCGAGGTATTTCATGGTCTCCGGAGACGGCGCGGGCCAGGCCGGGGCCAATTTGGTCAGAGGGCGAACCACGAAACGCACCCCGCCCCGATTCAACGGCCGGTAGTAGGTGTCCGTATAGTCGCTGCGGAAGAGCACCACATCGCCGGCACGCAGAGGCCGGTTTTTCTCTTCCCAGGCCTTCACATGCTCTGGCTGGATCAGAAAGCTGGAGCCGCCCGGCGCATCGTCGCGGTGTGCGGTGACGTCGATGACGCAGGCCTCTCCGACAAACTGCCAGGCAGGCACTTTTTCGCCAGTGATGAGGCCCATCGGGCCCGCGCCGGGCAATCCTGAATCCGGCGGCGGCACGAAGTGGGCCGGCGCGTCCCACTGGGTGCCAGTGTGCTCATCGAGCACAACCGTCTCGCGATGATAGGCCCCCGGACCAAAGGTGAAGCGCGGAATGGTGATGTGCTGCATCATGCCCAGCGGCCAGACACAGGGCCATTCCGGCGAAACGGGTAGCGACAGGTCGTGAACATGCTCCTGCGGCAATTGAGCGCGCACGGTGGCGGTCCAAACGAGAAGAAGCAGAAGGGCTGGCCGGGGTTTCATGGTGCGAAGCGATGGTGGAGGTCCTTATTCCGCCACAACGGGATTGGTGAGTGTGCCGATCTTTTCGATGTCGATGGTCACGGTGTCGCCGGGCTGGAGGAAGACAGGTGGCTTCATCGCAGCACCGACGCCTTGCGGCGTGCCAGTGAGGATGACGGTGCCGGGCAGAAGCGTGGTGCTGCCGCTGAGGAACTCGATGAGTGTGGGCACATCGAAGATCATGTCGTTCGTGTTCGAATCCTGCATCGTATTGCCATTGAGGATGGTCTGGATGCGCAACGTGTTTGGGTCAGCGATCTCGTCCTTGAGCACCAGACAGGGGCCAAGGGGCGCAAAGGTGTCGAAGGTCTTGCCACGGCACCACTGGCTGCCACCGCGCTTGATCTGCCAGTCGCGGGCGCTCACGTCGTTGGCGCAGGTGTAGCCGAGCACGTAGTCGAGCGCATTCGCCTTGGAGACGTTCTTGCACACCTTGCCAATGACGACCGCCAGCTCGCACTCGTAGTCCACCTCATCGCTAGCAAGATGGCGTGGCAGCACGATGTCATCACCGGGATTCTGCACCGCGCCTGGCGATTTCATGAAGAGCACCGGATACTGCGGGATGGCAGCGTTGCTCTCCTCGGCATGTTTGCGGTAGTTTAGGCCGATGCAAAAGATGGCCGTAGGCTGAAGCGGCGCGAGGAGTTTGCCCGGCGTGATGATTTCATCAGTGACGTTGAAGTCGCCGAAAAGATCGCCCTCGATGCGGCGGGCGGTGCCGTCGGGTTGAAGGGCTGCGTGCTGGATGGTGCCGTTGCTGGCTTGGTGGCGGATGATGCGCATGGTGGGTTGTGGGTGAGGATTTGAAAGGCGTGGGGTTCTATTTTCCGGTGGTGTAGCCGCCATCCACGGTCATGGCGCTGCCGGTGACAAAGGATGCCGCGTCGCTGGCGAGATAGAGCGCGGCAGAAGCGATCTCAGAGGGCGCGGCCATACGTTTCATGGCGTGCGGAGCCTCCATTTGGCGGAGATAGTCGTCGGGGTTTTCGTATTGGCTCAGCATGGCATCCACAAAGGGTGTGCGCACGCGACCGGGGCAGATGCAATTGATGCGCACGCCTGTGGTGCCGTGGTCCATGGCCATTGCGCGAGTCATGCCGACGACGGCGTGCTTCGTCGTCGTATAGGCGAAGCGCGCCTCCATGCCCATGAGTCCGGCGATGGAGGCGATGTTGACGATGGAGCCGATGCCGCGCTCGATCATGCCGGGCAGCACTGCGCGTGAGAGATGATAGATGCCGACCACATTGATCTTCCACAGCCTTTCCAAGTCGTCGGGCTTGGTGGTCAAAAGGGTGCCGACATGCCCGACGCCCGCGTTGTTGACGAGCACATCGCAGCGTCCGCTTTTCTCTGTCACCGTGCGCACGGCAGCAAGGCACGAGGGCTCGTCGCTGACATCCAGTGCGAGCGATTCCGCACGATGACCCGCCTCTCGAATCTGCGCGGCGGTTTGTTGTGCGGCGGCTTCGTCGCGATCGCTGGCATACACCAGCGCTCCGGCTGCGGCGAAACATTCCGCGATGGCGGCTCCGATGCCGGAACCGGCTCCAGTGACGAGGGCGATTTTGTCAGTGAGGGTAATCATGGTTTGGAAGTGAGTTGCAGCCGCTCTGCGGCCTCGCGGTTGGTTTTCTCGAACAAGGCGGCATTGCCGAGCTGCTTCAGGTCTTGGTCAAAGGTGGGGATCATCCGCCTCATGCGTTCCTGGCCTTCAGCGCTGGTGAGCAGATGCGGCAGGCAGGTCTGAACGACCTCGAGCGCAATGTTCACCGAGACCGAGGCGCCCGGCGATGCGCCCAGCAGCGCAGCGATCGAACGGTCTGCGGAGGAGAATACTTCGGTGCCGAAATACACCGCGCCACGGTCCGCTTTCTTGATGGCCTGCACACGGATGCCTGCTTGCACTAGCCTCCAGTGTTCCGAGCGGGCATTGGGGTAATACTCGCGCACGGCCTCCATGCGGCTCTCCAGGCTTTGCAGGCCCTGGGTGACGAGATACTTCACCAGCGAGAGGTTGCGCATGCCGGTCTGCAGCAGCGCACCGAGATTGTTCGCGCGAATCGAGAGCGGCAGATCGCTCCAGTGTCCGTGTTTGAGGAAACGCGTCGTCCATGAAGCAAAGGGACCGAAGAGAAGCTGGCGCTGGCCATTGAGTCGCCGCACATCGAGGTGTCCCGCACCGAGGCTGGGTGATGAGGGTGGCGTGGCACCATAAACCTTGGCTTCGTGCCGTGCGCAGATCGAAGGCTCATCGCACACGAGCCACTGGCCGCCGATGGGAAAACCACCAAGACCAGCGACTTCAGCGAGACCGGTGGATTGCAGCAAAGGCAGGCTGCCGCCGCCCGCGCCGACGAAGACGAACTTCGCACGCTGCTTGCGCTCTTCGCCAGAAGCCATGCATCGTAAATCGAGATGCCATTCACCCACACCGCGCTGGAGTTTTGTGACCTTCCATCCGGCGGCAATGCCGCAATCTTCCTGCTCCGCCAGCCAGCTGCAAAGACGGCGGGCCAGCAGGCCGTAGTCCACCTCGGTGCCATCGCCGGAGGTGGCCGCGACTGGACAAGCATCGCGTCCTTCCATCACCAGCGGAGCCCACTGCTGGATCATCGACGAATCCGTCGTGAACGTCATGCTGCGGAAGAAATGATGCTCCGCCATCGCGGCGTGACGTGCACGCAAGAAGTCCACGTCTTCCCGACCCTTCACGAAGCAGACGTGCGGCACCGCATGGATGAAATCCGCAGCAACTCCCACCATGCCTTCAGCAGTCGCTGAGCCCCAGAACTGCTTCGAGTGCTCGAACTGCTCAAAGATGTGCAATGCCCTTGTGATCGGCACGCCACCGTTTGGATCGCGTGCCGGAGTGTAGCTGAGTTCGCAAATCCCGGCGTGCCCCGTGCCCGCGTTGTTCCAGCCGTTCGAGGCTTCATGTGCGAGTTCACTCGTGATCTCAACCATCTGGATGCGGAGCCGCGGATCGAGCCGCTTGAGCATCACCGCCAGCGTCGAGGACATGATGCCGCTGCCGACAAGCACGATATCGGGGGCTTCGAGGATGCGAGCATTCATGTCTGGTGGTATTAGCAACAGTTCAGAGAGGGATGATCAGCACCAGTGCGCGCCGATAGCCTCGACATGCACGGCATACAGACTGCGGCTGGCGGTCATGAACAGGCGATTGCGGCGTGGACCGCCAAAGCACACATTGCTGCACACTTCCGGCAGCACGATTTGGCCAATGCGTTTGCCCTCGGGTGAAAAGATCTGCACGCCATCGTAACCTTCACCCACCCAGCCGGAGCCGGCCCAGATGTTGCCGTCTTTGTCGCAACGAATGCCGTCAGCGAGTCCGGCGACCTCTTTGCCATTGAGGTCCATTTTCATGGAGGCAAACTCGCGACCGTTCTTCAGGCTCGCGCCGTCGATGTCCCAGACCTTGATGTTCTTCGGTGCCTCGGGGTAATGGGTGGCGCCCGTTTCGGCCACATACACCTTCTTGTAGTCGGGCGAGAAACAAAAGCCGTTGGGCTTGAAGATTTCATCCGTGACCTTTTCCACCTTGCCGCTCGGATCGATGCGATAGACCGCTTCTTTGAGCAAGAGGTCGCCCTTGTTGCCCTCGTAGTTGCCGAGACTGCCGTAGCCAGGATCGGTGAACCACACGCTGCCATCAGGATGCACGGCACCGTCGTTGGGTGCGTTGAAAGGTTTGCCGTCAAACTTGTCGGTGAGCACCGTGATGCTGTTGTCGGCCTCGTAGCGCACCACGCGACGGTTGCCGTGCTCGAAGGAAATCTGCCGCCCCTCGCGGTCAAAGGTGTTGCCATTGCTGTGGCCAGCGGGCTTGTGGATCGTCGTGACTTCGCCGTCATCCTGGAGCCAACGATGCTGCACGTTGTTCGGAATATCGCTCCACACGAGATACTGCCCCCAACCGCTCCACGCAGGCCCTTCAGCCCAATACATGCCGGTGTGTAGGCGCTCGATGGGCGCGGAGCCGATCTTGTATTTTTCAAACGCCTTATCGAGCGCGATGACATCCGGCTCGGGATAACGCACAGGCGCGGCACCGGGGCCGAAATCACGGGCGAGGAGTGGTGCAGCGGCGAGAGAGCCGATGGAAGTGAGGAAGGAACGTCGTGTAATCATGGTTGGGTGGATGGTTGGAGTGGTGGAGTGTTGGAGATCAAAGTATTCATGCCGTGGTCACGCCGTTGACGACATTCGGCAGCGGCTCACCGCGAACGGCCATCAGCGCGATGCGTGCTGCGGTTTCACGAAGTGTCTTCACCGCTGGCGGACTCGCGGAGGCGATGTGCGCGGCGAGAATGACATTCGGCATCGTGCGGATCGGATGGTCGACAGGAATCGGCTCAGGATCGAAGACATCGAGCGCGGCACCGGCGAGATGACCGGATTGCAACGCCTCCGTGATGGCGGCGCTGTCGGCGAGATCGCCCCGGCCCACATTGATGAAGATGGAACCCGCTTTCATCTTCGCGAATGCAGCGGAGTTGAAGAGTTGCTTCGTCTTCGGGGTGGATGGGCAATGTGGCGAGACGATGTCGCTCTGCGCGAGCAGTTCATCGAATGACGCAGCCGCTACGGCACCTGCTTTGGCGATCTCATCCGCTGCCACGACGGGATCAAACACCAGCACTCGTGCCTTGAATGCGAGCAATCGTTTCACCACCTCGCGTCCGATGCGGCCAAAGCCGACGATGCCGATGGTGAGATGCTTCAGCGATGACATCGCGGTCAACGGCGTGGCGAGGCCCCACTTGCCTGCGCGAATGTCGAGTGCGTTCGGCACCACCTGCCGCGTGATGGCGAGGATGAAGGCCAGCGTGTGATCCGCGACTTCGTCGATGCAGTAGTCCGGGATGTTGCACACCGGGATTCCGCGCTCGCGTGCGGCTGTGGTGTCCACATTGTCGTAGCCGATGCCGTAGCGCACGATGGCCTTCGCTTTGGTCATCGCAGCGACGACTTCGGCGTTCACGGGAGCAAACTGCGCGATCACCGCATCGGCATCTCGCACGAGTTCGGCAAGTTCCGCAGGTGACCGCTTTTCTTTGAAGGAGACGATCTCGATCCCTGCGGGACGAAGCACAGCTTCCTCCAAGCTGAGGTCAGGAAAGGTGTAGTCGGTGATGGCTATTTTGGGCATGGTCGTGTGTGTGAGGTTATTCGCCGATGACGCGGACGGTGGTGAGTGACTTTATGAGGCTGTGGTTATCCCATTTCCAGACGACGCGCTTCTCCTTGTCGTGCGTGACTTCGATGGCGTGCGCGCCCTGGCCTTCCTTGCCGCGCATAAAGTTGCCGATGAGTAGATTTCCATTTTTGAGCTGCTGAAGGCAGGAGATCCAGGTGATGTTCAAATCAGGCGCATCCTTGTCGCTGAACTCCCAGACGATCTGCTTGTCAGGTGTGACCTCGATCAAACGTTTCTGCGTGCCGCAGCAGATGAGCGTGTTGCCATTGGCAAGTCGCTGTGCTTCGCCGGTGTTGGTGACGCCGGTGTATTCCCACACGACCTTGCCGTCCGGGTCCACCTCACGCACTGCGCCCTCGCCTTCATGCGCGGCGAGGATGTTGCCATTCGCGAGCTTGTGAACGTTGCGCACTTGAAGGTGAAAGCCTTTCACGTTCGTCGTCAGCGGCGTGACATGCACGATCTCGCCCTTTGGATTCACCTCCACGGCCTGACACGGCTCCTGCTCGGCCACGAGCGTATTGCCGTTCGCGAGTCGCTCGCTGCCAAAGACCTGATGCGACTGGCTGACATAATCGAACACCGTCTCGCCACGCGAGGTGATCTCACGCACCCCTGTCGGCTGTCCGCCGTAGCCGAAGAGGATATTCCCATTCGGCAGCACTTGGAAGATCACCGTGGTGCTCGGCGGCTTGAACTCCCAGACCAACTTCCCATCGGCATCGAGTTCAACGAAGCGGTTCGGCCCTTTGCCATACTCGGTGAAGAGAAGGCGATGTTTAATAGGCGCGTCAGCGGCAGAGCTTCGCATGCTGAATGGCAAAGCGAAGGCCAGGATGGCAATGAAGAGGCGGGTGGTGTGGTTCATGGGTTGGAAATCGTTTTCGGAGCCGCGGGTTGCTGGCCGAG
>Ga0315908_10002656_pt1 | contig 12982 bp, 8 predicted proteins | sample LakEriMetagenome_12_FD_203520 | JGI IMG/M metagenome (GOLD analysis project Ga0315908, IMG submission 203520) | Freshwater fungal communities from buoy surface, Lake Erie, Ohio, United States - Buoy 4 MA124 | ecosystem: Environmental > Aquatic > Freshwater > Lake > Lake biofilm | place: USA...
GCCCACGCCCAGTCGGCCCCAGCCACCGAATTCATGGCCACCATGCTCGTCCGCCGTCCTCGAAAAAAGCGACTTCCGTCGTCATGAGCACGCAACCAGCCGTCAAATAGACTGTTTTAACTTCTTTTAACTTCTTTTAACAGAGAGGCCGGAGAGCAATCGCTTTCGCTGCGTATTCATAATATCTGTTATTGTGAACGGTTAAACTGCTTTCATTCCTCACAAAAAAGCCTAAAAATCCGCTAGTCCTTCATTTGAAACGTTTATCGTAAAAAAATCCTCTTCCCCACGGCTTTTACTCCATCTATAAGAGCGCTCCCGTTGCCCCAGAAAGCCCTCTCTCATCGACCACCCCCCTGCCCCCTCTGATCCACTCCATGCGTCCCAAACCTCCCATTAAGTCCAGCCCCTACCTTCGAGCTGCTGTTCACTTTATCACGTTATGTGTGGCGTGGACCTTGCTCACTCCGCGATCCCTTCAGGCACAGGAGCCGGTCACTTTATCCCTCGGGGCCAACTTCCAAGCCGTCGTCGACGCCAATCCCCCCGGAACGACCTACATCATCGCCTCAGGAATTCACCGGGCGCAAAGTATCATCCCCAAAGATGGTGACGTCATCGCCGGCGCCCCCGGCGCCGTGATGAATGGCTGCCTCCTACTTCAAAACTGGGAGCAAGAAGGTGAATGGTGGGTACATTTGGCTCCGGTTGTCCTGCAAGACCGCGAAGCTTCCGGCGTCGCGTGCAACACTCCCATTTGCCTGCAATCACAAGATCTTTACGTGGACGGTCAGAGAATCGACGCCGTCACATCTCCCGATTTCGTCTCGGAAACAAATTTGTGGTACTTCGACAAAGCGAGAGGCATTGTTATGGTAAAATTCGACCCCACTCAGAGTGAAGTCGAATTCGGCGGCCCCTCCGTGACCGCCATCAACTGTCTTCCGCTAGGCCTCCCCGAAGCGCTTGGCGTCGTCATTAAGGACCTCACGATCGAGAAATATCCTAGCCCTCCACAGACCGGTAGCGTGCAATTCGGCGGCGGTGGCGAAATGCGCAACTGTACCGTGCGCTTTTCCCATAGTTATGGCATTGGATTGCGAGGACCCGTCAAATTGATCGAATGCCACATTAACAACAACGGCTTGGCTGGCGTCGGCGGCAGCGGAGCCGGCTCCCTCATTTACAGGTGCGAAATTGACAATAATATCTGGAGTTATTATTCCGGCCTGGCATGGGACGCCGGCGGCATCAAACTCGCCAACACCCGAAATGTCATCTTTCGAAACAACTATTTTCACCACAACAAAGGCCCCGGAATCTGGACTGACATCAAAACTCAGGATGTGCTCTTCGAAGAAAACATCGTCGAATTGAACGACTGGGAAGGCATCCTGCCCGAATTATCCAACCACATCACCCTGCGCAAAAACATTTGCCGATGGAATGGTGTCAATCCTCGTAACGCGCTTTGGGGCGGCCAAATCTGCGTGCAGAATTCCAGCCACATCCTACTCGATTCAAATTATATCGAAACTGGGCCCGGCAACGGTTCTCGTTGGGGCAATCCCCAAGGGTTTATGGCTTTCAATCAGGATGAGCGCCAAAGAGATGAAGTTCGCTATAATGGAAACTTCGGTCTCAGAAGCCTTACCGTCACGGGTAATCTTTTTCTGATGCCTAATGGGGGCGCTAATGGTCTTGAATATGGCAAGCTGGGATGGCCGACCTACGCGGATTTTTTAAACTCAGGCATTGTTTGGTCTAATAATCGATACCTCGTGGGGCGGCCGCTTTTCCTGCAGTGGGCATGGTGGGTTGAAACCAATTGGCCCAATAATAGTGCGGTCGGACTGAGCTGGGACGAATGGACCAAGGTTCAGGATCAGAACAGCACCCTCGAAGTGTTCGGTCCCGAGCGGTTTCCTCCGACTTCGACCAATCAGCATGCCTTGATCAAGGAGGTGACGGGCCTCGACTATCCGGCGCTCAAGGCTCAGCTTTCCTACACTCCAGCTGACTCGCCAGTCGACACCGACGGAGACGGTCTGCCAGACGCATGGGAAAACCGATATTTTGGATCCGCCTCCGGCGCGCTCCCGACGGATGACGCTGATCAAGATGGACTGTCGAATCTCCAAGAATTCGAGAACCGCACCAATCCTCTCGAGGGCGACACCGATGAAGACAGTGTGCCTGACGGTTGGGAAGTGGCCAACAAGCTCAATCCATTGACCTACGACTCAAGCGTCGACCTATTACTCGACGGCCGGTCAGCCCGCGAAGTGTATGAAGACAGTCTCCTGTCTCAAGCATTCACCTCCTTCGCGGCCCCCTCTTTGCAGAGCGCCATTTCTTTGTGGCTCTCCACCTCATCCGGAGTGACCGTGGACCAAAATTCCGGTCTCATTTCCTGGAAGGATCAGGGGCCGCACAAGCTCAAAGTTTCTTGGCCCAGCCCGCCATCTGAATCGTGGCCCAGTCCACCAACTCTGGGTCCGGATTCACCATCAGGCGCCGGAATGGTCGACGTGACGGGTAGCTTTTTGAATGTCTCCGGGCAGGTCGGCCAGTGGGGGCGGGACGAAACCGGATTTACGGCCACCTTCGTTTTTCAACCCACAGAACTGGACATTTCGCGGCAATGGCGCGCCCTCATGAACAATGAGGTTTATCTGCTTAACGGATTCAGGTTGCGCTTAGAATCTGGATATCTCGCCTGGAGTTCATACCAGAATGGAGGCACTCTGAATGCGGAAGGTAATACGCGTCTGCTGCCGGGACAGACGTATATCATCACTCTCCTGTATGGCGGCACGGGACGAACCAGCTCGATCTATGTCAACGGCAAGCCGGAAATCGTTGGCATCCCCGGAAGAATCGTTCCCTCCTCAGCCCCGATGCGGCTTTGCGGCACCGGCGGAGTCGCCCCGCAGCCATCCCGCTTTGGGGACGTCGCCGTCTTTAACAGACTGCTCAGTCATCAAGAACGCCGCTCACTTGAGGGTTTTTTGACCCAAAAGTTCTTCACCACTCTTCCCGAGGGAAGCGATCGCGATGGAGACGGTCTTCCTGATACGTGGGAGAATACCTACGGGCTGGATACCCTGACCCCGAACGCTCTCAGTGATGAAGACCGTGACGGAGCGACTAACCTGCAAGAATTTGCCAACGGTCTCGACCCCGTTGTCGCCGACTCCGATCGCGACGGCCTACCCGACGGATGGGAAATTCTCTGGGGAACAAACCCGCTGCTCTCTGACAGCAACCTCGATCCAGATCTCGACGGCTTAAGCCATCTCGACGAATTTCAAAATGGCTCAGACCCATTCACTTCGGACTTAAATCCACCTTTTCTGGCCTTCGGCAAAAGGAGACTTTGGTGGCGGGCTGATACCGGGCTCGAAACTGGCCCATCCGGCCTCGTTCGATGGACCAACAGCGCTGCCGGAGCCATCCACGCCATCCCACAAGACGCTAGCGCTCCCGCCATAACCGCTCCCGAACCATGGAAAGACTACACCGTGATTCGCCTCTCCTCGAACGCCCTCGTCTCGAGCACCCCGGTCAATCCAATTTCTGTGCTTCATCAGGCAGGTATCACCGTGACGGCCGCGGTGCGCCCCCCACTCGCCATCGCCCCCTCAGGATTTAAGCGATTGATGTCTTTCAACGGCACCGTCGTTGGCGTTGACTCCGGCAAGATGGTTCTGCGCAATGAAAGCGGGTCATTGATCGCGACCTCGTCGAACGCCATTCCCAGCACCCCCTTCATCATGACGTGGATGGTGCCAACTGCTCCTGAACCCGCTAGCCTGCAGATTAATGGTGTGACGGTCCTTCAACTCAACGGACTACCTGCTCCGGCCACCGCCCCCTTCATACTCGGCGGCGGTGATGTTTGGCCAGCTGATGTCGCTGAAATCATCGTGCACGCCAGCGCGCTGCCCCCTCTGCATCGCCGCTTTGCCGAACGTGTGCTGCTGGGCAAATGGCTTGGATCCGGCCCGTTGATCGGCGATGTCGATGGCGACACTCTACCCGACTGGTGGGAGCACGAGGCCTGCAGCGATGCTTCCCTTGCGGATTCGAGCGATGACTCAGATTGGGATGGCCTCCCCAACAAATCCGCTTACTTGGAAAAAAGTCCGGGCTTTGTCTGGCGGGATGCGGATGACGACGGCATGCATGACGCCTGGGAAAGTTTGCAGGGCCTTGACCCACTGGTCAATGATGCGGAAGCGGATCCGGATGCAGACGACATTTCTAACGCCATGGAACACGCGCTGCTGACCTCTCCAAGATCCGTTGAATCGAATGATCCTTGGAGTATCGCCAATGCCCTCTCTAATCCAGAACCAAGCATTCGTCTGCAGCTGCGGACCAGCCAGCGGTCGTGGGCCCGGCGGGCACGATGGGAGTCAAGTTCATCACTGGAGCCCGGCACTTGGTCATGGGTTCTCCCCGGCAACATTGTAAGCCGAGGAGCAGGCGCCACCGCCCTCGAAGAAACGGGGCTTTATCCCTCTGAGGAAAATGGCAACAATCGGTCACTGATCCGACTGAAATTGCTTGATGAATAAGTCATCGCGCTCAAAGCGCGCACCATGGCTTCGGCCATGGTGAATCGATCCAGAAGACATCCCACCCCATGCAGCACTTTAATCCACCCGCGTCCATCGGCATCAGCTGGCCCAAAAAGGCGGTGGTTTTCGGTCTCGGGGTGATCAGTGGCCTGCTGCGCCTGAGCGCGGCCAGAAATGAAACCACTATCCCAAAGCCGAAGGTCGTACTGTTAGAGCCATTCGGCATGGGGGATGCCATTTCCCTGCTGCCGCTCGTGTCATTATTGCATGACCATGGATTTGGAGTGATCGTCTGCGCCCGTCCTGCGTGGAGGTCGTTATTCCCCGGTTATGTCGAATGGATCGATTGTTCGGTGCCCTGGGCTTCGTACGGCGACGGAGAAAAGTACCAGCTAAAATCACTGCTGGGCGGACCGTTTCGCGAGTTCCTTAAACGATTGCGCACGCTGGCTTCCGGGCACATTGGCCTGGATACCCGAGGCGATGCGCGCAGCACCCTGCTATTGTGGATAGCTGGATGCCAGACTGTTTACTCTCTCGACCGGTATCTTGGCAGTGACCTGAAAAACCTGCGGTGGGCCGCCCCGGCGCTGCGACTGGAGTCCCACCTCCGGCGCTGGCAGGTCAATACTCAATTCATTTCATTACTGGGCGGGTCCTCTGAGCAGGCGGATCGCCCGCGCATCGCGCGTTTTTCCCGACCCGAGGCTCAGCCCAAACCGCATGGAATCGGTTTGGTACCCGTGACGCCATGGCCGGGCCGTGCGTGGCCCTCCCCCTGCTGGCAAGAACTCATCCAAAAACTGCTTGAGGCTGGCGAGACGGTGGTCGCCATGGGCGGCCCGGGACAAGAGGCCTTGCTGCGCCAAACCGTGGGCCCTACCCCTTCGTTGATTCTGTGCTCCTCCATGACCGAGTGGATCGAACGACTCTCCGGACTGGAGGCCGTCGTTGCTATCGACAGCGGGCCCACCCATTTGGTCGACGCGCTCGGACTCCCGCTGGTTGCGCTTTATGGTTCCGGGCAGCTCCCGCTTTGGGCCCCAAGCGGCCCACGAAGTGTAGCTCTCCACCGGCAAAACGACCCCGATTACACGCCGATCCACCCCGTGGATGCCAACATCCCCCGGGGATTGGAATTGATGGCCCGCCATACGGTGGAGGACGTTCTACACGCCCTCGCCGATGTGCGCCAACGCGCTGAGACCGCCTCATGACCACGGGCACTCCATCCCCATCAGCATCCTCCCCTGTTTTCACTTTCGACGACCCGAATGTCACCGTCGACGAGCTAGAAGCTCTGCTTGACGCCATGGAGCGGTCTCAGGGCATGCGTTTTCCAGCCGCGGCGGTCTTTCATCGGTCACTACGTGATCCGGCCAAGGAGGCGACTTCCTTGGCGCACACGCTTTCCTGCACGCTGCGCGTGGACGGCGTTCTGACCGGCTTTCTGCGGATCGTGACCGACCACGCGTATTTTTATTATATTTGCGATGTCATGATCCATCCGGAGGGTCAAGGGTGCGGGTGGGGTACCCGTTTGGTGGGAGACGCTGTCTTGGAATGCCGACGTCGTGGATACATGAAGATATTTTTGACGGCGTTACCTGGACTGGAGGATTTTTACCGACAGTTTGGATTTCGCGAGACGATGTCACCGGTCATGACATTGCGGGGAGAAGATGAAGCCTCATACCCACCACTGTCGTGAAGTTGTTTGTTTTTCCAGGAAACCTCGACGCGGAAGTGCGAACGGCCGGAGCGGCCGAAGTTCCTTATGCTCGGACCGCGTCCTTCGGATCGCTGGTGTGCCGGTGCCACCAGCGCCTGGCTACCCTCGCCGAGGCGGACGATGGTGAAGTCATTTCCTTCACGGCCTCTGGCACAGGGGCGGCCGAATGCCTGCTGGGAGGCTGGGGACCGCGATGGGATAATATCCTGATCTTGCACGCTGGCACTTTTGGAGAACGCTGGTTGACCATGGCCCGCCATCTCGGGCTTGGATCAACCAGTCTCCGCTGGCTACCCCACGACGAGCCCCCATGGGAGGAAATTGCCGAGGCCTTAGCCTCCGGCCGGCATCAGGCCGTGATGGCCGTGCACCATGAAACCTCTTCTGGAGAACTGCTGGATTTGGAACGGCTGGGAGCCATCTGCCGCACCCACGACGTCCGATTGCTGGTTGATGCCATCGGTTCATTTCTGGCCGATGAATTCGCCATGACCCGTTGGGGGGTAGACGCCGCCATTCTGAGCAGCCAAAAAGGCCTGTGCCTGCCGCCAGGACTGGCCTTTCTGCTGATGCGCCCCACGCTTGGGCCGCCCGCCCCGCACTCGCTCAGTTACTATTTTGACCCTCAGCGGCATAGAGACAATTTCGCCCGGGGCCAAGCCCCTTGGAGCCCGGCAGCCCAGCTCTATACACAACTCGCTTGCCGGCTGGACACCCTTGACAACCAAGGCGGAGCCGCACCAGAGCAGGCCCGGGTCCGGGAAAAGGCCTCGGCTTTTCGCACCGCTCTTGCGGCTCACGGCTGGCGCGGCACCGCCCGCCATCCTTCAGCCTGTGTCACCGCCTTGCGGTTTGACGGTTCAACCGCCCCCCTCGTGCAGGCCCTCGCCGATCAAGGATGGTTGATTCTCCCGTCGCCGGATGCAAAACTCGTGCGAATCGCCCACCTCGGAGAAAATTCCATCGCCGATCATGAAGAACTGGCTCAACTCATGGGCCAACAGGCGGCACTCATGGGGCTGACCATGACCTCGTCCTAAACCGACCCCGCGCCCCCGTATCAGCTTCCAGATCATGAAAGTCGTCTATACATCGGGCAGTTGGGACCTGCTGCACGTCGGTCACCTCAACATGATCCGACGCTCGCGCGAGCTGGGCGACCGGTTGGTGGTCGGCGTCAGCACCGACGAACTGATCGAAGCCTACAAAGGCATGAAACCGATCATCCCCTTCGAGGAACGCCTCGAACTGGTCAAAGCCCTGCGATGGTCTGACGAAGTGGTCGTGCAGCACGAACTGGTTCCAATTCCCCTCCTCCAGCACCACCACGTCTCCGTGGTCACGATTGGCGACGACTGGGTCGGCAAACACCTCGAAGGCTTGGCCTGGATGCAGGCCCAAGGCGGCCAAGTCGTTTATTTGAACTACACCCCCGGCGTCAGCACCACCGGTATTAAGAAAAAAATCCTGGATAATACCTACCAAATTATTGATGCCCAGCTTCGCCGCGAGAATGAATCCAGTGATCGCTGGGCCCGCCAAACGCCATCTTCACAGCCCCCATTGCCTTGACGCCTGATTCCTCTCGCGACCACTCCCGCTTCCCCTCGCTCGGCGATTGCTGGAATGCCCGCAGCAAAAACTGCTTCTGGGTTGCCGACCAGTTCGGCTACCGCATTGGTTCCCTCATCTCATGGGCAGCCCTGCGGCTCGGCATCGGGCCCAATGTGCTCACCATGGCCGCGTTGGCCGCAGGTCTAGCTGGAATTGCCGTCGCCTGCTGGCCGGGCATGGACCGCCAAACCGGCGGTTTAGCCTTGCTCGTCGGCCTGCTCGGATCCTGCTGCTTTGATTGCTCGGATGGCGTAGTGGCCAGACTGAGCGGCCGCACTTCCGGATTCGGCCATGTCCTCGACAAAATTTGTGATCTCACCCTCTCCCTCGTGCTCGCCGGTGCCCTCGGCGTCGTAGCCCTTAACCAGCCGACCCGCCTTCTTCCCGACGAATGGAAACCACTGCTACTCGTCTGGACCCTCCTTCCCAAACAAGTCTTTAGCGTGGTCACATGGCTGCGGGAAACCATCGAAAGCGGCGCCGGTCACGGAAGCCACACGCTGGGAACAAGCCGCTTTGATGCGGCCAAACGCCTCGTCGGCAACCTGACCGACGACGCGCCGTACCGAGCGGGAGTCGCTCTCAGCTGGATGACGGGGTGGTATTTTGAGTTTTCTCTGGTCATCCACTCTGTCTTTGCCGGGATCACGGTCCTCTACTTGTACCTCAATAGAAAGAATTTCGGATAAATCCGGCGGATCATCCGCCCTTAAAAAAACACAAAAACAACGCGGAAACCCGTTCGCATCAGTTGATTTTAGCCTTCACACTCAGTATACAAATCCATGAATAGATCTTCAGTCGTTGTCACAGGAGCTGGTGGTTTTATCGGCGGCCATTTGATCCAGCACCTCAAGTCCCTCGGCTACGCCCAGATCCGGGCCGTCGACATCAAGCCGCTGGAGGAATGGTACCAAGTGCATGACTTTGCCGAAAATCACGTCGCTGATTGTTCGCGCCGTGAGGTCTGCGAAATGGCCACCCAAGGCATGCAGCACGTGTATAATCTTGCCTGCGACATGGGCGGCATGGGCTTCATCGAGAACAATAAAGCCCTCTGCATGCTCTCAGTCCTGGTCAATACCCACATGCTGATGGCCGCCAAAGAGGCCGGCGTCGAGCGGTTCTTCTACTCCTCGTCCGCCTGCGTCTACAACGCCGAAAAACAACGCGACCCCAACGTCACGGCTCTCAAAGAAGAAGATGCCTACCCCGCCATGCCCGAAGACGGTTACGGCTGGGAAAAATTGTTCTCCGAACGCATGTGCCGCCACTTCCGCGAAGATTATGGCCTGCAAACCCGCGTCGCCCGCTTCCACAATGTCTACGGACCCGAAGGCACATGGGAAGGCGGTCGCGAAAAAGCACCAGCCGCCGTCTGCCGCAAAGTCATCGCCGCCAAATTGTCAGGAAAACATGAAATCGAAATCTGGGGCGATGGCCACCAAACCCGCTCGTTCATGTACATCGATGACTGCCTCCACGGCACTGTCATGTTCCTCGAAAATGACGTCATCGAACCCCTCAACCTCGGCAGCAGCGAACTCGTCTCCATCAACCAACTGGTCGATATCGTGGAAGAGATCGCCGGCATTAAGCTGGAACGAAAATATAATCTCAACGCTCCCAAAGGGGTCGCCGGTCGCAACAGCGATAATACCCTCATTAATCAACACTTTGGATGGGAACCATCCGTTAAACTCCGCGACGGTATGGCCAAAACCTACGCCTGGATCTACGAGCAAATGACTGCGCCAGGATCACCGTATCTGAAGGCATAAAGACGGCTGCTTCCACCCTCCTCCCTCCGCTGCTCTTTTACTGCCCTTAGAAACATGGAAAATACCTCATTTCAGGCTGCCGCATTAGAGATGGCTGCCCAGTATGGACAGCTACCATTGAATGACTTGGGACTATCGGACTACGCACACCGATATGTCAGCGATTACCGGTCCAATCCGGACGCCTTGGCCGCCAACTGGCTGCGCTCGGCCCGCATCATCGAGACAGCCCTGCGGCACGCGGGCGCAGAGCCATCATCGACCTGTCTGATTGATTGCGGCGGAGGTCAGGGACTGCTGTCATTGCTGGCCGTCCGCTTGGGATTTAGACAAGTCGTTTATTCGGATCTCGGCGCTCAAATGACCCGCGATGCGCAAGTTATCGGCGAGAAGATGGGTATGCCCGCCTCTCGATACGTGGCGGGAGATCTTTCAGCGGTGGCCCGCGCGCTTCAAGATGACCGCTCCTCCTCGTATATTGTCGTAAGTAGCAACGTCATCGAACACGTCTACGATCTCAACGATCTGTGGGATGCCTGCACCGGACTAGCGGCGGAACGGAATTTCACCGCCGTGTGGTGCAGCGACGCGAATTCCGCCAACCCCTTCATTTCCAGAAGAAGGCGACGTACCCATCACTTCTTTGAGCATTGCGATCGTACCGCTTCCAATCGCGACTCGGAACTGGATTCCACCTTCTCGTTTTCCTCGCTCCGCCGACGCATCATCGAACCACTGCTGCCTGAGGCCTCGCGCCACGAACTCGACCACCTCACGGCCGCCACTCGCGGCCTGCACAAGGCCGATATCCAGACGGCTGTACACCAGTTCCTTCAGAACGGACACATGGTCGAGCCGGAACACCCGACCAACACCTGCAATCCCGAAACCGGCAATTGGTGCGAACGGCTTATTGATCTTAACGCGACCCGGAGTCAGCTGCAAGACCGTGGCTGGGAAGTGCATCTAGAACCAGGATTCTATGGCCCACGCTCTGGTTTGGCCCAGAAGATGGCTGTCCGCCTGCTCAACTCTGCTATTGCCCTCGCCTCGCCCCACTCTCTGGCCATCGCTCCAGTCTACCAACTGGTCATGAGCCGAGCACGAGCCTAACGAGAGGTGTAAACGAGCTTTTTCTTGAGAAAAAGCACTCTTCGACTGACTCGGTGGACGCAGGAAGCTAAACGCACAGCCTTCCACAGCAAAAGCCTAGGGACAGGCTTGAGAGAGTAAGCGATTTTACGAGGACGGGCCTTTGGGAGAGCGGTCGCAGCTGACACGGAAAGCCGCGGAGGGCGAGTAGCAAAACCACGCCAGTTACAGAAGCCCCTCTATTATCGATCTGTTCGCCACTGTCATTATATGACAATCAATTAGTTTATATTCTAAAACGCTTTGTCATCGATACCCATAATCAAGCAGTTTTGCTATCGACCTGAGATCGATGGATTGCGAGCAATCGCAGTTCTGGCGGTCGTCTTGTTTCATGCGAGTCTAGGAGTCTCCGGCGGTTTCATCGGGGTCGATGTATTTTTTGTCATATCTGGATTTCTGATTACTTCTCTTATCATCAAGGATCTGGAAGCCGGAAAATTTACTTTCATCAGCTTCTGGGAGCGTCGTGCCCGCCGCATTCTTCCGGCCTCCGTTGCCTTAGTCCTCGCGGTACTATCCGCCGGCTATTTTCTTCTTCTCCCATCAGATTACATCAATTTAAGTAAATCCGGCCTATGGCAGGCAGTTTTCGGTGCGAACTTTTATTTTTGGCGGACTACGAACTACTTCGCCGGAGCGGCGGAGGAACAACCATTACTTCATACTTGGTCGCTTGCCGTGGAGGAACAATTTTATCTTTTTGTTCCCCTGTTCTTAGTTCTGATTTTCCGTTTTCGCACGTTTCCTAGGCGAAAGTTGCTGTTGCTGCTATTTTCTTTCGGACTGATTACCAGCCTCGCCTTGAGTATCATCGCAGTGTCGCGAATGCCTGGTAGCGCTTTCTACCTACTGCCCACGCGGGCTTGGGAAATGTTGTGCGGCTCACTCGTAGCGGTGCTCCCCGCGACCTCATTATCCGGACGTTGGCGCGAAGCTCTCGGCGGAATAGGCCTTGCTGCGATCCTTGCCCCCTGTTTCCTCTACACCAAACAAACTCCGTTTCCTGGTCTCGCCGCCCTTCCACCCTGCCTCGGCACCGCATTGTTCATCTGGGCCAACCACCCGGGTGCCGGAGCGAGCCCTTCGATTTCCGCTCAGCTTCTTTCCACTCGTCCATTCGTCTTTATTGGTCTGATTTCCTATTCCTTATACCTGTGGCACTGGCCACCTTTCGCTTTCAGGGCTTATTGGTCACTAGAACCACCATCACTCCCACTCCGGGTCGGGCTTGCCTTCGCAGGTTTCCTCATGGGCATCCTTTCATGGCGATTCGTCGAAACTCCGTTCCGTCAACGCCGTTTGGGTACCAGTCGTCGCAGCATCTTCGTTTGGGCCAGCGTAGGATTAGCCGCTTCCGCAATCATTTCCACGCTGGTGATTTTCGGAGCCGGTTTTCCACAGCGATTTTCTGCGTTCGTCCGCACACTCGATTCCGCCAAGGCAGAAGCACTTCCCAAAAATCAAATTACCCAGCCAGTGAGCGTAAAGGAAGCCCTCGACCAGCGATTTCCGCGACTTGGGGCGCCCTCTCCTGCTCCCATATCTATAATGGTTTGGGGAGACAGTCATGCGCGATCCATCTTGCCTGCCGCCGATCAACTCGGCCGAGAAATGGATAAAGGTGTGGTCACCGCCTGGTATACAAGCACAGCTCCAGTCTTAGGCTACGCCCCAAACCCCCACAAAAAAAGTTTTTCCCTTGGCGCTGAAAGCACGAAATTTAACAGCGCGATTCTCAGATATATCTCGAGCCACAAAATTAATCATGTATTATTAGCCGCCCGGTGGCACTTCTATTTCGAAGACGAAAGAAATCCAAAACTTGGAATCGAAGAAGGAAAATTCGGCCGCCTACTTGTCGAAACGGTACGTCAGATCCGAGCAGCTGGATCCCATCCGTGGATCCTCATGGAAGTTCCCGGTCATTTGGAATCTGTACCAAAATCTCTGTTAATTAAGGAACTCTTTGCCTCTGATATTTCTCGGTTTTCCGCCACGCCCAAAACTTTAGAAGCTCAAAATCAGCTGATGACGGCTCTAATCCCCGCTCTCGAAGCCGCCGGAGCCGGCATCATCGATGCCTCAAAATGGCTCATCGACCCCTCCCTGCAGAG
>Ga0315908_10002658_pt1 | contig 12973 bp, 10 predicted proteins | sample LakEriMetagenome_12_FD_203520 | JGI IMG/M metagenome (GOLD analysis project Ga0315908, IMG submission 203520) | Freshwater fungal communities from buoy surface, Lake Erie, Ohio, United States - Buoy 4 MA124 | ecosystem: Environmental > Aquatic > Freshwater > Lake > Lake biofilm | place: USA...
CTCTACAAAATGAAGCTTACTATAACATCATATATGTAATTATTATGGCAATTTTAAATAGATAATATTAATACGGATTTTTATGGGTATTTCCTTTAATGATTCATTTTTGGATTGGTATATGTGAATTTATAAATTTAAAAAGAGGAAATTTGTATAAAATTTTAAAAAATAATGTTATTAAAACAAGACAAATCAAAACAAAATTGTTTTAAAAAAAACAATATTTAGAATTAATTTAATTAATAATAAATTTAGTTTTAAAATAAGGACTTTATTTTAATATATTTTATTATTTTTATATTATTTTAAAATGTAAGTATAATCATCATATGTAGACTTGTCTTTAATAATTTTATGAAAAGTAAAATAAGCTTTACTTTTATAAATTCATACTAAAATATTTACTTGGTTATAAAGTAAGAGAATGATAATTGATGAAATATATAAATATTATAGAATAATAAATACTTAAAAATATTAAATATATAAGAATGATAAATATCACTTGAAAACGCAAATAGGGTTATTCCTAACATACTTAACATCCACTTTATGGCCTATTAAGTCTCTTATATTGGCCACATTATATTATATCATAGTTGGTCTTTCCAACGATAAGCCCCAAGCTATCACATTTACATCTTCTGGCAATCCCTGAAAAATAAATAAAATAAAATAGAAGAATAAGAAATAATATAAAATAATAAAAGATTAAATAAAAAATGATAAAAAGGTATGAATAATGATAATAAATTTATAAGTAAACAAAGGAATAATAATACCATAGGTCTCAGCATCTCTGGCCTAAAGATGCCTGAATTTCCAATCTCGACTTTTTTCTTAAGTATTGGATGATATCCAAATATCTCCATACTAGGTTCAGTATAAGGATTGTATGCAGGTTTAAACCACAATTGGGTAATTCCAATTTTATTGAAGAATTCCTTAATGACTTTCTTGAGATGTCCCAATCCTAAATTTCTGTCAGCAATTAATCCTTCTATTTGATGAAATTCTGCCAAATGGGTTGCATCTAGAGTTTCATTTCTAAACACTCTATCAATTGAAAAGTATTTCTTAGGCGTAAAAGTTTTCTGTTAAGCTAGTTTGTAAAGCATTTTTGCTGATACTGCTGTTGTGTGAGTTCTCATTATGTTTTTCTCAGATTCTTCTCTAGACCATTCGTATTTCCAACCAGTTGAACTATATATGTTATATTTATTATTATTATTATTATTATTAAATTATTATTATGTTTATTCTTTTTATTATAATTATTATAATTTTATTATAAATTTATTATATTTATTCTCATTATTATTATTATTATTTTATATTTATTAATTTAATTATAAATATATATAATTGTTTATTATTATTTATATAATTATGAGTATAATTTTATATATATTACCCATCTGTTCCTTTTTCATGAGCATTTTTGACCTTCTACATGTACTCCTAATCCCAAATCTGTGCATATTATGGATCATTAAGGAAAAAAGTATCATGAGCATCTCTTGCAGGATGCTATTAAGGTTAGAATAAGCTATCAAAATTCCAGAATGAGCTCTCCACAAAATCATTAGTTGGCATTTCTTCAAACCCCATTTCTAACAATATTTCTCTGAATTATTATCTAACTTTCAATAATGGATGCAAATTTCCAGTACAAATTTCTTTACCCATAGCTTTGAAATTTAGCTCTTTAAATTCCGCATTTTCCCAAGTACCTTTTGCTATCATCTCAGAAGTTAAATCGGCTACTTTAATTTTTTTTTCTAATTAAAATTATTTCCCTTTTTATAATTCGTAATATTTAGTTGTCTCTAATTATACTATTTTCCTCTTTTTAAGTTCTTCTATTTTATTTTTGTCTAATTCTTTATTAGCTTGAACTTCCATTAAACTTATTCTATCTTCATCTTCAACTTTCTCTAATAATCTAGTCATTACTTGTTCTTTATCTACTTTAATCCATTTCCTTTTCATACAATAAGTTTATCCTATTTTTACCATATTTTCATCAAGTTCAGATTTTTTTGTTCCTTCTGCTTTAATTGACATGAATAAATTGTATTCTGGAGTTCCATTTTTAACGTATTCCTATCCTTCTTTTGTTAAAGTCCATTTCTTTTATTCTTTTTAGATAAGAATCAAATATTCATTGCTTTCTAATGATTTTAATTATCCTACTATAGTATTATGATCTTCCTTTAATAATTCAACTAAATCTAATGAGCTCACTATTTATTCTGATTTTTAATTTACTATTTGAAGAATACTATTTTCCATATCTTTTCAATTATATATTATTTATATTTTATTTAATATTTTTTATAAATTATTATTATTTTTCTATATTTATAAATTATTATTTATTCTCTTTATTTTTAATGTCTAATTATCCATAAAATATTATTTTAAAATTTATTATAAATATATTTAAATAGAATAAAAAAGCACTTATTTTTAAGAAATATATTAAAATTTATCAATCATAAAAATATAATATAACTGATTTGTATAATTGATTTAAATAATAAATTAATATAATAACAAAGATAAAAATGAGTGATAATAAAAACAAGGAAGAAATAAATAAAGACCTTTATTTCAATTATATAGATTAATCAGAAATGTACAGATAATATTACGAAAGAAAGTAAAAATAAAAAATATAAAAATGAATAGTAATCTAGAACATCATGAACTTAATAATCATTATCTTATGATTGACCAGTTCATTAACCAATAACAAGAAAATGCAGAAGACAATACTCCTTTGATATTGGAAGGAGAAAGTGGAGCAGGCAAAAAACATTTGCTTTTTAACTGGGTTAAATAACATCAAAAAAAAAGCAGAAAAGTATTTAAAAATACTATAATATTTAATATAAATATAATTAGGCCATATAATGACAAATAATAATAGAAAATATCATAATAATATAAAATATAAATAGAATTTTAAAGATATCATAATAACACATGTAGCCTCTTCTGATAATGAACAGTAATCGAGTTATTTTTATGCTATTTACTATATCGTGACTTAATTGAGGGTAAAGATTATTAAATATTTTGAAGGAAAAACTCAATATGAGTTAAAAAGTAGAAATTCTTGAAGAAAAGTTGAGGAAATACTTTCCATATTGGCTGGATATTAGTATTAAGAAAATAAAGGAACAAATTGTAAATGATGCAAATATAATTATAATTATTGATGGAGTTGATTAATTTATTGATTCTTCTGGAAAAGACACTGTAGCCAAATTCTGGCTGCCTACTAGGTTACCTCTAGGAGTCAAAATGATACTTACAGTCAACAAAGAATCATAATCTTATAAGTATTTCTAGGGCAGAGGTTCATCACTATATTATTACGATTATCATTATTATTTTTATTATTATTATTATTATTATTATTATTATTATTATATTATTATTATTATTATTATTATTATTATTATTATTATTAATATTATTATTATTATTATTATTATTATTATTATTGTTTTTATTTTATTTAATTAAAGGTTACTAGATAATAAACATGACAAACAGTAACCATGTAAATGAAGCTATTGTAAAGAACTATATGAAAAACGCATAGTTCTTTATGGCTCCTGAATACACTACTTAGGCATATATGATAGTGGAGAATTTTTTATAAAATGATGCAATTTGTCCTATTTTTATTGAAACTTATTTGAACATCATAATGCTCAAAAATAGATAATAGAATACTCAGAAAATCATTTAGATTTATAAGTCTATAGATTTTGAAAATCTCGCATAAATTAATACCTATGAAGATTTCATTAGATTTATCTATAATCATATGAAAAATAAGTTATTTGAACTTCATAAATTCACTAAACTTATTCAAATACTTTTGATTGTTCAGAAAGGTTTAACAAAGGAGGAAATCATGGCTATTGTATACTCATCATTTTTATTATTGCCATTAAAATTATCATTATATTATTATCATTATATTATTATTATTATTATTATTATTATTATTATTATTATTATTATTATTATTATTATTATTATTATTATTATTTTATTTTGATAAATATGAGTATATAAATTATTAATAAAAAGGTTAATATCTCAGAGAAAGAATTTGAAGTATTCAGAATAATATTTGAAACATTTTTAATATCATATGAAGGGATTTACTGCCTAAGCCACAGCAGAACGAAGAAAATTTTTAATGAACTATTAATAGAAGACAACTGTTATCTAAACAAAAAATAATTGCATGTCGAAATTGCAGAGCAACTAAACAAAACCCAAACCTCAGTACGAAAACTAGAGGAGGAAATTTTCAACTTATTTGCAGCTAAACAATACTTTAATCTAAATAAAATAATATCAGATATTGAATATTTCCTTTTACTTTACACTTCTAACAATAAATTCCAATTATTTAGATATTGGCAAAAACTAGAGGAACAAGAATATGATCCAAGTATAGAATACAATAAAGCATTAGAAGCATTTGAAATGCATTATCATCCTTCTAATGAGGATCTTTTTTAAATCATATTTTAAATGAGTAGATTCCTAAGAGATTTTGGAGATTTTGAAACTATCTTCACTCCAAATTTCATGCATCCTCCTATTCTTGGCAAATAATATGAATTAATGGAAATTGGACTCTACGAAGAATTAGAGAAAATGTAGTTGTAGGACAGGACCAAAGAACTTAAAGATAAAAAAAAAAATGAAAAAATAATTCAAAAATTATTGATGTAAAAACAATTGGAATTAGAATAAGAAATGCAAGATCAATAAAAATAATAATAAACTGGTTAAGCCGCAAATCCAAATAAAGATGTTTCATAATAAGTACAACAATCCCTTCAAACAACTACTCCTATTATGATCCATCAATAAAACTATGAAACTCCAGAAGAAGAAACCATTGATATAAAAAGACTCAATGTGGATATTCCCAATAATTATTAAACTGTCAGATAGTATTTTATTAATAAAATGAAGAATGAGTGTGTATAAGTATAATAATTTCTGGACAATGATTTAGATGAGACTGGTACTAATAATGATGACAATAGTTTTGATTAGAATTAGAGTATGGAGGATCTTAAAGGCAATTATCAGAAGATGTAGACCAAAAAGTTAGGCAAGACTGAAAAGTTAATTTATAAGCAGAATATCATCAATGAGGATGACCTATAGACTTATTATTATTATAAAAGATTTCTTTGGATGATCTTCCCTCTAGCTTGTATTTCCAATAAGTAAAGTTGTAATTATTCCAATTAGATTAAGAGATGTTATATATCTCATACTGAGTATCTCTCTGTTACTGAAGAAAAATTACATACCAAAAAAGTAATTTACTTATACTATTAAAATAAATTATCATATAATAAATATATTATATCTTACAATAAACATTATTATATCATATATTTTATATCTTTATAATCCACATATATTATTGATAAAAATTATATCATATAATATGATTATTTGATAGGCTTTGCTGTTAATTTTAGAAGCTCACTTAAAAAAAAGATAGACTTATGAAAAATAAGAAGTATTATAAAGCTTGATTCAATATTTGCAACAATTTAAACAAGACCTTTAAAATTTGAATTAATAATGTATCGACGAATAGAACGTAGAGCAGACTCCTAGGAACGATAAAAGAATGAAACAAAAGATTCAGATGTTAAACGAACTTAATACTTAAAAGAATAATCCAGTCAAACCAAAAATCTTATTGAATAATAATAACAATAATAATAATAATAATAATGTATTTCTGACAGCTGATGATAAGGACCAGACTTATATTAATAAGAATAATAAGTTTTAAAAGTTAGATGCAATTCAAAATGGAGATCATTATAGCAGTATCTCTATATTTAATAAGAGTAAGATTTTCGGAATGGGAGTCATGTCATTTCGAGCTGAATTCACTAAGCTCAATGAGTAAAGTCAGGATAATGAAAATAGACTTATTCTCCCAAGACTAAAGTAGCAGATTAATTAACATAGTTAGACTGAAATCAATACTCTTCTCTCTAAAAACATTTATTTTGTCAAGGAATATAATGGATTGAAATACACTAAGTAATATTTATTTTAATATTCTTAGCATTATTCTTATTATTATAATCAATATTTTTTTTGTTTATATTTTTCTTACTGTTTTTTTTAAATAATATAATTTACTAAATCTCAAATTATATTAATTTATTTAAATATATTTAAATATTTAAATTTAAGTGTATAAAAAGAAAAAGAGTTGGCTAATTTAATTTTATAGTCTAATAAATTAAGTGGTCCAAAAGATTAAGAAGAAAAAAAAATTATTTAGAACAAAATAGAATAAAATACTTAAAATTTAACTAAATTGGATAATAATTATAAAAACAGTTTGAAGTTAAAAGAAAGGATGAATAAAATAATTTAAATCTGTAAATAAAATACAAAATAAAATAAAGTTTACGTGAGAGATCTAAATTAACTTTTGGGAAATTATCAAAAATTAATTAATATATAAAAAATGTAAATTTAATAATCAGCGAAAGAATTAGTAGAATAATAAAAATTAAATGAAGAGCTGTATGAAATTTGTTTTTAGAGAATGAATAATCAAACAGAATTAATATAATAAATAAAATCTGATTTAGTTTAAAAGCAAATATTCGATAATAAATATATCAATGCCGATGGAGTTATTGAGTAATCAATTATGTAATAAATTAATGAAGACACTTAGAAAATCAATAATACTATTCTTAAATAAAAATTAAAAGTATTTTTCAATCAATTTATATATTAATATTAAGAATAGAAAAAATGAACAGAAGAATCTTGAAAGCTTAGAAGAAAAATGTATAGATTTAGAGACTAATTATGAAACAATGTGTGAAATTTTAGAATTAGAATAAATGGAATTAATGAAAGATCAAGATTTTAAAAAATCAGATAAATTTAAAATATTTATGATGAATTAAGCAGAAATAAACAAAATAAGATCATTGAATTTACTTAAATAGGATGAATTAGAATAGATAAAAAAGAAAGTCGCAGATTAAAAATATGACTTAAATGTATTAATAAATATAAAATAATAAAAGTACATGATTGAATTGCAAAAAATAACTAATGGAAATGGTGAAGAGTATGATGACATGAAGGAAATGAGTAAAAATGACTTATTGTATGAAGTTAAACATTAGAGAAATTTAAACCAAAATGCAGAATAATAATTCCAGAAAAATAAGCAGAAAAAGATTAACATCGAAGTAATAAATAATTATTAATATTTAGATCGCTTTGGAAAGCATTTACTACAAATTAAAATTGATTAATGACTTGAAAAATGATTTCGTTATTTCAGACTGCAATATATCCGATGTAAATTATTTATTTTTTACTTTAGGTCTTATCTAATATGGAGGAAAAATTAGCATTTATCAAGTCAGTCTTACCTGAAGAAAAGTATAAAAAATTAATGGATAAAAACTTTAATCGTGGAGGAGACATAATTGAATATTTAAGATTAAAATGACTAAATATCAATAAATATTAAATCAATTAATTATAAATCAATTAAACTAATACTCAATAAATTTAAAAAAAATAATATAAAATAATAATAAAAATCAGTTTATTTCTTAATGATTTATACTAATATTTCCTTATGTAAATCCAAAATTTCTTCCTAAAAATCTAATTTTATCAAAAAATAAATGTGATTAATTCGATTTATTTTGATAATCATTGATTAACTAGCTTAACTAAATTTAACTCTAACCAATTTGAACCTAAGTAGTTTTCTAGCTTCTGAATTAAATAGTATAAATGATATTCAGGTATTTGCTCCTAAGAAAATTTAAATCAGTAATGGCAGGATAAATAAGTTAAATCTGATTATTACTTTCCTTATCCAACTTAATTGCATCCTTAATTGAATTAAGTTTAATAAGCTTAGAACAGACTGGCTTCTATAGAAAATCAGCATGAATAGTAATGACGATCTCATAAGGCAAACTAAAAGGAATATGTTTCTATGTGAATAACAAATGGAAATCATACATTACAATAATACTATGGATCTAAAAGCATAAAGGTTCAAAGGAATGTCTCTCAAAAAGATGAGGGATTGGAAAATAAGGACATTCAAATTGCAATACACAATGCATGTTTACTGGTCGATGATCACTACCATATTGCTTATCTTTACTAAAATAATGTAATACTTCACAATTATAGTTCTCATTATGTCGTAATAAGATGCGATCACAATAACTTGGAGATTGTTCTCTCTTGTTTGAGAATGAATCATCATGTTTTACTCGTCTATAGGTCGGAACAAAATCTATTAAAGCTTCATAAAAATCACTCAATATCAGATTATCTTTCATACTATTAACTAGTTGGTCTTTCTTTAAAATCTCAATAAATTATTTCTCTTCCGCTAGATTCTTCACTTTTAAAAAATTTTCATCTATTCTAAAATTCATATCTCCTAGGAAAAATACATAATCAAATTACGAAACTGTCTCTAAATTTTCATTTCCCAATCTTATTTTTTTCACAAGTTCATGATAGTTTTCTATTCGAAGGTCTAAGTTGTTAGGTCTTGCTGCTAAATGACAGCCAATGAAAAAATAGGAAGTGTTAATTATTTTAAATGATATTCCCACTCCTCCTTTATTTCCTATCAGATGTGCTACTCCTGTTGGGATGCTTTGCATTTCTATATTACTTACTAGTGGATGGTATTCATTCCTTATGTAGATTGTCAGCATCATCTAAAATTCATTTTAATTTTTATTATTATTATTCAATATTTTAATCAAATATATTTATTAAAATTTCATATTATTATTTTTCATTTTATTTATTATTATTTTTATTTTTATAATCATTAACAATTATTTTTATCATTATTATCTATATTTATATAAATATAAAATTTATAAAAAATTGAATTGATTTAATTACTTTCCACATAGTAATGATGGTAATTTATTTGAATTTGAGTTAATTTAACTACTTTTCTAAGTAAACATTCCATTGGTGAGTATTGCATTCTTAAAGACCAATAACTATTAAATCAAAATTAGAAATATTATGCAGCCAACAATTTTCATCTTAAAAATCTGTAACAGTCTGATTTGGATTGCTTTCACCTGTATTATAAGTACTTATAAAAACTTTTAAATCTATTCTTTTTATATCTTCTATTTGATTTATTTCTTATCTTTTTATGAATTCATTTAATATAGCATTATTTTTATAAGAGTTTTTTCCGTTCTAATACTATAACTATATTTATATTTTATTAAATAATTTACTTTTAAAAACCATAAAGCAGATTTGAATTAAAGACATTATAAAGTATTTACAAAACTCAATTTGTATTCAGAATTAGAAGTAAATTATATTGAAATAATATTATTATAGTAGTAATTATGATTTATTCTGATTATTTTATCTAATTATTTCATTTTAATAAGTTAATCATTTTTATTTTTAAAGACTAAAGCTTTCAAATTAAAATCAAGAATAAGTTTTTATTCTTTTCTAGCTTTTCCACTTTTTATAACGTTAAAAATGAGTTGATTTTAGTATAAATAAACTATTTTATCTTTATCATTTAGTAACCATTTAGGAATTATTTTTTTATGAGAAATAATAGTATCTTTATCCATTACAATATTATTAGTTTATTTATATAAATTAATAATTTGTTAGATTTAATTTGAATTATTAAAAAACAGATAAAAACTATGACTTTATTTTATTTATAATTCCAAACTGTTATTTTCATGTTATTCACATTTTTCAATTTGATTAGTAATGAATTTTATTTTAGGTTTTATATTATTAATAAAATTGACTTTAATTGATAAATTTTTTAATGTCAAATCAATTTCATATTTAGTATCGTCATTCTTAAATTAAAGCTCTAAATTTATTTATTTAAAATCTGTTAAAACTAATGTTGATGCTCTTTTTTTCATAATATTATTCGTTTTATCATTTGATTCTTATTTTAATAGTTTAGTATTCAATTGCATCATCTTTTACTCAAGTTTTAATAAAATATCTTTAGAATTTGAAAAAGCACTTGAAATCATGCCGCTTTTTTCTTCTGTTTTTTAAAGACATAAGTATTCATAATCTTATATATGATTAACATTTATAGAAGAAGTCATTAAATTAGATTCCGATTATTCATTTTTTTAGCTACTTAAAATAAAATTAGTTGTAAATACTAATGTGTTTTTTTTTTAATTTAAGAAATTTTATTCAATCTAAAAATAGTATAATTAATAATTAAATAAATTTAAAAATAAATAAAAGGAATAATACTTTAAATTCTTAAATATCCCTATTAACTTTAATAATTTTTTCAAATAATAATTTATTAAAGACAATAAATTAATAATGATTAACAGAATCTATAAATTAGACTTCAAAACAAGGTTCATCATCTAAAATATAATCTTGAATGCTAAAATTTCAAACATCATTTAATAAAATTTGGGATTGTAATGAGAGATTAGTTTTATAAATTGAAAGCAAGAAAATATTATCTGAATCTTAATCCTTTTACAATTCTAGTAAAAAATTGTAGATTTTGTTATCTTTTTATTTTAAGCATAACATTCTCACCAAATTATTATTTTCTTCATCTTCTCCATTAAACCATTTTACCTATAATTTTCTCATCATTTTGTTATCTAAAACTATGCATTAAAAGTCAATTGAACTTCAATTCAGATTAATGAAATTATGCTTATTTTTTAAATTATTCAAAAATATTTTATTTTATTTAAATATATTTATTTTAAATAATTACTTTTTTAACTAATTAATCCAAAGGAATTGAAAGACTGCTTTAAAATATTTTTTCTTTATTACTTCCATATAGTATCTATATTTATTAAGGATCTATTTTTTGATATTCTTCATTAAGAGTTTCAAATATCTTTTCAAATACTTTGTCAATTAAATTCATCATCAATTATTTTTACTTTGTTATTATTTCAATATTTAAATTCACTATAATTAATTTGATATTTACTTACATTATTTTAAGTAAATATTTATTTGATTAATAGAAATTATAGACTCAACACTTTCCTCTAATATTTAGTCTTCATCACTGTTTAATTTTTCTTCTTCTATAATGATTTTTAAAAAAGAAGAGTGCTTAAAAACTGTATTTCGATTATACTACATTTCAACTTAAATTATATAGTTATATATTTATAAAAATAAAAATATATAATTATCGTTAAATAACAAATGATAAAAATATAAAGAATAAAATATGAATAATAAAATATAGATAATAAGTAATTAATTGTTAGTGATCAGGATTTGGTCTTGAAGATATTGGTGTTAATCCAATTTCCAACTAAGAATCCGACAATGGATGGAAGGACAGCCATAATTATAGAGACTAAGACTCCAATACAACACATAAAACAAATAGCTCTCTTAACTTTAGGTCCCACCATACCAGACAATAGGTTGAATACTCCCATTTAATAACTCAATCTATTTATATACATATTTTATAATAATTTACCTTCCAGAAGGAGCTGGCAACCAAGGACTATGATTAGGTAAATTCTGTCCCACTCCTACAGGATTTTTGTCTGCCCTATTCAAAATATTTAATATAAATATTATATATTAAATGCATATTTATTATTTATATTATAATATATATATGATATAATATATATATATATATATATTAAATATATTTTATAAAGTATATTAAATATATTATGATGATTTAAATATTTGATAGTAATATTACTGATCCTAAGGAATGATGTCTAATGAAAGTACAATAGTACCCTTATTCCTCTTTTTATGAATAGTCTATCCATCCTCCTTATCCTTGCCTATAATATCAAGACTAAACTTATTATCGAAACTCTTATCACTGCTCCTCAAACTCTACTAAGTATCAGTCTCATAAGCTAACTCTGCAAATTACTTCAAATCTAATACAGCACTACCCCCAAACTCATCACTACTAAGAATATCCTTATCCCAAATTTAGAAAATAACTTAGCTACTATCCAAAGGCAATTTAACTTTATATACTAACCTGTAATTAAAACTACCCTTTCCCTCTTATGCCCTATAATGAACATCAGTACTTTAATCCTAATATCCATCAATTTTACAAGTCACATATAGATCACTTACATCTTCAACATCCATGGAAGGTACGTCCAACACTTCCCATACCACTATTCTTATTTCATAATTAAGTTTTGGTTTAGGAGCTACTTTTATTGTTTCTGGCATTATTTTTTAAGGATTCATTATTTCTAGCCACATTGATAGTCTACCTCTAGATAGTTTAGAAAGAGGAGAGTATATGTCTCGTATTTCTATTGGGACATTATTTTTTAGTTTCTGCCATTTTTTACTGAAAAATCTATTTTCAACATCCACTATTGTTTTACCAATTAGTTCATCAGATAGTAACATATTATAATCCCATACTTCTATTTCTAATTGACTAGTCCCTGGAAGTTCTGTTGTAAGTTCGAAGCATTTGTAGAATTCTGCATCCGTTACTTCGTTTAAGTGGTTGTCTCTCTCCTATTATATTAATATATTAATATTATATTTATATCAAATTATCATATAATAATATTATCATATTATCATATTATCATATTATCATATTATCATATTATCATATTATCATATTATCATATTATCATATTATCATATTATCATATTATCATATTATCATATTATTATAAAATTTTTATAATGAGTATACATTGATAATGGTATCTCCTAACTTGATAATTAGATACGGATCTTATTTAGTTTAATTATCAACCATTACTATTCCAGTCACTTTAAGAACATAAAGTCTAATTACTACCTTTTATGATTACAATAGTTTGCTAGAACGTTTATT
>Ga0315908_10002659_pt1 | contig 12972 bp, 5 predicted proteins | sample LakEriMetagenome_12_FD_203520 | JGI IMG/M metagenome (GOLD analysis project Ga0315908, IMG submission 203520) | Freshwater fungal communities from buoy surface, Lake Erie, Ohio, United States - Buoy 4 MA124 | ecosystem: Environmental > Aquatic > Freshwater > Lake > Lake biofilm | place: USA...
AATAAAATAATTAATATGGAATTTAAATATAATTTTTATAATAAAAAGAAAAAATGGCTGATTTTACTGATTTTTTTGAAAACTATATTTTAAAAAATTTCTTTACAACATATTTTAAATTAAATGATAATATTTTTATTTACAAAAGATAATATTCAAAAATATTTAGTGTTATTGTATAAATTATAACTTATTTTAATATGATTTTCTTATTTTTTACATAATTAAGTAGAATATATTAAAATTATTATTTTGAAAAATAAATTGTTGTTGATTATAAAGAAAATATATAATAAAATAATTATTATAATAAAATATTTAAATATAATTTTATTACTAAAAAATAAGAATAATCAAAGAATTATCCTATTGATGAATAAATTGAAACAAGTAAGATTTTAATATAAATCAAAAATAATATTATTACTCAATAAAATAATTGAAATAAATTTATTTCATGATTAAGTGTAAAGGATTATTAATATAATTAATTTTATTAATTAAAGTGATAAAAAAATATTCAATAATTTTTTATTTAAAATTTTTATTTTATAAATTTTATAATTGATTAATTTTATATTTGACTTTAAAATTTATATAAAATAGAACAACTAACATTATGATTTTAATGATCTATTAATTATAAAAATCAATAATCAATTTAATAATCATTATTTTTTATAAAAATATTTGAATTTGTAGTTCTCTTATTATTCACAATTAAATTTATGTTTTATTTCTTAATCAAATCATTTAATAGATCATTTTAAAGCTATTACATAATTTCTTTTTTTTATATTGTCCTTTTTTTAGTAAGAAAAACTTATGTTAAGTTTAAAGTATCTTTTTTAAAAGGTTATTTTTGATGCAAAGTTTATTATAAATTCAATTTTAAATCACATTAATGTTATAAATTATAATTATTTGCTTTTATTTTAATCTTTTTAAAATTTTATAAATTATTTTCAATATTATTATTAAAATTTTATTAATTATTTAACTATTCAAACTAATTTATTATTAAATTAGATTTCAAATTTTTTAAGTTTTAATTTTAAGTTTGTTTTGATTCCTATTTGTCTATTATATTAAAAAAGTTTTTTTTATTTATTTTATTTAATTTTGGTTTATGAAAAATTTAAAGAGAATTTTAACTTTTAATATTCATTATCGGTAACTATTTAAATAAATAATAAAAATACTTTTGAATCATTAATATTATTTGATACATTATTATTTAATTTTAATTTCTAATTTAGTTAATAATCCTTAAAAAACTTTTCAAACTTCTCATTTAAGTTATTATTAGAATTATTATTTAGTGTATTTTATTTTTTGAAAATCTAATTAATTTTAAATTAATCTTATTTGAATTAGTTATTAAGTTTATTTTGATTTAAATGATTTATATTTATATTAGTTTCGTTTCCAAAAATAAAATAACTAGCAGTTTTATTAGTTTATTTTTTATAACTTTATTATGTAAGATTTTCAGTTTACTATATTGATTTATTAGAAAGCTGTAGCAAGTTTTAATAATAATTATCGTTATTCGATAAAAAAGATTTAGATTTTTCTTAAATAATTTTATTATGAATAATATTTTCTAATAATAAATAATAGTAAAATACTAGCAGAAGGCCTTTAATGAGGACTCTTTTCAATAAGCTGATTAAATAGCTATAATAAATCCAAACTATAAGATTTGGGAATGCAATTATAATTATTAATACAAATACTTTCTTATAACTTTGTTGATTCTTGTTTCTTATTAAATAACTATTTCAAACTACATAGTTCATATATTAAGCATCCTAATTGCCAGATATCTCCTTTTTTATCATATATTTTTTCTATATGAAATTCAGGTGGATTAAAATATTCTTCGCTATGTAAATTTTGGTTTCTTTATCCTAAAATATTCAACTTTTGTATTTAAAAATCTGTTATCTTTATATTTCCATATTTGTCTATTAAGATATTTGATGGCTATTTATTATTTATATTTTATATTTAACTTTTAAGTTGCAATGAAATAATTTTTAATTATGAATTTCATTTAATCCGATCAATATATTATAAATTATTCTCCATATTTTATCTTCTGAAATTCTCATATTTTATTATTTTTTTTTATCAATCAAATTTTATAATGAATATCCTTCTATGAATTCAGTTAAAATGCTATAATATAAATTATTTGTTTACAATAACTGCTAATTTTCTATGAATACATTTTCATATTTTACAATATTTTAATGTCTTATTTTAATGTATTATTGAATTTGAACTATTATTTAATTATAGTCTATAAATTCTTAAAAATTTAAATCGATGATTTTCATTGCATATATCTGTTAATTTTTTTTATTTATTACTTTTTTATACTTGCTTGTATGGTTTCCTTTTATTATTAAATTATTAATACCTAAATTTGATAAAAATTCTAAATCATCTAATTCAACTAAATCAGCTATTTAAAAATTCATGAGTTTTATTATTAATTAAAATATATTATATATTTAAAAAAATATTGTTAGCAGTTATTATAACTATGATGAATTCTTATATAATTTTTAAGACTCTAAATTTTAAAATATTATTAATAAGAATAATAAATAAATTATTAATATATATAGATTAAGAAAGAATTTAAATTAAAGATAATGTATTAATTAAATATAATTAAAGTATCATAATTTCATAAGAACCCATATTTAATTTCTTTTTAATAATACCTAAAAGGTGCTCCTCCAATATTAACCTTTAGAGTACAAGGGCCATTAGTAGCAATAATAGGATACAAATCCTTATCACTATTAAAAAGAATAATCCACTTTGCCATTTACTCATCAAATTATTTTTACATCTCAAACCCTAAAAAATCAATATAAAAATATAATACTTTTTCCCTTCTTCTATTGCTCCTCCTCCTTTTTAGTTTTATCATTGTCAGTAGTCTTATCCTCAGTATTATCATTATAACAACATGGAAAAATATAAGAAAAGAAACTCTTATTTTGCTCTTCAAATATTTTTTTTTGATAATCCTTTAACTCTGTGGAAGGTGGTTAATTATATAATTTTCCATTGAAAGTACAATAAACCCTCTTGTTTTTCATATCATAACCTAAGCCTATGGTCTCTCCATATTAACAAATGAATCCAAATTCAAATTTTACATTTCTTTCTTAAGTAACTACACCTCTAACACTTCTTATTCCCAAACTGGTTGGATACTCTCCAGGAAAAGTGTCATTACTAAAATTATCTTTTGAGGATAATCCAATGCAGATTTCAGGACATTTGTTTTTATAAGATTCAATTTCTACTTCAAAATAATATTATTAGTTCTCCTTATCACTTTCCCCTATAAATCTATTAGATTTAATGGCTCTAACTACATTTTATTGTTCAAATTTAATTTCGAAGATTTCTCCAACTTCATTATCCAATAATTTTCTTTAGGTAATTACGTTTTTGGTTTTACCACATCCTTCTTCAAATTGATTCCATTCCCATCTCCTTAATTCTAGTTTCTGAGTCATGTTAGTTATTTATTTTGCCATTAGACTTTCAGGTTCTATTGCATATTGATGGATTAATTAACGATGACGAATATGAATAAATAATTTTAATAGCATTAGAGCTGCTACCATTCCTCCAATAATTCCTATTAAAATTAAAAGCACTTGAATTACACTTGATTCTTTTATAGAGTTAAATTCATTTATTTCTGAAACTTAATGAAAGTTTAAATTGCATTTTAATTAAGTAAAAAATATAGTTAGCCATAAAATTAATAATTATTACATGTTTATAATTATTATATTTATAATATTCTATTCAACTGTATTTCACAGATATTCTTAATAATTCATGTTTTGTTTATTATTGGTAAATTAAATAGTAATAAATTGGATTTATTATTAAACTTGATATAATATATTAGCATTAAATTATTTTATTTGGATATCCTATTTTATATATTATTAATCCTATTGCTATTCCTTACATTAATCCATATCCTATTTGTTTTTTTTTATTATTAGAAATATTTTCGATAAATTCTAAATCTTTTTAATTCATCTTATTTAACATATTTATATCTGATAATTTCTCTATAGCCTTGTTTTGATTAATTTTGAAATTGTCATTAAAAGCTACAAACATATATACTTTAAAAATATTATTATTATTATATTATTATTATTTGATTATGAATAATTTAGTTGAAGATTCATTAAAATTAAGCCAAATTGATAAATATTAATAAATTAAACTTAATAAAAATGTAAGATAAGCCAAAAATAAAAACAAAACATTAGAAAAAAAATTATTTTTACACTAAAATATCAATAATAATGAAGATTAATTTAACGATAGTTAATACAGTATTCATTTTAATTAATCTCTAATTTAATTAAAAATAAGGAGCAAAAGCTAGAGTCATAATAATAATAATGACAATGTAACTATTTAATTAATATAAAATAGCTAGATCAGATTGAAGAAAATCAATAATTAAATAAAAATAAAGTATCTTTCACTAAATAAAAATAAAAATATAAATTACAATAATAAAAAATAAATAGTTTCTAACATGTAAATTAAATAACCTAAAATGAAAATATAAATAATAATAAATATTAAAGTATTCTTATATAGGCTAACAAATTAAATATTCATAATAATAATTGAATGTAATAATAATTAGAATAATAAAAATTTAATAATTTAATGGAATAAATAAATAATAATATGAAATTAGACGAAACAAATGATTTATCATTATGTAAGATTAATATAAAAAATAAAAAAAATCAAGAATCTAATCAAAATACTTAGTAAGAAGAAAATATCATCAACTTTATCAAAGAAAATGAAAATCTTTTAAATTAAAAAGAATAGACCAAAAAAAAAGCTTATTTAGTAAAATAACATTATCAAGCTAAATCTTATGATAATAATTAATTTAATCTTATTTATCCTTTATAAAAATAAAATGAGAAATTAAGTGAAAATCCTCAAAAAATGATATAAGTTTATCCTTAAAATCAAAATTAGAATTAATAAATATAATAATTTAAGTCTTAAGATAATTTTTATCGTAATAAAAACTAAAATAGTCAAAGATTCTTAAGTGGAAACAGTTAGAATAAAATTAACCCTCTTTAGTAATAATAATAATAATAATAAATCTTGTAACAATAGTAATAAGTCAAATAATTTTAAATTCCACTTTTAGCTAATCAAAAATTAAATAATTATTAATAATTTCAAACTATTAACCCTATTAAATAAATTAGAAAGTTTAATTAAACTATTTTTTAGTAATAAACTTAATAAAATACTAATAATTAAGCAGCTTAATTATCAGATACTTAAAATATTTAAACTATTTTATAGTTGTTAAATAACAACCAAAATAATAAAAATTTAATCGATAATTTAAAAGAAAGCTAAATAAGTAGTTAAAACATTTTAACTAAATTAAAATAAAATAAAAGTAGCAAGCTATTCTTTTTCGCAAAAATAATAAACAAAAAAGAATTTTAAAGAATCTAAACTAAAAAAGTTTAATAATCTAATAATTAGAAATAAATATAGTAGATATAAATATAAACAGATTAAATTTTGACCAAATTAGAACTTAAATAATAAAAAGAAAAATAAATATCTGATAATTATTTTAAAAATAATCATCAATTTCATTAAAAAACTAAACCTTAAAATAAATAATTATAAAATACTTCTGATAAAATAGACGATTTATAACCTTGGGTTTCAATCAATGAATAATAAAATAATGAAGATTAATACAGATTCTCTTAATATAATTAAGAGTAATTTATTGAATGATAAATAATTTTGATTATTATTATATTTTCGATTATTTTAATTTGATTAATTAAAATAATAATTCAAGAAATAAATTTTTAGAGGAATGGCATTTATTAAATATATTAAATTACTTTAAATTAATTAAATATAAAAAAAATATAATTAAAATTTATATTTTAATTTGATTACAAATTAATAAATCAATAATTTAAATATAAATAAGATTATAAATAGTATTATATAAGAATTAAAAAGTTTTAAATATAAAGGTATTAAAGATAATAAAGTAACATATTAATAATAGAATAAATTATAATAATTATAATAAGATGCTTAGTAGATTCTTAAAAAGAAGTAGCAAGATATAATATTAAGGAAGCGAGTTAGATAAGACAGCTTTCAGCAGATTGGCTTTCTCTTAAAGTTGGAACAATCTAGTGAAAAGTTACGATTTAAGAATGTGGTACTTATAGAACAGTGACAATCATTAAAAAAGATGGCAATATGTATTAGAGTTAGAAAACCTTTAAAAGGAAATGAATGTACATGCTGCTAATATTTCTACCAGAAGATTCTTCATTATGTTGTTGTTCTTTTATTTTACTGTTAAATTCATTTGTGCTGAACCGCATTTTGATTGGAATAATAATTGGGATCCTAAGTTTGATAGGGCTATATATGGAGACCTTGAAGATGGAGGAGATGAAGGAGGTGATGATGATTGATTAATAATATTTATCAATATTATTTTTTATCATTTTTTTATATATTTACTTATATTTTCATTCTCATTATCATACTATTATCATTATATTTTATTATTTTATTTATTTATACTTTATTTTATATGTTTCAAATAAAATTATTTTGCTGTTAGTCTAAATATTAGTTTAGTTCCAAACTTATTTTATTCATTTGTTTCTATATTAGAATGTTGCGATCTTTTATTTTCATGTTTTATTATTATATTTATTAATTTTATTAAAACATTTCTTAATTTTCAATATAAATATTATCAGCTATTTTAAATAACCTTTATTTTTATTCTTAAAAATTAATATTTATATCATCAGAATCAAATTTTTAAAATAAAAGTATGATATTTTAATCCTTTATGATTTTTAATTTTTGTTATTAAAATTATTCTAATTATAATTCTTACTTCATAAGAGTATTTTCGACTTCCAATAATTAAACTTTATTTTTCTCAATAATACTCATATTTTAATCGATGATAATTTTATTTTTAAGTAAAATTGCATTGTTTTAATTGATTTCATAATTGAATCTAGATAATTCTATAAAAAATTATTTATTTTAATTAACATTGTAATCTTGCTTCTATGTCCAAAAAATCCATGAGTATTATTATAATTCTAATTTTAAAAATAATATAAATTTAAAGAATATAGTGAATAAAATAGAGAAAAACAAAGCGATAATATTTATAATTATAGTTATATAAATGTATAATTCAACAGCTTAAACAGTAATAGATAACGAAACCAAATACAGATCAGGGATAAGAATCGGCAATTTTGCAGAAGAAATCCTGGCTAAAGATTACGACAAAGACATAAAGAAATTGAGAGTAAATTATTAATATTAATTTAAGCAAATAAAAATGGGAGAGTCAATGTCAAAACGAATGCATGGACTTTCTTCAACAGTATATGAAATTCGAAGAGAAAAAATAGACGAACCTTAGAAAGATTATGAATTGATTACATAATAATAAATGAGAGGCGAAAATTATCATATTTTATTCGGGCATGGTATTAATACTAAAGAAAACTCAGAGTTTAATAAAAGAGAGTTTAGAACTACAAATGAATTGGCTTATAATTAGAAAATAAAACCTTAAAAATTCTTGTCTTCTAAATTTCATCCTTAACTTATTGGAGGAAGACATACTCTTACTTATGATAGTGAAAAATAAGTATATTATTATTTTTATTTTAGAATATGACTACTCTTGGTAAGTCAGGATCTAATGTTGTTTAGGATGTTAAGCATTTTAGACATTATGCTGAATTTACTAAGAAGTTTGATTTGCCATCTTAGAAACTCAATTTAAGGAAATGAATATTTATTCATTTATTAATCTATTTATAGTTCATTAATTAATTTATTTTTATTTATTGATAATTCATTTTTTTATTTATAATTTATTTATAGCTCAATAATTTTTCAATTAATAATTTAAATAATAATTTAATCATAAATAAATTATTGACAATTAATTTATTAATAATACACAAATTAGTTCATTAATAATTTATCTATTTATTTATTAATAAATAGATGATAAATATAATTATATTACATGAAGACATTAATTATTATTTTTATTTTAGTTTTTCTATCAAATAGCAAGAAATCTATTGATTATGATAAAATTGAATCCGCTGAAGTATTAGAAACATTGATCAGGTAAAGAGGATCTATTATTTATCAAGTAGTTAATTAGAAATTTAAAGAGAAATCTAAAAATGATGTTTGGATTTCTAGCGATAAAATAATTGAGTTACCAATAATTTGTGAAAAATATTAGCAAAAACATAAAATATTTCAGATATTGTAAAAATCCAATGAAATAATTACAAAATGGATTGAAGCAGCTGGTCAAAAAATAGATTAAATTTAATAAGTTTACAATAAAATGCCTTATCTTGATGCTAAATAATTTAGTGAATTTTATAAGTATATTTTGAAAAGTTTTAAGGTAAATTCTGAAAAATCTAAGGAAGAATAAAGTAATAACTATTACGATGAAAAAGATATTGAATAAGAATAAAATTAAACAGATATAGTCAAGTAAATTAATTATGATAAAAAAGGAAATATTAAATAAGTTTGTTGGTTGTAATTCTGGGTTTTCATGTGTGCTTTAAATAATATTCAGCCTGATTTTAATTAATATTTAAGTTTAGTTGATATGAGAAATTCACGATCGGAAACCAAAAATGTTAATTTCAAAAAATATGAATAAAGATTAAAAACTAAAAAAAAAATCTTTATCTTTAAAAAAATAATAAAAAGAGTCTATAAATTATGATATTATATAAAAAATCTTGATAAAATATATTATATAAAATTGTTTTCAATATAAGTTAAGATTTAATTTTATTTTTATAATAATTATAATAAAATAAATATGGAAAAAAAATAGGAATTGTCTGAAATTGTTTAAAAATTTTTTTAATAATCTAATTTTTTATTTAAAGAAGAAAACATAAATTAAATTTGTCAAAATTTTATTAAATTTTTAAATTAAGATTAAAAATAAATTTATATTGATTTTTAATAAGATTTATACAAAATTTTTGTAAATTTTGTATTAAAAGAACTGTAAAATAATAATATAAGAATTAATTAATAAGAAATAGAAAAAGATTTTTATAAATAATCAGTATAATAAGAATAATAATTTTTATAATTATAAGAATAAAATATATTATATTTAAAAATTATTAATGAATTATTAGGATATATTAATTGATAAGAAATATAGTTAGAAAATTAAAATAATTAATTTAATAGATAAGAATTATTAATATTTTTAAATGAAATTTATTAACATTTGAATTATAAATTTTAATAAGAAATAAAAACATACTTTAGAAATATATTATAATATGGTTTTGAAAAAGCTTAAGAGATTTAATATTAAGAATTCTTTTATTTTGGTATTTTTTAACATAAAGAACTTTTTTTAGAAACTTTTACATTTATAATAAATAAAATTAAAAAAAATAAAGAATATTTAAAAAACTTAAACTAAACCCTGTTTAATTTTATAAAAAATATTAAATAAGAAAATGATTCTCTATCAGATTTAAATAAGAAAAAACTTTAATTTTATATTAAGATATTTAGTATTTACTAATTTGTGATTAATAAAAATGATAAAGACATCTTTAATAAATTATATGAACAAATAGAAGATTAAGATAAATTTTATGATATTTAAAATATTTTAGATTCAGAAAACTTTTAAACATGTGATTATACTTAATTATTTCATATTAACTTATAAATGCCAGATAACTTTAAAATTTTGTTAAATTTAATAGAATAGTATTTTTGTAATAATTGGATTATGATTTAACATTTTTAATTTTTATTAATAAATATTTTTGCAAATTGTTAAGAAATTAAAAAAGCTCTATTACCAAATATTGAAAAAATATTATGTAAAAGTTTTGAAGTGATAAATTAAAAAGAAAATAAAAATCAATTTTATTATGTTTAATTTATAAAAAATATTATTTTATTGATTACTAAATATGAATTTAATTACTTCTGTTAAAATAATTAATTTTAATCTTTGTTATAAAAATTGTAAATAAATAAAGACTAAGATCTTAATTTAATATCCTAAATCAATATTTATAATACATAATTTATTTCTATATTAATCAAATTATTTATTAAATTTAATAATAATGAAATGAATAAAGATATTCAATATAGATTTTTTTAAATATTACTAAATCTTATAAAAAATTCGGAGCATAATTAAATTTAGATATCTAAGGATTTATAATTAATAGAATTAATTTTTTTAAATTAAATTGAATCTTAAATTATTAATGAAATTTTCTAAATAATTCTTCAGAATCAATAAAGTTTTTTTATCTTCCAATAAATATTTGATATGATTATTTAATCTAAATATAATAGTAACCTAAATTCTTTCGAATTATTTAAAAATTAAATAGAATCATTTTTCATTAATATAAAAAAATTAATTGAATAAGAAGCATAAGAAAAATAAGTAACAAAAGAAAATTAAAATGATTTTTTGATTTATTTTAAAGACAATAATTCTGGTATTTAAATTAGAGATTTATAAATAACAGATAATAAGTTTACTTTATTTTTTAAAATAAAATTTTAATCAGTATTTTTTAATAAAATTGATCAATAAAATGATACTATTAATGAAATTATTAATAAATAATAAAACTTAACATCTATAAAATAATAAATTAATACATAAAATAGTGGAAAAATAAGTGAATTTAATTATAATAGTGTAAAAGAAAATAAATAAAATGAAGATTAAAAACAATACTAATAATAAAATTATAATAATATTTAAAATAATAGTAGTCAGGAAATACGATTGCTATAATTTTTAATTAATAATTTAAAAAAAAACGAATAAAAATCATTGGAATTTTATTTATCTAATGATCATTAATCATTTTATTTTTATTATGTAAATGAAAAAACAAAAGAAAAAATATATAATTATAAATTAGATAATAAAATAAAGTTAAATGAATGGTATTAATTTGCTTTAAAATTTGATGAATAATAAATAGATATTTTTATGAATGAAAATTTAATTAAATTATAAAATTTAAATAAAAAATTTAAATTATAAGACAAATTATAACAATAATATATTTATGGGATAACAATAGGAAGTATAAATTAACAATAGAATTAAAGAATAAATTAATTTAATTAATTTAAAATATATATAAAGAAATTTTAAATATCCTTCAATAATTAAGAAAAATCCAATCAAAAATTTACTGAATAAAAATATAATTTTTTCGAACTAGTAAAAAATAAAAAAAATAATTACGAACTCATAATTAGTCCTGAATTAAATGAATTCTTATAAATAAAATTGTAATAGAAAAAAAAATATATATAAGAATATTTTTTTAACAATGTGAGTAAATTTTATATATCAGTGAAATCTAATGAAATAACTTGCATTAATAAATATAAATTATCATAATTAATTTTGTAATTAGGAAATTTTGAAGTGCTTTTTTATTTTTATAGTTAAATAAAAAATTATATTTAATTATAAAAAAGTGATTTTTCTAATAATTTATTTTCCTATATATTAGAAATAATGAATAAAATACTATAAATTTATGAAGAAAATATTTAAATAAACTAAAGTTTATTATAATATTTAAAAAATGAAGGTATAAAGATAATAAGATAAATAATTGTTTAAGATTAATATATATAAAATATTGATAACAAAGAAATAGAATAGAATTAATTATTTATTTTAATGAATTTTATAAAAAAATAAGATTTAAATATTCATTAACATACAATTAAATACCTTGTTTTAAATAATTTAATTTATATTAATTAAGCCTCGGAAATTATTCAAAACAAATTTTTTTATTAAATTGATTCATATGTAGAAAATTTACAAAATAGAAATAAAGATGATTCAATTGTTTTTTAATAAATTTATAAGATAGTTTAAAACATCATAAACGTTTTAAATAAACAAATAAACAATGGTATTAAATTATATTTTTAATATATTTTATTATTTATTTCTTTATTTTAAAGATGTACAAAAATAATTTCTATCAGAAATATTAATCAAAAAATTAATCTCATATGTTACATAATTATTTCAATTTAATCATAAAAAATAAGAAAAGAAATTATTAATTATTTTTGAACAATTATTCATGATTTAAATAACCTTGATTAAAAATAAAATATATAATGATTAAACAATATTATAATAAGTATTTATCGAATTAAATTAAAATTAATCATAAAGTTAAATAAAATTTAATAAATAAAAAAATCCATAAAGCTAAAATCCTAAAATCATGATTCAAAAAATATTTAATATAATTTATCATTATAAGGATTTATTATAAATTTTTTATTTTGAATTCAATTAATAAATTAATTAAAATCTTAATTTAAAAAATTTTACAGAAATTTTATTTGAAATTATATTTAAATATTAAAATGAAATTTTAAAAAATTAATTAGATGATAACAAAAATTGTAAGTTTATTTTTTATCATAATTTATTTTTTATATATTATTTATTATTTAATAGGTCAATAAATTTTTGAAATTTTGATTGATTATTATATTGATGAAAACATAATTAATTTAATAAAAGGAAATTTTTAAAAATTTAATCTTTAAAATTAAAATTTTAATTTGCAAATAACTTAATTGTTAATTTAAAAATTTTTTATTAAATAAAATATTTATTACTAATAATAATAAAATTTATTATCAAATATTTTTAAATATTTAACAGAGAATTTTGAAGAATTAATTCCTAAAATGATTGAATAAAATGACTAAACTTTTTTTTTAATCGAA
>Ga0315908_10002661_pt1 | contig 12972 bp, 6 predicted proteins | sample LakEriMetagenome_12_FD_203520 | JGI IMG/M metagenome (GOLD analysis project Ga0315908, IMG submission 203520) | Freshwater fungal communities from buoy surface, Lake Erie, Ohio, United States - Buoy 4 MA124 | ecosystem: Environmental > Aquatic > Freshwater > Lake > Lake biofilm | place: USA...
ATGGTTTTGCACCATTGCTGGGCAAGGCGCACATCGGGATCGGTCGTCATGCCGAGAAGGTGCTTTTCACAGCCATGCGTGAGTCGCCATAACATCCGGTAAAGGACCGCCCAGCGCCGTGAATCCGTGTGGGCCGCGACAGTGGCGGCAATATCCATAAAGGCTTTGGAAACTTTCGGCGTTGGTGAAGATGCATAGGACGTGAGCTCTTCTTCAATAAAAAGAGTTTTTCCCTGCTCTTCATCGTTCCATAAAATCCCCTCGGGTGGCACGGCATCGGCGAGTAACTGGCGAGCCTTTGCGCGCCATGATTCAAGCGTCGGATTAATGACAATCGTGCGCATGTTAAATTTCTCCCGAACGTACTGAAAGGATGTCACTCGGTTTCGGCGCAGGGTTTCCAAAATTCAATTCCAACTGTTTTGGTGGTGGCAAAAACCGAGCGCGCAAATTGTCATCGTCCAGCCCGAGTCGTAGCGGATGATGATCAGTAGTGATGATGAACGGCATGATTTTTTTCATCTGCAATCGCAAGATCAGTAAGTCAGCCAATCGAAGCTGGGTGTAGCGACGCGCGGCGATGATGCGTTCGACATTCCGCACGCCAATGCCTGGAATGCGCAACAGGGACTCGCGCGGGGCGACATTGATATCGATTGGAAAAGAGGCGCGGTTTCTCAGTGCCCACGATAGCTTCGGGTCGAGATCAAGATCCAGATTCGGCTCTGCAGCGGTGGTGATTTCCTCTACAGAAAAATGATAGTAGCGCAGCAACCAATCCGCTTGATAAAGACGATGTTCGCGCACTAACGGCGGTGATTTCAGTGGCAAAATAATCGATGGTTCAGGAATCGGGCTGAAGCCGGAATAGTAAACGCGGCGGAGTTTGTAGCCGTTGTAAAGTGTATTGGCTTTTTTCAGAATCACTAGGTCAGTGGAATCATCCGCACCAATGATCATCTGCGTACTCTGGCCGGTGGCAAATGGTGTCGGCTTAGGAGCATCCGACTTACGCCGTTCACTGAACGATTCTTCGATCTTATCGCGAATATGCCCCATGGCTTCTTGCGTGCGCTGGAGGTTTTTTTCCGGTGCGAGAGTTGCCAGACTTTCCTGCGTGGGAAGCTCGATATTGATGCTAATCCGATCCGCGTAACGACCTGCTAGCTGGATCAGTGCTGGCGATGCCTCCGGGATCGTTTTGAGATGGATATAACCGCGAAAATGATGTTCCTCCCGTAGCCTGCGCGCTACATCGATGACCAACTCCATGGTGTAATCCGCACTGCGAATGATGCCGCTACTTAGAAAAAGACCCTCGATGTAGTTGCGCTTGTAAAAATCTAAAGTAATTTTCACCACTTCTTCTGGGGTGAAGCGCGCGCGCTGCACATTGCTCGATCGTCGGTTGATGCAGTAGTGGCAGTCATAAAGACACGCATTTGTCATCAATACTTTCAGCAGCGACACACAACGGCCATCGGGCGTGTAAGAATGGCAAATTCCCGCGCCGCCCGTAGAGCCAACGCCTTTGCTGCCGCGAGAATCTTTTTTGGCTGCGCCACTGCTCGCACAGGAAGCATCATACTTCGCCGCGTCGGCCAGAATTTCCAGTTTCTTCGTGAGCTCCATTTTGTTCAAATGAACTGTATTCTACTTTCGCGGTTTGTCACGTATTTTGTCGCTAAAAAGTCTCCGAATCAGGTCCTTTGAATCGTGATTCCATCAGCTTGCGGTGCTTTGTGACACGACCACTCACACGCTTCCGCCACATCCGATAGCTAGATGGCTTTAGCTCGGCACGCATGATCTCTATGACTTGATTCTCTGCAAGTCCCGTACGTTTTTCTATGTCTTCAAAGCTCGTGCGGTCTTCCCACGCGAGGCGGATGATTTGCGAGATTTGTTCAGAGGTGCGGTGATTTCTAGGCATGTATGATTTGGCGAATTTTATTAGATTACTCCAATCCCCTGTGTTCGCAAATAGGAAGGGATAGTGCATTCGATTTTTTTTAGATCCTTGCATGACGCGGTAAGAACTGCTTGCTTGCTAGCGTTCAATTACCTTTTCTCTGTAAAATTGTCGTCGCATACTCAAGAGGTCTTGATAAATCAAAAGAATTTGCTTTTATGGTTATTACGCATGGTAAAAAATGCGCGGTTCGAAGAGCGGGAAAAAGGGGAGTAATCCATTAAAATGTTAGTTATTGCAAACTGTGAACTGTTCCAATTTCATCTAATCTCTCTCCATGCGCAAGCTCACTACTGAACTCCTCGACCACCTTCCGCACGACGATCCTGGCGCGCGACGCTCTCGCAAAGATCTGCTGCGCATCAATCGCTTCATGGGAAACGAAGCCTGGATTATGCGTCATCTCGATCCCAAAACTTCATCGATCAGTGAAATCGGTGCTGGCGATGGTGCCCTGCTTTCTAAAATTCATGCAAAGCATCCCGAGCTTGCGATCCATGCTTACGATATCGCACCAAAACCGCTCGGACTGTCAGAATCGATTCAATGGCATCAGGGCGATTTACTCGAATCACCCCTCGCTCAAACCGGCGGAACTTTGATTGCCAATCTCATTCTACATCATTTCACCGATGCACAACTCATCGCCCTTGGCAAGAAATTCAAAGATTTTGACCGAGTCATCATCAATGAACCGTTGCGCGCCAGCATCCCTGCATTTCTAGCAAAACTCGCCACTCCCTTTGTGAATGCTATCACTCGCCATGATATGCGGGTGAGTATCGAAGCTGGATTTGTAAGTGACGAAATCCCCAAACTGCTAGATTTTGAAAAACATGGATTACATTTTCAAGAAACTTATACATGGCGCGGCTCTCAACGCGTGCTAGCTTGGTGCAGTTGAATCGAACAATCACCATTATCGGCGGCGGACTAACGGGGCTTTCCCTAGCGATTGCGCTGCGCAAACACAGAATCCCCGTCCAATTGCACGAAGCGGGCAGTTATCCGCGTCATCGCGTGTGCGGTGAGTTCATATCAGGCGTTTCGCGCGAAACTCTGGAGAATCTCGGCATCAGCGCAGCCCTTTCAGACGTGCTAACTCACCAGAGCGTCTGCTGGTTTTTTGGCGATCAGAAACTACGCCAGACCAAACTTCAAGCACCCGCTTTGGCTATTTCACGATTTCTCCTCGATCAACGTCTCTACGAAATGGCAATCGCTAGCGGCGCGGACATCCACACCCAATCCCGCCATACCACCGAAGTCGATGCGCCTGGAACGGTTCGAGCCAGTGGCCGCATTCCCAGCCCGGGCTCATGGATCGGACTCAAAGCACACATCAAAGGCCTAATGCCATCTGCCAATCTGGAAATGCACAGCGGGCCCATCGGTTACCTCGGCATCACTCAAGTGGAAAATGGCTGGTACAATGCCTGCGGACTTTTCCGCATCGATCGATCCATCAAAGCCAAGCAAGAAGCACTACTTCCTGCCTATTTGAGAAAAAATGGAAATCATCTTCTCGCCAATCAATTGCAGTTTGCGGAATGGCGTGACGATTCGTTTTCTGCTGTCGCAGGATTCTCGCTCGGCAACCAACGCCCTACTCCGGTAGTCATGTGTTTGGGCGACTCTCATGCTATCATTCCCCCGTTCACGGGAAATGGCATGACCATGGCATTCGAGTCAGCGGAAATCGCCTTGTCGCATTTGATCCATTATGCAGCAGATCAAATTTCATGGGATAAAACTTGCAAACTAACAGATAAAAACCTCAACAAACATTTCAGAAAACGCCTTACAGCCTCACGTTTGATCCATCCTCTGCTTTTTCACAGTGCCTCACGTCACATCCTCAAGCACGCCCCCATTAGCCCTATCCTTAGTCTTCTTCGCTAATACGCCCATGTATCTCAATAGTATCTGCACCGCTCAAGCGGCCCACCCATTCACACAGTTAGAAACTTGGGACACTCTTCAAAATCATCTGGAAATAGATCAGCTTCACCCACACTCACTGGCAATTTTAGAAAAAATTCTCACCCATTCGAATTCCGGAATTCATGCCCGCCAGTTCAGTTCTGCTGATTTAAAAACGGTTTTCACGAAAGATGCGCAGGCCCTGAATCAATCTTTTGAGCAACATGCGCCACAACTCGCGAGCCAAGCTCTGACCAAGGCGATCCAGCAAGCCGGGCTCGATGCCGGTCAAATCGATGCACTGTTTCTCTGCACCTGCACCGGCTATCTCTGCCCCGGGCCATCGAGCTATGTCGCGGAAATCGTCGGGCTCCGTACCGACACTTACCTCGTGGATCTGGTCGGACTGGGTTGCGGGGCCGCTGTTCCCACACTTCGAGCCGCGCACGGTTACCTCGCGGCGAACCCCACACATCGAGTCGCTGTGATCGCCGTGGAAATTTCCTCTGCAGCTTTCTATCTAGATAACGATCCCGGAGTCCTAATCTCCCTGTGCTTGTTTGGCGACGGCGCGGCGGCGGCGATTCTTAGCGGACAGCCCATCTCTGAATCCGATTTGAAATTTCATGACTTCGATACCCATCACGTTCCTACCGAACGCGAAAAAATCCGTTTCATAAACTCCAAGGGAAAACTCAAAAACCAACTCCACCGCACCGTTCCCGGACTCGCGGCGCAAGCCGTCTCAATTCTTTACCAACGGAGAAAATTCGATCCCGAACAAATCCTCGCGCATTCCGGAGGTCGCGATGTGATTGAGGCGATCGAGGCATTAATTCCTGAATACGAACTCACCGAAACCCGTGAAATTCTCAGCCGACACGGCAACCTCTCCAGCCCATCCGTTTTGTTCGCCTTAGAGCAGCGCTTGAAAACGCATCCCGAAACACGTTCGCTCTGGCTCACCGCATTCGGCGCGGGATTTGCCGCACATTCCTGCCACCTGACCCGCAACTCATTTTGATCGGTCCTATGAGTTCGGACTTCAAACTCAATACTTGAAACTAGCAAACTCATCAATGTGCCAACACCATCACAACGCCTTGCCCAACTGTAAAATCCCAGCGGTTTTCCTTTATTAAACAACGCTCGGTAGTACTATGATTATTCCAACAGGCCGTCTCGCCTGTTCTCATCTGTCCACCCTTATCAAAAGGCCTGCATGTCGATACCTCCGATGGTAAAGCATGGTTGGGTGTCGACTGCTAGGAATTTGCTTTCAGGTCTGACGTGCATGGGCCTGAAAATAAAAAAAGTTCGAAGAGCGGGGAATAGGGGGGCAGGGGGGAGGCGACGGGTTGCTACGCGGTTACTTCATATTTCCATCACTAAACTAAAAAGCTGCGGATCAGAACCGCAGCTGTCAAAAGCCTCTGGAGGTTTGGATTTGCGCAAGGACTTTTGGCAAATGGTCTAACCCGAACTCCGAAGTTGCAGGGGGGGATTCATCGGGCTCAAAGAGCAACCGCCCGTCAGGTTGATATTCACCTGCGGGCGGTTGGGGAAGGTTTCCTGATTACCGAGAAGCTCGTTCGAGAATCCCGGAACGTTTGTCAGTTTGCTGCCGGGGGATAGACGATCCGGTAAAAGGCGGCGGGCTGAACGGGAGTCTGATCTTGGTAAACGGCGGCGCCACTCACCGAATCAGTGGTCACTCTGTCGATCTGTTCCCAATCGGTGAGTGTGGCCGAGCGCTCGATGCCGTAGGTGCGGCCGGGGATACCGGTGAAAGCGATATTGGTAACGCCCGCTGCAAAAGTGATAGTAGGGCTATTTCCGACGGTGGTGAAGAGCGGGTCTGAGCCGCCACTTACTGTGACACTCACCGTTGTTGTCGCATTGTTGTAATTACCGGTGTCCGTGGGGGTGAATGTCACACCTTGGTTAGCCGTTCCCACGGCGGGGATCGTTCCGGGAGTCGTGAAGGCAAATGAACCACCTGTGCTGGCGAGACCGCCCGTCAAGCTGGACAAGGCCAGGGTCTGGCCCGAAGTGATGCTGGAGGCCGTCGGCGCGGTGGTGATGGTAGGCGTCGCTTTGTTGGTGGTGACGCTCACGGTGGTGGTCGCATTGTTGTAATTACCGGTATCGGTGGGCGTGAATGTGACCCCTCTGCTCGCTGTTCCGGCGTTGGGCGCGGTGCTAGGCGTTGTGAAGGCAAATGTCCCAACCGTGCTGGCCGAGCCACCTGTCAGATCGGAGTCTGCCAAGGTTTCCCCAAAGGTGATGTCGGAGGCCGTGGGCGCGGTGGCGATGGTGGGCGTCGCTTTGCTGACGACGTTGCCAGAGGAAGCAGTGGTGATGTTGACCGAAGTTGCTCCCGAGCTGCTTAGGACGATGTTTTTGGAATTGTAACTACCTGAGACCGCAGCTGTCGCAGCGAGGCGGATTCGCAGGGTGCCACTGGCAGTTCCGCTGGACTGGGTGAAGCTCGCGGTAGAACCGTAGGAAGTTCCATCGGAGGAGACTTCGAAACCGGTTGGGGCGGTGGCGGTAAGATCCTCGGACAGGCCTGCACCCGAAATGGCGAAGCTTTGTTCCGTTGATGGCGTGCCGTAGGTGGTGGTGAAAGCAGTGGTTGTGTCAGCACCGGTGATCGTTCTGGCGATGACCACATCACCGTTGAAAATCAGGCTTGAGGGGCCGCCGGTGCCTGTGCTTGCGGTTGTTCCGCCGTCTAATGACGTTGCAGAACCTATGAATCTGAATGTGATCGTAGATAAGTTGTTGTAGTCGGTTGATGGAAGCGTGATTGACGTGGTTGAACCCGAAATAAACGTTCCGATTGATTCGGCATAATTATCCACACTGGAGCGAACATCAAAGCTATCTGGGCCCGTGCCTGAGCTGCTCCAAGTTCCGGTAACGCTAGTGCCATTCAGATTGACAAAATAACCTGAAGCAGCCGTCAGCGTTGCCGTCATGTATCTTGCCGTTGAGTTCCATCCGGATGAATTGTAGCGAGCGGATGAACTTACCCCCGTGAGACCAACTCGCGCAAGGGATGTGCTTTGCAAATTTGTTTTTTGAGTTTTAGCTGCAAGCGGACTTGCCGCTGTACCACTCCACGGGCCAGTCCAGTTGGCTAGTGGAGGATCAATGACTGTCAGGGTGCGAACCACACTCGTTGCAGCGTTGTAATTTATATTTCCTTCCTGAGATGCGGTGATGGTCGCTGTGCCGGCACCTACGATTGTGACTTCGCTTCCAGTGATGTTGACCACCGAAGAAGAAGCGGGATCGGCCACGAATGTGACCGGTAGGCCAGACGGGCTTACTGTTGCTGTTAACTCGAACGGTGCATCTGTAGTTAATTTATCCGCTAAGGCCACAAAGCTGATGAATTGGTTTACCTTGTTGATGACTCCAAGCAAATTACTTGGCTGGGTTAAACTGTAGTTTCCCGCATCGGCACCGCCCAATGTCAACGCGGCGGTGACCGCGATGTCAGTTCCTGCGTTTACGTCGGAAAAAGTTCCGGTGCTGGTCGCGATCGTGACCACATCGGGGCTGATGACACCCTCCAGAGTCGATCCAGTAATTGTAGCCAGATCGGTGCCGTTATAAGCCCTAGTCGTCACCGTTGCACCCGTGACGGTCAGTGCCAATGGAGTAATATTCCCGGTCAATCCGCTTGGTTGGCTTACCGAGTAATCAGCCGAGGGGGCTGTGTAGCCAGAAACTGTGATCTCCTTAGCGTTGCCAGCTGTCGCATTTGTAAATGAGGCGGTGGGCGTTCCGGTGACTTCAAAGCTATCGCTGTTCTCAAGTCCCGCATACGACGGAGTTCCTGTTGTTGTCGCCGCAGAGCTTCTATCGTAAGGCTTGTTGGCACCAGTCAGTCCGGTGATTGTCAGTGCTTTCTTGGCTACGGAACTGGAGGCGGTTGCCACGGTTTTGCCAGTCGCGCCGCCGCCCGATACCGTGATATTTCCAGAATAGGTTCCAAATGCTGTGGTGGCTGCGAGGCGCACGTAAACAGAAGTGGCTCCCAAGGTGCCGCTGGCGGGCAAAGTAAGTGAGGTGCTGTAGTCGGAACCGATACTGCTGGAAACTTCGAAGCCAGCGGGAGGGGTGACCGTCAAATTGCCCGTCAGGAAAATACCGGAAACCGAGAAGCTGGAGGGGGCGGCGGATGGTGTGCCATAGGTCGTATTAACCGCTGCAAGGGCTCCGGTGGCTGTGATCGTCGGCACGGCGGTGACCGTCAGTGTCGCGGAGACGTAGTTCGGGGCATAGTTGGCGATGTCGAACGTGCCACCAACTGCTGCTGATGGGGTTACCTGATCCGCGTAGGCACCAGTAGCATCGCCCGAGGCGGCTCCGGTCCCGTAGGTGATAGTCACGGAGCCGATTGTTTCAGAGCCGACAAGACCATCGCTGGTAAATGCGGTTGAACCAGTGACCGGGCTCGCCAGCGTATCTCCGGATGCTTTGGTGACTGCGAAAGCGGTGATGGTGAGTGCTTTGGGTTCTACCGTTAGGGTTCCATTGTTGTAAGTGATGATGTAGTTGCTGGCGGTGAATGTTCCGCCCGCCGCAGCACTCGGGGTGATCGGATAGGTGGTTGCCGCAGCGGAAGCCACGCTACCGCTGGAGGTCAGGGTTACCGCTCCGATGGTATCGGAATTCGCCAGGCCGTCGGAACTGAATGAACTGGTGCCGAGCGGTAAGGTAGCGCCGTAAGTCTTGGTCTGGGCACTTGCGGTGATCGACAAGGCCTTTGCCAAGACCTTATTCCCGTCTTCTGCTGTCACGATGTTCACAGAGGTTGCGCCGGTGGTGGATAATACGATGTTTTTGGAATTGTAAAATGCTACTGCCGCCGTGGCTTTGAGCCGCAGGGACAGTGTTCCGCTGGCACTGCCTCCGCTTTGAGTGAATGTCGCTGTTCCGCCATAAGTGGCTCCATCGCTGGCGACCTCAAATCCGGATGGGGCGGTCGCCACTAGGTCCGCCATTAGGTTTGCTCCCGAAACGCTGAACGTTTGCGCGGTGGAGGGAGTTCCATAGGTGGTGGTGAACGCGCTGGCGGTCGTAGCACCGGTAATGGAGGGTGCGGCAACAAGAGACCCATTCACGGTTAGGCTGGAGAATCCGCCGGTTCCACCCGCTGCTGTTACGGTCCCGCTGCTTAAAGGAGTCGAAGATCCAATGAATCTAAATGTGATCGACGATAGGCCATTATATCCACTTTCAGGTAGAGTGATATTGTTATTTGTAGTTCCACCCGAGGTAGAGGTGAAAGTTCCGAGAGAGCTGGCATAATCATCGACGCTCGAGCGAACCTCGTAACTGCCCGGGCCGGTACCGGAACTGCCCCAAGCCCCCGCTAAGATGGACCCATTCAAATTCATTGTATAGCCAGATGCAGGAGTTAATACGGCGGTCAGATAATTGGCCGTCGTGTTCCATCCAGTCGAGCTATGGCGAGATGGATGGCCCGCACTTGCCAGACCAACTCTGCTGACCTGTGCACTCGTCAAATTAGAATTTTTTGTGTTCGCATTCAGGGGACTGGCTGCGGCGGTTCCGTTCCAGGTCGGATTCCAAACGGCAAGAGGCGGCCTGGTCACGGTCAGCGTTTGCGGCACCGAGGTAGCGGCACTGTAATTACCGTTGCCCGCTTGCGAGGCGGTGATGGTGGTCGTGCCGGCACCCACGATCGTGACGGTTGAACCAGACACCGTGGCGACGGAAGTGTCGCTGCTCGCATAAGCGACGGTCAGGGCGGAACTTGCCGTTCCAGTGAGGGCAAATGGCACATCGGTGGTCGACTTGGCGGCGAGGGCAGTGAAGGTAATGGTCTGCGTGGCTTGGGTAATGTTGCCCGTTAGCCCCGTCGGCTGAGTGAGTGTGTAGTTCGCCGCATCAGTGCCGCCGAGTGTCAAAGCGGTGGTTACGGAGATGCCGTTGGCCGCATTGACATCGGCAAAAGTTCCTCCGCCAGATACAGTTACCGTGTCTGGTGAGATCACTCCGACCAAGCTCGCTCCGGAAATGGTCGCCGCAGCGGTGCCATTATACGTTTTGCTGGTCACGCTGGCTCCGGTGACTGTCAAGGCCACCGAGGTAATATTTGCCGACAATCCTGTAGGCTGGGTAATGCTGTAGTTGCTGGAGGGAGCCTCGTAGCCGGTGACGGTGATTGGCTTGGCTGTGCCGACTGTCTTGGTCGCAAAGCTCGCGGCTGCCGTGCCGGAAACCGAAAAGCTTTCACCATTGGCTAGGCCGTCATAAGCAGGCGTGCCGGAGAGGGTCGCCGTCGTGGTGCGATCGTAAGCCCGGCTTACCCCGGCGAGACCGCTGAGGGTCAATGCCTTCGCGGCCACCGTGCTGGAAGCGGTCGCGACGTTTTGGGTTGTCGCTCCGCCACCGGAGATGGAGACATTGCCGCTGTAAGGCGATCCGCTTACCGTCGCAGTTGCGGGCAAGCGCACATAGATCGTGGTGCTGGCCACGACGCCAGCGCTTTGAGTCAGGACGAGGCTGGAGGTGTAGGTGCCGCCGCTGCTCGTGGAAATCACGAAGGGGGAAGGTGCGGTGACGGTGAGGTCACCAGTCAGGAATCCACCCGAGACGCTGAAGCTTGATGGCGAGGCTGAATCCGTGCCATAGGTGGTGCTGACGGCTGACAGCGTGCCTGTGGTCGTAATCGTCGGGTTGGCAGAAACGGTGATGTTACCATTCACATAGGTGATGGAATAGTTGCCAGCGGTGAACGTGCCACCAGTCGCTGCCGAGGCCACGACGGATTCCAGGTAGGTATCGGCCGCTGCTTCAGACGCCGCTCCGGTGCCATACGTGATGGTCACCGAGCCAATTGTTTCACTATTGACCAATCCGCTGCTCGAGAACGCCGTGGAACCCGTGATCGGACTGGAAAGCGTCGAGCCCTGTGGCTTGGTGACGTTGTTCGCAGTGATCGTGAGCGGCGCTGCGGTGATGTTTGCGGACAGCGAAGGCTGCGTGAGGGAATAGTTTGTTGAGGGTGCCGTGTAGCCGGTGATGGTGATTGACTTGCTGGTGCCGACAGCAGCCGTGCTGAAGCTCGCAACCGGTGTCCCAGTCACAGAGAAAGATTCGCTATTAGCCAGCCCGCTGTAAGCCGCAGTGCCAGTAAAGGTGGCTGCGGTGGTGCCGGTGTAGACTTTTTCCGTTCCGGTGAGGCCGGTGATCGTAAGCGCTTTGGCGGTGACAGTATTTCCGCTGGCTGCTGTCGTGATGTTGACCGTAGTGGCACTTGTGCTGGTCAGAGCGATCAATTTGGAATTGTAGGGTGAACCGGAAACGGTGGCATCCGCTTTGAGTCTGATCCTGAGCGAGCCACTGGCCGTTCCGCTTGTCTGCGTGAAGGTGGCGGTGCCGCTATAGGTCGTGCCATCGTTGGAAACTTCAAATCCGGTCGGCGCCGTCGCCGTGATGTTAGCCGTCAGGTTGGTTCCACCAATCGTGAATGTCTGGGCGGTTGAGGGAGTTCCGTAGGTGGTCGAGAAGGCCGTAGCAGTGGCGGTGCCTGTGATGGTGGGAACTGCAGCGGTGTAAGTGATATCGACCTTACCCCTTCCGCCTGCTCCGCCGTTTCGCTGAGAGGAGGAACTCGTTTTGGCACCACCGCCGCCGCCACCCGGGGTGGAAGCACCCACGCCATTAGCTGAGCTAGTAGCACCTGCTCCGCCTGCCCCACCGCCCGTCGGTGCCGTTCCAGCCGTTCCACCACTGCCATTATTTCCGTTAGCGCCAGTACCAGCGCTTGACCCACCACCACCGCCAGGACCGGTTCCTGAGGTAGCAGTGGCTCCATTGCCTCCTGAGAATTTAGTATCGCCTGTGCTCGCACTAGCCGAGCCACCAGCGCCACCAGCACCGCCCGAGCTTGGTCCGCTTACACTGACACCAGCTGAACCGCCTTTTGCAACCGCTAACGAAGTCGCAAAGGATGAATCGCCTCCAGGATTCGAGCTAGTGCCAGCCGCGCCCCCCGCACCAACTACTACTGTGTAAACCGTGCCGGGTGTAACTGAGACGGCCTTAATTACATAAGCACCACCACCACCACCGCCGGCGTTCGATGAGCTAGTTGTACCTCCTCCATTGATACCAGCACCACCCGAACCACCGCCACCCCAACACTCGACGGTTGCTGTAGTAACACCCGTAGGGCAAGTCCAAGTCGTGGAGCCCGCTGTAGTAAATGAATCAGTCACAGCCCAAGCCGTCCCATTCCCAAACATCCCGAAAACCACCGCCAGCAAAGCGATGCTGGAGCGGAAGACGGAACAGAGACCGGAGAGCTGAGAGCCGAGAGGATTACTCTGCCCCCTTCCCGTCTGGACGATGGTGAGACTGAAGAGGGCGGCTAGGTGAGAGCGGAGTTTGGGTAGATGTTTCATAGGGGATGTCTTGCCTGCACACTAGAACTAGGGATTCGCGGAAAATAAAATTATAATGTATGAAGATTTCGTCACATAGGGAATGGCATGCCGAACAGGGTTGATTTGCATTTCACGGATCTAGACATAAGCAGCTTTCAGGCCAAAATGACTCGCCTATCGTAGGGTCGGGGAAGGCGGGCGGCGGACTTCTAGGAATTTGCTTTTAGGGTTGATGTGCATGGGCGAGAAAATGAGAGCTCCGAAGAGCGGGGAATAGGGGTCATAATTCGCCTTGGAATTTTTGCGATTTTTTTTTTACGTCGAGGTATAAATTTTGAACGCTTGATCTGAAAAAATAATCTAACAAAAAATATAAACTACAAGGCGCGAGGACCGACCCCATTTACGCTGAAGAACTTGAAGGCTTGCTGCCGGTGCACTGGCTCCTGGCGCGGGCGGAGGACTCCAATGCCATCGATGTCGAAACCGAAGCGATAGCATAGGCACCATAGATCGGCATCCCGCTAACGGACATTTTTGCCAGAGATGCCAGAGCTATGGCAAAAATGCGAGAGGTGCTCTGTTGACCGCTTACTGAAGGTGAGCATGGTGTCGGGATCAGTAGAGTTGACGGAGAAGTTC